>Cebus_capucinus_imitator_PRJNA485217_SSR047__coassemble_999_pt1 | contig 54732 bp, 42 predicted proteins | sample Cebus_capucinus_imitator_PRJNA485217_SSR047__metabat2_low_PE_010 | metagenome-assembled genome bin Cebus_capucinus_imitator_PRJNA485217_SSR047
AATGCTTTGTTTCCATCTGCACCTGTAAGTAAAGAGGTAACATTTTTATATTTAAACTATATCATAATTTCCCACATAATGGTAAAAAAAGTACCAGATTTTCACTGGTACTTTTTACCATATATTAAGATTCCATAGAAATCTTCACTTTCACTCTCGGCAAATTCACATTTTTTAGATAGCAAAACATTCTCACGAGGAAGGTGATCACCCATGAAACAATGATTGCCACACCAATATCCCATATATTGCATAAATAAATGAAAGAAAGACCTCCTAAAACAGCCGCAACTGCATAAATATCATAACAAAAAATAGCCGGTTTACGATTGGCCATAATATCTCGTATCATTCCTCCGCCAACTCCTGTTACGCAGGCAGCAAATAAAATCACCATTTTATTCTGCCCTTGTTCCATCATTGTAGAAGCGGAAGAGATCGCAAATGCGGCAAGTCCAATGGCATCGATAATCACAAAAACCATTTGATTTAATATATTCTTACGCAAAAAGATTGCAATCGTTGCGCCAATAAAGATCACACCCCATGTCCATTGGCTTGTAAAAAACACTGGCAACCCTTCATTTAATATGGCATCTCGTAAGATTCCACCTCCCATTGCCGTAATAGCAGCCATTACATAAATTCCAAACAAATCAAATTTTTCTTCCATTGCCACAACAGCTCCTGAAATTGCAAATGCAAAAACACCAATTGCTTCCAAAATACTCATGTTGCTTTGATTCTCCTTTTCTTTCGTTTTATCATTTCTTTAAAAAGACGACCTTTTGCTCCTAGCGCACAAAAAAAGAGGCGTAATAATAGAGTAATCCTACTATTACACCTCTGTATGTTTACCTGAAAGATTCTCGATTGCTCGATTGCTTCTTGGGTGCTATGCTTTCCAGAGTTTTGTCAAGATTCGATCCTTTTACCTGAGAGTTTTTGTGCATTTCCCCTTCGGTGCTACGGTTTCTTTCGCTTCGTAGTCTCTCCTAAATCCGTCGTCCAAATGCTATATTCATCTTTATTCAGTATAGCAATGGATCGAAAAAAATACAAGATTCTTTTTTATTAAAATGAAAATTTTTATGAATCGGCTACTTCTACTTCATATTCCTCTCTCACACGCTCTTCTTCTCTTGCCTTTTTCCCATATGTGCGATAAATGCTTACAACAAGACCACTCAATGCAAGGAGCGCCAACGCATTCGGAATTACCATAAGTCCATTAAAGAAATCAGATAGTGTCCAAACGAGATTGACTTTTAAAGTAGAACCAACAATAATAAATCCTAAAACAATGATGGAATATACTTTACTGCCTTTTTTCCCGAATAAATATTCCACATTAATCTTTCCAAAGAAATGCCAGCCAAGAATTGTTGAAAATGCAAAGAATAACAAGCAAATGGCTACAAAAATATCTCCAAAACTTTGAAAACTCGTCATAAAAGCAGCTTGTGTCAAAGCGGTTCCTTCTTTTCCACTTTCCAATACACCTGTTGTCAAAATCGAAAATACTGTTAAATTCAATACAACAAAGGTATCCACAAAAACGCTTACCATAGCGACTAATCCTTGTTGATGAGGGTTTTCTACAACCGCTCTTGCGTGGGCATGAGGAGTAGAACCCATACCTGCCTCATTGGAAAACAATCCTCTTGCTACGCCATATCGAACGGCTTCTCTTATGGTAATTCCCGCTCCAGCCCCAAGCATCGCTCTTGGATTAAATGCGGATACGAAAATCATATGCAATGCTTTTGGAATTTCCCCTATATTTAAAAAGATTAAAAATAAACTTCCAATGATATAAATTCCTGCCATCAATGGCACGATTTTTTCAACAACAGATGCTAGTCGGTTCGTTCCACCGATGAAAATAAAGCCGGCGACAACTGCCACAAGTATTCCTATTACAATAGGTGGAATGTTTATATTTCGATTGGAAAATACTTCTGTAAATGCGACTCCAATGGAGTTTGACTGCACCATATTTCCCATAAATCCAAGGGCTAATGTGATCAAAACAGCAAATGCGCCTGCTAACAGTTTTCCAAATGTCCCTTTAAATGCCGCCTGAATATAATACACTGGTCCGCCGGTCACTTCTCCCTCTGCCGTTGTCTTAAACTTCTGAGCCAAAGTCGCTTCTGAATACACTGTCGCCATTCCAAAGAAAGCGCTCAGCCACATCCAAAAGATCGCCCCAGGTCCCCCTCCAATTAAAGCGGTAGCAGCACCAGTTAAGTTTCCAGTTCCAACCTGTGCGGCAATGGCGGTTGCTAACGCTTGAAATGCGGACATCTCCCCTTCTTTTTTCTTATCTTTTTTTAATTTTAAATTGCCAAAGACTAATTTCATGCCTTCGCCTAATTTCCGTACTTGGATAAATTTTAACCGAATGGTAAAATAGATTCCTGTGCCGCATAACAGCACAAGTAAAATTGAGTTCCATAAAAGACTATTTGCTTTTGTTACTAGACTTAAAATCATTTCCATATTCATTCTTCCTCTCTACATTCAATCATTTTCATTGCGTTTCCGATTATAAAAAGAAGAAGTATTGGAATTCCTTTTATCGATATATTTCTCCTCTTTATAGCCGTTTTGCTAAGAAAAAAGAGCTGATAAATTATCAGCCCTCTAAAGAGTAGAACATTTGCATTTTTTTGATATGCCCTGTCCTTTTGCCTGAGAGATTAACAAAAAAATGTAAGTCTGACATTTTCTTGCCGTACACCTTCGGCGCTTCTTTGATGAAGACTCTCCAGAGTGTCCGCTATTGATAGTGGACTCTTTTACTCTACCACGCCAAAGGAACTTTTGCAAGATAAATTTAATTTTTTGAATATTTTATGATCCCTTTACTTTCTGCATACAAAGATTCCTGCCTCCTTTGTAATTCGAAAAACCCCATTTCTCTTAATCTTTTCTTCTACAAACTCCAAAAACTGCTCCGTTCTTCCATCTAACAATTCTCTTTGATTTCCATGGCAAGACAGCACATAGTCCACAATTGGCTCGGCTTTTGGGACTAGGAGAGCATCTTCATATAATCTTAACTCCACGCTTTGAAACTTTTCTCTTAAATATTGCTCCCCATTTTCTAAGCCAAATTGATCATAGAGATTCACTTCCGAAAGCCGAATTTTTGAATCGAACTCCTGAACAAGTTCCGTAATTTCCTTCATATGCTCTTTTCCGTAAGTGCTGCAAATAAAGGTTCCTCCCCCCTTTAACACTCGTTCTATTTCAGAAACTGCCTTTCTAATATCTTTCATATAGAACATAACATGATTGGCAATTACCAATTGAAAACTTTCCTCCAAAAATGTAAGCTCTTGCCCGTCCATAACGAGATATTCAAAAATCTCCCCTTTTTCTCCATGCCCTTTTCTTTGTTTTCCGAAATATCTCTCGATATTTTCCTCCGCTTCTGTGAGCATTCCTTTCGATAAATCGGTTAAAATAATTTTTTTCCCAAGTAACTGCTCCCTTTTTGCCGATGCCCATAATTGTCCACTTCCACACCCAATTTCTAACATTCTATCCACCGACTGCAACGGAAGTTGTTCGTAAATCCAAGGAAACCAGCCTTTTGGATTGACAGAATATTTATGATGAAGTTCAATTCGAATGTCCAAGTTCGTTGCCGTCTGATATTGCTCGATCAAACGATTCTCCAAATTCGTTAAATGAATCAGATGAATAATCTCCTGCCAATTCACTTGCTTTTGTTCCTCCAACAACGCCTGCGCATTGCAAAGTGATTTCTCAATCTGCTCCAAATGTTCCTTCTTTTGACGAATTAATTTTAATTGCATCTGAAAAGAATCTGCCATATCAGAAACAGCGCTTTTTAGCGGCATCATGCGAATTTCTTCTAAGGAAAATCCCAAATATTTCAACACAAGCACTCTTTGCAGCTTTGCGAAATCTTCATCAGTGTAAAAACGATACCCAACGTCATTGACATAACTAGGCTTTAAAATATTTTGTTTATCATAATAGCGAATCGTTCGAATCGTCACCCCAGCCATTTTGGCAAATACGCCTGTCGTATAATAGTTTTTTTCTTCTTGTTGTTTCATGGGCACCACCGTTTTTAGGAGTTTTGATTGGCAAACTGGGAATGATAAAGCTGTTCATAAAATCCTTTTTTCGCTAATAAGGATTCATGGGTTCCCTGTTCGATAATATTTCCATCTTGTACAACTAAAATTAGATCGGCATTTTTAATCGTCGATAGTCGATGGGCGATTACAAAAGAAGTTCTTCCTTTCATCACTTTTTGCATCGCATCTTGCAACATTCTCTCAAGCCTTGTGTCAACAGAAGAGGTCGCCTCATCAAGAATTAAGATTTGAGGATCTTTTAAAATTGCTCTGGCAATTGTTAAAAGCTGCTTTTCCCCTTGTGAAATATTATTCGCCTCTTCATTGATAATCGAGTCATATCCATGGCTTAATGTGCGGATATAATGATGGACATTTGCCATCTTTGCAGCGTCAATAACTTCATCTTTTCTCGCATTTAACTGCCCATACCGAATGTTATCATAAATACTTCCATGGAAAAGCCATGTATCTTGAAGCACTAAAGAAAAGAGCGAATGTAACTTCGAACGATCCATCTCCCGAATATCGACTCCATCAATTTTAATAGAACCGCCTTTGACATCATAAAAACGCAATAAGAGATTCATTAACGTCGTTTTTCCCGCTCCTGTTGGGCCGACAATGGCAACCATCTGCCCACTTTTCACATCGAAATTCACATCATTCATCAACAATTCATCGCTATACCCAAACTGAACGTGCTCAAAAGAAACATTTCCTTTCATAGCGTTTGTATCAATGTCAACCGTTCCCTCTTGTTCTTCTTCCTCCTCATTTAACAATGTAAAAATTCGATCCATTGCCGCAAAAGCTGATTGAATCTGAGAAGATAGCTGTGACACTTGAGAAAGCGGTTCATTGATCTGCCAAACATAGCGAATAAATGCCTGTAAGTTACCGACTGCGATAGTTCCTTGAATGACAAACATACAGCCAAGGGCTGCCACAGAACCAATCGTAATATAGATAACGAGGGAAATGCATGGCGAAATTAAAGAAGAGACAAACTGTGCTTTAAACGCAGAGTTCGCCATTCTCTGATTCACTTCTTCAAATTTCTTCTTGGCATCTTGTTGTTTGTTATAGAGAAGAATTTCATTAAATCCCCCATATAACTCCGTAATCGTTCCATTTAGCTCTCCAACGGTCTTTTGCTGCAACTGAAACAATCTTTGTGACCGCCCAACAAACACTTTTGTAATGATTGCTGTAAGCGGAACGATGACTAACACAATGGTTCCCATAATCCAATTGATACGAAACATCATAATAAATGCCAATATAAAAGTAAGACAGCCGGTCACCGCCTTTGTAAAAGTCTGCTGCAACGCATTGCTCAGCGTATCCACATCGTTTGTTACCGTGCTTAACACATCTCCAAATGTTCGATTGTCGAAGTAACGAACCGGCAATTTTTGAATTTTTCTTTGCAGTGCATTTCTTAAATCGTGCATCGTGCTTTGAATGGCGTCGGTTAGTAAAAAGGCAGAGATTAAAAGCAGAGTTGCCCTTGTTATATAACAAATGGCTAAGATGCTGATAATGCGAATGACAATATCAAAATGAATATGCGCCCCTTCTACGCCTTTTGCAATCTCTTGTACATCTTTCATCAATTGCGTTGTGATGGAACCTTCTATGCTCGGGTTCATCGCGTAAATTCCTGTTGATAAAAGAAGGGCAACAATTGCAATGAATAATTTTTTCGAATAAGGAGAAGCATAATGCAAAAATTGTTTGATACAGTTTGACCAATTAATTTTCTCATTCATAGTTTAATTCCTCCTCACTGAGCTGAGATGCCGCAATCTCGTAATAGATCTCGCACTGTTTTAAAAGTTCTTTATGAGTTCCGGATCCAACCATCTTTCCTTCATTTAATACAATAATCCGATCCGCGTCCATAATGGTCGATACTCGCTGTGCTACAATTAATACAATTTCATCTGTAATTTCTTTCTTAATCTCTGCGCGGAGTTTTGCGTCAGTCTTAAAATCCAATGCGGAAAACGAATCATCATAAATATAGATCTCCGGCTTTCGAACGAGCGCTCTCGCAATGGATAAGCGCTGTCTTTGTCCGCCTGATACGTTTGTCGCACCTTCTACAATTTTTTCTTTAAACTGCAACGGTTTTTCCATAATAAAATCATAAGCCTGTGCTACTTTTGCTGCGTGAATTACTTCTTCCATAGTGGCGTCTGGCTTTCCAAATCGAATATTTTCTTCAATCGTTCCGCTGAATAAATTTGCCTTTTGTGCGACAAATCCAATTTTATTGCGTAGTTCATTGAAGTCCATATTCCTTACGTCGACTCCATTTACTAAAATCCGTCCACCGCTCACATCGTAAAATCTTGGAATCAGCTGAATTAACGTACTCTTTCCAGAACCTGTGCTTCCAATAAATGCAACGGTTTCCCCTGCCTTCGCCTGAAAAGAAATGTCTTTTAAAACAGCTTCTTCCCCATCTGGATAGACAAAATCGACATGTTCAAAAACAATGGAATGTGCTTCCTCTTCCTGTTGCTTTTTATCCCCATGATGAATGCTTGTATCCGTGTTCAATACGCTCATAATACGCTTTGCCGATACATTGGCTCTTGGATACATCATAAATACCATACAGAATAAAAGAACAGAGAACATCGCATGGAATAAATATTCCATAAAAGCAACTAATTTTCCAATTGGAAGCTCTCCCATATCGATTAAATGGCTCGCTGTAAAATAAATAAGCAATGCGGAAAGATTCATCAATAAGAAGAAAATTGGTTCCGTTGAAGACATCAACTTAAATAATTTCTTAGACTGCTTCATAAAATTCACGTTTTCGCCGTCAAAACGTTCTGTCTCATACGTTTCATTGTTAAAAGAACGAATCACTCGAATTCCTGTTAAATTTTCTCGAAAAATTCGGTTAATGGAATCCAAAGAAGACTGTTGCCGTTCACTGATTGGAGTGGAAATTTTTCCTACAATGATAACTCCTAAAATAATAATTGGAATTGTAGAAATAATAATCAATGATAATTTTAATGATGTCGTAATCGTGAGAGTAAAACTCACCGCAATCATAACAGGCGTTAACAACGCCGTTTTTAAAATAATGTTTAAAAACATCATAATCTGAAAGGCATCATTATTCGTTCTCGTAATTAATGACGCCACCCCGAATTCATTCATCTCACTATGAGAAAATGTCTGTACTTTCTGAAAGACATCTTGTCGAATATCCCTCGTAACCGAGGTAGAAATTCGTGCCGAACAGTATCCTAATAAAATCGTTCCGCACACACCAATTACGGAAATAATCGCAATTTTAATTCCCATCTGCATTAAGTACGCCTCATCTTGATTTTTAACTCCATTATCAATCATCTCTGAAACAATGGTAGGAATTCCAAGCTCTACTAATGCAAATCCAAACACCGATATGATATTCAAAAATACCAGCAGTTTGTACCGTTTTAAATAATGTAACATCAGTTTCACATTTTCACCTTCCTCATCTTCTTATTTCTCATATGTTACCATACTTTCTCACTTGGTTACATGGCGTAAAAGAAAGGACAAGCCTATGCCCACATATAATGGTATCTGACATAATCCTTGTCCATTCGTTATTATTCTAACATATTATTTAAATTTTTCTAGTCTTTTTATAAAGATTTTGTATTTTAGTATGCTTTTCCAAAGTAAACCATCGCTTTTGCTGGTTTTCCACAGTGTACACAAGTATCTCCAAGGTTTTCCTGCTCAAATGGCATACAACGTGTTGTAGCTGTTGTTTCTTCTTTAATGGCTTCCTCACACTCTTTGCAGCCACACCACATCGCTTTTACGAAACCTCTTTGTTCTGCAATGGCTTCCTTAAATTCTTCCCAGTTTTTCGCTGTCACTGTATGGGCATCTCTATGAGCTTTTGCACGTTCAAACATATCATGCTGCATCTGCTCTAATACTTCTCCAACCTTTTCGTTTAACTCATCAAGGGAAACTTGGATTTTTTCTCTTGTATCACGGCGTACAAGCACTGCCTGATTTGCTTCGATATCTTTTGGTCCGATTTCAATACGAACTGGAATTCCACGCATTTCTTGTTCGCTAAATTTCCAACCTGGACTCTTGTCAGAATCATCGACCTTGACACGATAGTTAGAAGCTAAAATACTTCTTAATTCCTCTGCTTTCTCAAGAACGCCTTCTTTTTTCTGCATAATTGGAATGAGCATCACCTGTGTTGGAGCAATTCTTGGTGGAAGAACAAGCCCTGAATTATCTCCATGTACCATGATAATGGCTCCGATTAAACGAGTTGTCATACCCCAAGATGTCTGATGCACATATTTTAATGTGTTATCTTTATCGGTAAACTGAATTCCAAAGGCTTTTGCAAATCCATCGCCGAAGTTATGGCTTGTTCCGGACTGTAATGCTTTTCCATCATGCATCAATGCTTCGATTGTATAAGTAGCTTCTGCCCCTGCAAATTTTTCTTTTTCTGTTTTTTGTCCTTTTACAACTGGCATAGCAAGCACCTCTTCACAGAAATCCGCATAGATGTTTAACATCTGAATTGTTCGTTCTTTTGCTTCTTCTGCTGTGGCATGAGCAGTATGCCCTTCCTGCCATAAAAACTCACGAGAGCGTAGGAAAGGTCTTGTCTCTTTTTCCCAACGAACAACGGAACACCACTGGTTATAAACTTTTGGTAAGTCACGATAAGACTGAATATCTCTTGCATAAAAATCACAGAACAATGTTTCTGATGTTGGTCTTACGCACATTCTCTCCTGTAATTCATTTAATCCGCCATGTGTCACCCATGCAACTTCAGGTGCAAATCCTTCTACATGATCTTTTTCTTTTTGTAACAAGCCTTCTGGAATAAACATTGGCATATAGACATTCTCTACGCCTGTTTCTTTAAAACGTCTGTCCAATTCCTTTTGAATATTTTCCCAAATAGCATATCCTGCTGGTTTAATTACCATACAGCCTTTTACACTTGAATAATCAACTAACTCCGCTTTTTTTACAACGTCTGTGTACCACTGCGCAAAATCTTCTTCCATGGAAGTGATCGCTTCTACTAATTTCTTTTCCTTTGCCATGATAATACTCCTTTTCTTCTCTCTAACAATGCTATCGAAATGATCTATAATTGTCTGGATCGAAAGATCAAAAAACGCCGAAACTTCTTCCCCAAACATAAAAGGGACCGAAATTTCGGCGGTACCACCCTGTTTAATAGCTCTTTTACAAATTTTTCAAAAACAAAAATGAGCTATTCTCTCATTCTTCCTTTAACGCAGGAATTACGTTCTGTTTTCACAGACAACTCAAAGGCAGGTTCTCCTATCTCTTTCTTAAAAATCTCTCAGCCACTTTGCGTTCGCAAACGGATTTTCTCTCTGTACAAGCAGTCTGATCGGATACTATCCCTTATCAACGTCATTTTTCAATATCCTTATTGTATGAAAAAATTCAAGTTCTGTCAATGATCTTTTTCTTATACAATCGATAACCTGCCATTCTTAAATACAAGCTGACTCTTAAAAGTTCTTTTGGAATTTCCAATTTGAATACAAGATCCCTTGATAAGATTATGTAAATTTACACTTCTTCAAAGAAAGCCCTTGTATTTTCTTTCTTTTTCTACTATGATAATGAGTAAGCATATTTTTTAGCTATCGTTCTGCTTTTTTGTTGGAAACTTATCAGACCCGTTTTCTTCATATGAATCAGAACTCTTATTATATGATTTAAAATATTATTCAAAAAGTAGAAGTGCATCATGCACCATTGGAGGTACTATGGATATCGTAACAATCAGAGACCTTTATAGAAAACGTGAAGACTATATCGGTAAAACAATTACAGCTGGCGGTTGGGTTCGTAGCAACCGTGACTCTAAAACATTTGGATTCGTCGTTATTAGCGATGGAACTTTTTTTGAAACTTTACAAGTTGTATATAGCGCTGAAAAACTCAATAATTTTGCAGAAATCTCAAAATTAAACGTTGGTTCTGCGATTGTTGTAACAGGACAGCTTGTAGCAACTCCAAATGCAAAACAGCCATTTGAAATCCAAGCAGATGAGATTCTTGTAGAAGGCGCATCTAGTTCTGATTATCCACTTCAGAAAAAACGCCATTCTATGGAATATTTAAGAACAATCTCTCATCTTCGCCCAAGAACAAATACGTATCAAGCAGTATTCCGTGTTCGCTCTTTAATCGCTTATGCCATTCACAAATTTTTCCAAGAAAGAGATTTTGTCTATGTGCATACACCATTGATTACAGGAAGCGACGCTGAAGGCGCTGGAGAAATGTTCCAAGTGACAACTCTTGATCTCAACAATGTTCCAAAAACAGAAGATGGTGCTGTTGACTTCAAACAAGATTTCTTTAACAAACCTACAAACTTAACAGTAAGCGGTCAGTTAAACGGAGAGGCATTTGCTCAAGCATTCAGAAATATTTATACATTTGGTCCAACTTTCCGTGCGGAAAACTCAAATACAACAAGACACGCTGCGGAATTCTGGATGATTGAACCTGAAATCGCTTTTGCCGATTTAGAAGATGACATGATTCTTGCAGAAAATATGTTAAAATATGTAATTAACTATGTGTTAGAACACGCTCCTGAAGAAATGAACTTCTTTAACCAATTTATTGATAAAGGACTTTTAGATCGCCTTCACCATGTGGCATCTTCAGATTTTGGACGTGTTACTTATACAGAAGCCGTTGAAATTTTAGAAAAAAATAATGATAACTTTGAATATAAAGTATCTTGGGGCATTGATTTACAAACAGAGCATGAACGTTATTTAACAGAAGAAATTTTCAAAAAACCAGTGTTTGTAACTGATTATCCAAAAGATATTAAAGCCTTTTATATGAAATTAAATGACGATAATAAAACAGTTGCTGCCACGGACTTATTAGTTCCTGGAATCGGGGAAATCATCGGCGGCAGCCAACGTGAAGACGATTATCAGAAATTATTAGATCGTATGAAAGAACTCGGCTTAAAGGAAGAAGATTATGGATTCTATCTCGATTTAAGAAAATATGGCTCCACAAGACACGCTGGTTTCGGTCTTGGATTTGAACGCTGCGTTATGTATTTAACTGGAATGAGCAATATTCGTGACGTTATTCCATTCCCAAGAACGGTTAATAACTGTGACTTATAAAAAATAGACTATTTAAAAATATCTATTCTAAATATGGAGGAGTTCAAACTCTCATCAAATGAGTTTGAACTCCTCCATATAACTTTTTAAAAATTATTTTATCATAAATATTTTTGTAATATTACACACTAGCATTTTATAAAACAAATTATATCTGTTTCCCACAATCCTTTTATATAGCTAATATTGATTTTTCAAACTCTACTTTCAATGTCTTGATTTCATAAGGTTTGAACGCAATCTCTGCTGTATATAATTCATGTAAAATATCATTCTCTTCTTGTTCTAACATATTACATTCTTTTATTTCTTTTACTGGCAAAGCAAATTGTAATCGGCATTTTACTCTTCTATTATAACATTCATATAGACGAATAATTGTATGCCTACCTTCTTCTTCCTGTTTTATAATTTCAAGAACTATATTTTCTTTATCTACTTGAATATAAGAAAATTGTGAATCTAAAGTATCTCCTTCTTTATTTTTTATAACTGCTTCATATGGATTATTAAACACATATGCTTTTGCGACTGTATTGCCTTCTTTAAAACATTTTTCATGTGGACAAATAGAATACCAACAAGTATGATGTTCTTTATCTGCTTCTTCATTTGGATAAATAGCAGATTTTAAAATTGATAATCCAATTACACCATCATGTACACTATATCCATACTTACAATCATTTAAAATACTAACACCATATCCATCTTCACTGACATCTAACCACTTATGACCACATACTTCAAATCTTGCAAAATCCCATGATGTATTATAATGAGTTGGCCGTTTCACATTTCCATATTGAATTTCATAAGTTGCTTCATTTGTATGAATATCCACTGGAAAATAATCTCTCAATAGAATTTGTTTTTCTTTCCAATCAATTTCATTTCTAATATCAATTTGATATAAATCAGAATAAAAATATAAATATTGTGTAATTTCGGAATCTAAATATGGTCTCACAATTTTAATACAAGCACGTATAGGTCCTCCTTCTATGACTTCTATCAATGATACTTCTTCTACTGGCCAAAATTTTTCTGTATAGTAGTTATTAATATCCCATGCATCAAAATTATGTGGTTTGTCTTCATATGTTATTAATACATTTGCTGCTCTTCCTTCTGGAATTAGTTCTCTTTTACAAATTTTATCATAAATACTAATAAATTGACCTTTTTCATTTAATATTACATGAAAAAATGAAGTATCTACCTCTGATGTCGTAACAGTCATTTTAGGAATTATTTTTTCTTGTTTTCTTTTATGATAAAGTTTATATCCTCTTACAGACATATTTGAGAGTACCGTTATCATTCCATTCTCAACTTTTTGTACTGGGTATTCACACACTCCATCAAAAAGACAAATATCTTCTTCCATTGTCGGCAACATTACAACAGAATTTACTGATACACTATTGGGATTGAATACCACAATATCCCCTTTTTCCCCGATTATTTTGTCTGCAATTTCTTGTAATACTCTTTGTTTTAACTGTTCATTGGTACTTAAAATTGTTTCATACTCTTTTTTTGAATCATCATATACTTCTTTAATACTAGAACCAGGTAAAATATCATGGAATTGATTTTTTAAAATAATTTCCCACGCTTCTTTTAGCTGTTCTCTTGGATAATTCATTTTTAGTAACTGACTTGCCATTGTATAATAAAACTCTAAATTTTGATATGCAAACTCTGATTTTCTATTATACTTTTTATTTCTTGCCATAGAGGTATAAGTACCTCTATGATATTCCAAATACAATTCCCCTACCCATTTAGGCAAATATTTACTTCCTATTACATCACTTTCTAATTTTTTAAAGAATTCAAGAGCATGCGCTTGTTTTGTTCTTGGACACCCTAAGATTCCTTTTTCCATACGTCTTTGACTTTCCAACATTTCTTTTGTTGGTCCACCACCACCATCTCCATATCCATAGGACATTAAAACATTGTTATTCAAATCCTTTTGGCTATACCTTTGCCAACTTCCTTTAACTTGAGAAACATTTAACATACCATTATAGGTAGTAAAATGCTCTGTTTCAGCACTTCCTTCAATAGCTCCAATACCATAATCTCTCGCTGGAATAAAATGTGTTAAAATTTCTGTACCATCAATTCCTTGCCACATAAATGTATCATATGGCATTTTATTAAATTCATTCCAACTAATTTTAGTCGTCATAAAATAACGAATTCCACATTTTTTCATAATTTGTGGTAATGCTGCAGAATAGCCAAATACATCTGGCAGCCATAAAATTTCATTCTTTTTCTTAAACTCTTTTTCAAAAAAAGTTATTCCATACAAAAATTGACGAATTAAAGATTCCCCTGAGGCAATGTTACAATCTGCTTCAACGAACATTCCACCTTCTGTTTCCCAACGCCCTTCTTTTACTCTTTCTTTTATCTGTTCATAAATAAGTGGAGCATTTTTCTTTACGTATTTATAAAGTTGTGGTTGACTTGACATGAACTTGTATTCTGGATATTGTTTCATAAGCTCTAATACCGTTGAAAAACTTCTAACAGCCTTATCTTCCGTTGTTTTTAATGTCCACAGCCACGCTATATCAATATGAGTATGCCCAACACAATATACTGTTTGTTTTGAATTTCCACAATATAATTCATAAAACTGTTCTGTTATATACGCTTGTGCTTTTTGCAATGTTTCATAAAACTCTTTTGAATATGGCCTTCTTAAATCCAATAAATTTAAAGATTCATTCACTGCTTTTATAATTGTAATAAACTCTATACTATCTTTTTGTAATAATCGAGCTACTTCATATGGAATGAATAAATCATAATAATATTTTTCGATTTCTGGAATAAATACTTTATATTCTGAATCTAAATATAAAGAAAAATTATTATCTCCTGTGAAAGCAGATAATATAATTTCAAATGTTTCTCCTACTTTTGCACATTTTGTTAATAAAACTTCCCTATGATTTACATCAAGCCCTTGTTTAACTTTACCATTCACATATACTAAAAATTGTGGATTAATTGCATCCCAATCTCCTTCTTTTCCCGTATGAAGCTCATAAATAATAGCCTTTCCTTCACATTCTTTTGGTATTGTAATAACTGTTTGAAAATAATAGAATTCTCTATGTCCACCCCAAAGTTCTTTTTCTGACATGATTTCCCAATCTTCTGTATCGATGTTTCCCTCATTTTCATATCTTTGTTCCACTTTTTTCATTCGATACTCTACAATTGGATAATGCTCACAATAAATCAATCTCTTTAATTCTTCTAATAATTTTCCAATACGCTCTTTAATTAGAACCATGTTTTATCTCCATTCTTCTTTACTGTTTCACAGTCATTCCGCAACAATCTAAGATAAACTCACAAAAAACAGAATTTGCCCAAGAAAACCAAGGTCTTGTATACATTTGTGGATCATCGACATAAATAGATTCATGCATTAAATTTGTCCCCGCATCTGTTGTTTCAAACATATGTAATATTTTTTCTTTTTCTTCTTTCGAATTACTTGTCAACCCTTGAATTGCTAATGCAATGTGCCATACATATCTACTTGGAGTATGAGGACTTCCAATTCCTTCCATATACTTTCCTTGATAATAAAACGGATTTATATCACTTAACACTAATTCTCTTGTATTTTGATAACGAGCATTTTCCTTTGTACAATAGTTAAAATAAGGCATTGATAGTAAACTCGGCAAATTAGCATCATCCATAATATTATATTGACCAAATCCATCTACTTCATAAGCATAATATTCTTTTTTCTGTTTTGGAACAATGCCATAAGTTTCTATCGCTTGTCTTACTTCTTCCGAAAATTCCTTTGTTTGTTTTGCAAACTCTATATCATTATATATTTCTATTGCAATTTCACTCATATTACTTAAAATAACAGAAGCAAGCATATTCGACGGAATCAGATATCCATAAGTACAAGCATCATCACTGGGACGAAATCCTGACCAAATAAGTCCAATATTACTTTTTACAAGAGCACCTTTTCCTTGTCGTGATAATGTATCTGTATAAACACAATTCATTCGTTCAAAAGAATATGGAGATTTATTTTCATGATCCTGTTCTGTACGGAATACAGAGCATACTTGTTTTGCTGCCTCTAACCATTGTGCTGTGAATTGTCTTGTACAACCAGTATTTTTCCATAATAAATAGGATAGTTGAATTGGATAACAAAGGGAATCAATTTCATATTTTCTCTCCCATAATTCTGGTTTCATATCTGTCTCATCACTTTCCCAACAATTTCCATTTGCTGTTTCATTAAAGGCATTTGCATAAGGATCAATCAAAATACATTCCATTTGTTTTTTTATTAATCGAACAATAATTTCTTCAATTTCTTCTTCCTCCTTTGCAAAGAGAAGAAATGGTCTTAATTGACAAGCAGAATCTCTAAGCCACATAGCTGGAATATCACCTGTAATTACAAATATAGAACCATCTTCTAAAACTTTAATTGTTGTTTTTAATGTATTAGAAATACATTGTTCAAACATTGTTGCAAGTTTACTATCCTCTCCAAATTTTTCTTTTACTTTTTCAATTGTCTTTTGAATTACATTATATTGTTCTTTTATTATCATATCCTCTCTCCTCTTCTCTTAACCTTTATTTGCTCCTGCCATTCCAAAGCCCTTTGACATCCATTTTTGAATTATTACATAAAGAACAATAGATGGCATAGCATAAACAACAGAATATGCCGCAAGCGTTCCATATGCAACAGAATGTTGTCCAAAAAATTGATACAACATAATAGACGCTGGATATTTTTCACTACTAGATAGTAAAATAAATGGTACAAAAAAGTTTCCCCAACATCCAGAGAATGTATAGATTGCAATTGTAAAAATACCTGGTAACATCACTGGTAATACAACTTTTCGGATTCCACTGAATCTACTATTTCCGTCAACCCAGGCAGCCTCTTCTAAAGAAATTGGAACTGCATCCATAAAATTCTTCATCATCCAAATAGCATATGGCATAGAAGATGCTGTCATAAATAAAATAATTCCCAAAATATTATCATATAATTTCACACTTACAAAAACTTTAAATACTGGGACCATAACTGTTGTAATTGGCAACGAAGTCATAAATAACATTGATAGCATAAAAAGTTTTTTATGTTTCATTTCAAATCTTGATAACGGATACGCAGCTAATCCTGATAAAACAACAACAAAAACAGCAACTCCAATTGACATAACTAAGCCATTTGCAAAAGAACGCAAATTTGCTGAACTTGTCAATACTTCAATATAATTATTTACTGTAAAATCTGGAATACTTGCAGATAAAGACGCATTCTTATCAAATGACGCTAATATAACCCATGCTAATGGCACAACAAATATTATAGCAATGATTGTTAATACAATATAAGCTATTATTTTATCTCTTTTTTCGCTCATCTGTTTCTCCTTCACTTTTTCCTTGAATTTTAACATAGAAAATACTAAATATTGCACCAATTAGCAATACTAACATAGAGATAGCTGTTCCATATCCTAATTCATAGTTTTTAAATGCTCTGATATACATAAAAATTGGCAAAGTCTGAACTGTTGTACCTGTCATAGCATATACCATTCCAAAAGTTCCCAATGTAGACAATGTAATTAACATTGTATTTGTCATAATTGTATCTTTAATAATAGGAATTGTTATATGAATTAATGTTTTTGCTTTATTTGCACCATCTATTTTAGCCGATTCCATTACTTCTTCGGGTACATTATCAAGTGCTGACTGATATACCATCATAGAAAATGCTGTTCCATGCCAAATATTTGCTAATATAACTGATAAAATTGGATGTAAAAATAACCATGATACACTTGGCAATCCAATTGTTGTTAAAATAGTATTAAATGTTCCTTTATCCGTAAAGAATGTATAAGCACAAATTGCAGCTACCATTTCTGGCATAACCCAACCGGCTAATACAATAGCTCCTACAATTCGACGGAAAATTTTATTTTTTGCCTTCATTAACAAAGCAATAAAAAAACCTAAGATTGTTTGTCCTACAACAGAACCAATTAAAAAAATTAGCGTTGTTATAATACTTGTCTTAACAGCTGCATCGGATAACATTCTTTCATAGTTTACTAAAGCTATAAATTTATGATTCGACACTGCCGAACCTGTTAAAGCTAAATTTGTAAAAGAATAATAAATTGTTAATATAATTGGCCACACAAAAAAAATAACCATTAATATCAATGCTGGAAGTAAATAAATAATTTGTGTTCCAAAACTATTATATTTTTTCTTTTTTATCATATTGTTCTCCTTCATAGACTTCTTATAGAAAAAAGTGGTTCCCTATTGTATTCTTATAAAGAATACACAAAAACCACCTTTTCTATATCATACTAATCTTTATTTCATATAGTCTTCACCAACAACTGTTTTAACACTATTCTGAAAATTCACTAAAGCATCTCCAATTTTCGTATCGTTTCTAACAATTGTATCTACCATTTCATAAATATAAGAAGAAATCTTAGAATAATTTTCATTATGTGGTCTAAAATATGCAGTTTCAGACATTGCAGTCGCTTCTTCCACATATAATTTTGATTTATATTCTTCATATTCCATCATATCGTTTCTTGTCGATAAGTTTCCACTTCCAACGAGATATTTAATATAATTATCGGATTTCATTAACTCTGTAATAAATTCAAACCCTAAATCCTTTTGATCTGAATTATTTGCGATTGCCCAACTCCAACCACCAGACATCGTCACATAACCATTTCCATTTTGAAGTGGCATTTTTGCAAAACCTAATGCATCGGTTAATGTATTATCTGTATAATTTTCCATTGGATAACTTCCTGTTGAAAGATAATCTGCATATCCCCAATTTCCATTTAAATATATTCCCAATTTTGCTGTTGACATGTATTTATTTGCATATTCCCAATCACTTGCATCAAAGACTTCTGAAAGTGTTCCAATATATCCTTCTTTTTTACAAGTTTGAATAAATTCTAAAGAATCAATAATTCCTTGCCCACTAGTATTCCAAACTCCTGTACTATCATCTACCAGTCTATCTTCTGTACCATTTAATAACATTTGAAATGTATTCATAGAGGTAGCTTCTGCTTCTGTATTGCTGCAAGCAAACCAAATTGGAACAACATCATCTGCACAATTTGCTTTAATTGCAGCACAAGCATCTAAAATATCTTGCCACTTCTCTGGTTGCCACTCTCTTCCAAGCCCAGCTTGTTCCATAACATCTTTATTGTACCATAATCCTCTAACATCAGTACTCACTGGTACTGCATAAGTTTTTCCATCACTACCTTTTGTACCTTCTTTTAAAGACTCAATAATTTTACTGTTCCAATCTTCCCAACTTCCTGTGTAAGATGTCATGTCAGCTACATATCCCGCTGCAATATCTGTATTTAACTGAAAAGTATCTTCAAAGAAAATATCTGGACTCGTAGAGGTATCTTGCATCTGTGTTTGAAGTTTTGTAAAATAATCACTATCACTTCCAACAATACCTTGAAGTTCAATTTCAACTTCATCTTTCTTTTCCCAATTGTTATATGTTTCCATGATCCATTTATACATATAACCATCTGTCCCGGTGTCACCAGAGTCATTATAGGCAACCACTAACTTTGGCTTCCCATCACTGTTAGATTCTCCTTGCGAATTATGACTACCACAACCAACTAAAGTAATAGCTGCCATCGTAATTCCTAAAAATAATGATATTGCCTTTTTTCTCATTTTATTTCCTCCTTCTCTCAAAACGATATATCAATATATCATTTCTACTTTTTTCATTTAACTTGTGATATTATTATACTATTTTTATATTATTTTTGTCAATAAAAAAAGACTTGATAATGTTTTTTTAGTCATTATATAACAATTACCAAGTCTTTTTTTATGCACTTATAACATATCATTTATATATCATTTAATCTACTTTAATAATTTCATATGGTATATTAATATTTCCTTCTCTTTTTTCTCCCTGAATGATATCATTTAATACTTCAACTGCTGTTTTTCCGATTTTTGATTCATCTTGTTTTATGTGTGTCATTAGATTTTCTTCATCATAAATAAATTCTAATCCATCAAAAGATACTATTTCTTTCGCTATACTCAGTTCTTTCATCACTCGCCCTAACAAAACTCCTATTTTATGCTCAGCCGCTAAAAATGCCGTGCACTCATCATTCGTTTCTAAAATTGTTTTAATTTCCCTAAAATCAAATTCTTTATATTCCTTTCCTATATTTTCTGGCGCAGGATTATATGTATTAATTTTAGCAAATATCCCACTAACATCATCATATTTTAAAATACAATCTACAAAACCACTATATCTTTCATTGATAGTAGATGTATTCATAGATGCATGAGATACAAAACAAAGACGTTTATGCCCTTTTTTAATTAACATATCCGTTAATTCTTTTGTTGCTGAATAATTGTCTGTTTTAATACAAGGAATTTGTATGCCTTTCATCTGCCGATCTACTAAGACAAGAGGAAACTCATTTAATGCAAGTCTCAAAATCGTACTATTATAAATTTCACCTTGTGCACACATTAAAATCATTCCACTCGCACCTAATTGTAATGCTCTATGGATTGCCTCATTTTCAACATCAATACTCCCATAAGTACAACAGAATAACATATCATACTTTTGTCTTCTGCATTCTTGTTCAATACTTTTTAATAACTCACTTCCAAAATCACTTCCAAAAGTATCAAAAATTACACTTATAATTTTATTCAGACACTTGCCTTTCGTTTCTTCTACTTCTAGACTATGATTACTATCTAATAATTCATCTATCATATCAGATACAAAAGAACCTCTTCCTGGATTTCTTATAATATATTTTTTTTCAGCTAGCATTTCCATTGCTTTTTTTGCAGTAATTCTACTTACTTTATATTTCTCTGCTAATTCTTTTTCTGATGGTAACCTATCCCTAGCCTGATATTTTTTTTGTTTTATATCTTCTAACAGTTCTGAATAAATATGTTCATACATAATCACTTTCTTCATATCTATCCTCCATTTATTTGAAATAATCTCTCGGAATCTTTATCCCTTGATTTATAAGGGGTTCCGATCTCTTTTTTATTAAAATCCCCCACTTTTTTGACCAAAAACCTTGACAAATCGTCAAAAATTTGCGACAAAGTCGATTGAATTTATTTTTTCGACTGGAGGCGGTTTTATTGTTACCTATTAACTGCGGCAGTCATGCTGACTACCAAAACTTTGTGAATGAAAATCTTCGTAAATATTATCCGAATCCTAATGCCATTGCTCGCTCTACATGGGACATCATCGAACATTTTTGGTCTTTGGATTATCTTATAAGGAATGGAAAAAGGATTTTCATGCAAGAACATCTGCAGAACGTTTGAATAAACGTGAGAAATTAGACTTTAAACGATGAGAAATACGCTTCGCGAGTTTCTCTCGTTCGTGGCATGTCTATTTTTATTCCTTTTGGATAATATTTACTTTTCCATGTCCTTTGTCAGCTGTGCTGACCATAATCACTCAGGATTCCGAGAGATTATTAATATATTTATTTAGACTTAAATACATCTTTTATCAATTTTTTCCATATCTATCCAATTATTTTACATTTTTCAATTCTATCACTCAATAGTGTATTGGTCAATTTATATTCATCATAAAAAATTATATTAATCTAACGCGTTGTGCTAATACCACTGAAAGGGGTTGACTTATCAAAAAAGCACAAAAAATCCCTGTGATGAAAGTAGTTGTAAAAATTAGTAAATTAAGTGTTTGATTTTTGTTAATTTAGAGGTATCATTCATAAAAGAGTTGAATAGCAAACAAAGATTATAACCAAACATTTTTGTAATAATTCTCGTGCAAAGACCATAAAAACTTTTTGCTAATACACGTTCTATATGAACTTGTTCGTTCAATTAAGAAAATACAGTCTCAATTTTTCACTGTTGTTTTACAATGGAGATTCTCTTGATTTTCTATTAAATAAATCGGGAGGCGCTCTTCTATCATCAACATTTGCACTGGTAAATTCAAAGCTTTTGATAAAGCCATAAAAAGTAATTAAAGAGTGAACTTTATACCCAAAGTACGTTTCTTTTTTTATTTTGATCAACTAGCACAACGCGTTAATATATTTTTATTCTCCATCTAATAATACATAAGTTTTTTCTTATATAAGTACTACTTTTATAAAAACTAAATCTCTATTACGAAAAAAGCCATTGTAAAGATAACGTTTCTCTAATCTATATTACAATGGCCTTAGCTTTAAGATATTTTATTTTTTTCTTGTATTTCCAATAATTTTTGAAATTCCTCTAATGGCATCGGTTTATAATAATAAAACCCTTGCACTAATTTACATTTTGTTGTTTTTAAAAAATCAATATACTCCTGATCTTCTACGCCTTCTGCCAACACAGTAATTCCAAGAACATCGGCTATTTCTATTAGATGATAAAGCACTTGCTTTCTCTTCTCTGTAATCGGCTCTCAAAAGAATATGCGATCCAATTTAATGACATCGATCTGATTGTGAAAAAGTAAAGAAAAAGACATATTGCCGGCTCCAAAGTCATCAATAGAGCAGCGAAATCCAGCCTCTTTAAACGCCCGAATATTCTCCTCCACGCGGCTTTTTACATGAAACTGTATATCTTCTAAAAACTCAAACTCCATATATTCCTTTGGAATATCAAATTCTTTAAAGATTTCTAAATAATCTTGTTTAAAGTCCACATCTCCAAGAGTGATGTTTGGAATATTAAAGCTCATGGGCACTCTCGGTTCCCCTTTATCAAGCCCATCTTTTAAATATTTACATACTTTTTTAAAATTGTTTAAATCGATCGTATAGATTTCTCCAAACTCATTTAATACGGAAAAACATTCACTTATCAACGAAAACTCCGATTATCGGTTAAAATTCTTCTGCATCTAACAGTTCAAAAGCTTCTCCACTTGGCTCTTCTTTGAATACCATTCGTTCTTTTGTCGTTGGGTGATCAAAAGCAATTCTTGATGAAAATAATCCGATTTGACGATACACTCTTTTTGTCTTTCTAAATTTCTCATTATATTTCGTATCGCCCCAAATACCCGCTCCTCTGCTCGCCATCTGAACTCGAATTTGATGATGTCTTCCTGTAACTAGTTCAATAAGAACATAGGTTAAAATCCCTTCATCGGTTTCCATAATGTCAAGCACTTCATACCGAAGTTCCGCTTTTTTGGCACCTTTCGTTCCTTTTTTCACCACTTTTGACATATTTGTTTTTCCGTCTTTTACGAGATAATCGATGAGTGTCCCCTCTTCTTCTTGCAATTCTCCCGTTAAGACAGCCTGATAATCTTTTTCCATTCCACCATCTTGCACTTGATCGCTTAAATTTGCCGCAGCCTTTTGATTTCTTGCAAACACCATAACGCCTCCTACCGGTCGATCAAGGCGATGGACAACAGCAATATAAGGCTCTTCCTCTGGCTCTTCTTTCTCATAGATATAATTTTTTAAATAGTTTACGAGGTCGAGATCTCTTGTTTTATCGCTTTGAGATGGCATTCCCTGCAGTTTTACACAGACGATAATATCTTGATCCTCATATAAAATCTTGACTTTTTGTGCTGTCATATGCTACGATTCTCCTTCTCATTTTCTTCTGATTCTTATTAGATTTTAAAGCGGTATCCAACGCCCCAAATCGTTTCAATATATTGCGGTTTTGCCGTATTGAATTCAATTTTTTCACGAATTTTTTTAATATGAACGGTCACTGTCGCAATATCTCCAATGGAATCCATATCCCAGATTTCTTTAAATAGTTCTTCTTTTGTAAAAACATGGTTTGGATTGCTCGCTAAAAATGTCAATAAATCGAATTCTTTCGTTGTAAACGCCTTTTCCTCATCGTTGACATACACTCTACGAGCTGTTTTATCAATTTTAAGACCACGAATTTCAATCATATCATTTTCAACCGCAGCGCTTCCAATCAATCGCTCGTAGCGGGCAATATGCGCCTTCACTCTCGCCACTAACTCGCTTGGGCTAAATGGTTTTGTAATATAATCATCGGCACCAAGACCGAGACCTCTGATTTTATCAATATCCTCTTTTTTGGCAGAAACCATGAGAATCGGTATATTTTTCACCTCTCGAATTTGCTTGCAGATTTCAAATCCGTCTAATCCCGGCAACATCAGATCCAAGATAATCATATTAAATTCTTCAGAAAGCGCTCGTTCAAGCCCAACTTGCCCATTATTTTCAATGGTGACGTCAAAAGAACTCAACTCCAAATAATCTTTCTCTAATTCTGCAATGCTCTCTTCATCTTCAATAATCAATATCTTATTCATTTATGAAATCCTCCTTGTATTTTCTTAATGTGAAATAAATGGTTGTTCCAGACCCCGGACGGCTGCTTGCCCATATCTTTCCGCCATGCTCATCAATGACCTTTTTCGCAATGGAAAGCCCTAGTCCGCTTCCACCTTTTGATGAGTTCCTAGAGGCATCGGCTCGATAAAGTCTGTTAAAAATATATGGCAAATCATTTTCTGAAATTCCTTCTCCATTATCCTCTATTTCCACCTGAACAAAATCTCCATCATCACGCAATCGAATGTTCACACAGCCTTTTTCCTTATCATTATATTTCATGGCATTGATCACAATATTATTGATAACACGCTTGATCTGTTCGGCGTCTGCCACTACAAGCATATGTGGCTTGCAATAGTTAATATAAGTCAACACTAAGCCTCGCTCTTCCATATCGACACTGAGTTCCTCCACACAGTCGGCAAAATAAGCATCGATATCAATTCTCGTAAAATTATACGGAATGACATTGCAGTCGATCTTTGAATAGATCGACAATTCATTGATTAAGACATTCATATCATTTGCCTTATTGTAAATGGTTTTAATGTATCGTTCCATCTTCTCTGGAGAGTCCGCCACTCCGTCCATAATGCCTTCCACATATCCTTTAATCGCCGTAATCGGTGTTTTTAAATCATGGCTAATATTGCTAATAAGCTCTCGATTTTCTTCCTCATAATGCAGCCGATATTCTATGGATTCTTTTAGCTTTCTTCTCATCTCATTAAAAGAATCGCACAGTTCCCCGATCTCATCGTTGTTAATAACTTCCACATCGACATCTAAGTTTCCTTCTTTAATGCGATCCGTACCCTCTTTTAACAAGCGAATCGGGCGAATAAATTCCGTATACATAAATGCTGAAATTAAAGAGCTGGAAAAAATCAAAATTCCAAGAATTGCGAGAAGCACTTGAATAATAATTCCTTTAAATTTCGGCGCAATCTGTTCTAAGCACGTCATAATAAAGAACGTGCCTTGTTCCCCAGATTTTGTCGTATAATCTCCTTGTTTGATTAAGAAGTTTTCCGGTCGGCTAATGAATAGACCGCCGTTGTCATGTATATAATCGCTTCCATACTCTGGAAGATACTGCTCGATTTCCTCATTATCCTCATCAGTTCCATGATAGACAATCTGATCGCTTTCTCGAATGATCAAGTAGGAAAACCGCTTTTTTAACGTGCGATTTAGCTTATTTAAATACGTTGTCTCTTCTAACTTTTCCGGAGTTTCTGCTGCTGTTCGTGTCAACTCTTGAAAGACTTCATCGGTTAGCTGATCGATTGCCTTCGTCGGATTGGACACATACGTTAAGGCATTGACGTCCGCATTCACTGTTGTATTGACATAGAGATTACTAATCATTACAGTGGAAATCATCATAAGAAATAGCGGTAAAATAATCGCCGGTAAAAAAAGCAATTTTACTTTCTTAACAATTTTCATCGTTTCCACCACCCTTTCCAACTATTTCTATTGATACAAAATCGCTTCGAACCGCCACCTTGTATCGGATTTTCGTCTATTTGACTCTAGTATCATCATACCATAGTTTCTTATTCCTGCAAAAAATTTTTGCGAAATTTATGAATATTTAATAATTACCTGCAACGAAACCTTTCCCTCCCACCGAAAATCAAAAAAAGAAGACTACTGCTTTTTCACAATAGTCTTCCGATCCCATATGTTTCTCTACGCTAAATATTTTTTAAGAACGTCAACTTTATCAAGAGCTTCCCAAGGAAGATCTAAATCTGTTCTACCAAAATGTCCATATGCTGCTGTCTGTTTATAAATTGGTCTTCTTAAATCTAACATTTTAATAATACCTGCTGGACGAAGATCAAAGTTTTCACGAACAACCTCTACTAATTTGTTATCAGAAATTTTACCTGTTCCAAAGGTGTCAATCATAATTGATGTTGGCTGTGCCACACCAATTGCATAAGATAATTGAATTTCGCATTTGTCAGCTAATCCTGCTGCTACAATATTTTTTGCAACATATCTTGCCGCATAAGCCGCTGAACGGTCAACTTTTGTACAATCCTTTCCTGAGAAAGCTCCGCCGCCGTGACGAGCATATCCGCCATAAGTATCTACAATAATTTTACGCCCTGTTAAACCGCTGTCTCCATGAGGCCCACCAATTACAAAGCGTCCTGTTGGGTTAATGAAGAACTTTGTATGTTCATCGATTAAATGAGCTGGAAGCACTTCATCAAAGACATATTTCTTAATATCTTCATGAATCTGTTCCTGTGTCACTTTTTCATCATGTTGTGTGGATAATACAACTGCGTCTAATCGAGCTGGTTTTCCATTTTCATCATATTCTACGGACACCTGACTCTTTCCGTCCGGTCTTAAATAGTCTAATGTTCCATCTTTTCTTACTTTTGTAAGCTGACGTGTTAATTTATGAGCAAGTGAGATTGGGTATGGCATATATTCTTCTGTTTCGTTTGAAGCGTATCCAAACATCATACCTTGATCCCCTGCACCGATTGCTTCTAATTCTTCATCAGACATTTTATTTTCTCTCGCTTCTAATGCCTTATTCACACCCATGGCAATATCGCTTGACTGCTCATCTAATGTGACCATAACGGCACAAGTATCCGCATCAAATCCATATTTTGCTCGATCATAACCGATTTCTCTCACTGTATCACGAACAATTTTTTGAATATCGACATAAGCACTCGTTGTAATTTCGCCCATTACCATCACTAAACCTGTTGTACAAGCTGTTTCACACGCAACACGGCTCATTGGATCTTGGCGCATTAACTCATCTAAAATAGCGTCTGAGATCTGGTCACAAATCTTATCTGGGTGTCCTTCTGTGACTGATTCTGATGTAAATAATAATCGTTCCATTTCTTTCTCCTTTTCTGTTGTTGATACCTCTCCATAAGAGTTTATCGTCTGCATACCAATCATGCATAAAAAAAGCCCGACATAATCGGACTTGAACATTCTCTATTACTCAAATCCTCTTATTGCTCGATCTACTATCGCTCAGGTCGGCACCTTCCGCCTATACGGGGTTGCCATGACTTCACAGGCCCTTATGCCTCCATCATTCTGAATAAGAGAAGTATCTTTTATTGATTCATAACGTTCTTTACTATACTACAAACCATTTCATTCGTCAATTAGTTTCTTTAAAAATTTATAATCTTTTTAGATCTAAAGAAAATAGGACATATAGAACTTCATTCTATATGCCCTCTTCTATGTACGTTATACGTTAATGCAACCTTCTATGTGCAACGTCGGAATTGACAGAGCGCACAATTTCCAGTTCCAAAATCTCATTATTTCTGTATTTGGAAACTCGCACCGCCACTCCATTAAAAAATACACACGTTCCTTTTGTAATCGTTCGTACATCTTCTTCATAATTTTCCATAAATACATCAAGTAAAGTGGAATCATCAGCTTTATATGGAATATGGACTGCACAAACCTGATTCACGCTCTTTACTTTTGTCCTTGGGAAAAATACGGTTTTCTCAACCTCATCATAATCACGGAATAAATAACGTCTTATGAGGAATAGAAGAGCAATACTCATAATGCAGAGTAAGTTTTCTGTCATCGTTGTATGCTCTCCAACCATATGACGTGCCACCGCAAAAATCAATACCTCAACAACGGTACTAGGCTTATGTTTGCAAAGCAATTTTACAAACTCAATGCCCACCGCTACCATTAAAGCATCTTCAATGAAACTTCTCATTCCTTCTATTTTAGAAGAAAGTAAAAGACTACTCCAAAGTTCCTTTATTAAATCGATTACTGCAAATCCAATGGATACTGCAACCAAGATTGCAACAGCCATCTCCATATATTCGACAACATGGTATGTTTTGTCATTGATTTTATTTTTCATTCATCAACCCACTTTCAATTTAAACTTTTGCACTTCTCGTTCCGTAGATACCTTTTCAATTTGCCCACCAAGCGCTCTTAACTTGCCTTCGAAGTTCTCATACCCTCTTTGAATATATTTAATGTCCTCTACGATTGTGAATCCTTCAGCGGAAAGACCTGCCATAACAAGCCCTGCGCCTGCACGAAGATCCGGTGCCTGAACAACAGCCCCTGTAAACCGCTCAATTCCTTCAATAATGGCTGTATTTCCTTCCACTTTCACCTTCGCGCCCATTCTTGATAATTCATCGACATAACGAAAACGATTCTCAAAAATGCTCTCTGTGATCACACTTGTACCTTCTGAAAGTGCCAATGTAATCGCCATCTGTGGCTGCATATCTGTTGGGAATCCTGGATATGGCAATGTTTTAATATTCGTATGACTCAATCGTTTGTTTGCAATGACTCTCACCGCATCATCATACTCTTCCACAGTAGCACCGATTTCAATTAATTTTGCTGAAATGGCTTCTAAATGCTTTGGAATTACATTTTTCACAAGAATATCCCCCTTTGTAATTGCCGCTGCTGTCATAAAAGTACCAGCTTCAATCTGATCTGGGATAATGGAATATTCTGTGCTATGGAAAGAAGAAACCCCTTTAATGCGGATCACATCAGTACCTGCCCCTTTAATATTAGCACCCATGCTATTTAAAAAGTTTGCTACATCTACAATATGTGGTTCTTTTGCCGCATTTTCAAGGACAGTATTCCCTTCTGCAAGAGCTGCTGCCATCATAACATTGATCGTAGCTCCAACGCTTACGACGTCAAAGTAGATATGAGCGCCAACCAATTTTTCCGCTTTTGCGCTGATCATTCCATGTGAGATCTCAACTTCTGCACCAAGCGCTTTAAACCCTTTGATGTGCTGATCGATTGGACGGCTTCCAATGTCACAACCTCCCGGAAGAGCAACTTGTGCCTTATGATATTTTCCAAGAAGTGCCCCTAATAAATAGTAAGAAGCTCTGATTTTGCGGATATATTCATAGTCAATCACCATATCCCCTTGTGTATGAATGAATCGTCCGCTGATCTCCACTTCATGGGCACCTGTTCTTACAACGGTTCCTCCAATGCCTTCAATGGCTTGAAGTAATACATTTGTATCATTGACATCTGGCATATTTTCAATTGCACATACTCCATCTGTCATAACGGCTGCTGCTAATATTCCAAGAGCTGCATTTTTCGCACCTCCAATTGACACTTCTCCTACTAAAGGGTTTCCCCCTTTGATTACATATTGTTCCATTTCGCACCTCTGTTATCTCTATACTTAAATTTATGCTAATATTGTCTATTTGTTCCTTTTACTTGCTCCCCTCAAATAAACATGTATTTTCCCAATCCTTTCAAGCGCCATCTTTCTAAAAGACAGCATTTTCCTCTATTTTTTCTCGGTTGCAAACGAAAGACTCCTCTTCTCTCTCCGCTTGCTACCGCTTATTATATCATACTTTATCCATTTGTAAATTATTTCTTTATGTAAAATTGTTCCAATTTTAACATTTTATTTGCAGAATCAAGAAAAGAGAAACGATAACCTCTCTTTTTCCGATGAGAATCCTTATTTTTAACGGTTCATACTTCAAAATTTAAAACATTTGTATTACTTTTGTAAAGAAAAAGAGCCATCGAGAAATCTTGCTTTTCTATCTCCCGACAGCTCTTTTTTATCCTGTTCTTATAAATAGTCTAACGCATTCACCGGAGTTCCGTTGATTCGAATTTCAAAATGAAGATGTGGTCCTGTACTTCTTCCTGTATTGCCACTGCACCCAATTGTTTCGCCTTGTGATACTGTTTGTCCAACTGAAGCTTGTATGCGATCCAAATGTCCATATCGAGTTACAACTCCATCGCCATGAGAAATAGTAATACAGTTTCCATATCCATTGACCCAACCGGCTTGAATGACCGTTCCGGCTCTCGATGCCATAACTGTTGTGCCAATTGGACAGCCCCAATCGATTCCCTCATGCATTCTTCCTCATCTCTGTCCCATTTGGGAAGTCAACGTTCCACCTTGAATCGGCTTTATATAAGTAGGGCGTTCTTTTGTTCCTTTGATCACTTTTTTCGCAACCGCTTTCTTTATCACTTCTTTGTCTGTTACTTTTGAGCGATAAGACTGTCCGTTTTTATAGCTTACAACTGCGGTCACTTCCTGTACCCCTGCTTTTCCTTTTCTCACAACTTTGGATTCGTCTTTGTACATGGAACTGCTTTTTACATATATTGTATCTGCATAATATTTTTTCTTATAAGTTTCTTTTTTTTGTACAATAACAGAAAGCTCTGGCTTTGGAACTGCCACAATCACTTCATCGCCCGGCATAATGGAATTCTCATCTTCGATCTGCTCATTGATTTTCATAAATTCGCTGACGGTCATTCCATTTTCATTGGCAATTCCAGAAATAGTATCCCCTTGTTTCACCGTATACGTTTCGTTATGATCCTTTTCTTTTATAATATCAGAAACTGCCTCGTCTACGTCTGTCAATTGTTCTTTCTTTACATAGACAGGTCCCACTTCTATCTCCTCTGCAAATGCAACTTTTACAACTTGCTCGTTCTCTGCATCGGAGTTTGACTCACCACTATTTGCATTGTCTGTCGGATTTGTTTTCGCCTTGGAAGCGGCTACTAAATTTTGATTTTTTGCGCTCTTTGTAATAAGGTTCACTTCCGGTACAAGAGCGCTGGTTTCCTCATCTGATACAAGAGCGATCTGCACATCGGAAGTTTTGCTATATTTTTCCTGTGTTTTTTCAAGCACTTCTTTTACATCTTTTTTGCTCTCCAAGATCACTTCATAGTCTTCAATTTTTAATACATAAGAAAGCTGTGCCTGCTCGTCTTTTAACTGCTCTAACACTTGTTCCATAGCTTGCTGCAATTCTTCTTCCGAACTTGCGCGTTTACCCTTTCCTTTTTCCATCGAAAGTTCAACAGCCCATCGAATGGTGTTCTTGTTTTCCTCATTGACCACTTGTTTTGCTTTTTCAAAAAGCTCGGTTGCCAATGCTTCATCTTTTGTATATCCAACAATTGTATGATCAATTTTTATCTCTCGTAAATTACTTCGATATACCGCAGTTCCAATAAAAGCAACAAGTAAAAGTGCTGCTATTCCTCCTGCGATCCACATGCCATATTTTTTCATCGTATTGGGTTTCATTTTGTCCTCCGAACAAGGACTTTTTTTATTCTTAGTAAAAGTCCTGAAATATTTGTAACATTTTTGTAACATTTCAAACATTCCCATTTTACCAAGATTCTATACAAAAGTAAAGGTATTTTTTATTCTTCCTCTTTTTCCCTTTTTCGATTTTCAAAATAGACAAAGCTATCGATAGCATCTAAAATATCGGCGAACACTTCTCTAGGTGCTTCATCAATGTAACGTTTTAGCACATCATCTTTTCTTCCGCCTTTATAGCGCCCATAAAAAATATCAAATAAGTTGTGTCCTCTCACATAAATTTTTATTTCTTCCATATGTTCTTTTAAATCTTGTCGATTTCGAATTCGAATTCCCGTTGCCTTTAACATTCTCTTCGTGCTGCCAAGACGGTATAAATAATCTTTGTACTTCGTATAGAGAATTTTATAGAACTCTTCTTCATTTTTTAGAAGCCCTATTTTCACCATAGTCGGCGGATCTAAAAAATAATTTTCAAATGAGTAATATTTTAAAATCAACACATTTTTCGGCTGAACTCTTGGAAGGTTGTTCTGATCTTGCGTCTCTCTTTCTTTATAGTAGTTGCAGAGTTGTCGTTTTAACATCTTTGGATCTTTTCCGTCGCTATCCCGAATCATAAGAAATTGATCTTTTAAGTACAGTTTATTAATATATTTTAAGTTGGCGTACGTCTTAATATTCGTACAACTATTTACCGGAACAATTGCAATTCTTTGTAATTTTCCATCTTCATCGTACATTTCAGAATAGTATTTTTCAAGCAGCATTGGAAGCCTTGAACTGTCCTGTTTGCCTTCCACGATAAAGACAAAATTCACGTTCATTAAGTCGTTGGCAGAGTATCCAAGGTCATTTAAAATCTCATCGACGTCGGTATCTTCGTTGATCACTGTCTGATATTGTTCATCTAAAAGCACTTGCTTAATCTGCTTGCCCGCAAAATTAAAAATCATGTTTGGCGAATGGGTGGAGAAAATCACTTGGTTTTTCTTTGACAATTGATATAAGATTTCACTTGCCGCCTTTTGCAGCTGAGGGTGCAAAAACATCTCCGGATCTTCCATCATAATAATACAAGGCACGGTATAATTTTTTTCTTCAATATAGGTTTTTAATAAGGATAAAATATAAATACTCTTTAACCCCGCTCCTAACGTTGAAATCGAACCATAAATATCCCGTTCCTTATGATGAACGAGTGTTTCTACCTTTATCATCTCATCAATATCCAACTTAATATGATATTGAATCTCTTGATTTGCCCCGCCATTTCTTTGGAAATTCGCATTTAGCTTATCCGCAAACTGGTTTAAATTCAGACAGTATAGCTTGTATTCGAGAAGCCTCGTCGTTTCATGAATGGAAAGCTCATTTGGCAGTTTATGTTCCATCTGACCGATACAAGTAAAACAGTGGTTACAAACTTTTGTTTTATCAAACATACAGATCCCATCTCTTAGATCTCTTAACTCCTCATTGCCTTGAAACTCCAAAATGTCCTCTTGAATGGAGCGAATGTTTCGATGATGATCGATAAAATAAATTTTTGGAAAGACAACCCTTAGATTCGGATTATTCTTTCTCACCCCATCTCCAAACTCCTCTTTTCCATCATATGGCAGCTTATAAAAGAACGTAATCGTTCCTCCTACGAAGATCTCCTCCTCATCTTCTTCCTGTTCAAATGGTTGGAATGATGGCAGTTTCTTTTTAAAATCTTCATACCACACTTTTTTTGTACGATACTTGCTGACCATACCTTTTTCATGAAATTCTTCTAAGTCTTCTGTGTTCAATGTAATCGTTCCATTGATTCGAATTGGGCGATATGGCTGATTATAATCTTCTTTTCTAATATGATAAGAACCTTCTAGCGCCATAATGGCATCTAATACAACGGTTTTTCCTGTGTTGTTTCTTCCAACAAGAATCAATGCCTGATCAATTTCTTTCATTTCTAGTTTTTGAATTGATTTAAAATTCTCAATTACTAAGGAACTAATTTTCATCATGCGCACCCCCATTGATACCATATCTCCTAGCCATTCTTTTTTCCATCTTATGCCGATGAAAAGATTCTGATTCTACTTTTTCTTATGCCATATGCTAGGAGATTGTTTGTTACCTTCTTTTTTTCTGAGTCTTCTTTTTGTCGTGTTTTCGTCTTTTCTCTGTCAAATTTCCCTGCCCTTTTTTCCCCACTTCTTTCTTCTTTGATGGAGCCTCCTTTGCCTTTTGTGGCTGTGATTTCTGTTCTTTTTGTGGCTCTTTTTTATTCTTTTTCTTTTGTACGGAATATCCAAACTTTCCAAGTTGTTCCCCTAAAGCAAAATATTCTCCATGAGAATATGCCACTAATCCGGTGTCATTTAGATGAAACTTCCCGCTCTCATCGATATATCGCTCTTCTACGGTTACCCCTACGACTTCCGCTAAAAACAGATGGTGGCTTCCCAATTCTTTGATCTCCACCACTCGACATTCGATGTTGACCGGACTTTCTGCGATTCCTACCGCTTTCACCTTTTGAGACGGCTGCGGTGTCAAATTCATCTCTTTAAATTTATCGACTTTGCTTCCGGAACGAACTCCACAATAGTCCGTCGCATAAGTCAGCTCCTCCGTTGTAAGATTCACAACAAATTCCTTTGTTTCTTTTATAATATCATAGGAATATCGCTCCGGTCGAACGGATATTGAAAGCATTGCCGGATTCGTACAAATCGTTCCTGCCCACGCAACTGTAATAATATTTGGTTTCTCTCCTTCTCGATTACAGCTCACCATAACCGCCGGTACCGGATAGAGCATATTTCCCGCTTTCCAAAATTGCTTTGCCATAGTATTTCCTTTCTTCTTTCCTTCTTAAACGATGATAAAACAAAAATCCGCCATTTTTGAGTGATTGAAGTATTCCTTTCTTCTCCTTCCTCGCTCTAAAATGGCGGACTTTTTATTTGTTTCTATTATAACACTTTTTTTACTGCTGATGCAATCTCATTTAACTCTTCTTGTGTTGCACTTCCTGGAGTCCAAGATACCGTTACTTGATCTCCTTCATATCTTGGAATTAAATGCATATGGAAGTGAAATACTGTTTGTCCTGCAATCTCTCCATTATTTTGCACAATGTTCATTCCATCACAATTCGTCGCCTGTTTTAATGCTCTCGCAACTGCTGCTGCCAATGAGAAGAGCTTTCCGGCTGTATCGGCGTCCATATCAAAAATATTATCAAAATGTTCCTTTGGCAAAATCAAGGTATGACCTTTTGATGCTGGAGATACATCAAGGATTACTTTGAAATCGCTATTTTCATAAATCGTTGCTGATGGAATAATTCCATTTGCAATTTTACAAAAAATACAATCCTCTTTCATTTCCTTTTTTCCTCCTATTGTCACAAACTGACAGAACCTTCGTTCTCTTTATTTCTTTTATTGTAGCTTACTTTTCTTCTATTGGCAAGAAAAACCGTAAAATCAATTTTTTACTTTCCTCATTGATTTTCCACACAATTTATAAGTTTTTAACAAGAATCTTTTATTTATTATATTCAAAGACTATCATAGAAAGCGGCGGTAAATTTACAAGGAGATATTCTTCCTCTTCTTCCCGAAGTTCCGATCTTTCTTCCATAATAATTCCGCTTTCGCTGTTTCCAATTCCTCCATACTCCACATAATCGCTATGAAAGACAACAGTATAGTCCGCCTTTTTCGGCATTTTCAAAAGATACCCTCGGCTCATCTCCTGACGATGATGAAATAAAAATAATAGATTTCCTTCCCCTGTCATAGATTTTCGAATAAAAGAAAAAATTCCATAAGTCGGCTCTTTATGAAACCACTCAAAAGATTCCTTTTTGCTATTTTCATTGGATAACACTTCTTTTTCCTTATAAAAAGCGATCAAATCTCTCACATATCGTCGAAAACTTTTATGAATGTCTTCCCCTAATAAATTCCAATTAAGCCCTTTTTCAATATCACAAGGGTGCCAATGGGCAAAATCTTCCCCCATAAATAGTAATTTTCCAAAAGAAGGATAGGCAAATAAATATCCGTATACCATGCGAAGATGTGCGAATCGATTAAAATATTCTCCCGGCATTTTTTGAATCAGTGTTCCGTTCCAAACAACTGTTTCCCGATGAGATACAGTCAATAGATTCCTGCTCTGAAACTGATAACAGGCGGTCTGCTCCATTTTCCAAAAATCATATTCCCGATAGTGTGGATAATGCCCAAGATACGATAAATATTTTATGAGCCAATCGCTGTTCCACTGCCCGTCAAAGGAAAGCCCGCCCCTTGTGGCAGGCTCCGTCACCCCTTGCCACATAGAATTATCTTCCGCATAAAGCTCACACTGCGGCGCCGCCTCTTTGATCCGATCATTGCACTGTTTTAAAAAAGCGATTGCCTCTAAATTTTCTTTCTCTCCCCATGGATTCTTAACCCATTCTTTTCCAATTCTCCCATAATCCTGATATAACATCGAAGCGATGGAATCCACAAACAGCCCGTCTACCTTCATTTCTTCAATCCAATAAAAGGCGCTTGATAAAAGGAACGAGCGCACCTCTTCCTTTCCATAATGAAACAACAGCCCTTTTCCATTTTTTTGAACGGCTAAGAGCGGATTCTCATATTCATACTCCGCCTGTCCATCAAACTGCTTTAATCCATAGTCCGCCGTTCCAAACGAAGAAATATTCCATTCCAACACGACTTTCAGCCCTTTTTTATGGAGATACTCAACAAAATATTGAAACTCCTCCCTCGTTCCGTAGCGAGAAGTCGGTGCAAAATACTGGGTTACATCTTCCCCTAATGATTCCTCTGTTTCGTGTTCCAAAATTCCCTTTAACTGGATATGAGTGTATCCCATAGTCAAGGCATCTTCTGCCACTTCCTTTGCCAACTGCCGATAAGTGAGAAATAAGTTGCCTTTTTTCCCTCTTTTTTTATAAGCCGCCGGATACACTTGATAGATAATCACCGAATCATTTTTTGTCTTCTTTTCAAGAGGTTTTGTCTTCTTACCCTCATATGGCACTAACGATAAATTTCTTTTTTTCTTATGCTGTCCAAAACTATACGGATCGGACTTTCGCAGCACTTCCCCTTGTATTGTTTTAATTTCATACTCGTAAGCCATTCCCTCTTTCGCCGACGGAATAAATAATTCAAAAATCCCTCCCTCATCTATTTTCTGCATCGGCTCCTTAATGGCGTTAAAGTCATTCCACTCTCCAAGAACGCTGACACGCTTTGCATTTGGCGCATAAACGGCAAATCGAATTCCACAGACTCCATCGATTTCCTTTTTATGAGCCCCAAGAATTTGATACATATGCCCATGATTTCCTTGCTCAAACAAAAGCCGATCTTCTAACGCAATGCTGTTTGGAAATCGATACGGATCTTGATACTCCAACACTTCCTTGTCCCGCTCCATCATAAAAGAATATTGGCTCCATACTTTCTCCTCATCTTCTTTTGGAATCTCAAACAGAAAAAGTCCTTTTTCCTCTAACTTTTTCATTAAATAATTCTTTGTTTCTCCTTTTCTTTTCACAAAGAGCCGTTCTGCATTTGGATTCCAGCCACAAATATAACTTCCTGTGTTCGTTTTATGATACCCTAACAATTCTTTCGGTCTTCCACAATTCCCATAGAGAATGGTATTGATGTCATTTTGCTTTAACGTTACTTTTTCTTCCTTCATTCGTCTATCTCACCTTTCTCTTCTCGTCCATTCTTTTTCTTATATTTTTATTTTATCATAAATCTTTCACATTTTGTTCATTTTGTGAACACAGATTTTTCACATTTTTCCGTTATAGTAATACTTGTAAGAGCTTTTCATATATTGAAATCCTCTCCCCCTCATTTTTTTGTAAAAAGAAGAAGTGGCTTTCCCAGCCACTTCTTCTTTTTTTATTCTGATTGATATTGACTTAAAATGGATTCGACATCGCATTCCTTTGCGTTTGAATATAACGTTCCATCAACATAAAAGTTCGGTGATGTTTTGCACCGCTTTAAGCAGTTTTGTGTCGTCAAATAAAATTGCCCATCTTTCGATAACCCATCTTTTTCAATTCCAAGAGTTTTTCGAATGGCATTTAAAATCATCGCCCCATCTTTTGCTTCACAACGAGCTCCTGTACAGGCAATAATTCGATGTTTATAATTTGATGCTTTTAAACTCGGATATAGTTTAATAATCGTTGCGATCATCGACGTCTTTACATCAAATTCTGCTGCAATCGTCTCTTGAACATCATTTGGTATACAGCCCATCAACTCTTGCACTTCTCGAAGCAATTCCACAATATTTTCCTGCTCCTGTGGATTTGGCTGCCCTTTATAATAATTCATGATTTCTCTTAATTGTTGTTCCATCTTCCATTCCTTTCTTATTTTTCTTTCACTTTCTAACGTCTCTATTTTAACGTTTCTTCCCATTCCGCTTCTTTAAAGCCCACAAGAACAACCCCATCTCCGATCAACAATGGGCGTTTTACTAACATTCCATCTGTTGCGAGAAGTTCATATTGCTCTTCTTCTGTCATCGTTGGTAATTTATCTTTTAACCCTAGAGCTTTGTAGCTATTGCCACTTGTATTAAAAAATCGTTTCAAAGGAAGTCCACTCATTTGATGCCATTGTTTTAATTCTTCTTTTGTTGGATTTTCTTCCTTAATCGGACGTTCCTCAAAGGAAATCTCATTTGCCTCTAACCATTTCTTCGCTTTTTGACAAGTGCTACATTTTTTATAACAAATAAATTTCATTGTGCTTCCTCACTTTCTTTTTTTCTTCATTATACTATATTCACTTTTTTCATACCATAAAGAAAGTGAAAAAAAAGAAAGACCTCATCGTTCTTCCTTCTTTTTTGTATGTAATGTAATCTTGCACTGGTATCGTACCATCTTTTATCCCGTATCACAAATTATGATTTTTTATTGATCGATAAAAATTTATTATTGTTTAATCCATCGCTTTCATCTCTTCAAAAATTTCTCGATATTGCTGTGCAAAACTGCTTCCCCGCCTCCAAATAAAATTAAAATCATGAGAACTTTGAAAATCTTGCAAGACGACTTCTTTTAACGTTCCTCGCTCCAATTCCTCTTTCACCGCCGTTCGATATAGAAACGTAATGCCCAGATTTTGAATGGCTAATTGTTTAATTGTTTGAATATTAGCAATTTCTGCAATATATCTGAAATCTTCTACACTGACATTTTGTTCCGCAATGGTCTTTTCAAAGATTTCTCTCGTTCCTGAACCTTTTTCCCGAATAATAATTCTCTCAGAACATAGGTCTTCTAACCATGTAGGCTCTTTTTCAAAAGAATAATCAACGCCACATACTGCAATGTATTCTTCTCTTGAATAGAGCATGGATTCATATTCTTCTTTTGAGAAATATCCTTCTACAAATGCAAAATCAATCTCTCCCACATCGATTTTCTTTAAAAGCTCTTCAGTATTTGCCACTTGCATTTTCACCATAAGGTTCGGATATCGTTTCAAATATTTTGCCAATCGCTGGGGCATTAAAAACTCTCCAATGGTAAGCGTTGCCCCAAAGTTTAAAAGAGGTTTTTGCTGCTTCATTGTTTCCAGTTTTTCTCTTAGACAAATATCATTGTGCTTCATTGTCTTTGCAGAATTTAACAGCGCCTTTCCCTCTTCTGTCAAAAACATTTTCTTCCCTTTAAACGTAAAAAATTTCACACCATACGTTTCTTCCAAATAATGAATATGTTGAGAAACCGCTGGCTGCGTTAAATTTAGTTGCTCCGCTGCTTTCGTAAAATTCATATAATGACATACTGTAAGAAACGTCGTAAGTCGATTATCAAGCATCTTCCTCTTCTCCTATTCTTTTTCTTTCCCAGTTCTTTTCCAATCATTTTCTCAAACTTCTTTTTTGATCATATCATATTTCTTATGGATTGTCAGTTCTATCCTTCGTTTTATCACCGTCTATTCGATAACATTCGACGTATTGCAATCTATGAATGATTCATTTTCCCATTCGTTTTATCACTCATACAGATTTTTCTCTTTCCTTTCCAAGAATTCATGAACATTTTTTTCTTTCTTATGCTATAATACTCTTTGTCAGACCAGTATTTTATTCTATATCAAAATAAAATACCGCGGTCAAATAAATAAAATTTGCCTATCTGATACCATCTAAAAGCAAAAAGAAAGGATGTATTCAATGAAACAACCAATCACTTCTTTCCTAAAAAATAACACTGTTTTTGTTATCTCAGGATTTTTAGCAATTCTATCCATGTTTTTCATTCCTCCATCTCCTAATTATATTCATTATATTGATTTTCGCGTTTTAACTCTTTTATTCTGTTTAATGCTTGTTGTTTCCGGATTTCAAACAACCGGACTTTTTCATACCATTAGTAATACTTTATTAAGAAAAACCCATTCCTTACGGCAACTGGCCATTATTTTAATTGGTATTACTTTTGTCGGCTCTATGTTCATTACCAATGATGTGGCACTCATCGCCTTTGTTCCTCTCTCCATTCTTGTATTGCAACAGGCATTGCAACACTTAGAACAACAAAACCAGATGTTATACCAACGTATCCTTATTACAATTGTTGTATTGCAGACAATCGCTGCCAATCTTGGAAGTATGCTAACGCCTATTGGAAATCCACAAAACCTATACTTATATTCTCTTTCCAATATGTCTTTAGCGACCTTTTTTCAGTATACGGCACCACTTACCGCTTGCTCTGCTCTCCTCTTACTTTTTGCCTGCTCTGTTCTTTTACCAAAGCATACTATAAAAGCACCAAATACAGAACCGCCACAATTACAACAAAAACCATTTTTATTACATAGTTTCTTATTTTTATGTTGTCTTTTGACTGTGGGACATCTTCTGCCTTGGCAAATGTTATTGCTTTTTGTAGTGCTTATTTTATTATTTACCCAGAAACATTTGTTTCGTACCGTAGATTATGGATTATTAGCTACTTTTTTATGCTTTTTTATTTTTATTGGAAATATCGGAGAATTAGAATCGATACGCACTATTTTACAATCCCTATTAGATGGAAAAGAAATTATAGTATCCGCTCTTTCTTCTCAAATTATTTCCAATGTTCCGGCAAGTATTTTACTCTCCGGATTTACAACTGCTTATGGAAAACTTTTAATCGGAGTGAATGTTGGAGGTCTTGGGACACTGATCGCTTCTTTGGCGAGTTTAATCTCTTGGAAACAATACAACAATACAACATCTGCAAAACCAAGCAGATACTTCCTTGTATTCACGCTGCTTAATGGGATCTTTTTCTTACTTTTGTTATTGTTAGCGCTGTTCCTCTATCAATAAAAAGAATGGAGAGAACTTGAAACAATAAGTGGAATTTTAAGCACTTATACTTTTTCATTTTATAGAATCAGAGAAAGGATTATTATGGCAAATATCATAAATGATCATGGTGGTGGTGCAAACAGCACTTACAACGGTCTGGCTTTTGAACAAGCAACCTCCCTTGATGAAGCCTTTTTATCAAGAGGATATGTCGTAGCCAACCATGAGATTTTCAAACCAGAAGTGCTCTTACAACCAATTGGAATCTCTGTTCCAAAACATCTTATTTATTCCCATTTTCTGAGTCCAAATGGGATCGAATTTGAACAATATAACTCCAAAAAATGGCTTCCTGATGAGGCTTTTATCAACTATCAGACAAAAACCGCTTACATTATTGAGAAAAAATTCCAAAACGGTCGTGGTTCCGTCGATGAAAAACTGCCTAATTGCCACTTTAAGAAATTAGAATATGAAAAATTATTTCACCCTCTAAACTATCAAGTGGAGTTTCTTTACTTACTGTCCGATTGGTTTTTACACCCAAAATATAAAGATACTTTAGAATATATTACGATGATGGGCTGTCATTATTACTATAACGAACTCCCTCTTAATGCAATTGGAATTATCGAAGAAAATTAATTGAAATAAATGATTGTTTATAGTAAAATTTACAACAACAGATATTTTTTTTATTTTATTTTTAAAAGAAAGGAATGATTTTATGTTATGTATTAAAAATGGTCTCCTTTACACAGCTGTAAAAAGAGAGCCTTTTGTAAGCGACATTTTAATTGACAATGGAAAAATTGTTGAAATCGCACCATCGATCTCTGCACCATCAGAGGCGGAAATCATTGATGCTTCTGGTCTTTCCATTTATCCAGGCTTTGTAGAAGCCCATTGCCACACCGGTCTTGACGGATATGGAATTGGATTTGAAGGACAGGACTATAATGAATACAACGATCCTGTCACCCCTCAGCTCTGCGCAATTGATGGAATCAATCCAATGGATCCAACATTTGACAAGGCGAGAAAAGCGGGTGTCACTTGTGTTGCAACCGGTCCTGGAAGCTCAAACCCAATCGGAGGCACATTTATCGCATTAAAAACATATGGCAAACGGGTGGATTCCATGGTTGTCAAAGCGCCAATCGCTATGAAGTGCGCCTTCGGCGAAAACCCAAAACGCTGTTACGAAGATAAGGGAGATTGCAGCCGTATGACAACTGCTTCCAAAATCCGTGAAGCATTAGTGAAAGCAAGCCATTATAAACAGGCCATTGACGCTGCTGGCGATGATGTTACAAAACTTCCTGCCTATGATCAAAAATCTGAGGCGTTGCTCCCTGTATTAAAGAGAGAAATTCCTTTAAAAGCCCATGCTCATCAGGCCAATGATATTTTTACCGCCATTCGAATTGCAAAGGAATTTGACCTCAATCTCACGTTAGAACATGTGACAGAAGGGCATTTAATTGCAGATGAGTTATCACAAGAACCATACCCTATGGCAGTTGGTCCAACTCTTTCTCACGCTTCAAAATTCGAGCTGCAAAATAAGAGTTTTACAACTCCTGGTGTTCTTGCAAAGGCAGGTTGTCAAGTATCCATTATTACAGATGCACCAGTCATTCCTCAGGAATATCTTCCACTTTGTGCTGGGCTTGCCGTAAAAGCTGGAATGGACGAATTTGACGCTCTAAGAGCAATTACAATCAATCCTGCCAAACATATCGGCATTGCTGACCGTGTCGGCTCTATTCAAGTCGGAAAAGACGGCGATCTTGTCATCACTGACGGCTGTCCATTTTCCATTGAAACAGCCATCAAATATGTCATTATTGATGGAAAAGTTTTAGAAAAAGACCCACAATAATTAAAGAACAATCATTACATAAAAGAAAGGCTGTGCATTGGATCGCTTCCTTTTAATTGCCACAGCCTTTTTTCTTTTTCTCTTTATCACTTTTCTCTTTTTATCATGCTTTTATACTGCATTTTCGTCGATTGAACATTCTTATATATTCTTTGATCATAATTGGAAGCGCTTTTTGCACATCTTCCGGCAAATATTGTTTCACAGATAACAATGGGCGAACGTCGATTGTGCGAATGTCATCTTCAAAAGCGAATATCCCTCTCATATATTCATCGATCTGTTTTTCACTTGCTGTTTTTATATTCTTTTTAATATAAGAAACAATTTCCTTTCTCTATCTTTATTCATTTCTTACTTCTCTTCTCAAATTCTATCCAACAAATGACATGCTACATAATGTTCTGATGATACTTCTCGCAAAACTGGAGTTTCTTGATTACACCGTTTCAGTGCATATTTACAACGGCTTGCAAATCTACAACCGGCTCCACAATTGATCGGACTTCCAACTTCCCCCTCCAATGGTATTGCTTTTTTCTTCCGTTCAACTTTAGGCTCTGGGATTGGAATTGATGATAATAATGCCTTTGTATATGTATGAATTGGATTATCGTAAAGTTCTTTACTTGGTGCAATTTCAACCAACTGCCCCATATACATAACCCCAACACGATCAGAAATATGTTTTACCATGGATAGATCATGTGCAATAAATAAGTATGTTAATCCTAATTCCTTTTGTAATTTTATTAACAAGTTTACAACCTGTGCTTGAATAGATACATCTAATGCAGAAATAGGTTCATCGCATACAATAAATTGCGGATTAACAGCTAATGCTCTTGCAATTCCAATTCTTTGACGTTGTCCTCCTGAAAATTCATGTGGAAAACGATTTGCATGTTCTTTATTTAATCCAACTTGTGCTAATAATTCATCTATTCTTTTCTTGCGTTCCTCCCCTTGATAAAGCCCAAAATTATTCATTCCTTCTGAAATAATATCCCCAACAGTCATACGTGGATCTAAAGATGCATATGGATCTTGAAAAATAATTTGTGCATTTTTCTTAAACCACATCTGTTCCTCTTTCGATTTTAATGAAGTAATTTCTTTACCAGAGAATGCAATTTTTCCTTCTGTTGCAGGGTATAATCCTAATATTGTTCTTCCACAAGTTGTTTTACCACAGCCTGACTCTCCAACAAGTCCTAATGTTTCTCCTTGATAAATTTCAAAAGAAACATCATCAACTGCTTTTAATATTCCTTTTTTCCGAACTGGAAAATACTTTTTTAGATGATCAATCTTCACTAAAGGCTCTTTTTTATTCATGCTCTAGCACACTCCTTATATCGTCAAATTGTAATTCTTCCTTTGCAATCGGATGATGCAGCCAACACATTGCTTCGTGAGTGGCACTAAATTGCTCATATTCAGGTGGTATTTGTTTACAAATTTCCATACAATGACGGCATCTTGTACTAAATCCACAGCCTTTTGGCGGAGCAATTAAATCTGGTGGTGTTCCTGGAATTACATAAAGCTCTGATTTATTTTCAATATCCAATCTAGGAACAGCATTCAATAAAGCATATGTATAAGGATGTTGTGGATTCTCAAATATTTCATCTACTGTTCCTGCTTCTACTATTTGCCCTGCATACATAACAGCAATTTTATCTGCCATTCCAGCTACGACTCCTAAATCATGGGTGATCATAATAATAGAAGAATTATTTGTTTTTTGAATTTCTTTTAAGAGTTTAATGATTTGTGCTTGAATTGTTACATCTAATGCGGTTGTTGGCTCATCTGCAATCATAAGCTTTGGATTACATGCAAGAGCAATTGCAATAACAACTCTTTGTCGCATTCCTCCTGAAAATTCATGTGGATACTGATTAATTCTTTCTTCTGGGTTCGGAATATTAACTTTTCTAAGTAATTCAATTGCTCGATTCATCGCTTCTTTTTTACTAATCTTTTGATGCTTTAAAATTCCTTCTGCAATCTGCTTTCCAATTTTCATAGTAGGATTTAATGAAGTCATAGGATCTTGAAAAATCATACCTGCATCTTTTCCTCTATAATCTTCCCACTGTTTCTCACTAAAATCTAATATATCAATTCCATTAAAAATAATATTGCTTTCCTTCTTTACTTCTCCTGGTGGTGTTGCAATCAGCCCCATAATTGCTTTCGATGTTACGCTTTTACCACTACCTGATTCTCCTACAATGGCTATTGTTTCTCCTTCTTCCAAATCAAAAGAAACTCCACGAACTGCTTGCACTTCACCTGCATAAGTATGAAAAGAAACTTTTAAATCTTTTACTTCTAATAATTTATTCATAGTATATCCATTCCTTTCTTACAACTACTGACGTAGTTTTGGATCAAATGCATCTCGAACTCCATCTCCTAACAAATTAAATGCCAACATTGTAAGTGAAATTGCAATGGCTGGAAAAAGAAGTTCATGTGGATAATAAGTCATCTGTTGTTGTCCAAGAGCTGCCATAGCCCCCCAACTTGTATTAGGTGGTTGTATTCCCATTCCAATAAAACTTAAAAATGCTTCTGAGAAAATAAATCCTGGGATTGCAAATGTCGTTTGAATAATGATAATACTTAACATATTGGGAAGTAAATGACTTGTAATAATCTTAAAGTTAGATGTTCCAAGTGCCTTTGCTGCTAATACATATTCGCTTTCTTTTAAACGTAATACCTCTCCACGAACAATTCTTGCAAGCCCTGTCCAACTAGCAATACAAAGAGCAATCATTAAAGATAGCATTCCTTTACTATCTAATACAATACTTACAATTATAACAACAATCATATATGGAATTCCAACAATAATTTCTACAATACGCATCATAATATCATCTATAATTCCACCAAAGTATCCGCTAATCCCACCATATAATACCCCTACAATAAGAGAAATTAATGCTCCAACGATACCAATTGTCAACGACACTCTCCCCCCTATCCAAATTCTAACAAAAATATCCCGTCCTAAATCATCTAGCCCAAAAATATGCTACACTGTCGGCAACTGATTTGTATGCTCAAGATCCTGTACTTCATAGGAATATGGATAAAATATTGGTACAAATATACACATTAGAACCATAAAAATAAGGAAAATAAGACTTGCCATAGCTACTTTATTTTTCTTCAAACGTCTCCATGCATCTTGTAAATAAGACATACTTGGACGAACAACAGTTTCTGATTCCTGTTGATTTAATTCTACTTTTTTAAATAAACTTCGATCAATTTCTTTCTTGATTTCTTGCATACTATAAACTCCTTATATCCGATTAGTGAAATAAGTTCTTACGCACTCTTGGATCAGTAATGGCATATAAAATATCCATAATAACAATGGAGATAACAAAAATTGCTGAAAATAAAATTGTTGTTGCCATAATTAATGGATAATCCCTTCCATTTACACTATCCACGTAATATCGACCAAGACCTGGAATTGAAAAAATTCTTTCAATCACAAAGGAACCTGTCACAATACTTGCAATTTGTGGAGCCACGATAGAAATAATTGGTGTTATACTATTTCTTAATACATGCCGACTAATAATCTCCCATTTTGAAAGTCCTTTTGCTTTTGCTGTTAAAATATAATCATTGCTAATAACATCAAGAACCGATGATCTCATAAAACGAGAATAAGTAGCAATACTACCAATTGATGCTGCTAATGTTGGAAGAAATGTAGATTTTAAGACTGTCATAAATCCATCTGTTGGATATGCCCAACCAATCGTATTAAAAAATCCTCCTCCAAGCCCTTTTTGTAATAAAGCAGCAAACACAAAGCTTGGTATCGAGACACCTAATATTGCAATAAAAATCGCAATAAAATCGATCCATGAATTTCTATGAAATGCCGCTATTACTCCTATAAGTAATCCTAATATTACACCAACCAACAACGCTTGTACCCCTAATTGAATTGTAGCGGGTAAGCGTTCTGAAATAACTTGATTAGCAGTTACCCCAACAACTTTATAAGACTCTCCCAAATCACCTTTCACTAAGTTTTTCAAATAAAGTACATACCGTTCTCCAATTGGTTTATCAAGTCCCCATTTCGCTTCTAAATTCTCTGCTACTGCCTCTGGTAACAATTTTGTACCTGATTGCACTGGGTCACCAGGTAATGAGTTCATAAGGAAAAAAGTTGCTGTCAATATAATCCAGATTGTAATTATCATATAAAGCAATTTTTTTACAATATACTTTATCATAAAATTCTCCTTTACTATTTAAAAATAGCAGAGCGATGTTCTCACTCTGCTACTTGTTCGATACACCCTTTTGTTTTTTTCTTATTCCACAGATGCTGTCTTAAATTCTACAGTTGGACCACCTGCACCATTAAAAGAAATCCCTTTCACTTTATTGTTCATTACATTTTTTGCAAGCCCATAAGTAAGTGGTGCAACTGCAGCTTCCTCTTCCACTACAATTTTTTCAGCTTCTTTAAATTTCTCTTGTCTTACAGCCATATTGCTTTCAGATATACAAGAAGTAACTAACTCATCATATTTTTCATTAGAAAAAAATGGAGCATTATTTCCATCACCTGTTACATATAATTGCATAAATGTCATTGGATCATTATAATCTGCTCCCCAACCTGTACTACACACTTGATAGTCACCTTTCGATACTTGTTGATTAAATGTAGCACTATCAGAAGCTGTATCAATTTTTACTTTTACTCCTAACTTTGTCTCCCACTGATTTTGGAAATATTCTGATTTTACTTTTGTTGCATTATCAGAATTTCCTTGAAGGAATGTTACTTCTATATTTTCTCCTTCTTTTCCAATCTCTTTTAATCCTTCTTCTAATAAAGCTTTTGGATCTTCTGTTGGTTGTAATGGTTCTTCTACAACATCACGGAAAATAGTATCTCCATTATTTGTGGCTGGAGGAATAATTCCATAAGCTGGAGCGTCTTTTTTATACACTTTGTCAATATAAGTTTCACGATCAATTGCTAAAGAAAATGCTTTTCTAATTTTAGCATTTGTAAAAATTCCATTTGGATCTTGATTATTAAAGCAAATATAAGAATTGCTTGGTTTTGAATTTTCTACTAAAGTCACTTCTCCACTATCAATTTTATCTTTAAGTTTTTCATAATATTCACTATTAATCTCTGTTAAAATATCTAATTCACCTTGTTCAAACATCTGCTGTTTTGTATTTTCTTCTTGTACTAATGGCATATTAATTGTGTCTAATTGCACACTAACAGCATCCCAATAATTTGGATTTTTTGTTAATACAACCTTACTACCTCTGGTCCATTCAGCAATCTGAAATGGACCAGAGTATACCATTTTTGTTGCATCTGTACCATATGTCGTATTGTCAGAACCTTGTGTATGACTTTCTGGAATTGGTGTTACCTTTGAAGAGTTGACCATTTGTAAGAAATATGGTATTGGTTGTTCTAATGTAATCTCTAATGTCTTATCATCAACCGCTTTTACCCCAACTTCTTCTCTTCCTACTTTACCATTATTATAAGCTTCTCCATTTTTTACAATATACCATGTACCTGCATCATGACTACCCACTTCTGGATCGAGTACACGAAGTAATCCATTAGCATAATCTGCTGCTTTTACTTCTGTTCCATCTGAATACTTGTTATCTCTTAGTTTAAATGTCCAAGTAAGACCGTCCTCTGATGTTTTGTAAGACTCTGCTCCTGCCATTTGCAATTCTCCATTTTCGTCAAATCGAACTAATGTCTCTTGAACTTCTAAAACAATTTGATTCTTTTGCATATCATCTGCACGACTCGCATCTAAGTTATCTGGATCTGTTGTCATTGGAAAACTTACAATTGCACCTTGTCCGCTAGTTTCCCCTGTACTTGTAGGTCTCCCTCCACTTGTTCCACAACCTGTAAGAGATGATACTGTAAGTACTGCCGTCATTAAAATTGCTAACACCTTACTCGTTTTTTTCATAACATTTCTTCCTTCTTTCCTTACTTTATTTATCTTCTTCAAGAATATTCCTGAATCAAATACTATGTAACCAATTTATTTTATAATTTCCTCTGTAATAATAGGTACTTGACGCTCTGTGTATGCTGTCAATAATTGAATACAAGATTCTATATCATCTAAATTGATAATACTGTTTGGTGTATGACCATATCTCGTTGGTATCGAAATTCCTAGTACTTTTACCCCATGATTTGATTTATTAATTGCTCCAGCATCTGTGCCACCTCCCATAAGTGCATCTAATTGATAAGCAATTCCATTTTCCTTTGCACAAGTAATCATATCTTTAACAAGCTCTTCATCACAAATAACACTATTGTCATTTACTTTTATAGCAGCTCCTTTTCCCAATATTGGATTACCATGTTCGTCTCCTGGTACATCAAAAGAACCAGTAATATCAACTGCAATCCCTAAATCAGGGTTTATTGCTTCTGATGAAGTTGTAGAACCAAACAATCCTACTTCTTCTTGTACAGTAAACACAAAATAAATATCATGATATGGTGTTTTCATTCTTTTTAATGTCTCAATTTGAATAAAACAAGCAGAACGATCATCAAAAGCCTTTGCCATAACATTCTTACCAATTAATGGTGTATATTCTCCACGAAACATTGCCAAATCTCCAACTTGTACATACTGTTCTGCTTCTTCTTTTGTCATAGCTCCAATATCTACATATAATTTATTGATTTCATTCGGCTTAATATCTTGAATCTTTTCCATACAACCTACGGTTCCAACGATTCCATTCTTAAATACAACACGATTCATAAACGAACAAAGAGCAGAAACACCGCCAACATTTTTTACTTTTAATAAACCGTTATCCAAAATTTTTACAACACATAGACCAATTTCATCCATATGAGCTGCCGTCATAATTCTCTTCTTATTTTCTCCATTTCCCTTTTTTAAAACAATTAAATTACCCATGGCATCTCTTATGATAGAATCTGCATATTCTTTTACTTGGTTAATGATATACTCTGATATTTGTTTTTCTTGTCCACTGACACCCCAAAGACTTGTTAATTTATCCAACATTGTTTCCTCCTTACTCTTGTGCTTTTTTATTAAAACATAAGATAAAATGTTTTTATTTCATATGGTTTAAAGGTTGCTTCAAATTGTTGTTCTTGAACTTCTATTTCTCTTTCTTTTCGTTCTAATAAATCACATTCAAATACTTGTTTTATTGGAATACCAATTTTGATTGTAGCATTCTCACGGTTATTTTTATTTTCATACATGCGGACAATTAATCCTTGTCCATCTTCTGCTTGTTTTATTACTTCTATAAAGCAATTCTCTTTATTACATTGTATAAAACTGCTTGGCACTATCTTCTTTTGTCCTTCTGTTTCCTCTTGTATAATGGTAATCACTGGAACATTTAAGTTATACGCCATTTCTACAGTATGACTATCTTGCCATCTTCCCTTATGTGGATAGATTGAATATGTAAACTCATGGTTTCCAATATCTGCATTTTCATTTGGATAAGTTCCTGCCTTAATTAATGTTAAAGATAAATTACCATCTTTAATTCCATATCCATATTTACAATCATTAATTAAACTAATACCTGTATTATTTTCAGATAAATCAGCCCATTTATGTCCACAAGCTTCAAATTTTGCTGTATCCCAACTATGATTGTTCGTTGTTTCTCTTTCAATATTTCCAAACTGAATCTCATAAGTTGCCTTTGTTGTATTGACATCAACTGGAAAATTAACTCTCAATAGCACATTATGTTCTTTCCAATCTGCTGTTGTTTCAAAATCAATTCTTCCCATTTCTTTATAAAGATGAATTTTTTGTGTAAGAATCGAATCTTCGAATCCATAAGAAATTTGAATTGTCATTCGAACAGCTCCATTTTCAATCACTTCTGGTGTTGAGATCCAATCTGGCTCATAGGATTTCTTCTTATAATAGGCATCAATATCCCAGTTATCCCAATTCATTGGGCGATCTTCATAAGTAAGAAGTTTATTTCCAACTTGTCCTTCTTTTATAAATTCTCGTTTTGAACCCTTTTCATATAAAGAAACAATTTGCATTTTTTCATCAAATCTTACTTTGATCTCTTCATTTTCAAAAGTTCCATTCCACTCCCTTCTTTCTATTTCTTCTTCCCCTTCTTCGTAATAAAAAATTTTATAACCAACAGGTGGAAGATGCTTTCCATAAAATAAAATTGCACCATCTGCTGTCTTTTGTACCGGATAATAAGTTCCTTGTTCATCTACAACATTCTTTACCTTTTTACCTTCAAGACCTTTGACTTGAATCACATCATCTCTTATATATCCTTGTGTATTCCATGCAATAATCGCATGTTCTTTTGTTTTTATTGTTTTTGATACTTGTTTTACAATCGCTTCTAATGCTTCTTGTCCCTGTTTTTGAATTTCTTCATATTCATAATCTGTCTGATTATAAACGCTTTCAATACAAGTTCCCGGAATAATATCATGGAATTGATTTAGCAATAAAATATCCCAACCATGCCGAATTATTTCTCTTGGATACTCAACTCCCATTTGTGAAGCAATACTTGCCATTGTTTCTAATTGCTCATATAAAATTTCATTTTTTCTATTATTTCTCTTATTTTTTGCCATAGAAGTCAATGTTCCTCTATGATATTCAAAATAAAGTTCTCCATTCCATGTAGGCATTTCTTGTAAATGTGCAATTTTTTCATAAGTACGCTTAAAAAAATCCTGCTCAAATTCTTGCTTAATTCTAGGTATTCCAGGAATACCATATTTTAATCGTTCTGCACTCTCGAGCATTTCTTTTGTTGGTCCACCTCCACCATCGCCAAATCCAAAGAGCATTAATGTATCTTCTGTTAAATCTCGATTTTGAAAACGTTTATAGGTTCCAAGTGTCATATTAGGATTTACAATCCCTGTATAAGTTGTTGTATTTCTTGTATCGGTAAATGAAATATTAAGCCCCAATGTGCGATCATAATCACAAGTTGTAGGCATAAAGACAAAAATATCTGTTCCATCAATCCCTTTCCACATAAAAGTATCATTTGGAAGCTGATTATATTGATTCCAGGCAATTTTTGTTGTCATAAAATATGGTATTCCAGAGCGTTTTAAGATTTGTGGAAGTGCTGCTGAGTACCCAAATACATCTGGCAACCATAAAGATTTACTTTCTTTTCCGAATTCTTTTTTTAAGAAACGCTCCCCTTTTATAATCTGTCGAATAAGAGATTCTCCACCTGTTAAATTACAATCTGCTTCTAACCACATGGCACCATCTACTTCCCAACGCCCTTCTTTAATTCTCTCTTTTATTTTTTCATACAATTCCGGTTCTTGTTCTTTTACAAATTGATATAAAATTGGTTGACTTGACATGAATTTATAATCTGGATACTGCTCCATTAAACGAAGAACTGTGGAAAAACTTCTCAAAACTTTTTCTCTTGTTTGATTGACTGTCCAAAGCCATGCAATATCAATATGAGTATGTCCAATTGCACTTACCATCGGAATATTTTCGTTAATCTCAGAATAGAAATTTTCTTTTAATATTTCTTCTGCTTCTTTCAAAGAATGATAAAATTTTTCAGAATAGGGTTTTCTTAAATCAATTACATTTGCTGCCTTCTCTAATTTCTGCAATATTTTTCTACTGTTTTCTTCATCATTTTTTTTCAATAAACGGGCTGTTTGAATAGGAATTGAAAAATCATAATAAAGTTTTTCTACTAATTCATCTAATACAACGAGTTCTGTATGAATCACTAGATCACCTTTTACACTTCCACTATATACTAAAAACGCAATATCATAGGTTGTTCCAGCTTTTGCACACTTCGAAATTGTAATTTCTCGATGATTGACATCAATGCCTTGAATGATCTCCCCATTAATATAGAAAAGCATCTGTGGATTTGTCGCATCCCATTGTCCTTCTCTTCCAGTGGTTACAACAAACTCAACTCTTTTTCTATCCATATCTTCTGGTATTATGATACTTGTACGAAACCAACGATGGGCATTTAACTCCTTCCAAGGAGTATCAATTTGATAATCTATCCAATTATCTATAGGAACATTTTGTCCATCTTTTAGTTTTCCTTCTGACATTTTGTACTTTACAATTGGAATTTTTATTGGACATCGAAGTTTTCGTATATCTTCTTCAAGTCGTTCCATACGTTCTAATTCAAATAACATGCTCATTTTTTCACCTCTTTTTTACTATATGCTATATGCTATAATATAGCTTATTATCTAAAAATAAAAAATATTCTTTTTTCTTATTTATCTAAACCTGTTCAATTTCTTTAATTTCCATATTTAAAATTTTTGTATTAATTTGACGTGCCTTCTTGATATCTCTCTCTCTTAATGCATGATATAAATCTTCATGTAATGGAATTGTATTAGTAAAAGGATCTTTCATGTCTAATGGAAATTCCCAAAACTTCGACATATTTTCACTTAAAAATTGAATTAATTGTTGTATTGTCTTATGATGACTCATTTCATAAAGTTTATCATGAAATTGTTTATCTTCTTTATTCTGTCGCTCTCCTCTATAATACTTTTCCATCAAAACTTTCACAATAGAACCAAGTTCATCTAATTCTTCCTCTGTACTTCTTTCTACAATCATACGAATCATTTCTCTCTCCAATGCTCGGCGAACTTCTAATAATTCTATCATTGTTTCTTTTTCCTTTGTAAAATTCACTTGGTTTGATAAAGCATCTGCAAAATTTTCTTTTACATAAACGCCTCGTCCATTCCTCACTTCTAGTACTTCTTTAGCCTCTAATGTTTTAATAGCTTCCCTTAATGCTGTCCGGCTTACTCCCATCATTTCGATCATTTCTGCTTGAGAAGGCAATCTATCACCTGCTTTTAATTCGTGATCTTGTATATAATCTTGAATATAAGTAATAATCTCATATTGAAGAGGCATTCTTTTTATTTTTGATGTCATTTTATAACCCACTCTTTTTTATTTTTTAGCAATTAAATTTTTTATAATATAAATTGATTAGTTTTTTTATCTACTCTCATTTTTTTATAAAATACTTCTAATCCTTACAATAATAAGCTATCATATAGCTTTATTTTTGTCAATATCTATATTATTTCATTTGTTTTTTTCGTTATTTTATACATTTTTTATTTTTTCTTCCATAGAATTAAAAATATCTTTAGACAGTTTTCATAAAGAAAAGACGCCCCAAACATATTGAAGCGCCATTCCTCTATTGACTCTCTGTTCTCTTTATTTTGTTTCCAATCGTTTTTGTACTTCCTCTAAAGTTGGCATTGCCGGAATCGCTCCACGTCTTGTTACGCAAATAGCGGCAACTGCATTGGCAAAGCGAACGCATTCTTTTAATTCCTCTAATGCGAGATCTTCGATATTTTTTCCAGTGGATACTAACTGGTGAACAAATCCGCCCCAGAAAGAATCCCCTGCTCCTGTTGTATCTGCCACTTCGCTTTTGAACCCTTTTACAACGGCACTTCCATCTTTAATGCGAACGAGAGCGCCTTCTGATCCAAGAGTCACGACAACAATTTTTACGCCTTGGCTTACTAAAATTTCTGCCGCCGCTTCTGGATCCGATTGTCCTGTTAAAAGTTCTGTCTCTTCATCGGAGATTTTCATCACATCTACATAAGGGATTGGCGCTCTCATCTGCTCAACAGCTTCTTCCACGCTCTCCCATAACGGCGCACGATAGTTTGGATCATAAGAAATAATAGCTCCCGCCTCTTTTGCACATTGCACCGCTTCATAAGTAGCACCTCTGCACGGCTCATCGGTTAAAGAAAGGGCTCCAAAATGAAATACTTTTGTATTTGTTAAAAGTTCTTTGTTTAACTCCTCTTTTGTAAGCTGTGTATCGGCTCCTGGCTTTCTGGCAAAAGAAAATACTCGCTCTCCATTCTCTTTTAACTCAACAAAAGCAAGTGTTGTAAAAGTGTTATCCGCCATCACAAGTCCATCTGTGTTGATTTTTTGCGCTTCTAACACTTCTTTTAAAAACTGACCATGCATATCAGTTCCCACTTTTCCAATAAAGGCAGTGGAAAGCCCAAGTTTTGTACTAGCTGTCAACATATTCGCAGGCGCTCCTCCTGGATTTTGCTCAAATAAACGCATTCCAGATGCGGAAACACCACTTTGTGTAAAATCAATTAATACTTCACCTAATGCAACAATATCAAACATCTTTTTCCTCCATTTGTATCTCATCATATGCGATCTGAATAGTTCCTATCCATTCTTGTGCTTGATTTTATCATCTTTTCTTTGCTTCTGCAACCATTGACACTCCCCACAGCTAAAGCAGGGGGATTCTTGCTTCAACCACTACTGCA
>Cebus_capucinus_imitator_PRJNA485217_SSR047__coassemble_1028_pt1 | contig 36845 bp, 30 predicted proteins | sample Cebus_capucinus_imitator_PRJNA485217_SSR047__metabat2_low_PE_010 | metagenome-assembled genome bin Cebus_capucinus_imitator_PRJNA485217_SSR047
TTGCAGGAATGGGCTACGGACATGGGGTAGGAATGAGTCAATCAGGGGCAAAAGGAATGGCAAAAGCAGGATATTCTTATAAAGAAATTATAAAACATTATTATACAGGGGTAGAAATTATAAAAAAATAATGTAAAATAGAGAGAGAAACAGAAAAGAGAAAGAGTGAACAAGAATATGAAAACACAAGATTTTTATTATGAATTACCGGAAGAATTAATTGCTCAAGATCCATTGCTCGATCGCTCCAGCTCAAGGCTTATGGTTGTGGACAAAGAGAGCGGAAACGTAGAGCATCATATTTTTAAAGAAATTATTGACTATTTAAAAGAAGGGGATTGCCTCGTCATTAATGATACAAAAGTAATTCCTGCACGTTTAATCGGAGAAAAAGAAGGAACAGGGGCGAAAATCGAGCTGCTGCTTTTAAAAAGAAAACAAGATGATGTTTGGGAAACACTTGTAAAACCTGGGAAAAAGGCAAAGGTTGGAACGAGAATTTCTTTTGGAGGCGGACTGTTAATCGGAGAAGTCGTGGACGTCGTTGAAGAAGGAAATCGTCTGATTAAATTCTATTATACAGGAATTTTTGAAGAAGTATTAGATGCTCTTGGACAGATGCCGCTGCCTCCTTATATTACCCATCAGTTAGAAGATAAAAATCGGTATCAGACCGTCTATGCAACCCATGCAGGTTCCGCTGCGGCGCCGACAGCAGGGTTACATTTTACGCCAGAACTCTTAGAGAAAATTAAGGAAAAAGGGGTGAAAATTGCCCGAGTTACTCTGCATGTAGGGCTTGGAACATTTCGTCCAGTGAAAGTGGAAGATGTGACAAAACATCATATGCACTCTGAGTTTTATATGATCAGCAAAGAGGCGGTGTCTATCATTAATGAAACAAAAAAGGCAGGGGGACGGGTAATTTCTGTTGGAACGACAAGCACAAGAACATTAGAATCCGTAGCCGATGAACATGGATATGTGAGGGAAACAAGTGGCTGGACAGAAATTTTTATTTATCCAGGCTATCAATTTAAATGTGTCGACTGTCTTATTACAAACTTCCATCTTCCGGAATCCACATTGTTGATGCTCGTATCAGCGTTGGCAGGAAAAGAGAAGATTATGGCGGCATATGAAGAAGCGGTGAAAGAGCAGTATCGTTTCTTTTCCTTTGGAGATGCCATGTTTATTCAGTAACGAAAACTGTCTGATTGAGATAAAAAATCATAAAAAAATAAGGGAAACAGCGTTTATGGAGCAATTTTAGATTCCATTTACGGATATGAAAAACAGGAGAGATATCTTTCCTGTTTTTTTGTAGCAACTTTTAAAAAACGCCATTTTTTTGAGTGACGAGAATTTGTAAGATTTCTGTAAGCTCCTAGCTCTTCTTTTTTTTCATAGAATTCAGTATAATAGGAATAGAAATTGAATTTACGAAGAGCCGTATCAATGATAAGTCTTATAAAAATTCAATGAAATAATATTGAGGTCAAAGAAAGGAAAAGGAAGCAGCAGGCAAGAAAATCCATCTAAGCCCAATATTATAAAAGAGAAAGACAGAGAGAGGACGTGGGAAAATGGGTGATGGTTCTATTGTTGTAAAGGATCTAAGAAAGGTTTATGTGGTCGGCGAAGAGCGTGTAGTTGCCCTGAATAAAATTAATTTAACAATACCAAAAGGGCAGATTTGTTGTATCTTTGGTACATCAGGCTCAGGAAAATCAACCTTACTAAACCAATTGGCTGGATTAGAGAAACCGACAAAGGGAGAGGTTTTGATCGATGGGGTCAATATTTCAAAGTTAAAAGAAAATCAATTGGCGGCATTTCGTCAAAAAAATATCGGGTTTGTCTTTCAATCGTATAACCTGTTAGCTACTTTGACAGCGGCGGAAAATGTGGCAATGCCTCTTATGTTTAAAGGAGTGCCAAAGGAACTTCGAATGAAGCTCGCCTATAAAATGTTGCGTCAAGTTGGGCTAAAAGGGAGAGAAGAGCATAAGCCAAATCAGATGTCTGGAGGACAGCAACAAAGAGTTGGAATTGCCAGAGCCTTTGTTGCCAAGCCTAAGATTATTTTTGCAGATGAGCCAACGGGAAACTTAGATACGAAAACAACATTAGAAATTATGGAAATGATGGTTCGAATTTGTCGAAAAAATAACGAATCCATGATTTTAGTCAGCCATGATGACGAATTGGCACACTATGCCGATCGCATTGTCACTTTAATTGATGGGAATATTGTAAGTGATAAGATGAATGAAAACGTGTTAAAACAAAAAGAAGAACTGTTAGAGCTTTAATTTAAAAGAAGGCGATCGTGGAAAACAAAAAGAGAAAATTTATATGAGAATGAGGTAATATGTATGGAAAAGGTACAGAGAAAAAAATGGACGTTATGGTTACTGATAGTTGGATTGATACTTGGAGTTTTTCCAAGCGCTCCAATGAAAGTCAAAGGGGCGGTGACGCCGGATCCTGTGGCAACTGCTGCAAGGGTGTATGAAACAGGAACAGAAAAAGCTCTTTCCCCACAAAAAGGAAGTTTGATTGATGTTTATGTTACGATTACCGATAAAAATATGAAAAAATCGGACTTAGAGAAAATAAGCGATCCTATCGTTGCAAAGAAAAAAGAGGACAGCTTTGAAGCGCAAAGTTCCAGTTACGGAACGTTATATAATGGCATTAAGTCAACGGGAGATGGGATTATTTTTCAAGTGAAGTTTTCGAATTTGGAATACAGCGGTTCCAGTAACAAACTGATCTTTGATTTCTCTTATAATATCAGCGGAAGCAAGAAGAAGGAATTGACGGTTTCCGTGCCAAACTGTGTGGAGTATAATCACAGCGACTATTCAGGAACCGTGCCAAAAATTGAAGTCAGCAATATTAGTTTTCCGGCTACGATTAAAGGTGGGGAAACGTTTACATTAAAATTCGATTCTGCCAGCAATATTAAAGATATGGTATTTAAAAATGTGGAATTGGATTATGGCACGGTAACAGAAGGAATTGAAACAACAACGATTCTTGATACGGTAAAGCTGCAAAATTTTAAGGCGGAAGGCCCAAATACCATTGAATTGGTGTTAAAGGCAAAGAAGACATTGCCAAATGATTTTGAAACGATTACGTTAAATTATACATATAGCTATCGACAAAATGGGGAGTTTAAAGAAGATCAAAAAAATAGTGTTAAAATTAAAATTCCTGTTGTAAAAAATAAGACAGAAGAGGAAGAAAAGCCAGACGATATGACGGCAGTGCCTTATGTTGTCATTGATCGCTATGATTATGGCGGAGAAATAACGGCTGGAGAGAGCTTTACAGTCGATGCTGTTTTAAAAAATATGAGTAAAAACTATCAAGTACAAAATATCGCTGTTTTAGTGAGCAGCTCCGATAGTTTAATTTCCAAAGAGTCATCAAATAAGATTTTAATTAACAAATTGGGAAAAGGGGCAACAAAAGAAGAACAGTTATCATTTCTTGTAGATAAAGAGGCAGCAACCGGATTCCAGACGATTACTTTTGAGATTTCCTATGATTATCAAAATGGAAATAAGCGTGAGACAAAGACGACGACGGAAACAATGAAGATTCCGGTAAAAGCCATTAAGAAGAAAAAAGAAACAGAAAGTGAAAAGATTGCAAAAAGAACGCCATCGGTTATGGTAAGCCACTATGAATATGGCGGAAAAGTGCCGGCAGGGAAGACGTTTACGCTTGATATGACTTTGCAAAATACGAGCAAAGAGTTAAAAATAGAAAACTTAACGATGTCATTAGAAGTGGCAGAAGGGCTTGCGATTACTTCTTCTTCCAATACGTTTTTCTTTGACAACTTAGCCGCCAGCGGAGAGGTGTCACAGAGCATAGAGATGCAGGCGCTTCCAAGCGCAAAATCCGCTTCTACTAATGTGACGGTGAATTTTAAATATGAATATGTGGACAAAAAACAAAGAAATTCTGTTACAAGCTCAGAGACAATTGCAATTCCTATTTACCAACCGGATCGCATGGAATTTACGATGAATGATGTTCCGGAATTTGTCTATGTTGGCGAAGAGAATATGATCTCCATTCAATATGTGAACAAAGGAAAAAGCAGCCTTTATAATTTATCTGCGGAATTAAAAGGGGATTTGACAACGACAGAGAAAGTGCAAAACCTTGGCAATGTGGAATCCGGAAACAGCGGAAGCATTGATTTCTATGTGACGGCGACAGAGGCAAAACAACTAAAAGGTTCAGTTGTTATCACTTACGAAGATGATAATTTAGAAACGAAGAAAGTGAAACTGCCATATGAAATCGAAGCGCAGGAGACGGAAATGGATCCGAGCATGGATCCAAACTATGATCCAAGTTTTGATCCGGAGATGCCGGAAGAAGGAACGAATACGGGAATGTCAAAGACGACAAAAATCGTGCTTGGAGTTATGGCAGGAGCGGTTGTCCTCGCTGTTCTTATTCTTATCTTGAAGAAGAGAAAGAAAGCAAAACGTTTAAAAATGTTAGAAGAATTAGAAGAAATGGACGACGATAAATAGGGGGGATACCATGAAACTATTTGATTTGATTGACCTCTGTTTTCGAAATTTAACACGGCGAAAGGTGAGAACCCTTTTGACAATTATCGGCGTAGTCGTCGGCACTTGCGCCATTGTCGTTATGATTTCTCTTGGAATTGGAATGAAAGAAAGTCAAGAACAGGCGCTTGCTCAAATGGGGGATTTAAAGTTAATTCGTGTTTATAATTATAATTCAGGAACTCAAAATATTTTAGATGATTCCAAAATCGCAAAATGGCAGCAATTAGAAGGGGTGACCGTCGCCACTCCGATGTATGAATCATGGGATATGAATCCACTGTTTGGCGTTGGAAACAACGACAGGTACCAAGTGAATACAAGCCTTGTAGGAATTTATCCGGAGGCTTTAGAAGAATTAGGGTATCAGATTTTAGAGGGAAGCACCTTTATGGACGCTGGAAAAGATACGATTCCTATTATCGTTGGAGAAAAATGGGGGTATGACTTTTTTGATTCCCATGCCAGCGAACGAAACCGCTATGTGGAAGAAGGAGCGTTAGACGCCAATGGAAATCCAAAACAACCATATGTCGATCCGATGAAAGATAAGATTACGCTGACGCTTATAAGCAATACCGATACCGAGAAGAAGCTAAAGAAAAAAGTGCTTGTCTGCGGGCGGTTAAAAGAAGACTTTGCAAAAGACTATCGAACTTCTCGAGGCATTTTTATGGACATCAACGTGTTAAAACGTTTAAAGGAAGAATATCGCCGTCTTGATAATGGAAAAAAAGAAAGCGATAAAGGCTATCAGGAAGTGTATATTAAAGTGGAAGACATTAAGTATATCGAAGATGTAGAAGCCGTCGTAAAAGAAGATGGATTTGAGACAAGCTCCATGGAGAGCATTCGAAAACCGATGGAAGAACAGGCAAGACAACAGCAGGCAGTATTAGGCGGTCTTGGTGCGATTTCCCTTTTTGTAGCCGCCATTGGCATTACAAATACAATGATTATGTCCATTTATGAGCGAACGAGAGAGATTGGTGTTATGAAAGCCCTTGGGTGCTATGTAAAAGATATTCGAACGATCTTTTTATTGGAGGCAGGTTCCATTGGATTTTTCGGCGGAGTCGTTGGAATTATCATCAGCTACGGCTTATCGTTTTTCATCAATCGATTTGGATTTAGCATTGGCGGAAGCGGAGGAATGATGATGGGAGAGATGATGGGCGATGCTAAGACGTCCATTATTCCTCCGTGGCTTGTCCTATTAGCTCTTGTCTTTTCTACCTTGATCGGTCTTATTTCCGGTTATTATCCGGCAAATCGGGCGGTTAAAATTTCCGCTTTAGAGGCGATCAAAGGAGAATAAGAAACTACTTGACGAACGAATAAATACTTGCGATAATGAAAAATAAGGTCTTTGGCTCAGCGTTTCTAGCAGGAAAACGATGAGTTTAAGGAAAGCGAGCGAGAAAAGAGAACATTTACGCAGCATATTTCGCATCGTTATTAGATAAGACAAGAAAAATAGGAGGAAGAACAATGTCTAAAATTAGAACAAGATTTGCGCCAAGTCCAACAGGACGTATGCACGTTGGTAATTTAAGAACTGCATTATATGCGTACTTAATTGCAAAACATGAAGGAGGAGATTTCTTACTTCGTATTGAGGATACCGATCAGGAGCGCTATGTAGAAGGCGCTGTTGAGATTATTTATAGAACCCTTGAGAAAACAGGATTGATCCATGATGAAGGACCGGATAAAGATGGCGGCTGTGGCCCATATGTACAGAGCGAACGAATGGCATCTGGAATCTATATGGAATATGCCAAACAGTTAGTAGAAAAAGGGAAAGCATATTATTGCTTTTGTGACTCCGATCGCCTTTCTTCTTTAAAAGCGGAAGTGGTGGAAGGAAAAGAAATCGCAAAATATGACAAACATTGCTTACATTTGACAAAGGAAGAAGTACAGGAAAAATTAGATGCCGGCGTTCCATTTGTCATTCGTCAGAACAATCCAACGGAAGGAACAACAACATTTCACGACGAGATTTATGGGGATATTACCGTTCAAAATTCAGAACTTGATGATATGATTTTAATGAAATCCGATGGGTATCCAACGTATAACTTCGCAAATGTTGTAGACGATCATTTAATGGGAATTACACACGTTGTCCGTGGAAATGAATATTTATCTTCTTCTCCAAAATACAACCGTCTTTATGAAGCCTTTGGTTGGGACGTGCCGGTTTATGTGCATTGCCCATTGATCACAAACGAAGACCATCAAAAGTTGAGCAAGAGAAGCGGACATTCTTCTTATGAAGATTTAATTGAACAAGGATTTTTAACAGAAGCTATCGTAAACTTCGTGGCGCTTCTTGGCTGGAGTCCGGAAAGCGATCGAGAAATTTTCTCCTTAGAAGAGCTTGTAAAAGAATTTGACTATCATAGAATGTCTAAGACACCATCTGTGTTTGATATGGTAAAACTTGCATGGTTAAATGGCGAATATATCAAAGCCATGGACGATGAGAAATTCTTTGATATGGCGCTTCCATATATGAAAGAAGTCATTACAAAAGACGTCGATTTCCATAAGATTGCCGCTCTTGTAAAAACAAGAATTGAGAAATTTACAGAGATTAAAGAGCATATTGATTTCATCGAAGCGGTTCCAGAATATGACATCGCAATGTATACACATAAAAAGATGAAGACAAATGCGGAAACTTCCTTAGAAGTGTTAAAAGAGATCGTGCCAGTGTTAGAAGCACAGGAAGATTATAGCAACGATGCTTTATATGAAATGCTCGTGAACTTTGTAAAAGCAAAAGAAGTAAAAAATGGTTATGTGATGTGGCCAGTTCGTACCGCTGTATCTGGAAAGCAGTCTACACCAGGTGGAGCAACAGAACTTATGGAAATTCTTGGAAAAGAAGAATCAATCGCTCGTGTAAAACAAGCCATTGCAAAATTGGAGGCGGAAATCTAAATGACACAATTCAATGAGGGACAAAAAAAAGCGGTGACTCATAAAGAAGGACCGATGATGGTTCTTGCAGGCCCAGGGTCCGGAAAGACAATGGTTCTTACGCATCGTATCCAATATCTCATTGAACAGCATGGTGTATATCCATCAAAAATTTTAGTGATTACGTTTACAAAGGCAGCGGCCTTAGAAATGAAAGAACGATTTCATAAACTGGCAGGTGAAAACCTGCCAGTTGTTTTTGGTACGTTTCATTCGGTGTTTTTTATGATTTTAAAACACGCCTATGGATATACAGGCAGCAATGTCATCGGCGAAGAGGAGAAAAAACAATATTTAAGAGAAATCGTGGCAAAGCAGAGGTTAGAGGTCGATGACGAGGCAGAGCTTCTTAGCAGCTTGATTGGGGAGATTAGCCTTGTAAAAGGGGAAATGATGTCGTTAGACCATTATTATAGCACCACTTGTTCGGACGATGTTTTTCGAACGATTTATGAAGAATATGAGCGATGTTTAAGAGCCCATAATAAAATTGATTTCGATGATATGCTCGTGTTTACATATGAGCTTTTTCAGGCGAGAGAGGATATTTTAAAACAATGGCAAAAGAGGTTTTGTTATTTATTGATCGATGAGTTTCAAGACATTAACCGTGTCCAATATGAAATTGTAAAAATGCTTGCAAAGCCAGAAAATAATCTTTTTATTGTAGGAGATGATGATCAGTCTATCTACCGCTTTCGTGGGGCAAATCCGGAGATTATGCTAGGATTTGAAGAAGATTACCCCAATTGTAAAAAAACGCTTCTAAGCGTCAATTATCGATGCAGTAAAGACATTGTAGAAGGGGCTAAGAGAGTGATTAAAAATAATAAAAAGCGCTTTCAAAAAGATATTACAGCAAAGGCGGACTCTTTTTTGCCCATTCAAATTCATGAAGTGAAAAATCAAAGAGAAGAGAATCAATTGATTATTGATCAAATTCGAGAATATAATCGGCAGGGAATTTTATTTTCAGAGATGGCAGTTCTCTTTCGCACGAACACACAGCCGCGGTTATTGTTGGAGAAAATGATGGAGTACGGAATCCCGTTTCGAATTCGTGATGGAATTCCAAATATTTATGAACACTTTATTGCAAAAAATATAATGAGCTATTTAAAGCTCGCCCATGGAAATCGGGACAGAGCAGAATTTTTCTCCATTATGAACCGACCAAAGAGATATTTAAGCCGAGAAGCCTTTCCAAATGCTACGGTTTCTTTTTCTGAATTAAAGATTGCGCTATCAGATCGAAAATGGCTAGTTGAGCGAATTGAGCAGCTGGAGGCGGATCTTTTTATGCTGTCTAAAATGACTCCTTATGCGGCGATTAACTATATTCGAAAAGGAATTGGATATGAGGATTATTTAAAAGAGTATTCCGAATTTCGAAAGATGAATTTTAACGATCTATTGGAAGTGCTCGATGAGATTCAAACAGGGGCAAAAGAATTTCAAACGGTGGAACAGTGGTTTCAACATATTCGAGAATATTCAGAGCATATGAGGGAACAAGTAAAAGCTGGGCAAAAAAATGTCGATGGTGTTATGATGGCGACGATGCACAGCGCAAAAGGTTTGGAATTTGATGCAGTCTTTGTAATGGACGCCAACGAAGAAGTGACACCTCATAAAAAGGCGATGAAAGAAGCGGATTTAGAAGAAGAACGCCGAATGTTTTATGTGGCGATGACAAGGGCAAAGAGGTATTTGCACATTTTCTCAGTGAAAGAGTATTTCAGCAAAAAATTAGCTCGGTCTCGTTTCTTAGGGGAACTGTTATTTGACAAGGAAGAGCTGTTTGTCGGGCAGCAAGTGAGCCATATAAAGTATGGAACAGGGCGGATTACTTATGTCGATGAGGAGAGAATCTGTGTCTATTTTGAAAAAATGGCAGATACGAGAACGTTAAATGTAGAATTTGTCGTATCCAACGGGCTGTTGAAACTTTTATAAAAGACAGATAAATTTGCAAAATCAAAAGAAAAAGATTGCATAATGAGGGAAAAGGTTCTGAGAGAAAAAGAAAGGAAGAAAAAGTTATTATGCAAACATATATGGCAAAGAAAAACAAAACATTGAAAACAGTGACGATCGTGATTGTTGGAATTCTTGGTTTATTTATCATTGCAGGTTTTTTTACAACGATGAAACAAAAGGGAAAAATGGAAGAATGGAGTAAAATTGTTGCAAAAACTGCCAGCGATCTAAAAACAGGAACTGAGACAAAACAGCTCTATGCAAAAGGGGAAACGGTGGATATTCCAATGTATGAGTACGATCAGATGGTGCAATATTATACACTAAACGATATGTCAGAGGAAGACGCTGAGAAAAATGCGGACATCTATGTAAAAGAACGATATGCAATCTATGCTGAGGCGATTCGGGAAGGATATGATACAACAGAAGAAGAGATTGCTGCCTACATAGAGGAAGTGAAAGAAGACATGGCAGATCGCAAAAATAAAGAGACGAGAGAGATGATTATAAAAGCCTTTGGAAGCGAAGAAGCCTACTGGGAATATGAAGAAGTCTTATGTGAAATCGATTTGCCGATTAAAAATTATATCAACAGCTTAGAAGAAGCCTATGAAAAAGAAAATACTGATGCAAAAGATAGTGAATGGGCAAAAGAGTTTGAAACGATCAAAGATACATTGATAGAAAAAGAGAATTTTCAACTTGTAAGTCAATCATAAGCGCTTGTTCGAAAGAAAAGGGATAGGAGCCGTGACGGTATTGTCATAGTTCCTATCCCTTTTTATCGGATTGCTCCTTTATTCTTCTTCATCGGAATATAATTCTTCAAATTCTGCTTCGTCTAATAATTCATCGAATGCATCTGCGACGATTTCATACTCATCATCATCTTCAATGTTTACAAGTTCAATTTGATCATTTTCTAATTCTTTATATCCATAGAGATAAACTTCGCCTTCTATATCATCAGAACCTTTTGGAAGAAGAGCGATGTATTGTTTGTCACCAGCAGGGAAGATTGCAAGAACCTCGCATTCTAATTCAGAGTCATCTTCTAATGTAAGTGTAATAATATCTTCGTTCATTTTCGAACCTCCTTCGTCTTTTTTTATAGACTTATTGTACTAGATAGGGAATCTCTTGGCAATAGAGAAATAAAATTTTAACAAAAATAATTGACTTTATGGAGTTTTCGTATAAAATAAAAAAAGATAACAATTTTATCAATTCGAGAGGAGATTAATTTGTGACACCAGAAAATGTATACGGAGGACGTGAAAGACAACGTTCCAAAGACTTTAAAAACAAAGGAAATGGAGAACGGGGGCAACGTTCTTACGGAGTATCACAGGGAAAAGTAGGAAACTATCCAAAAAATCAGGGCGAGCGAAGCCAAAACGACAGAGGTCGTAAAGAAACAAAGGAATCGTATGGGAAAAGAGACGGAAGAGAGTTCCGCAAAGATAGCGGGTATCAAGGTCGTTATCAAAATCAAAATACGTTCCGACCAAAAGACAAAGATGACGACTACGAAAGCAGACCACGGGTATCAAAACCGAGAAGAACTGATAAAGATGATGATTTATCGAGAATTCGTGAACAACAGACCGATAAACTCATCATTATGAAAAAATTAGAAAAAGAACAAAAGGCGATGAAGAAAAAAAGTGAAGAGAAGAAGCGCTCTCAAAGTTCACGCCCGATGCCAAAGCAAAAGCGTTCAAAAAATATCAATTATACAAGACAGTATGAAAATGGAATGTTTGAAGACTACGAAGATTGGTATGAGAATGATTTTTAATAGATAAAAGAGCAAGGCTGTTGCACGGAGAAAACTGTATCCAATGAGGTATGGATTTCTTTTGTGTGGCAGCCTTTTTTTAATTCTTTTTGTTCTCGTTCTCTTTAAAAGAAAGGTAGATTGAAATTATAAAATGTGCATGGTATGATTAGATAGGAAAAGAGTGAAAAATGGTTTCCAGTTTCCATAGAGAGTAGATGTTATAAGAAAAATTCTGTTTTGTCAGAAGAAAGGACGGAGATGATATGATTGAAACAATTACAACAGCAGAACTTCCAATACGAGAAGTGATGAAAATTAAAAAGAATAGCCTATGTCCGGAACATTTAAAAGGAAATGAACAAAGACTTTGTATTATTACAGGCGTTCATGGCGATGACTTGGCAGGACAGTTTATTTGCTATGAAGTGATTCGAAGAATTAAAGAAAATTATCAATGTTTAACAGGGATTGTCGATGTATATCCGGCGATCAATCCATTGGGGCTTGATGCCGGAACGAGAGAATGGCCTTTGTTCAATATGGATATGAATATGGCTTTTCCAGGTTCTTTTGAAGGGACAATGACAGAGTATACAGCGGCAAAAATTATGGAAGATTTAAAAGGAGCCAATGTTTGTTTGGACATTCATTCAAGCAGCATTTTCTTAAAAGAGCTTCCACAGGTGCGAATTAATGACGATGTGGCATCGAAGCTAATGCCATATGCAAAACAGATGAATATGGATTTTATTTGGATCCACCCATCTACCACGGTGAAGCAAGGGAGCATTGTCCATGCCTTAAATGCCATGGGAACAAAAGCCATGGTCATTGAAGGAGATGTGGCGATGAGAATTGATCAAACATATTGTCAACAAGTTGTTGATGGAATTTTCTCTTTGATGAAGTATATGGGAATTTGGACTGGTGAGACAAAAGAGCCGAGAAAACCACATATTTCCGATGATGGAAAAGTCTTTTTTATCAATGGAGAGACAAGCGGTGTGTTTGTACCGTTAGTGGAACATTCTGAACAGGTAAAAAAAGGCGAAAAAATTGGAGAGATCATAGCGCCACTGACAGGCTCCATAGAAGAAGAGATCTATTCCCCTTGTGATGGAATTTTATTCACATTGAGGGAGTATCCGGTTGTCAGTGAAGGGGCGCTATTAGCACGAATTTTAGGAGGGCATACCAATGACTAGAGAAGTATTATTTTCTTTAAGTTCCGGTTTTCGTGAGAACTTTGAAGTAATCGGGTATCGATTTGGAAAAGGAGAAAAGGCAGCTTGTATTGTTGGAGCGCTCCGTGGAAATGAATATGAACATTTATATTGTGCCTCTCAGCTCATCGATAAACTCTGTCTTTTGGAAGAAAAAGGCGGGATTTTAAACAACAAAGAAATTTTAGTTATTCCATGCGCCATCAGCTCTTCTATGAATGTTGGAAAGAGAAATTGGGTGCGAGATAATGAAGATATCAATCGACATTTTCCGGGAAATCCAAACGGAGAGGCGCCTGATCGAGTGGCAGCGGCTGTTATGGAGGCAATTACCGGTTATCGCTATGGAATTCAGTTTACCGGGTTTTATCTGGCAGGAGAATTTGTTCCCCATGTGAGGACATTAAGCGGCGGCAATGACAGCATCAGCTTAGCGAGTTTATTCGGGCTGCCTTATGTTGTGACGGGACAGCCAAGAAGTTTTGATCAAAGAACGATCAACTATAATTGGCAGGAACGAGGAACAAGCGCCTTTTCTTTGTATGTGAGCAATTATGATTATTTGAATCAAGAGGTAGCAAATCAAGCCGTATCAGGAGTGCTTCGTTTCTTAACGAGAATGGGAATTATTAAATATAACTGTCATAATGGATACATTGCCAGTATTTTAGCGGAAGAAGATCTCGTAACGGTAAAACCAAATATTTCAGGATTTTTCAGAAGAAAGTGTGAGATCAACCAAGAAGTAAAGCGAGGAGATATTTTAGCAGAAGTGTTAGATCCTTATGAAGGAAATATTATTGATCGAATTGTTGCACCGGTTGATGGAATTTTATTTTTTGCGCAAACTTCTCCGATTTTGTTTGAACATTCGGTCGCTTTTCGCATTATTAAAAAGTTATATCTTTAGGAAAAATATTCCTATTTTTCAGTCATATTGTACAGAAAATGCCGAAATTACTTTTTTCAATCAGTTAATCTATTGTATTCAAAATAAAAAATATGCTATGATGAATGCGACAGGTATACCATTTACTTTTCATAAGAAAAAGTATTTTATACCTGAATATGTACGGCATAAATAGGGAAAATGTGGAGGAAACCATGAGCAACGTAAGAAGAATTTATGTAGAAAAGAAAAAGGAATACGCAGTAAAAGCAAGAGAATTGCAGGAGGAAATTAAAAACTATTTCAATCTCCCGATTACTGATGTGAGGGTATTGATTCGCTATGATGTGGAAAACATCGAGGAAACAACGTATCAACAGGCGATTCATACCGTGTTTTCAGAGCCACCGGTGGATTTATTCTATGAAGAAAAATTTCCAATGTCTGAACAAGGAAAGGTGTTTAGCGTCGAATATCTTCCAGGGCAGTTTGACCAAAGAGCAGACTCAGCAGAACAATGTGTAAAACTTTTAAATGAAAAAGAGGAACCGATTATTCGTTCTGCCACTACTTACGTTATCCAAGGAAATATCAATGCAGAAGAGTTTGAGAAAATCAAAGCATACTGCATCAATCCTGTTGACTCAAGAGAAACAGATGAGAAAAAGCCAGAAACATTGGTGACAGAATTTGAGGAACCAGAAGAAGTGAAAACTTTTTATGGATTGAAAGACATGGGCGAGAGCGACTTAAAAGAATTGTATGATTCGTTAGGGCTTGCCATGACGTTCAAGGATTTCCAACATATTCAAAACTATTTTAAACAAGAAGAAGATCGAGATCCGACGATGACAGAAATTCGTGTGTTGGATACTTATTGGTCTGATCACTGCCGTCATACAACCTTTTCAACAGAACTAAAAAAAATATCGTTTGATGAGGGATTTTATAAAGAACCTATTGAAAAAACATATCAGTTATATTTACAAGATAAAAAAGATGTGAATCGAGAGCAGAAAGATACTTGCTTAATGGACATTGCGCTTATGGCGATGAGAAAAATTAAAGCAGAAGGCGGTCTTTCTGATCAAGAAGAGTCCGATGAAATTAACGCCTGCTCCATTGTCGTTCCAGTAGAAATCGATGGAACGGTGGAGGAATGGCTTATCAGTTTTAAAAATGAAACCCACAACCACCCAACAGAAATTGAACCATTTGGCGGCGCAGCAACTTGCCTTGGTGGAGCCATTCGTGATCCATTATCCGGACGCTCTTATGTCTATCAGGCGATGCGTGTAACGGGAGCAGCAGATCCGACTGTCTCTTTGCAGGATACGTTAAAAGGAAAGTTGCCTCAAAGAAAAATTGTCACTGGGGCGGCAGATGGATACAGTTCTTATGGAAACCAAATCGGGCTTGCCACAGGACATGTCAGCGAAATCTATCACCCAAATTATGTGGCAAAGCGCATGGAAATCGGAGCGGTTATGGGTGCAGCGCCAAGAAGAAATGTCATTCGTGAACATTCAGAACCAGGGGATATTATTATTTTACTGGGCGGAAGAACTGGACGAGATGGTTGCGGCGGTGCAACAGGATCTTCCAAAGTACATACAATGGATTCCATTGAAACTTGTGGTGCGGAAGTTCAAAAAGGAAATGCGCCAACAGAGCGTAAAATTCAGCGTTTATTTAGAAGAGAAGAAGTGAGCCGCCTTATTAAAAAATGCAATGACTTTGGTGCAGGCGGAGTATCCGTAGCGATTGGAGAGCTTGCAGATGGCTTACAGATTGATTTAGATAAAGTTCCAAAAAAATATGCAGGGCTTGATGGCACAGAGCTGGCTATTTCAGAATCCCAAGAGCGTATGGCAATTGTAATCGATCCAAAAAATGTGGATCAGATGTTAGCCTATGCAGAAGAAGAGAATTTAGAAGCAGTTGTAGTGGCAACGGTTACGAAGGAGCCAAGACTTGTATTATCTTGGAGAGGCAAAGAGATTGTGAACTTATCAAGAGCGTTTCTTGATACAAACGGCGCTCATCAAGAGACAGAAGTGCAAGTAGCGATGCCGGCAAAAGAGGACAACTATTTTGCAGAGGAAGTAACGGTTACCGATGTAAAAGAGGAGTGGTTAAAAACACTTGCCGACTTAAATGTATGTTCTCAAAAAGGGCTTGTGGAGATGTTCGATAGCTCCATCGGGGCAGGAACTGTTGTGATGCCATATGGTGGAAAATATCAGTTGACGCCGACACAGACGATGATTGCAAAACTTCCTGTTTTAAAAGGAAAGACCGATACGGTTACGATGATGAGCTATGGCTTTGATCCATATTTATCAAGCTGGAGCCCATATCATGGCGCTATCTATGCCGTTGTGCAATCGGTTGCTAAAATCGTTGCAGCAGGTGGGGATTACCGAACAATTCGCTTCACTTTCCAAGAATATTTTAAACGACTTGGAACGGATCCATATCGTTGGGGACAGCCTTTAGCAGCTCTTTTAGGAGCGTATCATGCACAAAGAGGGTTTGGACTTCCTTCCATCGGAGGAAAGGATAGTATGTCCGGAACGTTTGAAGACATCGATGTTCCACCGACGTTAGTATCCTTTGCCGTTGATGTGGCAAAACATACTCATATCATTACGCCAGAATTTAAGAAAGCCGGCAATAAAATCGTAAAATTTGAAATCAAAAAAGATGAGTATGATCTTCCAGTTTACGAACAGATTATGGAAATATATGGAAAATTATTTGAGGAAATTGGAAAAGGAACGATTGTTTCTGCTTATGCCGTTGGCTTTGGCGGTGTCATTGAAGCCATTAGCAAAATGGCTTTCGGTAACCAGTTTGGCGTAAAAGTGGATTCTGTTCCTACAATGGATTCTTTATTGAGAAAAGAATACGGAGCCATTGTAGCGGAAGTGGCAGAAGAACAGCTTCATACGCTTTCCATTCCATATACATTGATCGGGGAAGTGGCAGAGGAAGCAGTCTTTGCTTACGGTGATGTTGTTATTACAATGGAAGAGGCATTAAAGGCTTGGAAAGGAACGTTAGAATCTGTATTCCCAACAATTTCTGGGGCAGAACATATTACGTTAGATACCGATGTTTATCATGCAAAAGAGCTTTATGTGTGCAAGCATAAAGTGGCAAAACCAAAAGTATTTATTCCGATTTTCCCAGGAACGAACTGCGAATACGATTGTACAAAAGCGTTTGAAGCCGCTGGAGCCGAGGTGATCACTCGAGTATTCCGCAATTTAGATGCACAGGGAATTCGAGATTCTGTTGAAGAATTTGAGAAAGCCATTGCACAGTCACAGATTGTTATGTTCCCAGGTGGTTTCTCAGCGGGAGATGAGCCAGATGGTTCTGCCAAATTCTTTGCGACAGCTTTTCGCAATGCAAAATTACAAGAGGCAGTGATGAAGCTGTTGAATGAGAGAGATGGGTTAGCACTTGGTATTTGTAATGGATTCCAAGCGTTGATTAAACTTGGTTTAGTGCCATATGGAGAAATAACCGAGTTAAAATCCGATTCTCCAACGCTTACAACGAATCAGATCGGACGCCATATTTCCCAGATGGTTTATACAAAAGTTGTAACAAACAAATCTCCATGGCTGCAAAAAGCGCAGCTAGGCGGAGTTTATGCGATTCCAGCTTCCCATGGGGAAGGACGTTTTGTAGCTTCCAAAGAATGGATCGATCAATTGTTTGCCAATGGACAAGTTGCAACACAGTACGTTGATATTCATGGAAATCCAACGATGGACGAAGCGTTTAATCCAAATGGTTCTTATTATGCCATTGAAGGAATTACAAGCCCAGATGGACGTGTTCTCGGTAAAATGGCACATTCAGAGCGCATTGGAGAGGCCGTTGCAAAAAATATTTATGGAGAACAAAACCAAAATATTTTTGCATCTGGTGTCGAATATTTTAAATAAGAAAAGGAACAGCGTGTAGATTGCTGAAAGTATCATATCGTTGTTTTTAAAATGAAAGTTAGGGAAAGAGGGCTGTTATATAGCATTTTGTTATATAACAGCCTACATTTTATTTGTGAAAAGGCGAGAAAAGCGAACCTTTGCTGTAAGATGGACAAGAAGAAAGGACAGAAAAAGTATGAATGAAGAACTAAAGCAGTTATTAAAGCGAATGGGGGAATTGACAGAGGAATTATCCGTTGTTCAAAAGAAGATCGAACAATGCCTTATGTTTGCAGAAAGGGAGGAGGGAGAGCAGGAACAAAGAGTTCCGTTACAAGAACAAGAGTCAGAGCCAATAGAAGAGAGCCATTTAAATCCGCAAGTGTTAAAGTTTCTTGATTTGGATACAATGGAGAAGAAGAGTGAGTTTCTTCACTATGAACTAAAAAGTGAGTCTGTGAGAAAGCAAGATTTAGATTTAATGGCTGTTTCTGTCAATATAACATTGCAAGAAGGGGAAATTTCTGATATGATAGAAGACCTGATTCAATGTGTGGATCAGTTGGCACAATGGGAAGTGAATGGTCGGCGCAGATAAAAGGAAGGGACAACAGGTGGAGAACAATCCTATTATTTGTTAATAGCATTTTTGGGGATAAAATGTCTGAATTTGAGAAAATGCGTAGAAAGGCACTTGGAATTGTGAGGAAAAAATGATAGAATATAATATACGATTAACAAAACAAAACATATGGGGGCTTACCAATGACAAGTAAAGTTCAAAATATGAAAACCATGAAAGAAGAAACATTCATTCAGAATTTAGTAAAATTAGTGGCACTTGCTGAGAACAATAATATGACTCTTGATAAAAAAGATATTAAAAAATTCTTTAATTTAGAGGAGTTATCGATTGATCAGTTAGAAAAATTTTATAGTTTCTTCGAAGACCGCAATATTAGTATTACGGATATTGAAAAAGAAAACGGAGAACCAAACCTCGATGAGCAAGAATTGGAAGAAATTCAGATCTTAGAGGAGCCAACCGATGAAGAACTAGAATCCGAAGAGTTTGATAGCTTTGAATTAGAGAATTTAGAGAACATTGATAATTTCGCTGATACAAATCTTCAGGACTCTGTCAAGTTATATTTGAAACAAATTGGTTCTTATCCTCTTCTTACCCAACAAGAAGAGATCGAATTAGCAAAGAGAAAAGATAATGGGGATAAAGTGGCGATTGATATTTTAACAGAATCAAATCTTCGCCTTGTTGTTAGCATTGCTAAGAAATATGTAGGCAGGGGGCTTTCTTTTCTTGATTTAATTCAGGAAGGAAACATCGGTCTTTTAAGAGGAATTGAGAAATTCGACTATACAAAAGGATATAAGCTAAGCACTTACGCAACATGGTGGATTAAGCAGGCAATTACACGTTCCTTGGCAGATCAGAGCCGTACAATCCGTATTCCGGTTCATCTTGTTGAAGTGTTTAATAAGTTAACAAGAGTGCAAAGAGAGCTGACCGTAGAACTTGGAAAAGAGCCAACCAATGAAGAATTGGCAAAACGATTGGATATTACTGTGGATAAGTTAATGGAGATTCGCGAATACAGCTTAACTCCGACTTCCTTAGAGACACCTGTTGGAGATGAAAATGACAGCAGCGTTGGAGACTTTATCGCAGATGAGAAGAACCAATCTCCAGAAGACGTTGCCAATGCAGAAATGTTGCGCCTTCATATCGAAGAAATTCTTGGAGACTTAAATGAAAGAGAGTGCTATATTATCCGCCAAAGATTTGGACTTGATGATGGGCACCCTAGAACATTAGAAGAAGTGGGAAAAGAGATGGGAGTTACCCGTGAGCGCATTCGCCAGATTGAGGCAAAAGCTCTTCGCAAACTCCGCCACCCATCGAGAAGTAAAAAAATTAAAGATTTCTTATAAAAGGCTTTCTTATTAGAAGTAGAAGTGATAAAAAAAGAGACTGTCGCATTTAGAAAATCGGATACGATAGAATTCGTACCGGTTATCTTATGTAACAGTCTCTTTTTGTATGCATAATCACATGATATTTATTGGGTGATATAACACTGGCATAGTCTCATATTGCACTATTCAATGATAAGTAGTTGTATAACTTGACATTGCTCCTACATCATTTTATCGAATTATAAAGAACTCGGTTCTTCTAAGTCATAATCCGGATCAATGCTGATTCGAACACGGTTGATTCGATTTTTTTCAATTGTTAAAACCGTATAGTGAATGCCATGTTCAGTCGCCTGCTCTCCGGTGACTGGAATGTGATCAAGCAGCTCAATAATATGACCGCCAATGGAATCGTAGTCTTCGGATTCAATATGAGTGCCTGTTTCATCATTGAAATCATCTAATTTTACAGAACCGTCCACCTCAAACACATGATCGGAAATTTTCTTAATCTCATCTTGTTCGGATTCATCGTATTCGTCTCGAATGTCACCGACGATTTCTTCCAATAAATCCTCTAATGTAATGAGACCGGATACTTTTCCATATTCGTCGAGAACGATTGTAAAATTGCTGGAAGTCTTTTTCATTTCTGTCATCAGAATAGACGTTTTTTGGTACTCATAGCAATAGGTTGGCTCCCAAAGAAGAGAGCGGAGAGAAAATGTGCTTTTATCATGAGTAGCCATGTAAAAGAAGAGGTCTTTAATATTTAAAATACCAATGACTTCATCTTTTGATGTATCATAAACGGGGTATCTCGTATAACGTTCTTGATTATAAACTCTTAACAGTTCCTCATAAGTGATATCAACAGACAGATAGACGATATCAACACGAGGTGTCATAATATCTTTTGCAAGGGAATCTCCAAAGTCGAATACATTGTTAATCATCGCTTTTTCTTCCGTCTCAATAACTCCTTCTTCATGGCTAAAATCAACAATCGTTCGAAGTTCACTTTCTGTAATTGCATGAGATGCTTTCGCAGAATTTAAGTGAAAGAGTTTCAAACATGCACCGGATAAAAGGTTGACAATAAAAATAATTGGAGTCAAAATTTTTATTAAAAAGTAAATAATTGGTGCATAGAGCAAGGAAATCTTTTCGTTATGAAACGTTGCCAAAGATTTTGGGGTGATCTCTCCGAATAACAAAATTAAAATAGTTAAAATACCGGTGGCAATACCTGCACCTTTACTTCCAAGTTTTTCCGTTGCTAAAACAGTTGCAATAGAGGAAGCCGAAAGGTTTACAATGTTATTGCCAATAAGGAGTGTGCTTAAAAGTTTTGGAGAATCCTCGGTTAACTTCAATACAAGATTAGCACGTCGATTGCCTTCATCTGCCAAATTGCGCATTCGGATTTTATTCACCGTTGTAAGGGCAGTTTCTGCCGAAGAAAAGAAAGCAGAAAGCATGATTAAAATAAAAAGTATAATTAGTTGTGCTATGGAACTCGGGTCCAAGTGAGTCAACTCCTCTCAAAAATATTTATAAAAAATTAACTGCTTAGCGTATATTATAAAAAAAGGAAAATAAAAAGTCAAGTATTGCATAAATTCTATAAAAAGAAAACATTTTATAGCAAAAGATCGAAAAGAAAAAGATTAAAATTATGTAAAAACTATTGCAACAAATGAAAAATCGTACTAGAATGAGAATAGTGCTAGAAACGAGAAATGAAGGGGTGGTTAAAGAAGCACAGGACGTAACTTATTGGAAACAAGAACAAAGGATTCTTGTTTAGTATGCGAAAGGGAAGAAGAAAAATTTTCGTAGGAAATTGGGGTAAGAACAAAGAATGAGAAAAAAATCACATATTTCATTAGCAATTGGTTTAATGGATAAACTTCAGTTAGAGGATACAATGAATCACAAATTTACATTTTGCTTTGGTAGCATTTTACCAGATTGTAAACCGTCTTTTTTAACAACGCCACATAATTTTCAGAAGACATTTGAAGATTTAAAGGAAAAAATCGCTCGGTTTATTGAAAAAATGAAAAATATATACTGTTTTGGATATCGAGATTGTATTCGATTAGGTGAGATCACCCATTATATCGCCGATTATTTTACATTTCCACATAACGATCATTACGATGGGAATTTAAAAGATCATTGCTACTATGAAAAAGATTTAAAATTTGCTCTTCGCCGCTTTTTAGAAAGCAAGGAAGTGATGGAGATCCGAAAAGAAATCAAAGTTCATAATACAAAAGAAGAGTTAATCCAGTTTATTGAAGAAAAGCATCAGGAGTATCGATCAAAAAAGAGCGTTGTTTTAGAAGATTGTCGTTATATTGTGCGTGTATGCATGGAGGTTGTCGCTTCGATTATTGCGATTCTTCAGAATTCTTTTGTAGAAATGAGAGCAGTATTAGCGGAACCAGTATTATAAAGCAAAGAAAAAATCCCCCCAGAATTCATATCTGGAGGGATTTCTTTTATTCTTCCACAGCATCTTCTGCAACTGTTTCATCTAAATTCATAACTTGGCGTTTTCTAGCCATTTCATCGCTGTCAAGATATTCATCATATGTGGTAATTTTATCAATTAAACCGCCGTTATTTGTAATTTCCATAATGCGGTTTGCTGTTGTCTGAATAAACTGATGATCCTGAGAAGCGAATAACAATACGCCTTTGAATTTAATAAGACCATTGTTTAACGCTGTGATGGATTCCATATCTAAGTGGTTTGTAGGCTCATCTAAAATTAAGCAGTTAGCGCCGGAGATCATCATCTTTGATAAGAGGCAGCGAACTTTTTCACCACCTGACAATACTTTCACTCGTTTCATACCATCATCGCCGGAGAATAACATTCTTCCTAAGAAACCACGAACATAAGTCGCATCTTTTTCTTCGGAATATTGTGTCAACCAGTCAACGATAGTGTCATCGCAGTCAAATTCTTTTGTATTATCTTTTGGGAAGTAGGCTTGAGAAGTCGTAACTCCCCATTTATAAGTTCCTTCATCTGGCTCCATTTCCCCAGCCAAAATTTTAAATAAAGTTGTTGTAGCGATAGTGTTTGGACCAACAAAAGCGACTTTATCATCATGTCCTAAAATAAAACTTACGTTATCAAGCACTTTTACGCCATCGATTGTTTTGCTCATTCCTTCCACCTGAAGAACTTCATTTCCGATTTCACGATTTGGGCGGAAGTCAATATATGGATATTTACGGCTAGATGGGCGCATTTCGTCAAGTTCAATTTTTTCCAAAGCACGTTTACGGCTTGTAGCCTGTTTGGATTTGGAAGCGTTTGCGCTAAAGCGCTGAATAAATTCTTGCAATTCTTTAATTTTCTCTTCTTTTTTCTTATTGGCTTCTTTCATCTGCTTGATCATAAGCTGGCTAGATTCATACCAGAAATCATAGTTACCGGCGTAGAGCTGAATTTTTCCATAGTCGATATCAGCAGTATGAGTACATACTTTATTTAAGAAGTAGCGGTCATGGGATACGACGATAACAGTGTTGTCAAAGTTAATTAAGAACTCTTCTAACCAAGCGATAGCGGCTAAATCTAAATGGTTGGTAGGCTCGTCAAGAAGAAGAATATCAGGGTTGCCAAAGAGCGCCTGAGCTAATAATACTTTCACCTTCTCAGAACCTGTTAATTCACTCATCTGTTTGTAATGAAGCTCTGTTTCAATGCCAAGACCGTTTAATAAAGTTTCCGCATCGGATTCAGCTTCCCAACCGTTCATCATAGCGAATTCACCTTCTAATTCGCTGGCACGAATTCCGTCTTCTTCTGTAAAGTCTTCTTTTGCATAGATCGCTTCTTTTTCTTTCATAATGTCATAAAGGCGTTGGTTTCCCATAATAACAGTATCAAGAACTGTGTATTCATCATATTGGAAATGATTCTGTTTTAAGACAGAAAGTCGTTGTCCAGGAGTGATGATAATATCACCATTGGTTGGTTCTAATTCGCCAGAGAGGATCTTTAAAAATGTAGACTTACCAGCACCATTCGCACCGATAAGACCATAGCAATTTCCTTCTGTAAACTTAATATTTACTTCTTCAAATAAAGCCTTTTTACCAAGGCGAAGTGTAATGTTACTTGCTGTAATCATAGTTAATTCCTTCCTTTATTCCTTTATAATAATCATTGATAAATTTCCTTATAAAATAGTTCTTTCTTTAAAAGGTATACACAACCATTTTACATGAAATTAGTAAAAATGCAACAGTTTTCTGTGGGAAATAGAGGAGAAAAAGAAAAATATAAGAAATAAGAGAGCAAAAGAAGAAAAACGTCTCAAGCTCTCTTAGTTTTCATGGAGTTTTATTGTCTAAATTATTCTTTGATAGAAAATTCATAAGTTGTAACGGTGTTATATTTCATGCCAGCTCTAAGAACGGAAGGTGGGAAATTTTCGTGATGAATGGCGTCAGGAAATACTTGTGTTTCTAACGCAAACCCTTGATGAGGGTGATAAACAGCGCCGTCTTTTGCAGGAATTGTTTCATCTAAAAAGTTGCCCGTATAAAACTGTACTCCGGGAAGAGTTGTCTTCGCCTTCATATAAATGCCGGATTGTTCGCTATAAGCCTCTGCGAATACGGAAAGAGAGCATGACTGATCGAGGACAAAGTTGTGATCATATCCATTTCCATTGCGAATTTGTTCATCATCTGCATGAATCTCCTTGCCGATTCGCTTATAAGTGCGAAAATCAAACGGAGTGCCAGTCACAGAGCGAATTTCTCCAGTTGGAATTAAAGTGGCATCGGTTGGGGTATAAGCGGAAGAAAAGAGTTTTAACATATGATCTTCCACAGAGCCGCTTCCGTGACCATTTAGATTAAAATAGCTATGATTTGTCAAGTTGACGATTGTATCGGCGTCGCTGACCGCTTCATAGTGGATACTTAAATTATTGTCATCTCCAAATGTGTATGTAACAGTGACCGTCACATTGCCGGGATACCCTTCTTCTCCATCTGCGCTATGTAATATGAGCTTTAAGCAGCCCAGTTCGATGGAGGCATTCCACATTCTATGGCTAAAGCCAGAAGGGCCACCGTGTAAGTGATTTGGACTGTTATTACAAACTAAGTGATAATCGGTGCCGTTTAAAGTGAATTGACCATTTGCAATTCGATTGCCGCAGCGTCCGATTAAAGCCCCAAAAAAGGCGCCACCTTCGATTTCATAAGTTTCTAAACAATCATAACCAAGAACGATGTCCGTTGGTGTTCCGTTTTTATCAGGAACGACGAGGGATAAAATTGTTCCGCCAAAGTCTGTAATTGTGACATAAGACCCTCGATTGTTCTCTAGTTTAAAGAGGTGTGCTTCTTCCCCGTTTTTTGTTGTTCCATAAATAGATTGAGTAATTTTTGCCATAATTTTGTACCGCCTTCTCTTTCTTGATATGGGATTTCTACATCTCCCTATCAATAATTTTACAATAATTTAAAAGATTTGCAACCGGTTTATCAAAGAAAATATAGAAGAATGTGTGCGTGAGAATAACCTTGAAAATATTGGGACGTTTGGTATAATAAAGAAGTAAGTTAATGTAGATGTAAATGGACACCAGTATATCCTTACCAGTGGAGTTGGTAAGGATTTTTTCGTTTTAAAAATTTGTTGCAAAAACGATCGATTTCTAAAGAGAAATCGTGTATGCTTGCTTATAGAATCGGAAGAAGTTTTGAGAAAAGCGAAGAGATCCAATAGAAAAATGCCATACAAGTTGTATGAGTGCTGAGTTTAGGAGGAGTTTAGAGATGAAATTAATTGACACAGAAAAGGCAGTAGGACATGTGCTATGTCATGATTTAACACAGATTATTCCAGGGGTCACAAAAGATGCTGTTTTTCGAAAAGGGCATGTGGTGACAGAGGAAGATATTCCGGTGCTTTTATCCATTGGAAAAGAGCATCTATATGTTTGGGAAAAAGCAGAAGGAATGTTACATGAAGATGAGGCAGCAGAGCTTTTATATGATATGTGCAAAAATGAGCATTTAAGAAAAAGCGAAGTAAAAGAAGGAAAGATCGAAGTCATTGCGGATATCGATGGGCTTTTAAAAGTTGACAAAGAGCGTATCTTTCAATTAAATTGTTTTGGAGAAATTATGATCGCCACAATTCATGGGAATTATCCGGTGAAAAAAGGAACAAAAGTGGCAGGCACACGAGTGATTCCATTGATTATTGAAGAAGAGAAGATGAAGAGGGCAAAGGAATTAGTTGGAGAAGAGCCATTGCTTAAAATTTTGCCATTTGTTAAAAAAACAGCCGCAATTGTGACAACAGGAAGTGAAGTGTTCAAAGGCAGAATTACGGATAAATTTGGACCGGTAGTGAAGAGAAAACTGGAAGAATATGGGGTGGAAGTTTTATCCCATACGATTGTCGATGACTGCCAAGAGGACATTACAAAGGCGATATGGAAGCGATTTCACAAGGCGCCGAAATGGTATTTTGTACAGGAGGTATGAGCGTCGATCCAGATGATCGCACTCCGGGAGCCATTAAAGCAACAGGAGCAGATATTGTCTCTTATGGAGCGCCAGTTTTACCTGGGGCAATGTTTTTAGTGTCTTATTATCAAGGAGAGATTCCAATTTGCGGGCTTCCAGGCTGTGTGATGTATGCAAAAAGAACGATCTTCGATCTCGTCTTGCCAAGATTGCTTGCAGGTGAGAAATTAACTGTGGAAGATCTTGCGGCTTATGGGCATGGAGGGCTTTGTCAAAACTGTCCAGTCTGTACATTCCCAAATTGTGGATTTGGTAAGTAAAAAAGTGTGAAAATAAAGCAGAGGTTGAACCATGGGAAAATTAAATCATTTTGATGAAGCGGGCAATGCGATTATGGTCGATGTGACAGAGAAAGAAGTGACAGAACGCATTGCAATTGCTTCTGGTGAAATTTGTATGAATAAAGAGACGTATTTTGTCATAAAAGAAGGAAGGGCGAAAAAAGGAGATGTACTTTCCGTTGCTCGAGTTGCTGGCATTATGGCGACAAAGAAAACGAGTGACATCATTCCAATGTGTCACCCGCTGATGCTTACAAAAGCGTCCATTGATTTTGAATTTGAAGAAGAGCCTTATAAAATTCGAGCTATTTGCACAACGAAATTGGCTGGCAGAACGGGAGTTGAGATGGAAGCGTTGACGGGTGTTACAACGGCGTTGCTCACAATTTATGATATGTGTAAAGCGATGGACCGAGGAATGCGCATGGAGCACATTCATTTATTAGAAAAAATGGGTGGAAAAAGTGGGCATTATCGGGCAGAACAATAGAAAGTAGGTATTAGAATGAGAGATGGGCAAAACCGCAAGATTGATTATATGAGAATTTCTATTACGGATCGATGTAATCTTCGTTGTGTGTATTGTATGCCAAAAGAGGGGGTTCCTTGTTTAACCCATGAGGAGATTCTATCTTTTGAAGAGATTAAAAAAATTGCAAAAGCGGCGAAAAACTTAGGGGTTCGAAACATAAAATTGACAGGAGGGGAACCTCTTGTTCGCAAAAATATGGTGCGCTTAGTTGAAAGTTTGAGAAAAGAAGTTGGAATGGAGCAGGTGACGCTGACGACCAACGGTGTTTTGTTAAAAGAGATGGCACAGGAATTAAAAGATGCTGGCATTACTGGAATTAATGTGAGTTTGGACACCATCGATCCAAAAAAATATGCGGAAATTACAAGAAGAGATTGTCTGCCCGCCGTGTTGGAAGGGATAAAAACGTGTATGGACGTTTGTATTCCTGTGAAAATAAACTGTGTGCCAATTCGAGAATTTAACAGTGAGAATCTTATTTCCATTGCAAATTTGGCAAAACAATATCCGATTTCAGTGCGATTTATTGAAATGATGCCAATTGGATATGGAAAAAACTATGCGTCAATATCCAATGATGAAATTTTAAAATTATTAGAAGAAACATTTGGAAAGGCAGCTCTTTCTACAAAAAAATACGGAAACGGACCGGCAGTCTATTATGAATTTGAAGGCTTTTTAGGCGCCATCGGCTTTATTAGCGCCGTTTCCCATGAATTTTGTGACAACTGCAATCGAATTCGTCTTACTAGCGAAGGCAGATTGAAGCTATGTTTGCATCATAAAGATGGAATTGATTTGCGAGAACGGCTTCGAGCAGGAATCAGCGAAGAAGAACTGACAAAGATAATGGAACAGGCGATTATGAGAAAGCCAATTGCTCATCAGTTTTTTGAAGAGAAAATTGAAAAAGAAGAGACAAAAACGATGGTTCAAATTGGAGGATAAAAGCCATATTGGTAAGAAACTTGGAATATTTGGACAATTAAGAACAATCAAGTGAGAAAATACGAAAGGAATTTCATATGGGAATTGTAAAAGCAGTATGTATTAGTGAAAAAAAAGGAACTCAGAAAAAAGATATAAAAAAAGCGAAGTTTATCGAAAATTTTGGAATTGAGCAAGATGCTCATGCTGGGAAGTGGCATAGACAGGTGAGCCTGTTATCTTATGATAAAGTGGAAGAATTTCGAAGACGCGGCGCCCATGTAGCCGATGGAGCATTTGGAGAAAATTTGCTTGTGGAAGGAATGGATTTTAAAAATTATCCAATTGGAACGATTTTTCGATGTAATGACGTTGTGCTGGAATTGACACAGATTGGGAAAAAATGTCATTCTGAGTGCGAGATTTTCCATCAAGTAGGGGACTGCATTATGCCAAGAGAAGGAGTGTTTGCAGTTGTGCTACAAGGCGGCGTCATTGAAAATGGAGATGAATTGTTTGTGGAACAGTTAGGAGATGGGACAAGCTCTCGCACGAGCAAGTAAAGAAACGGATTTCGTTGAAAAGCAAATGGTAGTAGAAAGGGGCAATGGAATTTAAATGTTATTTTTAGAAGAAATTATGAATCGCGATATAAAAAATAAAATTCGAATTGGAACCATTATCGATGGAGAGCATATGGGAGCCAAAGGAATTTATCAAAATGGTGTTTTCTATAAGAGCCAAGGGGCAGAAGATGTGTTTCAAAATGTTTCAAGAGAGTCCATTGAAGCAGAAGTGCCAAGTATAGAGGAAGTAGAAGGGGAGAAAATATTTTTTGAAAGCATGAAGTCAGAGCCACATATGGTGATCTGTGGCGGAGGACATGTTTCCATTCCTGTTATTCAGATGGCAAAAATGCTCAGTTTTAAAGTGACCGTGTTGGAAGACCGACCAATGTTTGCAAACAATGCTAGAAGAGCAGGGGCAGACGAGGTTCTCTGTGATAATTTTAAAAATGGGCTATCGACAATTGCAGGGGATAGCAGCACTTATTTTGTCATTGTAACCCGTGGGCATCGATATGATGTGGACTGTCTAACAGAGATTTTAACAAAGCCACATGCGTACATTGGAATGATTGGAAGTAAAAAGCGTGTAAAAGCGGTGAAGGAATTGATGGAAGAGCAAGGCTTTTCAAAGGAATTAGTGGATAGCATTTACTCTCCAATCGGTTTGAATATAGGGGCAGAAACTCCAGCGGAGATTGCCGTTTCTATTATGGCAGAAATTGTCCAAGTGAAGAATCAAGAAAAGGGAACAAGCGGATACACAAGTCAATTGCTTCGCTATATAGAAGAAGAGTGGCAACAGACAAGGCTGCCAATTGCCATTGTAACGATTATTTCAAGAAAAGGTTCCGCACCGAGAGGGGTTGGAACAAAGATGTTAGTGACTCGAACAGGACAGATGATAGGAACGATCGGTGGCGGCTGTGCAGAGGCATCAATTCAGCAGCTGGCGATTCAATGCATGGAATCAGGCAAATCAAAACTTGTTCAAGTGGATATGACAGGGCGAGAAGCGGAAGATGATGGAATGGTTTGTGGAGGCATTATCGAAGTATTTATCGACTGTTATCAGCTGTAAGAACTTCATATTCTCGTCGCTCTTTTGTAAGTTTGAAACTCTTCTCTTTGTTTTATAAATCGTTCTGATAAAATCTTAATATTGTTTATGAAATTTTAAACATTTTATACATGTTTTTGTAAAAAATAATTGTTATGATAAATAAGATGAAAAGAATTTATCTAGAAGAGAATAAAAGAGGACAGACATGAGAAAAAAAGTACTGATTACAATGATGATCGCAGTTTGTATACTGAGCGGAAACGGAATGGTATACTATCAGCATAACGATAAAAATAGACAAACAGAACAATCAAGTGAAACAGAAGAAATGTTGAATCAAGACATTGTGGAAACAAAAGACAGTGAATATTATGCTTATATTGATGAAAAGAATCCAAAAACTGTGCAAATAGGCAATAAGAAAACGGGAAAAGAGTTTTCCATTCAGATCAATGATAAAGAGGAACGAGTCAATGCGGTGGTGGAATTGGAATGGATTTCAGATGTAGAATTAGGCATTCTTTCACATATCGATCCTTCCGTTTCCTATTTCTGTGTTTATAATGCAAAGCAGAAAACCTTTTTCGATGAAAAATATGGAGTTCATTTTCAGTGGGTAAAGAATGATGAAAGCACGCTTATTTATGCAGTGGCTTCGCCACATTTTTCCAAAGAAAAAGGGTATGAAGTTGTAAAAAATCAAAAAGACGAGATTTTATATACAACGGAACAAGATGAGGAAATTGCAGAATTAGCCTTATCACCTAATGGAGAAGAAATTGCAATGTTATTGTGGAATCGAAAGACGGACAGCAATGAACTTGTTATGATGAAAAGAAATGGAACTGATATTCAAAGAAAAACGATAGGGGAATATCCGGATAAATTTTATTGGCAATCAGATGCAGTGTTGGTTGTTGGAAAAGAATATTACTAATCTAATAGAGATGATTTAGAAAAAGGAGACAATAGATGGCGAAAAAATATAATCGAATTTTTACAATTGTTTTGGATTCATTAGGTGTTGGAGAGATGGCAGATGCCAACGCATTTGGAGACTTTGGTGTCGATACCCTTGGACATATTGGCGAAGCGATGGAAGAAGCCGGTGGGCTAACTGTTCCAAATCTTCAAAAATTAGGGTTAGGAAATTTGCATCAAACATCAGGCATTTCACCAGTGGAAACTCCAATGGCGAAGTATGCAAAATTAAACGAAGCCAGCAATGGAAAGGATACGATGACTGGACATTGGGAGATGATGGGGCTAAAGATTGAGAAACCATTTCAAACATTTACAGAAACAGGATTCCCAAAAGAGCTGATTGAGGAATTGGAAAAGAGAACCGGACATAAGGTGATTGGCAATAAAAGTGCCAGCGGTACGGAGATTCTCGAAGAATTAGCAGAAGAAGAGATCGCAACAGGGAATATGATTGTATATACATCGGCGGATTCCGTTCTTCAGATCTGCGGAAATGAAGAGACGTTTGGATTGGAAGAATTATATCGCTGTTGTAAAATTGCAAGAGAGCTGACATTAAAAGATGAATGGAAGGTCGGACGAGTGATTGCAAGACCTTATATTGGAAAGAAAAAGGGAGAGTTTAAACGCACGAGCAATCGACATGACTATGCGCTTAAACCTTATGGAAAAACTGCTTTAAATGCGTTAAAAGAGGCAGGATACGATGTAATTTCTGTCGGAAAGATCAGTGATATTTTTGATGGAGAAGGAATTACAGAGGCGTATCATTCTAAGAGTTCTGTCCATGGCATGGAACAAACCATTGAATTGGCACAAAAAGAGTTCCATGGACTTTGTTTTGTCAATCTTGTAGATTTTGATGCACTTTGGGGACATAGAAGAGATCCGATTGGATATGGAAAAGAACTTGAGAAATTTGATGAAAAATTAGGGCAGTTATTATCCGTTTTACGAGAAGATGATTTGCTTATTTTAACAGCGGATCATGGAAACGATCCGACGTACACCGGAACGGATCATACAAGAGAGAAAGTTCCATTTTTAGCATATTCAAAAATGTTGCAACAAGGTGGTGCTTTACAAGAAGAGCAGACGTTTGCGGTAATTGGAGCTACAATTGCCGATAACTTTGAAGTGGCAATGCCAGAACATACAATTGGAACTTCCCTTTTAGAAGTGCTATAAGAAATTTTATCATAGTCTTATGATATGATAACGTATGATAACGGAATGCTTATAACAAAACTATGAGAATCAAATGTCAATAATAAAATTATGATAACCGAATTCTAATAATAAAATAATATAAAATAAGGAAAGAGGACGATCAAGCTCTTGAGCAAGAATGGAGCGGATTGTTCTCTTTCCTTTTTTTATTAATCACAATTTTAGGAATCTATTTTATATCAAACATAGGAGATAATTGTTAAGGAATAAAGGATTATTTAAAATTATTTTGTAATAACGGTACCAGTTTTACCTTGAATACCTTCTTTTGCTTTTTCAAGAAGAGTAATTAATGCTTTTCTATCAGGAGCAGAAGAAGCGAATTGAACAGCTGCCTGTACTTTAGGAAGCATAGAGCCAGGAGCAAAATGTCCTTCTTTGATGTATTGAGCAGCTTCTTCAACAGAAATATTGTCTAGCCATTGTTCATTTTCTTTACCGAAGTTAATGGCGCATTTTTCTACACCAGTTAAGATAATTAAGTAGTCAGCATCTAATTTCTCTGCCATAAGGGCGCTGGCGAAGTCTTTATCGATAACAGCACTAGCGCCTTTTAATTCATTTCCTCTTCTCATAACTGGAATTCCGCCGCCGCCGCAGGCAACAACGATCTGTCCAGCATCACAAAGAGCACGAATCGTATCAATTTCAACGATATCAACTGGTTTTGGAGAAGCGACAACTTTACGATATCCACGACCAGCGTCTTCCATCACTTTGTTTCCTTTTGCAAGTTGTTCTTGTGCTTCTTCATAAGTCATAAAACGACCGATTGGTTTTGTAGGATTTAAGAACGCTGGATCATTTTCATCGACTACAACTTGTGTAATAATTGTGGATACAGGAATTTCTAATCCTCTATTTAATAATTCAGCGCGAATAGAGTTTTGTAAATCATATCCGATGTATCCTTGGCTCATACCAACACAGACAGACATAGGAGCTACTGTGAAGTTTGGATATAAACGGCTTAATTCAGCCATAGCAATGTTGATCATTCCCACCTGTGGCCCATTGCCATGAGAGATAACAACTTGATGACCTTCTTCAATTAAATCAGCAATTGCTTTTGCTGTACTTTTTACAGCTACCATCTGTTCTGGAAGATTATTTCCTAAAGCATTACCACCAAGAGCAATAACAATTTTTTGCTTTTTCATGCAAGTTACCCCATTTCATAAGTAAATTTTATTGATTGATTAATTAATCAACTGTTAAAAAAAGAGAGAAGACTTAAAAAAGCCTGTAACTCTTTTGAAGTTTAGTAGGAGCTCGCATTTTATTTTTTATAAAATGCGAGCCATTAAAATTAAGAGCAAAGGAAATTAATCCATTTTACGTTCTTTTTTTGCTTCTGCTAATGCTTTTAATGTTGCTTGAGGATTTTCACATTTAGAAAGGAAGATCATAGCAGCGATGATGTATGGTTTGAAGCTAGCTTCTTTGTATAATGGAATTCTATAACGATCGAATACAGAAGCGTCAACTTCACCTTCTTTACAGCTTACACCTGTGATGTCAGCTGGGAGACAGTGCATGTATAATGCTTTACCGTCTTTTGTTAATTTCATCATTTCTTCTGTACAAGCCCAATCTTTATGTTCAGCGTTCTGAGCTAATAATTCTTTTTCTAATTTGTTAACGCCGTCCATGTCACCGTTTCCGTATAATTCAGTACGTTTTTCCATAGCAGCGAAAGGAGCCCAGCTCTTTGGATATACGATATCAGCATCTTTGAATGCTTCTTCCATGCTATTTGTTTTTGTGAAAGATCCGCCTGATTCAGCAGCATTTTTCTTAGCAACTTCTTCCACTTCACCCATAACATCATATCCTTCTGGGTGAGCTAATACAACGTCCATTCCCATACGAGTGAAGAGACCGATGATACCCTGTGGTACAGATAAAGGTTTTCCATAAGATGGAGAGTAAGCCCATGTCATAGCGATTTTTTTGCCTTTTAAGTTTTCAACACCGCCAAATTCATGGATTACATGGAGCATATCAGCCATAGCCTGTGTTGGGTGGTCGATATCACATTGTAAGTTTACTAATGTTGGAACATGGTCTAAGATACCATCTTTGTGTCCTTCTTGAACTGCTTGCATAAATTCATGCATATAAGCATTACCTTTTCCGATGTACATATCATCACGGATACCGATAACGTCAGCCATGAAAGATACCATGTTTGCTGTTTCACGAACTGTTTCACCATGAGCGATCTGAGATTTTCCTTCATCTAAATCTTGAACTTCTAAACCTAATAAGTTACAAGCAGAAGCGAAAGAGAAACGTGTACGAGTAGAGTTATCACGGAATAAAGAGATTCCAAGTCCACTGTCAAAGATTTTTGTGGAAACGTTGTTTTCTCTTAAATCACGAAGAGCATCAGCTACTGTGAAAACAGCTTCTAATTCATCTCTTGATTTTTCCCATGTTAAGAAGAAATCGTTGTTGAACATATTTTTGAAGTCAAGAGTATTAAGTTTTTCGATAAATTCATTAGTTTTTAACATAGTTTTATATCTCCTTTTTTATAAGTAGGAGAGGAGAAGTACTCCAACTCCTACGATTTTTCTTAGTTTTTATCAAGTTTTGTTCCATTCATTTGTTTTGAATGAATTATTTGCAGTACATAGTAGGAAGAGCAGCGTAAACAGCAGCACATCTTACAAGGTCAATTTTGAAAGTTTTTTCGTTTGGAGCATGAGCCTGAGCTTCAGCACCTGGTCCAAAACCGATGCAAGGAATTTCGTTACGTCCCATAATAGATACACCGTTTGTAGAGAATGTCCATTTATCTGTAAGAGGACGAGCTTTTCTCATCGCTTCTGTTTCAGCGTTACCTACACGTTCTGTACCATAAAGTCCCTGATATGCTTCATTTAAAGCAACTGTTACAGGGTGATCTTCTGGAATAACCCATGTTGGGAAGTAACATTCGATTGGATATGTAAGTCCTTTGTAAGATGGACGAGAGTATTCATACATAGATACTTTTACGTCATCGCCATATTTCTGCACAGATGGAAGAGCGCGAATTTCATCTAAGCAGCTTTCCCATGTTTCACCAGCTGTCATACGGCGGTCTAAAGAAACAGCGCAAGAGTCAGCAACTGCGCAACGAGATGGAGATGTGAAGAAGATTTCAGAAGTAGTAACAGTACCACGTCCTAAGAAGTTAGCTTCTTTCCATTCTTTGTTATATTTTTCATCTAACATTTTTACTAAACCTTTTACTTCGTTTTCATCAGAAGCATCGTTTTCGTTAAGAGCACGAACGTCTTGAAGAATATCAGCCATTTTGTAAATAGCATTGTCTCCACGTTCTGGAGCAGAACCATGGCAAGAAACACCTTTTACATCAATTCTAATTTCCATACGTCCACGTTGTCCGCGGTAGATACCACCATCTGTTGGTTCTGTGGATACAACGAATTCAGGTCTTACTTTGTCTTCGTTGATAATATACTGCCAGCAAAGTCCATCACAGTCTTCTTCTTGAACAGTACCAGTTACTAATACTTTATATTTGTCATTTAAAAGACCCATGTCTTTCATGATTTTTGCACCGTATACAGCAGAAACGATACCGCCCATCTGATCAGATGTTCCACGTCCACCGATTTCGTCGTCATTTTCATATCCTTCATATGGATCAAATGTCCAGTTGTTGATATTACCAATACCTACTGTATCGATATGAGCATCATAACCGATTAATTTTTCCCCTGTTCCCATGTAACCTAAAACGTTACCCATATCATCGATAACAACTTCATCGAATCCAACTACTCTCATTTCCTCAGCGATACGATTGATGTGTCCTTCTTCGTCACAGCTTTCTCCAGGAATAGCAACTAAATCTCTTAAGAATTTTGTCATTGCTGGTAAATATCCTTCAGCTAGTTCGTTAATTTTTTTAAAATCCATGATAAAATACCTCCGTTATATATATGAAATAGTTTCATTTAACGTGAGAACCTAATAAAGAAGGCTCTCACCGTTTATGTTTCTAATGTTTTATGTATGTGATTAGTTATATTGTTTTCCGTCCCAAACGATTTCTTTATAGCGTTCTGGATCCGTATCACCTTCCGTAGAGAAGAGAAGGACTTTAGAATTTTCATCTAATTTTAATTGTGCTTTTAAATCTGCGTATTTTGGATCTTTCATAATAGAAACAAGAGCGCCAAATGGTGCAGCACCTGATTCACCGGAAACAACTTGTGGGTCTCCTTTGATTGGAGCGCTTAACATTCTCATACCTTGAGCTGCAATTCCATCAGAAGCAGCGATGAAAACAGATACATGATTTTTTAAGATGTCCCAAGAAGTTGTATTTGGTTCACCACAAGCAAGGCCAGCCATAATTGTTTGCATATCGCCATCTACAATTGCTTCTTCTCCGCTGCCTAAGACAGCTCCTTTATAAAGACAAGCTGCTACATCTGCTTCAACAACGACAACAGTAGGAGGATTGTCCGGATATTTATTGGCAAAGTAACCCTGAACAGCACCAGCTAAAGAACCAACACCAGCTTGTACGAATACATGAGTTGGGCGATCAACACCGCCTTCTTCAAGTTGAGAACTTGCTTCTAATGCCATTGTGCCATATCCTTGCATAATCCAAGATGGGATTTCTTTATAGCCTTCCCATGCTGTGTCCTGAACAACGACTCCGTTTGGAGTTTTTGCAGCAGCAGCTGCCGCCATACGAACACATTCATCATAGTTTACTTCTTCAATTGTAGCAGTAGCGCCTTCCGCTTGAATATTTTTCAATCTTGTTTCCGTAGATCCCTTTGGCATATAAACAACTGCTTTTTGTTTTAGGCGATTTGCCGCCCATGCAACCCCACGACCATGGTTTCCATCTGTGGCAGTAAAGAATGTTGCCTGACCAAATTCTTCACGAAGCTTATCAGAAGTGAGTGTTTCAAAATCCAATTCAGAAACATCTCTGCCTGTTTGTTTTGCAATGTAACGAGCCATTGCAAAAGAACCGCCTAATACTTTAAAAGCGTTGAGTCCAAAGCGATAAGACTCATCTTTTACATAAACTTCGCCGAGACCTAAATATTCAGCCATGTTAGAAAGTTTTGCAAGAGGAGTTGGTGCATAACCTGGAATCGTTTTATGAAACTCTCTTGCTTTTTCAATTTCAGATAATGCCATGACAGGAAGATTTTTGTCATCTGTTTTAGGCATTTTATTTACTGCCCATTGTAATTCACCCATGTGTAATTACCTCCATTTTAATAATATAATCTCTCGGAATCTTTAGCACAGTAAAATCAAGGCTTGCAGATTCCTTTT
>Cebus_capucinus_imitator_PRJNA485217_SSR047__coassemble_1029_pt1 | contig 36800 bp, 31 predicted proteins | sample Cebus_capucinus_imitator_PRJNA485217_SSR047__metabat2_low_PE_010 | metagenome-assembled genome bin Cebus_capucinus_imitator_PRJNA485217_SSR047
TTTTTCTGTAATCGCAGTCAAATTCATCACTTTATTTTTCTCAACTAACCGTTCATAATAAAGATGAAACTGTTCTAATTGTTTTTCATCTAAAGCGATGTTTAGCTGTTCACTTTTCTTTCTTAACTGTTCCATACAATCCCCCTATCTTCTAAGCTGTTCCAAATAAATGAGCAGAACAGAAATATCCGATGGAGATACCCCTGAGATACGCTTTGCCTGTCCAATGGATACCGGACGAATGGCATTTAACTTCTGAATCGCCTCTTTTCTTAAGTTATGAATGGATTCATATACGATATCTTCTGGAATTTTCTTCGCCTCTAATTTCTTAAATTGCTCAACTTGATGGAGCTGGCGCTTAATATAACCATCATATTTAATATTAATGTTCACTTGTTCAATGACATCTTCCGGCAACGCCTCTCTCTCATAATCAATTGGAGCGATCCCTTCATAAGAAAGTTCTGGACGGCGAATTAACTCTGCCAATGAAACCGCTGTTTTTAATGGAGTGCTTCCATAAGATTCTAACAGCTCTTGGACTTCTTTCTTTCCGCCAATATGGGTATTTTCCAAACGCTCCTGCTCTTTTTGTATCGCTTCTTTCTTCCAATTGAGAGAATCATAGCGCTCTTGTTCAATCAATCCGATCTCATATCCAATCGGTGTCAAACGAAGATCCGCATTATCTTGACGGAGCAACAGACGATATTCCGCTCTTGATGTCATCATACGGTATGGTTCATGAGTTTCCTTTGTTACGAGATCGTCGATTAACACTCCAATATATCCGTCGGAACGCTCTAAAATAATCGGCTCTTTTCCTTGTAACTTACGAGCCGCATTAATTCCTGCCATAAGCCCTTGTGCCGCCGCTTCCTCATATCCGGAACTTCCGTTAAACTGTCCACCGCTAAAAAGCCCTTCGATTTGTTTAAATTCCAAAGATGGTTTTAACTGTGTCGCATTGATACAATCGTATTCAATGGCATAGGCATTTCGAATGATCTTTACATTTTCCATTCCTTTTACAGAACGATACATCTCATATTGAACATCTTCCGGCATAGAGCTTGACATACCGCCTACATACATCTCATTGGTATATTCCCCTTCCGGTTCAATAAAGACTTGATGGCGATCTTTATCTGGGAACTTCATAATCTTATCTTCCACAGACGGACAATATCTAGGTCCTGTTCCTTCAATCATTCCTGAATACAAAGGGGAGCGATCGATATTATTGCGAATGATCTCATGAGTTTTCTCATTGGTATATGTGAGCCAACAAGAGATCTGTTCTCTTTTAATATCTTCCGGACGATTTGTAAAAGAAAATGGAACGACTTTCTCATCGCCTTTTTGCTCTTCCATTACGCTAAAATCAATGCTTCGTTTATCAACACGAGCTGGTGTTCCTGTTTTAAAACGATACATCTCAATGCCAAGCGCCTTTAGAGAATCTGTTAAATGATTTGCCGCAGAAAGTCCATTTGGCCCTGTATAATTGCTCACATCACCATAGATACAACGAGCTTTTAAATACGTTCCCGTACATAGAACAACCGCCTTTGCGTGATAAGTCGCTCCTGAAAATGTCTTTACTCCTGTCACTTTCTGATCATCAGTTAAAATCTCTACGACTTCTGCCTGTTTTAATGTTAAATGCTCTGTGTTTTCCATAATTTTACGCATTTCATATGTGTAGCTTTGCTTATCCGCCTGCGCACGCAAGGAATGTACCGCCGGACCTTTTGATTCATTTAACATCTTTGACTGAATATATGTTTTATCAATATTTTTACCCATTTCACCGCCAAGGGCATCGATTTCTTTTACAAGATGCCCCTTAGAACTTCCACCGATATTTGGATTACATGGCATGAGCGCCACGCTATCCATGCTGACAGTAAAACAGATTGTTTCAAATCCAAGTCTTGCACAGGCAAGGGCTGCTTCACAGCCTGCATGACCTGCACCGACTACTACTATATCATAGGTATCTTCAAAATATGCCACGTTTTTCCTCCTTATTTTCCCATACAAAATTCACGGAATATTTCATTGACAAGATCTTCTTCCAATGATTCACCAATAATAAATCCAAGTTCTTCATAGGCATTCATTAAATCAATTGAATAAAAATCTTCTGGCATCTGATTTTCAATGCTCATCACCACTTGGCTAAGACTTTCCTTCGCATTCATAAGTGCTGTCTTATGGCGCATATTTGTAATATAAATCTCATCATTAAATTCTAATTGCCCTTCAAAGAACATCTCTTTCAGTGCATCATAAAATTCGTCGATTCCTGTCTCATCTTTTGCTGAAATGGCAATCACCGGTTGTTTTAACTTCTGTTCCATTTCTGAAGTTTCAATTCGTTTCTCAAGATCTGCCTTATTAACGAGGGTAATGACCTTTTTCTCTTTAATTAAATCCATAATAGCAAAGTCATTCTCATCTAATTCTTTGGAACCATCGATCACATATAGGACAAGATCCGCTTCATCGAGTGTATTTTTTGCCTTATTGACACCAATTTTCTCAACGATGTCCTCAGTATCCCGAATTCCGGCAGTATCAATGATCTGAAGTGGAATTCCATGAATATAGATGGACTCCTCTAACGTATCTCTTGTCGTTCCTGCGATCTCCGTTACAATGGCTCTCTCTTCTCCTACCATGACATTTAACAGAGAAGATTTTCCTGCATTCGGTTTTCCGATAATGGCTGTCTTAATGCCTTCCTTTAAAATCTTTCCATCAGAGGAAGATTCAATTAAACGGTTGATCTCTCGCTCCACCGGACGAATAATCTCTAACAATTCTTCTCCATATCCATCGACGCTATAATGCTCTGGATCGTCAAGAGCCGATTCAATAAACGCCACTTGATGAATGATGTCTTTGCGGAGTTTCTCGATTTTCTTCTTCACACTTCCTCGCAACTGCTTTAAAGAACTTTCCATTGCAAATTCATTTTTAGCAGAAATTAAATCCATCACCGCCTCCGCTTGTGACAGATCAATTCTTCCATTTAAGAAAGCTCTCTTTGTAAATTCTCCTGGTTCTGCAGGTCTTGCTCCATGGCGCAACACAAGCTCTAAAATCTTTCTCATAACGATCACGCCGCCGTGGCTATCGATCTCTACCACATCTTCTTTTGTATAAGTGGACGGCGCTCTCATTACAAGAACGATACATTCATCGATCACTTCCCCTTGATCTTCAATAAAACCATAGTGAGCTGTATAACTCTCCACCTGTTCCATCTCTTTTTTTGCATTTCTTGGGCGGAAAATTTCTTTTATAATTGGAATCGCTCGCTCTCCGCTAATGCGAATAATTCCAATTCCCGAATTGGTCATAGCGGTTGCAATTGCTGCAATTGTATCTGTTTTCATCATAACTTTCACCCTTTATAAGAAAAAGGCTGCCCAATTCTCAGGCAGCCTTCTCGTTCTCAGCATCTTTTTACTTTTTCAGCATGATAACAACTTTTCTGTATGGTTCTTCGCCTTCACTCTTGGTACATACATATTTATCATTCTGAAGAGCAGAATGAATCACTCTTCGTTCATATGGATTCATCGGTTCCAAAGCAACTGGCTTTCTTGTTCGTTTCACTTTAAAAGCGATATTCTTTGCCAGACTCTCTAGTGTTTTCTTTCTGCGTTCTCTATAATTTTCTGTATCCAACTTTAAGCGGATATAAGTATCACTTTCTTTATTGATAAATAGACTAATTAAATATTGTAAAGAATCAAGTGTTTGTCCTCTTTTTCCAATGAGGATTCCCATATCATCTCCAACTAAGTCCATATCCATATTGTGATTTTGTTCATCATATTGAATATTAACTTTAGCTTCAACACCCATAGCATGAATTAATTTTTCAACAAATTCTCTTGTTGTGTCCACTAAAGTTTTTTTCATTTTAGCACGAATAATAGCAGGTTTTCTGCCGATTCCAAAGAATCCGTCGCTTCCTTTTTCTATTACTTCATACTCTAAGTCACTGCTTGCAACCCCAAGAGCAACTGTTGCTTCTGTAACAGCATCATCAACAGTTCTTCCTCTAAATTCAACAAATTCCATTACTTGTTGCCCCCTTTGTTCTTCCCTGACTTTTTATCCTCATAGTGTAACATAATATTTGCTTTTGACGCAATACTTCCCATTTTGGCATCTGTCTGAGTAGGAGATTCTAAATCACTAATTGATTTTCCATCACTTGCTGTCGTTGCTTTACTCAATACTTTCTTTGTACTAATGGACGCAATATCGCTGATGCTTCTCTGATTTTCTTCTGTCTCATCAGGAACACCTGCATTTTTTGCTTCTATTTCTGCCATTTTCTGCATGAAAGATTTCTTTCCTTTCGCAGCTTTCTTCTCAGCCTTTGCTCTATTTTTTGCAATAAATTTCTCAACGTCCATACGATCTAAATGACGATTAATTAAAATCTGTTGGATCCACATAACGAGAGAACCGATCGCCCAATAGAGACCTAAACCGGCTGGCACACCAAAACTGATGAATGCAGACATAATTGGCATATAGATCATCATACCTTTTGTCATCTTTACAGTCGGATCATTTTTATCCGTCGTATTTCTGCTCATCATACTATAAGAAGATAAGAATGAGAAAAAGGCTGATGCTAATGGTATTAAAATATAAACAGAAAAGATTCCCGCATTGGCTGGGCTTTCTGTTAAGTTAATTCCAAAAAGGAAGTTATTGAATTCTTGAATCTTTGGCACATTTGTTGCAATAGCATCAAGCACTGCCTGATTTCCTTGAAAAGCATCTTTTAACTGCTCCCATGCAGATGGTGTAAATTTGTTCATAACGTCAACCATCTGATTGACAGTAATATCAGTCTGCCCTTGTGAAACGAGATCGATCATTCCCTTTTGAATATTTGCAGCCTGTTGTACTTCATAAAATTTTGTTGCATAATCTGGTACTTGTTGGATTGGTGTAATAATATTAACGAATATATCTTTAATTGAACCAATATATGCAGGAATATTATACATAACACGATATAATGCAAATAAAATTGGCATCTGAATTAACATCTGTAAACAACTTCCAGATGGACTCACGCCATATTTTGCATATAAATCTTGAATTTCTTCATTTTGTTTCGCCATAGAAGCCTGATCTTTTTTACCACGGTACTTCTTCTGGATCTTTTTCATCTCTGGTTGCATAAGCTGGTTCATTTTAGAGAACTGCTGCTGCTTAATTGTCATTGGTAATAAAATTAAACGAATGACAACGGTAAATAAAATGATGGTTAAACCGACGTTACCAATTCCAATGGCATTCAAAATATTGAATATCCATTCCATGATCCAACCCATCACAATCGCAAACGGCTTTAAAAATCCGCCCTGCTGAGTTAATAACAACATATTACTTTACCCTCCTGTTTTACGGTACTGGATCGTAGCCGCCTTTTGAGAACGGATTACACCTTAAAATTCTCCAGACCGCTAACAAACTCCCTTTAAACGCACCATATTTTTCAATTGCTTCGATTGCATATTGAGAGCACGTTGGAGTATATCTGCATACGCCTCTCCCTTTCAATGGTGAGAGAGCTATTTGATAAAAACGAATGCAGTATATCAAAAATTTCTTAACAATTTTCACTCTAATTCACCTCAATTAACAGATGGTGAAGTTTAGCCAAATGTAAGAAAGCACTTTCTACTTCAGAAAAGCCCTTCCCCTTTACAGATGGTCTAGCAATGACGACAATGTCGTATCCTATCTCTACCTGATCTGCATGTAAACGATTACTTTCTCTAATCAATCTTGTAATCCGATGTCTTACTACACTATTTCCTACTTTTTTGCTAACCGAAATCCCAATCCGATTGTATGAAAGCTCATTTTTTCTCACATACATAACGAGATAACGGTTTGCCAACGATTTTCCACTGTTATATACAGTAACAAAATCCTTATTTTTCTTCAACGATTCATAACGTTTCACAATCAAATCCTCTTCGTTTGATGTCCTTATTTTATTGTCTCTTATAAAACAAATTCATAAATCAAATAAAGAAAAGAAAAGGTCACATTACTGCGACCTATGCTGATAACTTAGCTCTACCTTTTCTTCTTCTGCTAGCAAGAACTTTTCTTCCATTAGCAGTGCTCATTCTTTTTCTAAATCCATGAACTTTAGATCTCTGTCTTTTTTTAGGTTGGAATGTCATTTTCATAATTCAAAGCACCTCCTTTTATCTCATTACTAATAATCTTATAACTAATATTCAAACGATTCTTGTTCAAGATTTTTATAAATTGGCATAAAAATCCCTTTATTGATAAGAACATCACTCCTATTATAAGGGTCAAGACTTGAAACGTCAAGTATTTCCTATGTTTTTTTTTATTTCCACACATATTCACAGGTAAAAAACACCTCTTACACAAGTTATCCACAAAATGTTGACAACTTGTGCATAACTTTTTCCTTTTTTGTTTATAAACCGCTGTTTTCGTATTTTTCCCTTGATTTTCCACAATTTTTTCTGTGTGAATATGTTATTTTGTTTATCCACATACAAATCCACAGATTTTTCTTTCTTCCTATTATAATAGTATCTGTTTTTTAAAAGTTATACACAATCAGTTATTGAAAAAAATCCACATATGTTATAGTATATATATAAGCGAAAGTATGTAAATCGATATGGAACCAAAAAACTCAGGAGTAAACAACAATATGAAAAAGACAATTGAAGAAAAATGGAACGATATACTCTATTTGGTTGAAAAAGAACACGATGTATCTCAAGTAGCCATCAATGCATGGATTCGTCCATTGAAAGTATTTGAAGTCACTGATGATAAAATCACATTTATTGTAGACAGCAAATTAGATACTCGTGGTATTGACTTCATTAAAATGAAGTTCTATGATATGTACCTTCAAATGGCAATCGAAGAACTTCTTCAAAAACAATATACGATAGATTTTATTTTAGAAAGTCAAATTGGAAGCCAAACAGTAAGTGCTTCCTCTTCTATTTCTGAGCCAAAAACCGCTCCAGTACCAGAGATTTATAACAATCTCAACCCAAAATATACATTTGACACATTCGTTGTTGGCAACAACAATAAATTAGCTCATGCAGCCAGTTTAGCCGTTGCAGATGCACCGGCGGAAGCATACAATCCTCTCTTTTTATATGGAGGAGTTGGACTTGGCAAGACGCATCTTATGCATTCGATCGCCCACTATATTTTGGCACATAACCCAAATGCCAAAGTTCTCTATGTAACAAGTGAAAAGTTCACAAATGAGCTGATCGATTCCATTCGCCATGATAAAAATGCGGAATTCCGCAATAAATATCGCAATATCGACGTATTATTAATCGATGATATTCAGTTTATTATTGGAAAAGAAAGTACACAGGAAGAATTCTTCCATACATTTAATACCCTTCATGAGGCGAAAAAACAGATTATTATTTCATCTGATAAGCCTCCAAAAGACATGGAAACTTTAGAAGAACGGCTTCGTTCTCGTTTTGAATGGGGTTTAACGGCAGATATTCAATCCCCTGACTACGAAACGAGAATGGCAATTCTTAAAAAACGTGCAGAATTAGACGGACTCAATATTGGCGATGATGTTATGCAATATGTGGCAAACAATATTCAATCCAATATTCGAGAATTAGAGGGCGCCTTAAATAAGATCTGCGCTTATTCTGCTTTAGAGAGAAAACCGATCAATGTTGAATTAGCGGAAGAAGCCTTAAAAGATCTAATCACACCGGAAGGTCATAAAGAAGTCACACCTGAACTCATTATGAACACCGTTGCAGAACATTATAATATCTCGATTTCTGATATGGTATCTAAGAAAAAGAGCCAAGAAATCGCCTATCCAAGACAGATTGCCATGTATTTATGCCGCAAATTAACCGACGCTTCTCTTCAATATGTCGGCAATATGTTAGGCAAACGAGATCATACAACGGTTATTCACGGTGCTGAGAAAATTGAGAACGACTTAACGAAAAATCCTTCTTTAAAAGGTACGATTGACGTCATTATTAAGAAGATTAACCCTAGCTAATGATTGATTTTTAAGATAATATCTTATTCACAGCCCATTGTGAATAAGATGTTATTTTTGTGTGTATTCTTTGTGCATGAAATTACCTATGATCGATGGTTGTGGATAACGTACAAGTTATTCAAAATCAATTCTTAGGTTATTCACATAGTTATTCCATGAGGGATCCCCTCTTGTTATGAGGGATCCCCTATCTTATCCACATTTTAACACTGCCTACTACTATGACTACGAATTTTATTTATATATATCTATCTATTTATCCCCGAAAGGAGTTATTCACAATATGAAAATTATTTGTCCAAAATCGAATTTATTATATGGTGTTTCTATTGCATTAAAAGCAGTATCAAACAAAACGACATTACCGATTTTAGAATGTATTTTAATTGAAGCAAAAAATAACGAAATTAAATTAACTGCCAACGATATGGAACTAGGTATTGAAACAATCGTATCCGGCAATGTTTTAGAAAAAGGGAAAATCGCCCTCAGTGCAAAATTATTTTCGGAGATCGTAAGAAAACTTCCGGATAACGACGTGACGATCGAAACTGATGATGCATATCAAGCGGTTATTCGCTGTGAAAAAGCAAAATTTAATATTTCCGGAAAATCAGGAGAAGATTTCGCTCATTTACCAGAAGTGGAAAAAGATAAATTTATTACATTATCTCAATTCACATTAAAAGAGGTCATTCGTCAAACGATCTTTTCTATCTCCGATAATGAAAATAACAAATTAATGACAGGAGAATTATTTGAAGTAAATGGCAATCGCTTAAATGTTGTATCACTCGATGGTCACCGCATTTCTATTCGCAACATCGAACTAAAAGAAAGTTATGATTCTATCAAAGTTGTCGTTCCTGGAAAGACATTAAATGATATTAGTAAAATCTTATCCGGCGAGGCGGAGAAAGATGTTCGAATCTACTTTACAACAAAACACATTTTATTTGAGTTTGATTCAACAAGAGTTGTCTCCCGCTTATTAGAAGGGGAATACTACCGCATTAGCCAAATGTTATCGAGCGATTATGAAACAAAGATCCGCATTAATAAAAAAGAATTTTTAGATTGTATCGATCGCGCTTCTCTATTAATTCGTGAATCTGAGAAAAAACCAATTATTATTCATATTGAAGATGCAAATATGGAGTTAAGAATCCAGTCCACTATCGGATCGATGAAAGAAGATATTATGATCCAACAAGAAGGCAAAGATATTTTAATTGGATTTAATCCGAAATTTTTAATGGACGCTCTTCGAGTGATCGATGATGAGGAAATCACCATCTATCTCGTGAATCCAAAGGCACCTTGTTTTATCAAAGATGAGGAAGAAAGCTATATTTATCTGATTTTACCTGTTAACTTTAATGTTGCAGCTAATTCATAAGAAAAGGAGTAAGACAATGGAAATCATTCAGTTAAGAGAAGAGTTTATTAAATTAGGACAGGCGTTAAAGGCAGCCAATGTCGTTGGTTCTGGCGTAGAGGCAAAGATCGTGATTCAAGATGGAGAAGTTTTAGTCAATGGAGAAGTTTGCACACAGAGAGGAAAAAAACTCTATGACGGAGATGAAGTGACATTTGCAGGGGAAACAATTAAAATTCAAAAATAGACAGGAATTATTATGATAATAGAATCGCTGGAACTTTTAAATTATCGAAATTATGAACATTTAGATCTGAAATTTGCGAAGGGAACCAATATTTTTTACGGAGATAACGCTCAGGGAAAGACCAATATTTTAGAGGCGCTCTATGTAAGCGCTACGACGAAATCTCATCGGGCAAGCATGGATAAAGAATTAATAAAATTTGAACAGCCGGAAGCTCATATTCGTGTGCATTTAAGAAAAAAAGACGTTCCGCATAAGATCGATATGCATTTGAAACGGAGCAAGGCTAAGGGTGCTGCTATCGATGGGATCCCCATTCATCGATCCAGTGAGTTGTTTGGATTGTTAAATATTATTTTCTTTTCGCCAGAAGATCTTTCGTTGATTAAAAATGGACCAGGGGAGCGAAGACGTTTTCTCGATTTGGAACTTTGTCAATTAGATCCTATTTATTTTCATAATTTAACAAGGTATAATAAAGTATTAAAACAGAGGAATAATCTCTTAAAACAGCTGAATTTTCGTTCGGATTTCGAAGAAACACTTGAAATATGGGACGATCAACTGATAAAATATGGGACAGAGATTATGAATCGTAGACAAGATTTTATTGCTATGTTAAATGAGATCATCGTAGGAATTCATAGGAATCTGACAGGCGATAAGGAGCAACTCTCTATTGCTTATGAAAGTAATTGCAATGTTCAGGAATTTGAAAAACAATTAAAATTAAAACAGGCAATTGATAAAAAACAATGTTCGACAACCGTTGGACCTCATCGAGATGATATTAGATTTCAAGTGAATGAAGTTGATATTCGAAAATATGGTTCCCAAGGGCAGCAGAGAACAGCGGCGTTATCGTTAAAACTAGCTGAAATTGAACTTGTAAAAAAGGTGATCCATGACACCCCGATTTTGTTATTAGACGATGTGTTGTCAGAATTGGATATGAACCGCAAGAACTTTCTTCTTGGAAGCATCGAAGGGGTTCAAACAATGATCACTTGTACGGGACTCGATGAGTTTGTTCATAGTCAGTTAGCGATCAATCGAATTTATCATGTGAGCCAAGGAACTGTTGTTCAGAAATAGGAGGAAATAAAAATGAGTACCGAATATGGAGGAGATCAAATCCAAGTATTAGAAGGTCTGGAAGCTGTGCGCAAAAGACCTGGTATGTATATAGGAAGCACCTCAGCGAGAGGGCTTCATCATCTTGTATATGAAATTGTAGACAATGCGGTAGATGAAGCGCTTGCAGGGTTTTGTAATACTATTTATGTCACAATTGAAAAAGACAATGTAATTGAAGTAAGAGATAATGGACGTGGTGTTCCAATTGGAATCAACCATAAAGCAGGGCGCCCTGCGATTGAACTCGTATATACCGTTCTCCATGCCGGTGGAAAATTCGGCGGCGGCGGATATAAAGTATCCGGAGGGCTTCATGGAGTAGGCGCTTCCGTTGTAAATGCTCTCTCTGATTGGTTGGAAGTAAAAGTACACCGTGATGGAAAAATTCATTTTCAGCGTTATGAACGTGGAAAAATTATGAATGAGCTAAAAGTTATCGGAGAAACCGATCACACTGGAACGGAAGTGCGTTTTAAAGCTGATGGAACGATTTTTGAAGAAACGGTCTATGATTACAATACGTTAAAACAACGCCTTAGAGAAATGGCATTTTTAACGAAAAATCTAAAAATCGTCCTTCGAGATGAACGAGCTGAGAATGTGAAAGAAGAAGTGTTCCATTATGAAGGCGGAATTAAGGAATTTGTTGCTTATTTAAATAAAAAACAAGATCCGCTCTACGGAGATATTATCTATTGTGAAGGTACAAAAGATGACGTCTATGTGGAAGTTGCGATGCAGCATAACGATTCTTACAACGAAGGGTGTTATAGCTTCGTCAATAACATTACAACACCAGAAGGCGGAACGCATTTAACAGGATTTCGTAATGCTTTAACAAAGACATTTAATAACTACGCAAGAGAAAATAAAATTCTAAAAGAAAGCGATGCGGCATTGAGCGGAGAAGATATTCGTGAAGGGCTTGTAGCGATTATTAGCGTAAAGATTGGAGAACCTCAGTTTGAAGGTCAGACAAAGCAAAAGCTAGGCAATAGTGAAGCGAGAGGAGCCGTTGACAGCGTTGTCAGCGAACAGCTCACTTATTTCTTAGAGCAAAATCCAGCTGTTGCTAAAATTATTTGTGAAAAAGCGCTTCTTGCACAAAGAGCGAGAGATGCCGCAAGAAAAGCAAGAGAATTGACGAGAAGAAAGACTGCCCTTGACGGTATGTCACTTCCTGGAAAACTTGCAGATTGCTCTGACAAAAATCCAGAAAACTGTGAAATTTATATCGTAGAGGGAGATTCCGCTGGAGGTTCTGCAAAGACTGCCCGTTCAAGAGCGACACAGGCAATTTTACCTCTTCGTGGAAAAATCTTAAACGTAGAAAAATCTCGCCTTGATAAAATTCTTTCAAACGAAGAGATCAAAGCGATGATCACTGCTTTTGGAACAGGAATTCATGAAGATTTTGATATTAGCAAACTTCGTTATCATAAAATTATTATTATGACTGATGCCGATGTCGATGGTGCGCATATTGCAACGTTGCTCTTAACGTTCTTCTATCGCTTTATGCCAGAGCTTATTAAACAAGGTCATGTGTATTTGGCAAAACCACCTCTATTCAAAGTGGAGAAAAATAAAAAAGTCTGGTATGCATATAGCGATACAGAATTAAATGAGATTATGACAGAGATCGGACGAGACAGCAACGTAAGAGTACAGCGTTATAAAGGGCTTGGAGAAATGAATCCGGATCAGCTCTGGGAGACAACAATGGATCCACAGCACAGAATTTTACTTCGTGTATCCATTGATGATGATGAATTAGCAAAAGTAGATGAAACCTTTGTAACATTAATGGGTGATAAAGTGGAACCACGACGTGAATTCATTGAAGCAAATGCAGAATATGCAACAATGGATATTTAGGAGGTAAATATGGACGATAGTACAATCTTCGATAAGGTTCAAGAGGTAGACATTGTAGAGAAAATGGAGAAATCCTACATTGACTATGCCATGAGCGTTATCGCTGCCAGAGCTTTGCCAGATGTAAGAGATGGATTAAAGCCTGTGCAGAGAAGAATTTTATATGCAATGATAGAGTTAAACAACGGTCCCGACAAGCCACATCGTAAGTGTGCCCGTATTGTCGGAGATACGATGGGTAAATTTCACCCTCATGGTGACAGCTCTATTTATGAAGCATTAGTAAAACTTGCACAACAGTGGTCAACGAGATACCCACTGATCGATGGACATGGAAACTTCGGTTCTGTGGACGGCGACGGTGCAGCGGCTATGCGTTATACAGAAGCAAGACTTAGCAAAATTTCTATGGAAATGCTTGCGGATATTAATAAAAATACCGTTAATTTTACACCAAACTTTGATGAATCCGAGAAGGAACCGGCGGTTCTTCCAGCTCGTTATCCAAACCTTCTTGTAAACGGAACATCAGGAATTGCCGTTGGTATGGCGACGAATATTCCGCCTCATAACTTAAATGAGATTATAAGCGCTGTTGTAAAATTAATTGATAATCAAGTGTTGGAAGATCGGGATACAACAATTGAAGAGCTTTTAGAAATTGTAAAAGGTCCGGACTTCCCAACTGGGGCTACGATTCTTGGAAGAAGAGGAATTGAAGAAGCATATCGTACTGGACGCGGGAAAATTAAAGTTCGTGCCGTTACTGAGATTGAACCTATGAACTCTGGAAAACAGAGAATTGTTGTAACGGAGCTCCCTTACTTAGTAAATAAAGCAAAATTAATTGAGAAAATCGCAGGGCTTGTCAAAGAAAAACGAATTGAAGGAATTGCAGAACTTCGAGATGAATCCGATAGAAATGGTATGAGAATCTGTATTGAATTAAAACGAGATGTCAATGCCAATGTCTTATTAAATCAGCTCTATAAACATACCCAGATGCAAGATACATTCGGTGTCAATGCATTGGCGCTTGTCAATGGAGAACCAAAAGTTCTGAACTTACATGATATGCTCTATTATTATTTGGAGCATCAAAAAGAAGTTGTTACAAGAAGAACGGAATATGAATTAAATAAGGCAAAAGAACGCGCTCATATTTTAGAAGGGCTATTAAAAGCCTTAGATCATATCGATGAAGTGATTCAGATCATTCGTTCTTCTGAAAACAGCGCCACAGCAAAAGTGAACTTAATTGAACGCTTTGCTCTATCAGATGCGCAGTCACAGGCGATTATCGATATGCGTTTAAAAGCGCTCACCGGTTTAGAGAGAGAAAAATTAGAGAACGAATACAACGAATTAATGGCAAAAATCGCAGAATTACAGGCAATTTTAAATGATGAAAAACAATTATTGCGTGTCATTCGTGAAGAGATCTTAATCACCAAAGAAAAATTTGGAGATGAGAGAAGAACTGCCATTGGATTTGATGATGAAGAGATTACAATTGAAGATCTCATTCCAAGGGAAGATACGGTTATTGCCATGACAAAGCTCGGCTATATTAAACGTATGACAATCGATAATTTCAAGAGCCAAAATCGTGGTGGTAAGGGTATCAAAGGAATGCAGACAATCGATGAAGACTTTATCGAAGAGCTGTTTATGACAACAACGCACCACTACATTATGTTCTTTACAAACTCAGGAAGAGTTTACCGCTTAAAAGGATATGAAATTCCAGAGTCCAGCCGCACGGCTAGAGGAAATGCCATTGTCAACTTGTTGCAGCTTCAGCCAAATGAGAAGATCACAGCTGTGATTCCTATTAAAGAATACGAAGATCATAAATATTTATTTATGGCGACAAAGAACGGTATTGTAAAGAAAACTCCAATTAAAGAATATGAAAATATCCGTAAGTCAGGGCTTGCAGCGATTAACTTGCGAGAAGGAGATGACCTTATCGAAGTTAAGACAACGGATAATGAAAAAGATATTATTCTCGTTACAAAATTTGGACAATGTATCCGATTTAATGAAACTGATGTAAGAGAAACCGGTCGTGTATCTATGGGTGTTATCGGTATGAACTTAATCGAAGGCGATGAAGTTATCGGTATGCAGCTCAATACACAAGGAAAAGACTTGTTAATCGTTTCTGAATATGGAATGGGTAAACGCACAAGCATGGACGAATTTACGGTACAGCGCCGTGGTGGTAAAGGTGTAAAATGTTACCGCATTATGGAAAAAACAGGAAATGTCGTTGGTGTAAAAGCAGTAGATCCAGACAATGAAGTTATGCTCATCACAACACAGGGAATTGTTATAAGACTTCAAGTAAATGATATTTCAGAACTTGGAAGAATTACATCTGGTGTAAAACTCATTCATATGGACGATGATATTACGGTTGCAAGCATTGCAAAAGTAAGAGAAAGCGTTACAGCAGAAAATGAGGAAGAAGTTGATACGCAAGAAGTAGAAGCAGAAGGTGTAGAGGCAGCAGAGGTAACTGAATAAGAGAAAAATATAAAAAATCTCCTAGCTGGCAAATGCAATACCGCTAGGGGATTTTTTTGATCTTAAAATTTTGGCTTCTATCTTTAATTCGAGAAAAGCCTTGTAGTATGTATAGAAAGAGGGGAATGCGATGGAAAACATAAAATCTATATACTTAACTGTGAAAAAGATGCATCAAAACTTGAAGGAAAAAGATAAAAGTTTAAATTATATGGCTTTTTTCTATATGGTTACTTTGGTTATTTTTGATAGCATTATTGTCTTTTCTCCAAAAACTTTACTGGATCTATATTTAAATGATAGCGATAAGTTACAGATTATGAGATGTATTCTCATATTCTTAGTAGTTGGAAGTATTGCGGGGGGATTGAGTAATATCATACAAGAGAGAGCAAGAGCCAGAATTGGTTTTCTTAGAATTGATTATCTAGCAGATGCTTTTCAAAAAATTATTACAAGCAGTTATGAATATATGGAGGATACGACTTTTTTCAATAAATATGATTCTGCGTTTGATGCTTGTTCTAATTCGGAAAGTGGAATAGAAAAAGTTTATAATGTTCTGTTTGAATTACCGGCGTTGCTTTTGAAGCTATTCGTATTTGGAATCGCCTTATGCTACTTTTCACCTATCGTTGTATGTATTATTTTCATACATTTGCTTGTTACTTTTTATTTGAAAAAGAAATCTTCTTCCTACAAGTATGAATATAGGGAAGAATTATCAAAAGTAAATCGGAAGAAGAGATATTTTAACAATGTGACGCAAGACTTCCAATACGGAAAAGATATTCGCTTATATCATTTTAAACAAATATTAATTGAAAAATATAAGCAGGAAATAGTGCGATATAAAATGATCATTCGAAAGATAAAAAGCAAAGAATATATGACTAATTTAATCGGGAGTATCACTTTGCTCATAAGTGATATTGCGATTTATGGAATATTAATTGTAAAAGGGAGAAATGGAATTTCAATATCCGATATTACGATGTATTTTATGGTTGTGGCGATATTTATGCAGACGGCAAATGCTATTATAACTAATTTTGCAACGATATATGGAGAGGGTCTATTTGTTGTAGACTTTTTTACATTTATAGATACGAATTTGAAAAAAGAAAAAGGACAAGACATTCAATTTCAAGATAGAGATACGTTGGAACTTGAGCTAAAGAATTTTAGTTTTAAATATCCAAATACAAATCGCTATATTTATAAAAATTTGAATTTAAAAATCGAAGCAGGAGAGAAGATCGCTTTAGTTGGCGATAATGGAGTTGGAAAGTCTACGCTCATAAAAGTATTGAGCGGTTTGTTTCGAGAGTTTGAGGGGGATTTATTGATTGGAGGCAAGGATATACGAAAGATAAGTGATGAAAGCCTCTTTTCTCTCTTTTCTATTGTATTTCAAGATGTCAATCTGTTATCTTATACCGTAGCCGAAAATATAGCGGGAAAAGAGAACGAGATTGATAGAGCAAAGGTCTGGTCTGTTTTAGAACAAGTTGGATTAAAAAGCAAAGTAGAGGCGCTTCCAAACAATCTTGATCAGCTTATTCATAAATATATTGATAAAAATGGGTTAGAGCTTTCTGGTGGGGAAATGCAGAAAATGGGAATTGCAAGAGCTCTTTATAAGAAGTCAAAAATTTTTATATTAGATGAACCAACAGCAGCTCTTGATGCACTAGCTGAAAAAGAGATTTATGAACAGTTTAATAAGATTGCAAACAATCGAACAACGATTTTTATTTCACATCGATTAGCTAGTACAAAATTTTGTGATCGGATTATTTTACTCGGTTCAGAAGGTATTTTAGAACAAGGAACACATGAGGAACTAATGAACTTAAAAGGAAGATACTTTGAAATGTTCACATTACAAGGAAAATACTATCAGGAGAGAGAATATGAGAAAAATCAAGTTGTTTTTTAAGTTGCTAAAAAGTGTTTCTGTCCTATATTATCTTTTTTTAGGTATATCGAGTATTGGATTAGGAATACAGACCCTTTTAAACCTATATATACCAGCTCTTTTTGTAGAAGCATTGACAACAGGAAAAGGTATCAATAAAATGATAGAATATGCTGTTTTTATCGTTATATTGAATACTGTATTTTACATATTTAATCAATATATGGAAGGGAAAATTGACATAGAGAAGCGTTACATCAATGATCAGATGAATCAGATGTTATCGGATAAGATTATGAGAATTCCGTATGCTAAAATTGAAAATCCCTATTATTTAAATTTGAGACAAAAAGCATTGTATGCTGTGGAAGTTCAAGATGCCATTACAAAATTAGTGTTTTCCATTGCTAATGTAGTAAAAAAAGGAATTCTTATGGTGGAATTAATTGCCATCTTATATATTATGAGCAAAAGTTTAGTGCTCTGTATTATTTTATTGGACGTTCTTATCGCAATCTTTTATGTGGCTTTTAAAAAATATGAAAAAAAATTTTTTGATAAACTGGTCGTATTGAATCGAAACTTTTCTTATTATTTGGGACTTTGTTTTGATGATAAATTGCAAAAAGATATTCGACTATATAATATGTCCGATCTATTGACGAATAAAGTGAGAACAGAAAATAGAAATATGACGGAAAAAAAGTATGAATACTATAAAAAGAGCGGAAATTTCAAAGGGATTATTTCGGTATTTAATCTGTTACAAATGCTCATCTCTTATTCTTATCTTATATTCCGAACCTTTATCAACCATAGCAGCAAAAGGTTAAGCTATGGGCAGTTTACGTTTTATATTAATTCAATCATGCAACTATTTAATACTGTTAGAGACTTTATTTTTGAAATGGTAACGATAGTCCAGACATTCGGATATTTAGATCCATATATGGAATTTATGGTTTTAGAAGATAAGGGAGAGGTTTATGGCAATAAGAAATTAGATGGAACAATTGAATGTTTAGAATTTAAAAATGTATCTTTTCAATATCCAGAAACGGAACGATATATTTTATCCGATCTCTCATTTCGAATTGATGCAAATGAAAAAATATCTCTAGTCGGATTAAATGGAGCCGGAAAATCTACGATTGTTAAATTAATCTGTCGATTATATAGACCAACAAAAGGAACTATTTTACTCAATGGAATTGATATTTGGCAGTATGAGGAAGAGTCCTATCGCAACAATATTACTGCGGTATTTCAAGATTATAAAATATTTGGAGTATCTATGCTAGAAAATATCGCTTGTGGGGAAGCTGGAGATTATCAAAAAGCGTTACATTGGTTGAAAGAATTAAAAATGGAATATTTGGATACAAAGTATGAGAACGGATTGAATACGGAACTCAATAAGGCGTATGAAGATGAAGGTGTCGACTTATCCATTGGAGAAAAACAAAAGATAGCAATTGTAAGAGCTTTGTATAAAGGGGGGAATCTATTTATATTAGATGAACCAACCAGTGCATTAGATCCAAAGTCAGAAAATGAAGTGTATACCCAGTTTGAACGATTAACAGAAGGGAAAATGACAATCTTTATATCACATAGAATGTCAAGCAGTGTTTTATGTGATAAGGTACTTGTTATTGACAATGGAAAGGTTGTTGGCTTTGACAATCATTTTGAATTAATAAAAAATAAAGAAAGTTTGTATTATAAAATGTTTATGGCACAGGCGGAGAACTATGTGGAGTAAGAAACTAGGAGTATTGCGAAAGTGGAGCGATGCTCCTAGTTCTTTTTGAAAAGATAACGAGTTAGAAATTGGCGCTCCATAAGTTTCTGCCAACTGTTCTCGAATGTGAGAAATTAGATTTTTGTTGGGGGATTGTTTCTTTTACAGATAATAGATATAATTTATAACGATATATTTGTAAATAAAAAGGAGTAAGGAGGGGAGATGAATATGAGCGTTGGAATTGGAAGTTTTTTATGGAATCAAATAGAGAAAAAGAAAATAAAGAAAAAAGAATTATGTAAAGGCTTATGTTCACAAAGTGAGTTGTCAAAAATATTTACACAGGTAAGAATACCAAATTATTTTGTAATGGAAAGGCTCTTAGATCGATTAGGCATATCAACAGAAAAGTTTGATTATATTTTGCCACAAAAAGATTATGAACTCTGTCAATTGAGATATGAGATTGAGAAAAAATTACAGAAAGAGAATGAGGAGAAAATAAAAGAATTATTAGAGGAATATGAAACAATTGCAAGTAAAAATAGTATACATAGACAGTATATCTATTATATCTATGGAATATTATCATGGAAATATGGAAGGCAAGAAGAAGCGTTACAGTGGCTAGAGAAAAGTATTCAATGTACAATGCCAGATTGGTTTCAGACAGAGGGATTGATAGGAACGGAAGAAATTAGATTATTAATCCTTTTTGAAAAATTAAATTATGAACATGGGGAAAAGACAAAGAAAAAGCAAAAAAGATATATTCTATTCTTACAAAATATAAAAAAATATGTAGATGAAAAAATAGAAGATGAAGATGGTAAAACAAGTATTTATCCAAGAATTACATTAGACTTAGTGAGATTTGAGGTAGAAAGAAAACAATATGAAAGTGCTAGAAGATTATGTGAAGAGAGCATTGAATTATTAACCAATCATTTTATGTTACAAGGGCTATTAGAACATATAGAATTGTTAAAAGAGATCTATGAATATAGTGAAGTAGAAGCAGAACAAAAATATAAAATAAATCAAATTTATAAAGCACTTTTGAAATTTTATGAGGAGGAACACATAAAGGAAACAAGTTTCCTTTTATGGGAAAGTAGAGGAAAACAACTTTCTTTGGATTGGGAAGTTGTAAAAAAGATTCGAAATGCCTATCAAATATCACAGGAAAAGTTAGCAGATGATGTCTATACACAAGAAAGCATTTCTAGAATTGAAACTAAGAAAAGAAAGGTTAATTATAAAAAGTTAGAAGAATTGAAAAAAAATTTCGATATTCATTCCGATATGTATGATAGTGCATTAAAAACAGTTGATTTTCATGTGTTAGAATTAGAAAAAAAAATGACATTATATATCCAAAGAAGAGAGTGGGAACGAGCAGAGGCTTTGTTAAAAAGAATTAGAACTTATCCTTTGGAGAACGGAGTGAAAAATGAACAATTTTTCCAATATCATATGGCATTGATCCAATATTATAAAAAAGAGATAAAAGGGGAGGAATTAGAAGAAAGACTATGGAAAAGTCTTTTTCTAACGAAGAAAAAAGGAATTCCAATTTTTGAAACTTACTTAACAGAAATGGAGTTTTATATTATTAATTGCCTTGCATTGGCTCTTTCGGAGATGGGAAGAAAAGAAGAAGCAATTACTATATGGGATCATTTGTTAGAATACTATGATAAGAGTGAGGTAGATTCTATTTTTTATTATAAAAATATAACGTTGATTTTATTAAATCTTATGATAGGTACAGAAGAAAATGGACAAGTTGAGAGAGCAGAACAACTTTGTCAAAGAGGGATACAACTGTCAAAGGAGGCTATGAGAGCAGACAGATTAGGTCAATTTATTTTTAATATAGGTTGGTTTTGTGAGAGATATAAAGAACAAGTAGAAAAGGCTTGTTCTTATTATAAACAAGCCTTTTGGATCTTAGTGCTATTTAAGGAAAGAAAAGATAGTAATATTGTAAGAGAACAGTATAAGAGCATTACAGGAGTTGATTTGTTTTAGGTTTATATTCAAGAGGGGTATAAACAGTAGGAAAGCCGGTTGTATTATTTATATTGACTGAAGAAAAAGATAAAAATAGTAATGTTAATATTGTAATAAATAGTTTTTTCTTTTGCATATAGATACCTCCAAAAATAATTAGTAATATATACTATATATTATAAGAGATATAGGGAGAGATTTTATGACTTTTTAGGAAAATATTTTATTTTCCTAAAAAGTCATAAAATATAAAGAAAAGAAGTGGTATAGTAAAAACAATGAAGAAAAGAAGAGTTGTTTGAAATATGGAAGGAGATATCAAATGAAAGAATCAAGATTCAACTCATTTTATCCGGCTAAATCTAATCAAAAAAAAATCTTAGCATATAATGCTAGGTCAAATGCATTAGCTACAATAGATTTAGAAAATTTTGAGGAGTTAAAAAAGTGTTTTCAAACGAGAGATTATGAGATATTAGAGAAAGGATTTAGAGAAGAACTAGAAAAGGGATATTTTCTAATTGAAGATTCAGTAGATGAGTTAGAGATTTTAAGATATAATCAACAAATGGCTCGTTATAATAGTACATATTTAGGATTAACAATAGCACCAACTCTTGGTTGTAACTTTGATTGTGTATATTGTTATGAAAAAGAACATAATGATTTTTATATTATGGATGTAGAAACTCAAGAGTTGGTATTAAATTTTATTGAAAAGTATTGTAAAACTATCAATCAATTATCAATATCTTGGTATGGAGGGGAACCTTTATTAGCATTTGATTTGATTAAAGAATTTTCTTATAAAGTTATAAATTTATGCCAAAAATATAATATATCATATAGTGCTAATATAGTAACAAATGGATATTTATTAACAAAAGAAATAGCGGAGGAGCTTCAAAATATTAATGTTCATAGTATCCAAATAACATTAGACGGTCCAGAAGATATACATGATACAAGACGTTTTTTACAAGGTGGACAAGGTACTTTTAAGAAAATAATTAAAAATTTAAAGGATACAATAGATTATTTACCTAACACTTCTATAAGAATTAATGTTGATAAGGAAAATTATAATAGAATATATGAAATTATTGATATATTAAAAGAAAATAATTTACAAAAACTATTACCATATCTTGGATATGTAGAACCAACAAACGAGTTATATGATGAAGAACATTGCTTGACTGTTAATAAATTTGGAGATATTGATTTTTATTTTAATAAAACTATAAGAGCTGATTTTCAAAATAATAAGTATCCAAAATTGGTAGCAAATAATTGTTGTGCAGATAGTATTAATTCATTTGTAATAGATCCAAAGGGAAATATATATAAGTGTTGGTCAGATATAGGAATTGAGAAATATTGTTTAGGAAATATTTCTGAAACATTTGACAATAAATCAAGAATATATGAATATGCGTTATATGATCCAACTGAAGATGAAGAATGTAAATATTGTAGTATTCTTCCTATCTGTATGGGAGGATGTCCGAGAAGAAGAATTGATAATCTTGTAGATAGATGTTCTGCATATAAATATAATTTGGAGCCATATTTACAAGAGATATTTGATAATTATACAGGAAAGGATAATTAATCAATTTAGATTAGTTATATATTATATTTTTTAGAAGGGAGGGTGTTCATGGAATATTTAGTAAGTCCTACTGATGCAAGTGCACGATTTGAATGTTGCTTTTTGGGTGGTAAATGTGAGTGTCAAGGAGTTAATGCTTGTGCACATGCTTGTGCACAATGTTCAGAATTATGTGGTGCTCAGTTCTGTTCTCCAACGAGAATGGATCCGATGTCTAATTTGTAAAAATTATAAAAAGGTAGGGATTTTCCCTATCTTTTTATAAATAGAGGAAGAAATTAATGATAAAATATATTAAAAAATATTTTTCTAAGTTTAAAAAGACCATTATATTTTTATCAATCCTAATTATTGTCTCTGGAATTATTTCTTTGATAATACCTTCATTTATAGGGAAATTTATAGATTTGTTGATTTATGAAGATGATATAAAAATTATTAGAAAGAAAATATATATTTTTAGTGTATTATTAATAGTAAATATAATAAATTCATATTTGGTCAGTATAGTTACAGCAAAAATTCAAACAAGATTATGTTTTAGTATCAGTTTTGATATAATTGAACACTTAAAAAAAATACCATATTTAGAAATTATTAAATATGATCCGTTATATTTAAATAGAAGGATTAATACAGATTCCAATGTATTGGTATTATTTTTTTTGGATAACTATTTAAATTTCTTTTTTAAATTTATTACATTAATTTTTTCATTTTATATTTTATGTAATATCGATATAACTATAGCTATAATATTACTTTTTTTTGTTCCTGCATATATACTATTATATATATTATTAAAAAATAAATATTATAAATTAAATTTAAAGTATAAGGAATCTCAAGATCACTTTTTTGTAAGATTAACAGAGCAAATTACGAATATAAAAACTATAAAAATTGATTCTTCATTTGAATCATATAAAACAAAAGTTATAAGTTCTTTTGATGATATGTTCAAGAAATTAATAGACTTTTCAAGAATCTCATATATTACATCAGGGTTAGATAGTGTATTGTCATCAATTGCAAATATATTAATTTTTTTTGTAGGAGGAATTAAAGTAATCAATAAAGAACTTTCGATAGGAGAATTTACAGTAATTACAACTTATTTTAATATAATTATGACATCTATTTCTTACTATTTAAATATAGGAAAATCTTTTCAAGATTGTAAAAGCTCTTTTTTGAGAATACAGGAACTTTTAAGTATTGATAAGGAAAATAATGGTAATAAATTTATAAATACTATAGATGAAATCAATCTAAAAAAAATATCTTTTAAGTATAATAATAAATTCATATTTAATAATTTTAGTTTTTGTTTTAAAGTAGGTAATATTTATTGCATTAAAGGTCATAATGGAGTAGGCAAGAGCACATTATTAAATATAATAATGGGACTTATTACACAAATGAATGAAGGAAGTGTAAGTTATAATCAAAGTGATATACAGGAGCTAGATCTTTATAAAATTAGAAAAGAATTCTTTTCAGTTGTATCTCAAGATTACATATTAAAAGATGTAGAATTAGAAAAGATATTAAATAATATAAATGAAGAAAATTTAAAGGCTAATAGTGCAAATAGAGATAGTAATTGTATAAATACATATAATTTTTTTATTAAAAAAATTAATGTAGAATGTTCTCAAAATGAGAGCAATATACTTTCAGGAGGAGAAAACCAAAAGTTATCAATTTTTAAGGCACTTTCGAAAAATTCAAAAGTTTTGATAATGGATGAGCCTACATCATCATTAGATAGTACAAGTATATCAGTGTTAAGAAAAATATTACTAGATCTGAAAAAAGATAAGATAATTATACTAGTTTCACATGATAAGCATTTAGAGAATATATGTGATATATGCATAGATCTGAATCATGTATAATATATACAATATAAAAATTATTATATAAATACTAGAGATTTATATAGATAATGTAGTTATTCTATTTAGAAATTGATGCTATGATGTTATATAGCCGAAAAATGTTTGGTGAAAAGAGGTTTTAATTCTTATTTGAACAGATATGGTTAGATGAATTTTGAACTCGCTATTTTATAATTTTAGAGATTGGTAGGTACTTTATGAAAGTAAATAAAAAATATATTTATTTTTTTGTAATTGTATCAGTTATTATTGCTCTTTTATATAGTATATCAACTCATTCTGAATGGGAACAACTATTTGAGATAGCAAATAATAAAAGAATGGAGAACAAAAAAATGAAAAGTAACGATATCTCTCAATATATGTATCAATATCCTTCAAAGGAACTTGGAATAAAGAAAAGCCAGTTATCTTATTTAAAAAGTCCACTTGATTCCCGAAATAATTCTTTTCCTCTAGAACAAAGAACTATAAAAAAAGAGGAAGCGATTTCAGATATCCATTTTCTTTTTCAAGTTCTAAAGTATTCTTATGCAGGATATTCTTATTTTGGTGGTGATAAGAAATGGGAAGAGGCGAAACGGAATATTATAGACGGAATTAATGATTATGAACAGGAGATTAGTAATGAGGAATTGGAGCAACTGATTTTAGAACAGTTATCCTTTGTACAAGATGGGCATTTTACAATAAATTTTTTATCGCCATTAAAGCATTATCATTTTTATTATAGTGAAAAATATGAAGTTCAAAAAGATTCTGATGGTTATTATATAAAATTATATAATGGCAATTGGTATATAGAATCGATTAACAATGATTCTAATATAGGTTTTTATATAAAACCATCAATGAATAAAAATGGAGAGTTGTGTGATTATATTGGATTTTTATCTACAGAGAATAATATAAATGCCTTGAAAGTAGTGGTAAGAGCAAAGGAAGAATCAAAAGAACTTTTTCTCGCCTTGTCCAGAAGTAATAACCAAGAAGCTAGTATGACGAAGGAAGATAACGATGTATATCATTATTCTGAAATTAATAAGATTCCCATTTTTACAATTCGTTCTTTCGATCCGAATGAAAATTTAGAAGAATTTATGAGTTCAGCCAAGCAAGCCAAAAATCAAGACGTTATCATTCTTGATATTAGAGGAAATTATGGGGGACAAGATATTGCTCCATTCACATGGTTTCAAAATTTTACTGGACAGAGTCCGTCTACAGAAGCGGTAACGATACGGCTTGCGAATTTGATAAATAATTATGTGACCAAATTAGCTGCTAAAAATATAGACTACCAAAGTCTTTCAAAAGAGTTGAAGCAACAGTACAAGAAGGAGTTAAAGATCGCTGATTGTAAAGAAAATAAGTGGCATATAACGAGAGAAAAGAAAAAATTTGTAAACAATAAAACAAAAATATTTGTTCTTATGGATAGCAAAGTTGCATCTTCTGGGGAAACGTTTATTCGTTATTTGGATACATTAGAAAATATTGTATTTGTTGGAACAAATAGTTCAGGTAGCTATCTTTCATTACAAAGTATTCGATGTACGTTACCATATTCTCAAATAACAGTTACTTATGGAGATTCTATTAGTATTATCAATGATTATGTGGAAGGAAAGGGATTCGAACCAGATGTTTGGATTGGCGGTTCTGATAGTTTAGAAAGGGTCGTAAATTTTATTTCAAGAAAATAACTATTTCAGTTTGTAGAGAAAAATCCTCGGATTATTAGAAAAAAAGCTTATATATTTCTTATTTGACAAAATAAAGAAATTATTGCTATAATAGACAAACAATAATTTGAATTAGATATTATTGTCATAAAAGAGGAGGGAGCGATAGTTATGTCAAGATCCAGTTACAAAACACAAAAACAATATATGTTTTTGTCAGCTTTTTTTCCAACACAAGCATTTATGAATGCAGTCCTTGTGATTTTCTATCTAAATTATTTAGATATTACAATGTCTCAATATTTGTACTTGGATAGTATTCTATTCATAAGTATTGCTGTAACAGAATTACCAAGTGGAATTATTTCAGATTATTTTGGAAGAAAGAAGATTCTCATTTTATCAAAATGTCTTATTTTGATTTCTATGTTTTTATTGTTGTACTCCGATGGATTTTCTGATGCGCTTATTAGCATTTTAGTACTAGCTGTGGGCAATTCGCTAGGTTCTGGTAATGAAGAAGCAATTTTATATGAATATTTTGCGAAACATCAAAATATCAATGATTATAAAATTTTAAACTCCAATAGAAATAGTATTTTTTTTTATTATGAGTTCTATTTACTCCATAGCAAGTGGATTTGTATTTAAATGGAATATCGATATAAAAAGAATTATAATTCCATTTTTATTAATGGCGATATTATTTTCCTTTTTTAGAGCTACTTATAACTATTATCAAACGATTTATGAATATTATAAAATTCCAGTGGAGTTTTTTGGAGTATTCCCTGTTTTATTTAATGTGTTAGCATCTATCGGATCTCAAATCTATGGTCGAGCTTTAGGCAAGATTAGTAGTGAGAAAAGACAGATCGCTTTCATGGGACTTGTTCTATTGTTAAGTACAGCAGCAATTTATTTTATAAATGGTCTTGGAAGCATTGTTATTGGAATGATTTTTGTACAACAGATTATTCGAGGCATTCTTATGTCTTTAAACCCTATTGTTGTTAACGCAGCTATTCCAAAGGATACAAAACATAGAACATCTTATATTTCTATGTTTAGTTTAGTAAATACAGGAGTAGCTTTTTGTTTTATTTTTTTATCTGGTATTATTAGTGAGAACTTCGATTTATTTACATCATTTACAATTATAGGGTTCAGTTCATTAATTTTCTTATTTCTTTTCAATTCTAGGAGAAATGAGATACAAGAGCTAGAAATAGAAGCAGTAGACAATTATGAAATATAAATTTTGGTGAATCAATGTCCTTTAAAGGAAAACGTTTGCCTACTCCTTGTTTGACAAAAGAAACAAACTAGTGCTATAATAAACACAATCGCAATACAATCGTATGCACAATTTAGAAAGAACAGTAAATATTACATAATTATTCTATTCAGGAAGAATAGAGCAGATGTAGAAAGTTAACATCAAGTGAATCATAGTATATAAGGATAGAGATGGAGAGGAACATGAGAATTGTTGTAATTGATGGACAAGGTGGCGGCATTGGAAAGAGCCTTGTAGAACAATTGAAGAAAAAGATGCCGAAGGAAGAAGTCCTTGCAATCGGTGTTCACTCCATTGCAACTTCGAATATGCTAAAGGCAGGAGCCGATTTTGGAGTGACAGGAGAAAATGCAATCTTATATAATTGTAGACAGGCAGATGTGATCGCTGGACCAATTGGAATTACCGTAGAAAATGGTCTGATGGGCGAGATTACAAAAGAGATGGCAACTGCTATTACAAGCAGTGAGGCTGAGAAAGTATTGATTCCGGTAGCACGATGTTCCGTAAAAGTAGCAGGTGTTCAGGAGATGTCTGTTGGAAAATATGTAGAACAGGCAGTTGAAATGATCGGCAATATTCTTGAAGAGAGGCAATAAAAAGAGAATACAAGTAAAATATATCATAATAAGATATACAATAGAGATCAGGAAGATTCTAAAAACAAAAGGAATTTTTCTGATCTTTTTTTTGAATCGGAAAATTACATTTTTTCGTTTATAAAAATGTGCTTTGTGTATATGATTCGTAATTTACAGAAAAGAAATGAAAGGGGATACATTCAGTTGCAAAGAGTGGGAGCGTATTTGATTAAAAATTTCATAGGGATTGTAGTTTCTATTTTTCTTTTATCCATTGTGATTTTTTTCATGGCTCGGGTGGCTCCAGGGGATCCGCTAAAGGCATACTATGGGGAGCAGGTTGAGAGAATGACAGTGGAAGAAAAGGAAAGGGCAATCGAGCGATTAGGACTTAATGAGCCTTTGCTCACACAATATATGATTTGGTTAAAAAATAGTATACAAGGGGATTTTGGAATTTCATTTCAGTATAAGCAGCCAGTGAGCCATGTGATTTCCAATGTGATAGGCAATACGATATTATTAGGGGGAACCGCCTATATGCTCACTTTTTTATTGGCATTAGTATTTGGAATACTTTGTGTTTATTATGAACAATCGCTGTTTGATCGCTTGATGTGTAAAATCGGAACCGTTTTTACATGCATTCCCTCTTTTTGGCTGGCACTTCTCCTTATTTTAATTTTCTCAGTGAATATGAAGATTTTTCCATCTGGTGGAGCGTATACCATTGGAAAAGAGAGAAGTATTGGAGATACGATAAAACATTTGGTGTTGCCATTATCGGTGCTGATTATAGAACATTTATGGTATTATGCCTATTTGTTGAGAAATCGATTAATAGAAGAAACGAGAAAAGATTATGTTATTTTCGCTTTATCAAAAGGGGTTCCAAAGTGGAAGGTATTATGCGTGCATTGTTTAAAAAGTGCAATGCCTTCTTATCTCAGCTTAATGGCAGTCTCTGTTCCGCATATTTTAGGAGGGACTTATATTGTGGAATCGGTGTTTTCCTATCCGGGGCTTGGAAGGCTTTGTTTTGAAAGTGCAAAATACCATGATTATAATTTGCTTATGACATTGGCAATGCTGACCGCAGTTTTCGTTGTTATTACGAGTATGCTGGCAAGGCAGTTATCAGAAGTTCTAGATCCATCGATGAGACGGGAGCGTTTAGGAGGGCAGATAGCATGAAGAGAAAGAAAAAGTTTCCAATATTCTCTAGCATAATATTAGCTATTATCTGTCTTGGCTGTTTGGGTTCAGAAGTGATTATGAATCACGATCCTCTTTACTTGGATTTAATGCATATAGGAGAGGCGCCGAGCAAAGAATATTTCTTTGGAACGGATCCGATGGGACGAGATATTTTTTCGATGATTTGGTATGGAGGAAGAGTTTCTTTATGTATTGGCGTCTGTTCCTCCGCATTATCCACGCTGATTGCGCTGTTTTATGGTGGTATTAGCGGATTTTCAGGGGAGCAAGTCGATAAAATTTTAATGAGAATTTCAGATTTGATTCTCAGCATTCCTTCGATTTTGCTTATTTTATTTATACAGGGGATATTACAAAATGATTCTGCCCTTAGCATTATTTTTACCATAGCTTTTACGAGCTGGGTGAGCATGGCAAAGATTGTTCGTTCTGAAGTGCGACAGATTCGCAATTCCAATTATATTATAAGTGCAAGAAAGATGGGCGCAAAATTTCCGTATTTACTAAGAGTACATTTTTTTCCGAATATTTTTCCATCGATCGTATTTATGATTGTGACAAATGTTGGAACGGCGATTGCATCAGAAGCGACGCTTAGCTTTTTAGGAATTGGGCTTCCAATTGAGGAAGTATCATGGGGAACGATGTTATCAAACGCCGATCAGGCGCTGTTATCCAATGAGTGGTGGGTGATCGTCATTCCAGGTGTATTTTTAGTGACGGTAATTTTATGCATGATGTCTTTAGGAAATTATTTTCGAGAGGAAACGATTCCAAAGTGCAGTAATTTATGTTAGGCAAAAGTAATTTCACTTTATCGTTTATATAGAACGAGATTCATTTTAATTTTTTAGGAGGAGAAAGAAATGATAAAAAGAGTTGGTAAGAAATGTATGGCAATGATGGTGGCAATGCTTATGGTTGTTACGACTGCCTGTGGAAATGGCAGTACAGCAAAAGAGAGTACTACGGAACAAATCATTGTCGATGCGAAAGAAGAGGGGAATACGCTAATCTATGGAAGCACGGATTATACGAGCATTAATCCTGCCCTTTATGAACACGGTGAGATTAATTCTCTCATTTTTTCAGGGCTGACAACTCATGATGAAAACAATGAAGTCGTGCCGGATTTGGCAACAGATTGGGAATTTGATAAGAAGACCAATACTTATACGTTTCATTTACAAGAAGGCGTTGTATGGCAAGATGGAGAACCATTTACAGCAGAAGATGTGAAGTTTACATTAGAAACGATTATGAACCCTGATAATGCTTCAGAGATCGCATCGAATTATGAAGATATTGTAGAGATTGGAACGCCAGATGATACTACGGTGACAATTACATTAGATGCGCCAAATGTGGCAATGCTTGATTATATGACGATTGGTATTTTACCAAAACATTTATTAGAAGGGAAAGATATTGTTACCGATGAATTCAATCAAAATCCAGTAGGAACAGGTCCTTATCGTTTAACAGAGTGGGAAACTGGACAGTATATTAGACTTGAGAAAAATGAGCAGTATTATGGGAAAGAGCCTAAGATTGAAACGGTTATTTTTAAAATTGTTCCAGATGAGAAAGTACGGGCAATGCAGTTGCAGTCAGGAGAGTTAGATTTTGCGCAGATCTCTCCAAAAGATGCGAAAACATTAGAAGGAAAAGACGGCTATACGATCTATGATATGAAGACAGCAGACTATCGAGGAATTCTCTATAATTTTAACAATGAATTTTTTAAAAAGCATAGAGAAGTTGTCAATGCATTAAGTTATGGAATCGATCGGCAGGCGATTATTGATACGGTGCTGCTTGGAGAAGGAGAGATTGCGTATTCCCCTCTTCAAATGGGACCATATAACAATGACGAGATTGAGAAATACAATTATAATCCTGAAAAAGCAAAAAGTATGTTAGAGGAATCCGGTTGGGTATTAAAAGATGGTGTCTATGAAAAAGATGGCGATGCTTTAAAATTTACGATTACTTGTGGAGAGGGCGATCAAGTGCGCGTTGATATGGCAACGATCTGTGCCCAGCAGTTGCGGGAAATTGGAGCCGATGTCGATGTGGAAGTGGAAGCAAATGTAGATTGGGAAGGACAAGAAGCCTACTTAATTGGCTGGGGAAGCCCATTCGATCCAGATGATCATACTTATAAAGTGTTTGGAACGGGAAAAGGAGCCAATTATAGCGCTTATTCCAATGAAAAAGTAGATGAGCTGCTCTTAAAAGCGAGAACAACTGATGATGATGCACTTCGAATGAAGTATTATAAACAATTTCAAGAAGAATTAACAAAAGATCTTCCTTATACATTTCTTGCATATGTCGATGCGATTTATGTTGGAAACAGCAATATAAAAGGAATTACACAAGATAAAGTGTTAGGACATCATGGGGTTGGAATTTTTTGGAATATTGTGGATTGGGAAATAGCCCAATAATGTGGCAGACGTTTAAGGAGGAGAGAAATGAGATGCTTTTGGAGGTGAAAAACTTATCCATTGTGTTCGCAGCGGATAAGAGAAAAGAGAAGGTGGAAGCGACAAAGGACATTTCTTTTTCTATAAAGGAAAGAGAGGTTGTAGCGATTGTAGGGGAATCAGGCTGTGGGAAATCCATTTTATGCAGAAGTCTTGTAGGGATTCTTCCAACGACAGCGGAAGTGATAAGCGGAGAGATTCTTTATAAGGGAAAAGAGTTAAGAACTTGTTCGAAAAAACAATTACAGAACATAAGAGGTGGCGAGATTGCTATGGTGTGGCAAGATCCCGTATCTTTCTTTCAACCGAGTATTTCAGTTGGAAAACAAGTAATAGAAGGGTTAAAATATCATAGGAAGATGAGAAGAAAAGAGCGAGAGGAACTTGGAGTTTCTCTTATGGAAAAAGTAGGAATTGAGAACGCTTATGCTCGATTTCATAATTATCCCTATGAATTTTCAGGGGGAATGTTACAGCGATGTGCCATTGCAAGTGCGATCTCTTGTGAACCGTCGCTATTAATTGCCGATGAGCCGACAACCGCATTAGATAGCGCTACGCAATGGGAGATTTTGGAGCTATTAAAACGGCTAAAAGAAGAAAAACATATGGCGATATTGCTCGTCACCCATGATTTATCTGTGGCAGAACATATGGCGGATACGATTGTTGTTATGAACCATGGGAGAATTGTGGAGGCTGGAACGAAAGAGGCGATTTTTTCTCAGCCAATGCATCAAAAGACAAAGGAGTTATTAGAAGCGATGCCTGAAAATTGGAGGGATTAGCACAGTGAATCATGAAAAACAAGAAATCCTTTTAGTGGGAGAACATATAACAAAACAGTATCAACCGCCAAAGAAAGAAGAGAGTAGAGGCATTATAGATGTGAGCCTTGTGATCAGGCGAGGAGAATTTTATGGAATTGTCGGGAGATCGGGGGCAGGAAAGTCAACATTAGCAAGAGTGTTAGCTGGAATAGAACGACCGGAACAGGGAACGGTGACGTTTTATGGAAAAGAAGTGCAGATGATTTTTCAAAATCCATTTTCAGCGGTGAATCCGAAGATGAACATAGAGCAGATTATTATGGAGCCATGGACAATTCGAAGATGGAAGAAGAAAAGAGAACGAAAAGCAAAGGTGGAACAGATGCTTGAGCTTGTAGGACTTCCAAAGAGCATAAAAAATCACTATCCATCAGAAGTATCGGGAGGACAGCTTCAAAGAGTTGTCATTGCAAGAAGTCTGATGTTATCGCCGGATCTTCTGATCGCTGATGAGATTACCGCTTCTCTTGACACGACGATCCAAAAGCAAATAATGGAGTTGTTGTTACAGCTTCGGGAAAAAACAGGGCTTACTTGTATTTTAATTTCTCATAATCTCGCTATGGTAAAACAAATGTGTGATAGAGTTAGCATTGTGGAACATGGAAAAATGATAGAAGAAAGGAATAGATATGGAAATACAGCAATATTTGAAACAACATAAAAAGTTAGCGGTGGCATTTTCAGGAGGTGTCGATTCTGTTTATCTACTATATGAAGCGGTGAGAGCAGGGTGTGATGTTCATGCTTATTTTATTAAGTCACCATTTCAGCCGGAATTTGAATTAGAAGATGCTAAGAAAATGATAGAACAACTAAAGGTACCGTTTACGATTCAAAAAGTATCAGTGTTAGAAGTGGAAGAGGTGGCAAAAAATCCTGAGAATCGTTGTTACTTTTGCAAGCAGGCAGTTTTTAAGACAATTGAGAAGTTGGCAAAAGAAGATGGATATGAAGAGATTGCAGATGGAACAAATGCATCTGATGATTATGACGATCGCCCTGGAATGAAGGCATTACAGGAAATGGGAATTCTCTCTCCTCTTAGAGAATGTGGAATTACAAAACAAGAGATTAGAAAGCGTTCTAAAGAAGCAGGGCTTTTTACATGGAATAAACCGGCATATGCCTGTCTTGCCACGAGGATTCCAAGTCAGATGAGAATTACAGAAGAGATGTTAAGCAAAGTGGAACAAGGGGAGAAAGCATTGTTTGATATGGGATTTTCTGATTTTCGTGTAAGAGTGTTGCGAGATGGAAGTGCCAAGTTACAGTTGACAGAAGAAAACTGGGCAGTTTTATTGGAAAAGAGAGCAGAAGTTTTGAAAACATTAAAGCCACTTTTTGAAACGGTGACATTAGATTTAGAAGTAAGAGAACGCAGTCGTTAGATTATTAGAAGATCGATAGGCTGAGAGAAGAAAGGATTAAGAACATATGGATCAGGAACAGATGCTGGAATTACTAGAACGAGTACGAGAGGGAACTGTTTCGCCAGAACAGGCGGCGTTGCAGTTGAAAGTAGCGCCATTCGAAGATTTGGGATATGCAAAGATCGACCATCATCGAGGAATCCGCCAAGGCATTCCGGAAGTAATTTTTGGAAGCGGTAAAACAGCGGAGCAGATTTTTGGAATTGCAACGGCTATGAAAGAAAAAGGAAATCATAATATTTTGATTACAAGACTTTCAAAGGAAAAGGCGGAAGTATTAGAAAAGAAGATCGACCTCACTTATGATGAAATGTCTGGAATTGGAATTGTAGGGAAGAAAAGCGAAGTGACGGCGAAGACAACGATTGTAGTGGCGACTGGCGGAACAAGCGATATGCCTATTGCAGAAGAGGCGGCTTTAACGGCAGAAACATTGGGAAACCATGTGGTTCGGCTCTACGATGTAGGAGTGGCTGGATTACATCGCCTATTATCAAAACTTGATATTTTAATGGAGGCAAAAGTTGTTATTGCGGTTGCAGGAATGGAAGGAGCCCTTGCCAGCGTCATAGGAGGGCTTGTGGATTGCCCTGTCATTGCAGTGCCGACAAGCATTGGATATGGAAGCAACTTAGGTGGATTATCCGCATTATTATCGATGTTAAATTCTTGTGCCAGCGGAGTTAGTGTTGTAAATATCGATAATGGATTTGGCGCCGGATATTTGGCAAGTATGATCAACCATATTAGGGAATAGAAGGAATCGTACAAAGAGTTAATTTCTTTGGATTAAGAGAGAAAGGAAGAGATGAGAGAATGAGAATACTTTATATGGAATGTAATATGGGTGCAGCAGGTGATATGTTAATGTCTGCATTATATGAATTATTATCAGACGAACAGAAAAAACAATTTTTAGACAAGATGAATCATCTTGGAGTAGAAGGAATTTCTGTAAACCCAAAACGAGTACAGCAGTGTGGAATCTTCGGTACACATATGGAAGTGTTGATACATGGGCAGGAAGAAGGACATCTTCACAGCCATGCTCATAGTCATGGAGAAGAACACAATCATAGCCATGGGCACAGCCACGGAGAAGAACATAACCACAGCCATGAGCATAGTCACGAAGAGGAACACAGTCACAGTCATGGGCATCACCATCACTATACTTATCAAAATATTGTAGAAGAAATTCAGAAGTTTTCATTGCCGCAACGAGTAAAACAACAGGCGGAAAAAATTTATCGTTTCATTGCGGAAGCGGAATCTCATGCTCATGAAACGGAAATAGAGCAAATCCATTTTCATGAAGTTGGTTCTTTAGATGCCATTGCAGATGTTGTCGGGTGCAGTTTATTAATCGATATGCTTGCACCGGATAGAATCATTGTATCGCCGATTCACGTTGGTAATGGAACAGTACGATGTGCTCACGGTATTTTACCAGTGCCGGCTCCGGCGACAGCCTATCTTTTAAAAGGGATACCATTTTATACTGGAACGATTATGACAGAGCTTTGTACACCAACAGGGGCAGCAGTTCTTAAAAATTATGCCGATGAATTCGGGACAATGCCAGTGATGAATGTATTAAAGATTGGATATGGTATGGGGACAAAGCAATTTGAATCTGTAAATTGTGTACGAGCATTTTTAGGAGAAGTAGAAGACAAGGGAATGAGGGAAGAGATTACAGAAATCTGTTGTAATCTTGATGATATGACGCCGGAAGCTGTGAGTTATGCCATGGAAGTATTATTAGAACAAGGAGCGCTAGATGTATTTACAACTCCTATTATGATGAAGAAGAATCGTCAAGCAGTGATGTTAAGTTGCCTATGCAAAGAAGAAAAGAAAGAAGAAATGATACAAACCGTTTTAAAATATACGACAACCATTGGAGTGCGATACCGCAATTGGAATCGAAAAACGTTGACATCTTCTTTTGAAACAATGATGACGGACTATGGTGTTGTTCGAATAAAAGAAAGCAAAGGATATGGGATTGAAAAGAAGAAACCAGAATATGAAGATATAAAAAAATTAGCAACAGAGCATGATGTTCCTTTAGATAATATCGTAGAAGCGATACGAAAGAGGGAAAAGGAATAGCAATAAAAGGTTTTCTTGGTGGATAGGAGCGTCTATCTGCCAAGAAAATAGTGTGGTTCCATAGGAAGAAACACAATATATGGTATAAAAATAGTGAAAAATAAGAAAAAACGAAAAAAATAAAAAAACTTGAAAATAAGTGTTGACATTATATCTGTTATTTGTTAGAATAATCTAGCACTAAGGAATTAGTGTGAACAACTGAATTGTCTAAATGATTTAGGCATGAGGAGAAGTACTCAAGTGGCTGAAGAGGTGCCCCTGCTAAGGGTATAGGTCGTTTGCGCGGCGCGCGGGTTCAAATCCCGCCTTCTCCGTTATTTTTTTGCTCAAAAATCGGGTGAGAAAATAAAGTTGAAAAAGTTGTTGACAAGCATTGAGCGATGTGATAATATATAACACGTTGCGAAAGCGACAAGAACTTACAAAATGAAATTTGAAAGAAAAAATAAAAAAAGTTCTTGACAAATGAAAATGAGTAAGTTATAATAAATAAGCTACTTCGAAAGAAGTTACAAAAATTGACAATTGAATAATAAGACAACCTTGAAAATTCCAAGAGAAAATAAAGATTGAGCAATCAATCACATTCTTGGTGTTGAGAAATCAACAACCCAAAACAGTAATAACAAGGGATAAATTA
>Cebus_capucinus_imitator_PRJNA485217_SSR047__coassemble_1038_pt1 | contig 34684 bp, 25 predicted proteins | sample Cebus_capucinus_imitator_PRJNA485217_SSR047__metabat2_low_PE_010 | metagenome-assembled genome bin Cebus_capucinus_imitator_PRJNA485217_SSR047
TTTCTCCTTTTTTTGAATTAATCGGCGCAATTGCTATGGCATCTACCCCTTTTTTCAGCAGATCTTCAAACATTCTTTCCTGTAATTTTGAGTTTTTTTCAGAATCTGGTGACAATATAATTAATTCTACACCTCGATCATAGGCTGCTTTTTCCATGCCTGAATTCACAGACAACCAATATTCACTATCTCTTGATTTTGTCAAAACACCAATGACATATTTTTTCTCTTCCCGCTCTTCTTTTCCTTGTGCGCTACAACAAACACTTGCTATCATACATATCCATAGTTCTATGAACAGTGCTATCTTTTTTACCTTCATGCATTCACACCCCGTTTATTTACTATCTCTTTTATGAAATCCCCAAATTTTTCTCCCTTTTTCTTTTCTTTTTTCATCTTTTTCATTTCTTTCATCAACGCTTCTACTTTTTTCTATACATAACCCCTAAATATTAGCACGCATTTTTTGTGTTCTTTTACATATTACACATATTAAAGAGATCATATCACACGCACCATTTGTATGCAACTATTTCTCCTATGGAAAATATTTTTTATTCCCCTTTCATTCACCTTTTCCTGCATTTTTCTTGTGATTGTTTGATCGCTTTTATTTTATAATTCTTTCTTATATTTTTATTTTTCACGCAAATTATTCATATTTTATTTATAATATTTTTATTAGTTTTCGCCCATTTTGGGCAGATAGTCAAAATTTCTATTGCTATATGCCATATTTTTATTGCTTTATTACAATTTATTTGTTACACTAGATAACAAACAAAATAATCTAATTTTTTAAGGAGGAATGAAATATGGAGAACCTGTTAATTCTTGTTCCTGTTATCGGTATCCTTGGACTTCTGATGGCATTTGGACTTTATAGTTTCGTTGGCAAACAAGATGCTGGAAATGACAAGATGAAAGAAATTTGTGCTGCCATCTCCGAAGGTGCCCACGCTTTTTTACAAGCAGAATATAAAGTTCTCATTATTTTCGTTATCGTAGTATTTCTCGTAATTGGATTTGCAATTGGGGAAAACAGTTGGCTGACTGCGGTTTGCTTTTTAATCGGTAGTATTTTCTCTACCTTAGCCGGCTATTTAGGAATGAATGCCGCAACAAAAGCAAATGCACGCACTGCCGCTGCTGCCAAAGATTCTGGAATGGCGAAAGCCTTATCCATCGCTTTCTCTGGTGGCAGTGTTATGGGGTTTGCTGTTGTAGGTCTTGGACTTTTTGGAGTAAGTATTATTTATTACTTTACAAAAAACGTAGAAATTCTCTTTGGTTTTAGTTTAGGAGCCTCTTCCATCGCTCTTTTTGCGAGAGTTGGTGGCGGTATTTATACAAAGGCTGCCGATGTTGGAGCTGACTTAGTTGGTAAAGTAGAGGTCGGTATTCCAGAGGACGATCCTCGTAACCCTGCTGTTATCGCCGATAACGTTGGTGACAATGTTGGTGACGTTGCAGGTATGGGTGCCGACTTATTTGAATCCTATGTGGGTTCTATTATTTCTGCGTTGACACTTGGGGTTATCGCATATGATGCAAATGGAGTTTTATTCCCATTATTCCTTTCAGCAACCGGTATTGTCGCTTCTATTATTGGCGCTTTCGTCGTTCGTGCTTCAAAAGGAAATAATCCACATAAAACATTGAACTTAGGAGAATATACAGCAACTGCGATTGTAATTCTCGTATCTCTTGCATTGAGCAAAACTCTCTTCGGTAACTTCAATGGCGCTTTTGCTGTTATCGCCGGTCTTATCGTTGGAGTTTTAATTGGAACAATTACAGAAGTTTATACTTCTGCTGACTACAAATCTGTGAAGAAAATCGCACAGCAATCAGAAACTGGTTCCGCTACAACTATTATTAGCGGTCTTGCAGTTGGTATGCTTTCCACAGCCATTCCAATTCTTCTTGTTTGTATCGGAATCTTCGTCTCTCATCAATTGATGGGATTATACGGAATCGCATTGGCAGCCGTTGGTATGTTATCAACAACTGGTATCACTGTTGCTATCGATGCTTATGGTCCTGTTGCTGACAACGCCGGTGGTATTGCAGAAATGGCTGGTCTTGATGAATCCGTTCGTAATATTACTGATAAACTCGACTCTGTTGGAAATACAACAGCTGCCATCGGAAAAGGATTTGCCATCGGTTCCGCTGCATTAACTGCATTAGCATTATTCGTATCTTATGCACAGGCAGTCAACCTTGATAACATCGATATTCTCGATGCAACAGTTATTATCGGTGTATTTATCGGCGGTATGCTGACATTCTTATTCTCTGCTATGACAATGGAATCTGTTTCAAAAGCCGCTTATAAAATGATCGAAGAAGTGCGCAGACAGTTTAGAGAAAAACCTGGTATTTTAAAAGGAACAGAAAAACCGGATTACAAAACTTGTGTTGCAATCTCTACCGCTGCCGCTCTTCATGAAATGTACCTTCCTGGTATTATGGCAGTACTTTCTCCAATTATCGTTGGTCTTTTATTAGGACCTGCCGCTCTTGGCGGTCTTTTAGTTGGATCGTTATTAACCGGTGTATTAATGGCTATTTTCATGGCAAACGCTGGTGGCGCTTGGGATAATGCAAAAAAATACATAGAAGAAGGAAATCATGGCGGAAAAGGCAGCGATGCCCATAAAGCTGCTGTCGTTGGTGACACAGTTGGTGATCCATTCAAAGATACTTCTGGTCCATCAATCAATATTTTAATTAAATTAATGACAATTGTATCTTTAGTATTTGCTCCATTGTTTGTTCAATTTGGCGGCATTTTACTATAAAAAAATAAGAGGTGGCAACACCTCTTATTTTTTTATCTTCATTGCTTTTCCCATTGTTTGATAATAGTTCCTAATAGTTCTACGGTTCCATCAATTCCAAGCCAACTCGTATCGATCATAAGATCTCTTCCTTCTTTTCCGTCCCATATGCGATCGGTGAAATAAGAACTATACGCTTTCCTTGCTTTGTCCATTTTTACAATCTTTTTCTTCGCTTCTTCTTTTGTCAAATGATAGAGATTCATAATTCGTTCTACCCGAACTTCTTCTGGGGCGTAGAGAAATACTTTTAAACAATTCGGATTATCTCGTAAAATATAGTCCGCTAATCGCCCGACAATTACAAGGTTCTACAAAGCGAGAAACGATCTGCTCGTCCGCCTTATCAAACAGTTTTTTATCAACGCCTGTCTTCTCTGCCGCCAGCTCAATTTTCAGCAAGCACGTTTTATGACATCAAAAATTCACAGAGAACGAGATTGCTCACATCAATTCCTTTTTTTGTAAAAGAAAGAACATCTCCCTTTTCTTCCAACAGCCCCATGGCTTGAAATTTCTCAATGACCGCTCCATAGACTTCTTCCATTTCCACAGAAAATTTCTCAAAAAATTCGCTCTTCTTAACCCCTTTCATCATGCGAAGCCCTAAAAACATAAATTCTTCCATGGCATCTTTTTCTGTCACTTCTAAAAATTCTTCTCTCTCTTTACAAATCGCATCGGGCTTTTCGCAATATTTATCAAACTCACTTCCATTTTTAAATCGATAGCCATATAGTTTTAAGAGCGCTTCTATCCCCTTAGTCTTTTCTATCCCCTCTATCATTTTTATCTCTTCTGTTTCTTTTTTTCCTTCTTCTTCCTCGCTCCCTTTCCCTAACTGCGGTTCCATAGATTCAGCGTAGTTCTCTTTCTCCCTTTGCTCTTCTTGCCCCATAACGTTCCGACTCTCCATATAAGGGTGATCTGCTAACAAATAAGAGCTGGCGCCTAAGCCAAGCCCTAAATACTCCTTTCCGGTCCAATAGATGCTGTTATGGCGGCTCTCCTTTCCTTTTTTTGCGTAATTAGAGATTTCATATCGCTGATACCCTTCTTCTTGTAACAGTTTCCCTGTCAGCTCATACATAGCGCGATCTTCTTCTTCCTTTGGCAACTGTTCCAACAGCTCCTCCTCTTCATAAAACGGCGTGCCTTCTTCAATAATTAAGCTGTAAGACGAGATATGCTCTGGCTTTAGGGCGAGAATTCTCTCCAAATCTTTTTGATAAGATGTTAAGTCTTCCTTTGGCAATGCGGACATTAAATCAACGCTAATATTTTGAAATCCAAGCTCTCGTGCCCACTGATAATTTTGTAAAAACTGTTCATACGTATGAATTCTTCCTAAAACCTTTAACCGTTCATCATCGGTTGTTTGTAATCCAATGCTTAAACGATTGATTCCAATTTTTTTATAGATCTCTAGCTTCTCTTTTGTCACCGTCCCAGGGTTCATTTCAATTGTGATCTCTGCTTCTTCGTCCACAAGAAATGCCTCGTTTATGGCGCCCATAATGCGTTCCATTTGCTCTCCCTTTAAAATAGATGGCGTTCCCCCTCCAAAGAACATCGTTGTTATGATACATTCCCCTTTTTTCCCTTGAAAGCTCAAGATTTCCTTACAAAGCGCCTGAACATATCGCTCTTTTTCCTCTTCTGTCGATGAAAATGATAAAAAATCACAATAATTGCATTTTTTCATACAAAAAGGAATATGGATATAAAGCCCTAATTCCCGCTTGTTCTTCGTTCTCTCTTTCATGCTTCATTCACCCTTTCCTTTTCCTTAAAAAGTAAAGAAAAGCTGTTGCAAATAGAAGCAACAGCCATTTTTCTTTTCCTTTGTAGTTTTTCCGTTCTTATTTTTCGTCTAGCTTTAAAACGCTCATAAACGCCTTTTGTGGAATTTCTACGCTTCCAATTTGGCGCATACGTTTCTTTCCTTCTTTTTGTTTCTCTAACAGTTTTTTCTTACGAGAAATGTCACCGCCGTAACATTTTGCAAGGACGTCTTTTCTCATAGCTTTTACTGTTTCACGAGCGATAATCTTACTTCCGACTGCTGCCTGAATTGGAATTTCAAACAGATGTCTTGGAATTTCTTCTTTTAATCGTTCGCACATTCTTCTTCCACGCTCATAAGCCGTGTCTTCATGAACAATAAAGGACAACGCATCGACTTCTTCTCGGTTAATTAACATATCGAGTTTTACAAGTTTTGATGGTTCATATCCTTTCATTTCATAATCAAATGACGCATATCCTCTTGAACGAGATTTTAATGCATCGAAGAAATCATAAATAATTTCATTTAACGGAAGATCGTATTTTAATAAAGCTCTCGTTTCTTCCATATATTCCATGCCTAAATAGACACCACGGCGTTCTTGACATAGCTGCATAATGGAACCGACATATTCGGTTGTCACCATAATTTCTGCGGATACAATCGGCTCTTCCATATAATCGATTTCGGACGGATCCGGTAAATTCGATGGGTTTGTAAGTTCAATCACTTCCCCATTTGTCTTATGCACTTTATAAATAACACCCGGCGCTGTTGTCACAAGATCCAAGTTAAACTCACGCTCTAATCGCTCTTGAATAATTTCCAAATGAAGCAGTCCTAAAAATCCGCAGCGGAATCCAAAACCAAGGGCAATCGATGTCTCCGGTTCAAACTGAAGGGAAGCATCGTTTAACTGTAATTTTTCCAATGCATCTCTTAAATCCGTATATTTTGCGCTGTCTGCTGGATACATTCCACAGTACACCATTGGATTTACTTTTTTATACCCTGGCAGCGGTTCTTTACAAGGGTTCTCTGCGTCAGTAATCGTATCGCCGACACGGGTGTCCTTTACATTTTTTAAGCTGGCAGTTAAATAGCCTACCATACCAGCGGATAATTCTTCACATGGAAGAAATTGCCCTGCGCCAAAATATCCAACTTCTACTACTTCTGCCTCCGCTCCTGTCGCCATCATGCGGATTTTTGTTCCTTTTTTTACCGTTCCTTCTTTCACACGCATAAATACGATAACACCACGGTAAGCATCATATAAACTGTCAAATATAAGCGCTTGAAGGCTCGCATCTTTATCCCCTGTTGGCGCCGGAATTTTCGTCACGATCTGTTCTAACACTTCTTCGACATTTAATCCGGTCTTTGCGGAAATTCTTGGCGCATCTTCTGCCTCTAACCCAATGACGTCTTCAATTTCTGCGACAACGCGATCGGGTTCCGCACTTGGAAGATCCACTTTATTAATGACCGGCATAATATCGAGGTTGTGATCGAGGGCTAAGTACACATTGGCAAGTGTCTGTGCTTCAATTCCCTGTGCCGCATCTACTACTAAAATCGCCCCTTCACAAGCCGCTAAAGAACGGGATACTTCATAGTTGAAATCCACATGCCCTGGAGTATCAATTAAATTAAAGATATATTCTTCCCCATCTTTTGCTTTATAGACAATACGAACGGTTTGTGCCTTAATCGTAATCCCACGTTCCCTCTCTAAATCCATGTTATCGAGAACCTGCGCCTGCATTTCTCTCTCTGTCAGCGTTCCTGTCATCTGAATAATGCGGTCTGCCAACGTTGATTTTCCATGATCGATATGAGCGATAATACAAAAATTACGAATTTTACTCTGATCAATTCCTGCCATTTTCTTCCTCCTGTTACTCTATGTACTTTCTTAATTTTATCTTGTTTATTCAAATTCAAATGGAGTAAATTTTGAAAGTCTTTAGTAAGTATATCACACAATACAGAATCTCGTAAATATCTATGTTTTAACTGTTTGATCCGTTCTCTCTTAAAACTGTATTTAACATATCCGCAATTGGTTCCATGGAATTTTTCACCTCTTGCAGCGTATTCGTATTTGCCCCTGCCTCAATTAAAACTGTCCTTGGTTTCACATGGAGATTATATCGATAGCTTTTTATGTATATTTTGCGCATTAACGTCGGATATTTTTTCTCTGCCTCTAACTGCATTTGCAGCGTAAATGCGAGATTTCCTTCTTTATTTGGATTGTATAAATAACTAATGTCTCCATTTTTTGCGGAACGGCTCACCCCATTCATAAACATAACTTTCGCCATCTGCTTTCCATTTACATTCGTAACAAGATGTGTGCTTTCACTGATTCCATCTCGGTGTAAATCGATAACCACATCAATTGATGGATTTTCTTTTAAAATCTTCTCAATTCCTGTAAGCGCCTCATTATAGGCGAGGCTTCGGTCTAACTTTCCATCGATCATATCATAAACTGTTCTATCATGATAGACTGGAATTTTATACTGCTCCTCTAATAGCTCTGTTAAATAATCTCCCACTCCAACAATGGTATCCTCTTGGTGATTGGCACGGCTATCTTTAAATGCTTCGCTTGCATGGGTGTGGTAGATGAGAATTTTCGGCTTTTTCCCATCTAATTGAATCGTCAGATCCCGATTTAACAGCGTTTTTCCATCAATATCCGACGACAAAACTTTCGCCGTTGACTCCACCACATAGAAATTTTTCAGCAAAAAATCAGTGTCATATAGCTGTTGCTTTGTATAAGTTTTCCCCGCTGCTTTTGTAACGGTACTTGTCTTCCCTTCTTCTTGCTCAATTCTCATCTCCTCTTGCTGCATCTCTTCTTGATTGTCCGCCTCATCTTCTTCCATCAAATACAGATAATTTTGATTATCCACTGCCAATGTCTCCACCGCATCATATCCCCACTCAAAATGCAGCGCCGGCAGCAGTTCTCTTGCAAGAAAACTAATTACCGGCTCTTCAAAGTCTTTCGTCGTTCTCTCAAGCATTGTCTTCATCGGCACAAGCTCTCCGACCATGGAGTCCATCATCGATTCCAGTCCGCCTTTTAATTCTTCCAAAAAGAGATGTTGATTTTCCTCTGCCATTATGCTATTTTCCATCGTTCCCATGCGATTTCCTATCAAAAAAATGACGAACACTGCTATCAAAAAATAAATGAACCTATATTGTTTCCGTTTCATATCGTTCCCTTTCTTTCCTGTTCATTATATTCGCCCTTTATAAGAAATATACATAAAGCCTTATTCCATGCCATAAGAAGAAACAGTAATGTATTGATTAATCGCCTCTGAGATTGTAAAACTAATTCGCTTCACCGCCTCATCGATATTTTTAGGCGTCACAAACATATCGCTTAAATCCGGTGCCACAATCTCCCTCGCCAATTCGTACTGTTCCTCTTCTGTAAATGTTTCCAATAGATTCTCTCCGCTTGTCTGCTCTAAAATTTGAAACATCGTCTGCATAGACTCGTTGACAATGGACGGAACGGAGATCACCGTCGGAACACCGATTGCAATGACCGGAACCCCAAGTGTCTCTTCTGTCAGCGCTTTTCGATGATTCCCAACGCCTGACCCAGGTGCAATGCCTGTGTTGCTGATCTGAATCGTCTTATTCAGCCGATCGGAACTTCTCGCCGCCAGCGCATCGATTGCAAGCACTTTATTTGGTTTCGTCTGCTCAATCACCCCTTTTATAATCTCCTGTGTTTCCATTCCCGTTTGCGCCATAACCCCCGGAATGATTCCGCTTAATTCTATCTCCTGTTCCATCTCCATAATATGATATTTTTTTAAATGCCTCGTTATAAATAAATGTTCTACAACGAGGGGACCTAACGCATCTGGTGTCACTTCTTTATTGCCAAGCCCCACCACCAATACTTTATCCTCTCTTGAAATAAACTGTTTTAAACGCTCATGTAGCGATTGGCTCATCTCTTCATAATAAGAGTGATCTTCTCCTAGAAAACGTTCGCTTTCCAATGTAATATAGGAACCAATCGGCTTTCCCATCTGCTCACTTGCCTCTTTTGTTTCAATCGTAATGATTGTTTCTACAATTCCAACTTCTTTTTTTTCCTTCTTCTCCACCCGAATTCCTTTGATTCCAACTTGTTCGCTCTCTTGCAATTCTTCCTGCAATTCCACCGCCAAATCCGTTCTGCTTTCCACTTTCATCTCATATTCTCCTCTCGTTTTGTTTCCCTCGGATCAAATTCATCGTTTTTGTTTATTCTTCCTCTTTTCTTATAAATTTATGCCCCTTTTCTTTATTTTTCTATTGACAAGCTAATTTTTCCTCTATATAATAGAAAAAGTATGTTTTCGATGTAATTTTCGTGTCTCTTATAAAGAAAACATTTTTAAACAATTATTCAATAAACTAATACCATTTCATTTTTGGAGGAATAGAGAACATGGCAAATATTAAATCTGCAAAGAAAAGAATCTTAGTAATCGAAAAGAAAACTTTAAGAAACAAAATGATTAAAACTAAAATCAAAACTTTAGTGAAAAAAGTAGACGCTGCTATCACAGCTGGAGATAAAGAAGCTGCAAACGTTGCTTTAACAGCTGCTATTTCTGAAATCAGCAAAGCAACATCTAAAGGAATTTTCCATAAAAATACAGCTTCTAGAAAAGTTTCTAGATTAACAAAAGCTGTTAACGCAATGAACTAATCTATTCTTAAACTTTTTATATAAAACCGTCATGTAAGCACTCGGATTAACCCACCGAGTGCTTTTTCGTATATGAAATACGCTCGGTACCAAAGTCCCATAGAAAAGGAGATTTTTATGCGTACGATTAATGAACACATTAAAACCCAGTCCTTTCAAACCGTCTATTTAATCTTTGGTGAGGAAACTTATCTGTGCAATCAAGCGAAAAATAAGTTAAAACAGGCGCTCTCCTCCCCAGATGATACAATGAATTACAGTTACTATGAAGGCAAAAAAATTCAGCTTTCAGAAGTAATTGATTTGGCACAAACACTTCCTTTTTTCCGTGAAAAACGTCTCATTCTTTTGGAGGATACCGGATTTTTTAAATCCTCTCCCGATGAATTAGTGGAATTAATCGGAAACCTCCCTGAAACGACTTGTATGATCTTCGTGGAAAGTGAAGTGGATAAACGCTCTCGCCTTTATAAAGCAATTCAAAAAAATGGCTATATTGCCAATATGACAACTCCTGATGACAAGTCTCTTATGGTTTGGATCACGTCTCTTTTAAAACAGGAGCAAAAGAAAATCAAAGAACCGGTGCTTCGTTTCTTTTTAGAGCGAACTGGCACGGACATGGTTCATGTAAAAAATGAATTGGATAAGCTCTGCGCATATACGCTGAATCGAGAGGAAATTACAAAGGAAGATGTGCTTGCCGTAACAACTCAGATTACAACAAGCAAAATCTTTGATATGCTGGAAGCCATTGTAAAAGGCAATCAAAAAATAGCCATTGATTATTACTACGATCTTCTCGCTTTAAAAGAGCCTCCAATGAGAATCTTATCGTTGCTCGTTCGGCAGTTCACGTTAATTTTACAAGTGCAGGAGATGGACAAACATTCCATTCCACGGTCAGAAATCGCCAAACGGCTTGGGCTTCCAGCCTTTGTTATCGGCAAATATTTAGAACAGGGGAAACGCTATCATCGCACCCAATTAGAGACAATCTTGCGAGAATGTGCCGTCAGTGAAGAATCTGTAAAAACTGGAAAAATCACAGATTTAATCGCCGTGGAACTTTTGATCATTCAATTTTCCACCGCCAAATAAAAGAGAAACGATCTGTTGACAGAGCAAGTTTCATTCTTTTCTTTCCGAAAGATACGGCTGTATGAGCATATTTTTCCCATTTGTGTTCAATAAGATTGCCCCCTTTTCTTCCGTTGCATAAAGGGTCGCTCCATAAGATTGTAACCGCTCTACGACGTCCTTATCAGGGTGCCCATAGCGGTTCTTTCTCCCATAGGACAGCACTGCATATGGCGGACGCACTCGCTCTATAAAGGATTCTGTTGAAGAAGTTTTAGAGCCATGGTGAGCCACTTTTAACACGGTACAAGGCTCTAAACTTTCCAGAATTTTTTCTTCTCTTATTTTTCCGACATCTCCGGTAAACAATCCTCGAAATTGCCCATAGGATAATACAAACACTTGTGAATTATCGTTTTTATCACTCTCTTGTTGTTCTGTATCAGGAGAGAGCCAAGAAAATTCCACTTCTCCATCTCTCATCGTATCCCCCTCTGCCATATAATAAAGTTTCGTTCCATACTGCTTTGCCGTCTCCTCTAATTTTTGATAGGCATCATCTTTTTCCAACAGCCGTGGCAGCAACAATTTCTTTATTTTCACCTGTCCAAACAGTTCTTCCAAGCCATTATAGTGATCCGCATCTAAATGGGTGACGATGGCTCCCTCTAGCGTATGAATCCCATAGTAGTGCAACATTGGCAAAAGCCGATACGTTCCAACTTGTTTTACATCACTGCTCCCTCCGTCCAGTAAATATGCGCGATTCGATGGCATCAAAAAGAGACTGCCATCTCCTTGCCCAACATCTGCATATATGATTTGAAGCGTTGGTTCTGGCTGCCATAGGAAAACGCCGATACAAAAGGCGGCTAGTGCAACTCCCTGTCGTTTTTTATTCAAATAAAACAAAGCGATTCCAACTGTAAAAAAAATCCAATACGGAATGTAAAACTTCTTCCCAAGCTCCCCGGTCAACCAAAAGGAATACGGAATTTTTTCCATCACCTTGCACACTTGTTCATACCCATCAAGAATTATGCCTGCAAAAACTAAAATCATCGCCGCCCATTGTCTTGAAAAAAATCCGATCATTCCTCCGAAAAATCCAATAGGCAATAACACGCCCATCATCGGTATAACGAACAAATTCAATAAAAAGCTATATGGCGACCAACCGTAAAACGTATGGAGTAAAATCGGCAAAGTTGGAATCTGCACAGCGACACTGCTTCTTATGCCATTCCATAGAAAAGAAGTTCGAATGGTTTCTCCCCCATTTTCCTCTGCTTCCTGTCCTTCCCTTTCTTTTCTCCACCTTTTTCTCACTCGCATTTCCAACTCTTCCAAGATAGGCGTATAAATTCCAATTCCAATAATCGCCCCATAAGATAATAAAAATCCGGTATCGAAAAGACAATATGGATTTTTTAACAGCAATAGCACCGCCGATGCCCCCATGGCTGTCAACATATCATAACTTCTCCCGATCATCTCTCCCAGTAAAAAGACGAGCAGCATCATACAGGCACGAAATACCGACGGACTTTGCCCTACCATCATGCAGTAAACGATTAAAAAGCCAATGGCAACACTTCCGGATAGCCAATATCCACATTTTCGTTTTCGAAACTGTTGAAAGATTCCTCTTCCGATCAATCCGATATGCAGCCCCGAAATCGCTAAAATATGGGCGATTCCCTGTTCTTGATAGAGCTGTTTTACCGTTTGATCGATCTGTTTCTTTTCCCCTGTTACCATCGCCATAAGAACCCCTGCCTGCTTCTTCGGCATCGTTTCCTCATAGATTTCACTCCATTTTTTTCGCAGCTGCCATAACGTCTCTCCAAAGGAAGTTTGTCTTTCTCCTTCGCTCACTAACTTTCCCCCCACAACTGTGGCTAAAATCCCTTGTGCCAAGGAATACCGTTCTTGATTAAATTGTCCGGGATTGGTCGGCTTTTTTAATTTCTTTATTTTTCCTTTGACAACGATTGTATTTCCGATAATCACATCTTCTTCCACCCCATAGACGGTGACATCTCCTGCCAATTTCACGTTCTGTCCATTTTGATCCAAAAGAACAGGCTTTTTCAGCCGATACCTCTTTCCCCCTTCTAACTCTTCCCTTGTAAGAACGGTTCCACAAACGCTCACTTCTTCCTCTTCCTCGATTCCCCTTGGCAGCCGAAATTTCTCTTGAAACCACTGGTTATGATACGCCCCAAGAAAAACGAGGCAAAAAACGATCAGAAAAAGAGACAGCGTTCGATACTGTCTCTTTGTTGCTCCTATTAAAAAAATACAAAATAAAAGAAACCAAAACGATAAATCCTTTCCTAAATATCGCCCGCATACCTCTCCAAGTACAAAAGCCATAATCGCTAGAAAGAATGGTCTTTTCAATTTATAACTCCTATTTTTGTCCTATCTGTTTTTATTCATATGTTCCTTTCCATTTGCTCCGCTCGCACAAATCCAAATTTCGCTCGAACGTCCCGTCAAATGGAATATTTTCTCGATACTTTGCAATCCGCTCTCCTTCAATTGTAAACTGAACTTTATTAATATTCGGAAGCTCTACTAAAGAATTCACAATGGAATAAATCGTAATCTCATCTTGAACATCGGATACTCCATCTAAAAACTTCTGATTAAAGTCCACATAACAGATTCCATCTTTTACCGATGTTTTAATCACCTCTGTGCCTTCCGGAATCGTCTTTTTATATTTCTCCGTATCAGGTCCTTTTATCAATTGTTCAATGACTCTCTGTTCAAGAGAGTGCTGATTGCTCACATCTAATTGTGTTTGACATTCCACTAACTTCGTTCCCTTTTTATTTGCAAAATAAAGGCTCACTTCGCCATAAAGCCCATAATTGCTAAAGGTACTATCGTCAGTCACAAAACTGTCACCGTTCATAATTCCAATGACTTGCCCGTCTTGATTGGTAATTGGCTGCCCATTGATCGTGATCTCCACATTGCTCACTTTCGGCAATTGTGTCATGCTTTTTACAATGGCTGCACGGCATAACACTTCAGACACTGGCTCCAACTTGCCATATCCGGAAGTGAAATCTAAGGAAACATAACTATTTTGAACCGTCGCCTTTTGAAATCCCATGCTTTCGGTCACAACCGCTTTATATTGGGATAGATCCGGTGACTCTTGCAGCTGTTTCATAATGAGTTCCACCTCTTCTTTTGTATCGTCGGTTTTCTCTTCATAGGCAAACCAATATTCGACTAATTTTGTTCCTTCCGGATTCAAATAATAAAGTGTTATTCCATCATCTTCTTCTCCGGTTGAATAAGATTCCGGTTTATTTTGACAGGCGGTCACTGTGAAAAGGACAAGGAGGAACACTATCATATAACTTCGTAATCGTTTCAACTTTTCCTCCCCTTTCTACACAACATAATTCAGAGGAATTCGAATAGTAAAGGTTGTTCCTTCCCCTTCTTTGCTATACAGTTTAATGGCGCCTTTGTGCATAAGAATCGCATTTCGTGTGATAGAAAGACCAAGTCCTGTTCCACCTGTCTCTCTGGAACGCGCTTTATCCACCCGATAAAAGCGCTCAAAAATCTGCTCTTGACAGTCTTCCGGTATTCCAACACCAGAGTCCGCAATTTTTACATAAAAGAATTTATGATCGGCATTTAAAGAGACACGAATCCAGCCATTATCCACGTTATATTTAATCGCATTTTCCACTAAGTTTGAAAATGCCAGTGAGAATTTCACCTCATCAATCTCTGCCGTCACAGGACGAAAACTTTCAAATACAATCTCAATATTGCGTTTTGCCGCAAGTGGCCGCAACCGTTTCAAGAGCATTTCCAAAAGTTCATTGATGTCCACCGTAGTAATCGTAAGGGCAGACACTTTCTTATCCATTTTTACAAGAGCCAATAAGTCATTAATAATCTTATTCTCTCGCTCAATTTCTGCCGCAATATCCACCATAAACTCTCGATAAAGCTCCGCCGGAACCCCTTCTTGTGAGAGCAAAGAATCTGCCAACACCTTCATAGAAGTGATTGGAGTTTTTAACTCATGGGAGACGTTTGATACGAATTCCTGCCTAGAGTCTTCAACCGCTTGGATCTTTGCGGTAATATCGTTGATCGCTGATGCCATCTCCTGTATTTCTATATATCCTTCCACAGGAATTTTCTCATCTAAATGCCCATCAGACATATGCTGAATGACACGGTTAAACACCTTAAATCGCTTCGTCAACATCTTTCCAAGCCCCCAAGCGATGAGCAAGGACAAAATAAGAAACATAACATAAAGTGTTTTACTTCTCTCATGAATTTCTCCTTGTGTCGTTTCCACATCTTTTATTGAAATCGTCGCAGAAATTAAACCGACACAAGCCTTTTCATCGGAATCAAGAATGGGAACCATAACTTCTGCATATCCGTTCTCTGTCTTTGAAAATTTCAGAGTTTCTCCTTCCATCATTCGAATGACATCTTCTGAAATTAAATATTTATTTTGATCAAGATTATATGTATCTTTTATAATTCTAAAATTCTTATCGACGATAAGTATTCGCCCTTCTAATACATTTGCCAGCTGCTCCACTTCCACATTCAGCGTGCTTGCGGCATCTTGAATGAGAAAATTCGCCGCATACACTTGATTTGCAAGCATATTACATTGCAGCTGCACTTGATTCACTTTCTGCTCAATGGATTTTTGATAATAGGAGCTTTCTAAGCTCTCACCAAAAATAAAAATCATAAGCATTGTCAAAGAAAAAAAGGAAAGAAATACAGCAAACTTCATACTTTTTAAGCCTTTTAGCTTAACCTTGAGTTTGGAAATAATATCCTACACCCCATTTCGTATGTATATATTTTGGTTCCCCTGGATTGCTTTCAATTTTCTCACGAAGTCTACGAATATGAACATCTACGGTTCTTACATCGCCCGGATAATCATATCCCCAAACGGTATTTAATAATTTTTCTCTGCTGTATACTTTCTCTGGATTCGTAATCAATAATTCAACTAAATCAAATTCCTTTGCTGTTAAATTCACTTCTTTTCCATCGATATACACACGACGGCTTTCACAATCAATTTTCAGCCCTCCAGAAGTAATCACCTTTTGCTGTTGTTTTTCGCTCACCTGTTTACTGCTTCTTCTTAAAATAACTTTAATTCTCGCCTTGACTTCTAATATATTAAATGGCTTTGTGATATAATCATCTGCCCCATATTCAAGACCGAGAATTTTATCCATATCGTCTCCTTTTGCAGTCAACATAATAATTGGAACATCGGAAAATTCTCGAATTTGCTGGCACACTTCAAATCCAGTCAGCTTTGGAAGCATCACATCTAGTAAGATAATATCATAAGTATTGTTTTTTACCATATTGAGAGCTTCCTCTCCATCATAGGCACAATCCACTTGCATATCATCTTGTTCCAGACTGAATTTCATTCCCTTCACAATTAACTTTTCATCATCTACTACTAATACTTTTCTTCCCATTCTTTCTATTCACCTCAGTGTATTGTTATCCAATCTTTCACTTTTTGAAAGACTCCGTCTTTGATACCCCTTATTTCTTTTAATTCCTCAATGGATTGAAACGCCCCATGCTCTTCTCGATAAGCAAGAATGGAATCCGCCTTTGCCTCTCCAATTCCGGTAAGAGTCATAAGCTCTTCCTTTGTGGCAAGGTTGATATTCACTTTCTGTGATTGCCCGCTCTCTTCCACCGGCTGCTCAGAGGTACTTTCTTCCCCTTTCCGAGGAATATAGATCTGTTCTCCATCTGAGAGCAGTTTTGCCAGATTAACTTTCAGCCGATCCGCCTTTTTTGTAAATCCGCCTGCACGTTTTACGGCATCATTGACCCTTGCGCCATCGGGAAGTTCATACACATCTGGCCGTTTCACAGCGCCGCATACATACACATAAAGATTGCTATCATCACTTGTCTTTCCTGACACCTCTGTCTCAGAAAATTCTGTTGTCCGCTCCGTCTGTTCACTGAGCAGAATCTCACTTTCGCTCTGGGAATCACTACATGCTGTAAGAGTCACAGCTGTCAGGAAGAAAAATAAATAAAGGAATAATACGCCTTTCTTCATACAATGATACTCCTTCCATTGTATAATAGATCTCAGGTTACAGCAATCCCTTTTCCTAGAAAGAGCTGCCGTTTATGGCGTTGTTTCTATTGTACCGAATCTTTTCCACCTTTTCAACTGATAAATCTTACTAATTACTTACGATTTCTATGGAAAAAGTGCCTTTCATGACACAAAACTTCTGATTCTTAGTAATTTTCACTAATAAAGGGACCTTTTCTACCACAAAAACATACAAAAATACTCTTTCAAACAGAATACTTCCATTTGAAAGAGCATCATTTTTCCTCTAATGATAGAGCAACGCTTCCATCTTCTTTTGCACTTCGTCCATCTGCCTTGAAACTGTCGCTCCATTCCATATATTTTCATTGGCAATTCTCATATAATTCCAAAATTCTTTCATCACTTTTCCTTTTGGAATTGGCATACTCTGTTCATATTGCCGATAAATCATCGACAGCTTCTCATCTTCATAGAGAATCCCTTTCTTTGCCGACAGCCTTCCGATGGTGTCATACTGCTGATTGGCAAATTCATAAGATAAATAGCTGGCAAAAAGTTCCGCCGCTTTTGGTTGTGTTGATTGTTGATTGACAACTGCAAGTTCTGTAACCGAAAGACTATTAGTTTCGATTTCATCAGTTAGATCCGGCAAAATTGCCACCTCATATGGGCTATCTTTTTGCAGGGCATTGACCACATCGGTTTCACAAATGGCAAACAGCGCTTCCTTTCGTTCGATGGATTTTAAGACGCTCTCATAGTTTGCCGTCTCCATCGTTCCCACCGGAAGATTATTTAACTCCTGAAAATATTTCATCGCCTCTACGGTTTGATAATTATTGATTTTAAATTGACTAAAATCATCTCCTGTTTCCCCAAACAGCTTGCTATCTTTTCCTAAAAACATAAAGTTTGTATACGGATCGGTTAGATCCCACTTAAACAAATTCGTATTGTCTTTTTCATCAGAAAACTGTTCCCCGTATTCGATCATTTCATCAAATGTCTGTGGCGCATGGCGAATATCATCGGAATGATAGAGCAAAAAATATGTATCAAAATAAAGGGGATACCCATAGACACCGTCTTGTAGACTAGCCGCTCTTATCGCCGTTTTTGGATAATTTTCTTGTAAAAAGTTCATTGTAAAAAATTCCATCGGTTTGGCAATGCCATATTGCTGTGCCTGCTTTAATTGATCGTTGGAAATCAAATAGAGATCCGGCGCTTCTCCATTTTTGCTTTTCAGAGCGATTTCTTTTAAATAATCGGTCTTTTTTATATAACAGCACTGGATTTCCATCGAATACTTTTCTTCAAACCCTTCCGCTGCCTCTAAAAGAAACTGTTCCTCCGCCTCGTTTTGATACCAGACGACCAACTTCGCATTTTTCTCCACATCAAAATCCTTTTTTAAACTTTCATAACTTGTGCTGTTTTTACGCTCTCCTACAATTTCCACTTTTTCACACCCAGTTGTCATGGAAAGTAAAAGCGCCAAAATGCCAATGGCACAAATGACTTTGCTCAAACCTTGCTTCATTTTCTATAAACACCTTTCCAAAATAGAAAGCATCTCGTCAACATGACTTTTTTCAATAATAAGAGGTGGTACAAAGCGAATTGTATTATTTCCTGCTGATAAAAGAATAAGTCCGTTTTCGAGCGCTTTTGTTATTACTTCACCGACTAAAACGTCTTGTTTTAATTCCAGACCATGCATCAAGCCAATTCCTCGATGCTCTTTTATCATATCATATTTTTGTGCAAATGTATCTAATTTCTCCCCAAGATATGTTCCAACTTCTTTTACATGTTCCGTAAGATTCCATTCTTCATACAGATCATATACTTTGCTGACTGCCGCTGTTGCCAATGGATTTCCGCCGTATGTCGTTCCATGATCGCCCGGCACTAACGTTGTGCTGCATTTTTTGCTCGCCACAAATGCCCCTACCGGAATTCCGCAGCCAAGTGCTTTTGCCAACGTCATAATGTCCGGTTTCACCCCATATAATTGGTGGGCATACATGGCACCACAGCGCCCCATACCGCATTGAATTTCGTCAAAGATCAATAAAATATCTTTTTCATCACAGATGGCTCTTAACCCTTCCAAAAATTCTTTGTTGGCAGGATAAATGCCGCCTTCCCCTTGTACGACTTCTGTAATAATGGCACAAGTGTTATTGGTAATTTTATTTTTCACATCGTCTAAATCATTAAACTGTGCAAAGACAGCGCTAATTCCTTTTGGAATCATTCCTTCCCGATATTTTTTCGTGCCGGTAACTGAGAGCGCCCCTTGACTTCTTCCATGAAAACTGTGATCCATCGCAATAATTTCATATTCCTTTGTCGGATCTTTTTCATAGGCATATTTTCTCGCAACTTTTATAGCGCCTTCAATGGCTTCTGTTCCGCTGTTTGTAAAAAATACTTTATCAAGCCCTGTGGAATTCACAATTTTCGTAGCAGCTTCAATGGCAGGCACATTATAATATAAATTCGATGTATGAATGAGCTTGTCGATCTGATCTTTTAACGCCTGATTGTATGCTTCATTATGATACCCGAATGCAAAAACGGCAATTCCCGCTCCAAAATCCAAATATTTTTTTCCATCTGTATCATATAAATAAACGCCTTCTCCATGATCTAACACGACTGGAAAACGGTTATATGTTTTCATAATGACTTGTTCTGCTTGCTCTTGATAGTTCATCTGCTCTCTTCTCCTCTCTTTCTATAAAAAAATTTATTAAAACAGCGGTTCCTTTACAATAGCGGTTCCAATTCCTTTTTCCGTAAAGAACTCAAGCAATAAGCAATGTTGCTGGCGCCCGTCTAAAATATGGACTCTTCCTACGCCGCTTTCTACCGCCTCAATACAGTTTTTCAATTTCGGAATCATTCCGCCGCCGACAATTCCATTGTCAATAAACTCTCTTGCCGCCTTTAAATCCATTTCAGAGATCAACGTATCTTTATCTTCCGGATCCACATAGACACCTTCTATATCCGTTAAAAATACTAATTTTTCCGCATGAAGCCCTTTTGCAATGGCACAAGCCGCATCATCTGCGTTAATATTATACGCTTCAAACTCATCGCCCAATCCGATCGGAGCGATAACCGGCACATAATCATCTTCGATTAAGTTTTCCAATAGATCGGCATTGACTTTCTTCACTTGCCCTACAAATCCAATATCCTTTCCGCCAGAATATTTTTTCTCAACGCGCAGCATTCCGCCGTCACGTCCGCTCAGCCCTACTGCTTTGATTCCTTGCTTTTCCATCATCGCAACAAGGCTTTTATTCACTTTATTTAAAACCATTTCTGCCACTTCAATTGTATCCGCATCGGTCACTCGAAGCCCATTGACAAACTCCGACTTTTTGCCTAAGAGCTGAATCCATTTGCTGATCTCTTTTCCGCCGCCATGTACGATAATCGGTTTCATGCCGATTAATTTTAACAACGCCACATCTTTAATAACATTATATTTTAACTCTTCGTCAAGCATGGCGCTTCCCCCATACTTTACAACAATTTTGGCTCCATTAAATCTTCGAATATAAGGCAGCGCCTCAATGAGTGTTTGGGCTTTTAATACTACTTCGCTTTCTACTTGCATCTCTTTCCTTCCTCTCTTCTTTCTCTTCTAATTCAAGCGCTTCTAAAGTGTTTCTTTTTTACACAGTTCCGATTAAGAGCGATAATCCGCATTAATATTGACATATTCATGCGTTAAATCACAGCCCCATGCCGTCGCTTTTTCTGTGCCGCCTTTTACATCAGCAATGCATATAACATGATCCGCTGAAAGAATTTTTGTTGCCACTTCTTCATCATAACCTGTTGCTAATCCATCTTTTACAAGAAGTAAAGAACCGTATTCGCTTTCCACTGTAATATCCGTTGTATCCGGATTAAACTCTGCCCCTGAATATCCCATGGCGCAGAAAATTCGTCCCCAGTTAGCATCTTTTCCATACATCGCCGCTTTTGTTAAATTGGAACAAGCAACCGCTTTGCTCAATATTTTTGCATCTTCTTTTGTCGCCGCATTGACAACGTTCACTTCCAATAATTTCGTTGCGCCCTCACCATCTTCTGCAATTCGTTGTGCCAAATATGTGTTGACATAGTGTAACGCCTTTACAAACACTTCATAGTCTTCGTTTACACAGTCAATCACTTTGTTTCCTGCCAATCCGTTTGCTAAAAGATATGCCGTATCATTGGTGGAAGTATCGCCGTCCACCGATACCATATTATAAGTTTCTTGCACATCTTCATATAAGGCTTTTTGAAGCATCTCTTTTGCAATGGCGATGTCCGTCGTTAAAAAGGCGAGCATCGTTCCCATATTCGGGTGAATCATTCCGGAGCCTTTGCACATACCGCCAATGGTCACCGTTTTTTTATCCACTTCAAATGTCACTGCAATTTCTTTTTTCTTCGTATCCGTTGTTAAAATCGCTTCTGCCGCCTTAATTCCCGATTCTCTATCGCTTTTTAACTCTGGCACGAGCAATTCAATTCCAGCTTCTACCATATGCATTGGAAGTTGATTTCCGATAACTCCTGTGGAACAAACAAGCACCTCTTCTTTTTGAAGTCCTAATTTCTTCGCCGTTAATTCCGCCATTGTTTCACAGTTTTTCATACCCTCTTGCCCAGTACAAGCATTGGCAACTCCGCTGTTTACAACAATCGCCTGCGCCTTTTCTTGTGTTTTCACTAGCTGCTGTCCCCATTTTACAGGGGCCGCTTTCACTTTATTTCTCGTAAATGTTCCTGCAAATACCGCTGGAACTTCGCTATAAATTAACGCCATATCTTTTTTTGATTTTCCTTTGCGGATCCCTGCATGAACACCTGCTGCCTCATATCCTTTTGCTGAAGTTACGCCACCATCGATTACTTTCATTTGATTTCCCTCTTTTCTCTTCTATCTTTCTTCGTCTTTCTTATCTATATAGAGCTAAGAAGTTCTAAAACTCTTCCTAAGTCTCAAACTTCTTTGCTGTTTTTTCACTTGTTTATACAACCGTTTTATGGAAACATTGGAACAAGCTCTAATCCTTCGCTTTCAGGAAGCCCGAACATTAAATTCATATTTTGTACCGCCTGCCCAGCTGCACCTTTTACAAGATTGTCCATAGCCCCCATCATAATGATGCGATTAGTTCTCTCATCAATTTTAAAATTAACATCGACATAGTTGCTGCCTTCCACCCAGCGAGTTTGTGGACATAAGTTTTCTTCTAATACGCGCACAAACTTCTCATGTTTATAATAGCGATCATAGATGCCTTTTACCTCTTCATACGTCACGTTTTTCTTTAAAGAAGCATAGGCGGTCACTAAAATCCCTCGATTCATCGGCACGAGATGAGGAGTAAAGTTAATGCACACCGGCTCCCCTGCCGCATAAGAAAGCTGCTCTTCAATCTCCGGTGTGTGGCGATGCGCTGCTACCCCGTATGCCTTAATATTTTCATTGACTTCACAATATAGATTATCTACCTTCGCCCCTCTGCCAGCGCCGGACGTTCCTGATTTTGCATCGATAATAATAGTATTCGGATCGATAAGCCCTTCTTTTACTAATGGATAAATAGAAAGGAAGGAGCAAGTTGGATAACAGCCCGGATTGGCGATTAATCTCGCCTGTTTGATAGCTTCACGATTCACTTCACAAAGTCCATATACCGCTTCTTCTATATAAGAAGGACTTTTATGCTCTATTCCATACCATTTCTCATAAGTTTTCACATCTTTTATACGAAAATCAGCACTTAAATCAATAATCTTCACTTTGGAAAGCACTTCTTCTGATACAAGAGAAGCACATAATCCTTGTGGTGTCGCTGTAAAAATAACGTCGACCGCATTTGCCAACTCTTCCATATTATCATCGAGACATTTGTCCTCTACCAATTCAAACATATTCCCAAAGATTTCTGCATATTTCTTATCGATATAACTTCTAGAGCCATACCAGACAATGTTTGCTTCCTTATGTTGTAATAAAATTCGAACAAGTTCCTGTCCTGCATATCCGGTGGAACCAATAATACCTACTTTTATCATATGACACTCCATTCCTTTCTCAATCCTATTCTCACATCGCCCTTTTTGTATAATAGGCGAATTTTATTCATAATTATACAACCATATACATTTTTATGCAATATATTTTTTTCGTTTTTTATGTATTTTATTATGTATAATCGTTATTTTGTTTATTATTACAACATTTATTTTAATAAAAATTCAAAAAATATTCATTTTTCCTATTGCATAATATTCATTTTAGTAGTATAGTAATTAGCAACAGAGAAAATTCTTATAACAATGCGAGCTATCGTAAGTGATCGCAGAAAAAGAAAGATAGATAAAAACGATTGGAGGATTCTTTATTATGAAAGAAAAAGTTGTTTTAGCATATTCAGGTGGGCTTGATACAACAGCCATTATCCCTTGGTTAAAAGAAAATTTTGATTATGAAGTTATTTGTTGCTGCATCGACTGCGGACAAGGTGAAGAATTAGACGGATTAGAAGAACGTGCAAAATTATCCGGCGCTTCTAAATTATATATCGAAAATATTATCGATGAATTTTGTGATGACTACATTATGCCTTGTGTAAAAGCCGGCGCTGTTTATGAAAATAAATACTTGCTCGGAACTTCTATGGCTCGCCCAGGAATCGCGAAGAAATTAGTCGAAATTGCAAGAAAAGAAGGTGCTTCCGCCATTTGCCACGGCGCTACTGGAAAAGGAAATGACCAGATTCGTTTTGAACTCGGAATCAAAGCATTGGCTCCTGATTTAAAAATTATCGCTCCTTGGCGTATGACAGATATTTGGACGATGCAATCTCGTGAAGATGAAATTGAATATTGCAAACAACATGGAATCCACCTTCCATTTTCAGCAGATAGCAGTTATAGCCGTGACCGCAACTTATGGCATATTAGCCATGAAGGTCTTGAACTTGAGGTTCCTGCTTGTGAACCAAACTACGATCACTTATTAGTTCTTGGAGTTTCTCCTGAAAAAGCTCCAGATGAAGGGGAATATGTCACAATGACATTTGAAAAAGGAATTCCAACTTCTTTAAATGGAGAGCAGCTGAAAGTTTCTGAAATTATTACAAAATTAAATGAACTCGGCGGAAAACATGGAATCGGCATTGTTGATATTGTAGAAAACCGTGTTGTTGGAATGAAATCCCGCGGTGTTTATGAAACTCCTGGCGGAACAATCCTTATGGAAGCTCATGCGCAGTTGGAAGAACTCGTTCTCGATCGTGCAACGATGGAAACAAAGAAAGATTTAGGCAACAAATTTGCGCAGATCGTATATGAAGGAAAATGGTTTACTCCTCTTCGTGAAGCCATTCAAGCATTTGTTGATGTAACACAGCAATATGTCACAGGGGAAGTAAAATTCAAACTTTATAAAGGAAATATTATTAAAGCTGGAACAACCTCTCCATACAGCTTATACAGCGAATCTTTAGCATCTTTCACAACAGGCGATTTATATGATCACCATGATGCAGATGGATTTATCACATTATTCGGTCTTCCATTAAAAGTTCGTGCGATGAAAATGGCAGAAGTTGAACAAAACCAAAAATAATTTACATTTTAATTTGATACCTCTTAATAATTTTTTATCATATATTTTTTCAAAGTGGCTGTCTATTGCAGCCACTTTTTCTTTATCAGATTCCGATGATGTCTTAGTAAAATCATATAAGAAAACAATTGTTTCCCTTTGATTTTCTTCTGTTTTTTATGCAAAATATAAAAAATCATGTGTATTATAGAATAAGTATTGACTATTTTTCCTATCTATGTTTTACTTATTACAAGAATATTATACTTTTTTCTAAATTAATTTATATTTTCCAAAAATGCGAGGTGTTACTATGAGAAAGAAATTACTGACGTTTTTCGTCGCCACATCTTTATTCTGTTCCACACTCCTAACCGGTTGTGAAATGCCCTCTCTTCAAAGTGCAGGCACAACGGAAGCGGAATATGTGGAGATTGAGCAAAATCCAGTAAGCGTCCACGATCCTTCCATTATCAAGGCTGATGGCTCCTATTATATTTTCGGCTCCCATCGTGCATGGGCAAAAAGCGATGATTTAATCAGCTGGGAAACCATTTCCTTAAACATCAACACAGAATATCCAAATATGTTCTCCGATCTCTGGGAAAATTATTGTAAGACCGATTCCAACACTGATATGTCCGGAAATATGTGGGCTCCTGATATTATCTATAACGAAACGATGAAAAAATACTGTATGTATATGAGCGTCAACGGCTCTGAATACAACTCCGCCATCGTGTTGCTCACCGCCGATCAAGTGACCGGACCATATACTTATGTCGGTCCTGTCGTATTCTCTGGATTTAACACGTCCACTCACCCAGCTTCCTATACCGATGTATATCAAGTTCTTGGAAAAGATGCTGATTTAAGCCGCTACCAATCCACTGACGATACGAAACTAAACGCCATCGATCCTTGTGTCACTTATGATAAAGAGGGGAATCTTTGGATCTCCTTCGGTTCTTGGTTTGGCGGAATCTATATGCTGAAATTGGATCCAAAAACAGGGCTTCGTGATTACAGCACGACATACGAAACAAAAGAAAATGTATCCGACGCCTATTATGGCTATAAAATCGCTGGCGGGCATGAAGTTTCCGGTGAAGCCTCCTATATTCTTCCTATCAATGACTATTACTATCTCTTCATGTCCTACGGTGGTTTGACAGCAGATGGCGGATACCAAATGCGTGTCTTCCGCTCCGAAACGATTACTGGTCCTTATGTGGATCAAAATGGCTCTCCTGCCATTTATACGGAGAAGATGAATAACTTGCTCCTCAACATCGGAACTCGCCTTATGAGCTCTTATTCTTGGAGTGGTTCTTCTGAAATTCGTGTGGCTCAAGGTCATAACTCCGCCCTTGTTGACGACGATGGGCGCATTTTCCTCATTTATCACTCTCGCTTTGCCGATCGAGGAGAAGAACATGAAATTCGCACCCAGCAGCTCTTTGTCACAGAAGATGGTTGGCTTGTAAGCGCTCCTTATGAATATGCCAGAGAATCCCTCTCAATGGAAGGCTATCAAAAGGAAGAAGTCATCGGAGATTATGAATTCCTCATTCATAAACCTACTTCCTATTATCAAGGCGGCGGCGATAGCGACTCCGGCATTAATCAGGCAACTCTTATCACATTAAAGAAAAATGGAACGATTACAAGCAAAGACGATTCTATCTCTGGCACATGGACACTTTCAGAAGGAAGCCCTGCTATGACGTTAACAATCGATGACGTCACTTATGAAGGCTACTTTCTAAAAATCCCAAATGAATCGGAACATAAAGTCGAGATGACATTCACCGCCATTGGAAATAATGTTTGTATATGGGGAAGTCAGCAATAAGAACAAGGGGCTATCTGGAAATAGACAGCCCCTTAAATTTTCTATCTTATTTTGACGTTGGAATGGTAATATCAATATCACCATTATAATTTGTATTCCAGAAACGCCATGTTAGAATTTTTAAAACTTTAAATCATAATATTATTCTGATTGATATAAATTTTGTTGTGCTTGGTACATAGAAAAATACTTTCCTTTTTGTTTCATTAATTGTTCATGTGTCCCTTCTTCCACAATCCGCCCTTTATCAAACACCAAAATCCGATCACAAACTTGTGTCACAGATAAGCGATGGGAGATCAAGATAGTTGTTTTATTTTTGCATACTTCTCGCAATTGATAATAAATTTCATTTTCCACCTTTGGATCAAATGCACTCACCGGCTCATCTAATATTAAAAATTCACTCTCCTGTTTTAAAAAAGCTCTTGCTAATGCCAACCTTTGCCAATTTCCCCCTGATAATTCTATTCCCTTTTCCTCTAACTGTCCAAGTACCGTTTCTATTCCTTCTGGCAATTCTTCCACAAAGCCTAACAACTTCCTCACTTGTTTCCACTCTTCTTTTGTTATCTCATCTTGATTTGTCAAATTTTCTTTAATTGTCATTTGATATTGATTAAAACTTTGAAGCAAGCACCCTGTCTTTTCTCTCATATCCTCTAACACTTCCGACAATGGGTATTGTCCAACAAAAATATCACCACTTTGTGGCTCATATAGTCCAAGCAACAAATGCACAAATGTCGATTTTCCACTTCCATTTTCCCCTACAATTGCAACAATTTCATTTTCACGAATCGCAGCAGAAATATGATGTAAAGCCCATTGTTTTGCATTGGGATAGCGGAAGGAAACATTTTTCACTTCAATTGTTTTACCTTCGATTGCCACTGCATTTGCTTCTTCTTGTTCTTCTTGAAACTGCATAAATTCATAAAAATCATGCAAATACAAGCCTTTTTCATTATAACTGCCTAAGATTTCTAATATTTCAACGGTACTATTTCTAAGCCCCTCAATCACCGAAATCAACAACATAAAACTTCCAATGCTCGTTTTTCCCTTTACAATCAAAATACAAGTGATTCCCATACAAATTAAAAAAGAGGAATTTTTTACAAACGTCACTGCAATCGCCATCAAGCTATGACGCACCAGTAATTTCTTTCGCTTGTCCCAAAGGTTCTTTCGCAATGCAAAATATTTATTCGATAAATAGGAAGTGAGTGCAAATGTTTTGATCTCTTTTTGATATTCTCTTCTTGATAATACTTGAAATAAATAACCAATCTTTCTTGTATCCGTACTGATTTCTACTTCCTGCTCATACCGCTCAAACCCTTGTTTTTTTAACATAACAAAATATGGAACTGTAAGAATAATCGTAATCACTGGAAAGTACCATGCCACTGTTCCTAATACGATCACATAAGAAATCACAGTCGTTATTCTGGAAAATAAACGGATCATCTGGTGAATAATATCCGATACTTGTTCTGACTGATCATACACACGTTCCATGCGATCTAAATTTTCTTTCTCTTCCAATACTTCAAATCGAAGTTTCTTTATTTTCCCTATTACTTTTTTTGTAAATTGTATTGAAGTTTCATAAGAAAACTCTGCTCTTTTTATTTCCAATTGATTCGATAATAATACTAATAACACATCAACAATAAAATTCAGAATAAGCCATTGCAGCAATTTATTTTTTTGAAATGCTTGAATAGAATCCACGATTTCTTTATCCAAATACGCACTCATTGATACAAAAAGAGAAGAGATTATCGTACCAATTACGATCAAACATAGACATTTTTTTTGATTTTCTATCATTTCTTTTATCATGAATAACAATTCTTTTCTCTCTTGCTTCTTCATCATTCACTCCTCTTTTCTCATCTAATTTCCTATGCCTCTTGATACCATTTCGCCTGCATTTCAAAAAACTGTTTGTACGCACCATTGTTTTTCATCAGTTCTGTATGGCTTCCTTCCTCTAATAACACACCATTTTGCAAAAATAAAATGCGATCGGCTTGTTTTGCAAGTCCAATGCGATGTGTAATAATAATCCCCCCGCCCTCTTTTAAATCCTCTTTGATTGTCTCAAATTGTTTAACTTCTGCGATCGGATCAAGACTTGCTGACGGTTCATCAAAAATTACAAAAGGCTCTGCGCCAAAAAATCCTCTCGATACGGCAATTTTTTGCCATTCTCCTCCTGAAAGCTCCACTCCATTTTCATCAAATAATTTTCCTAAAATGGCTGTTTCATCTTCTTTTACCTTTTTATAAATAGACATCGCACCGCCTTTTTTGATTGCCTTTTGAAATAAATCCTTTCTCTCTTGTTTTGCCAAATCTCCAAATACTATATTTTCTTTTAGTGAAAGTTCAAATCGCACAAAATCTTGATACACACTGTTCATTCTCTTATTTGTTCTTCTTATGGAGCCTTTTGTCGGTTGCAATAGTCCTAATATCATTTTGGCTAGTGTACTTTTTCCAGAACCATTTTCCCCGACAAGTGCAACGATTTCCCCTTTTTGTATCGTAAAGCTAATATCTTTTAACACTTCTTTTTTATTCGGATAAGAAAAATCTACATGAGACAAAGAAACTATTTCATCACCGCTTGTCCCTTCATAAGAAATGCTATCTTCCTGTTTTAATAACTCTCTAAATTCTCTTACATATACTTCTTGTTCTTTTAATGTCGCCCATGATTCAAAGAGTGCATTGATTCCAGTTAAAAGGGAATCCTTACTATTATAAATCAAGAAAAAAGCCCCTATTGATGTCTTTCCTTCCATAACCGAATACGCTAATATACATAATACAATTTTATCTAAAAAAGAAACAAAACTGCCGAGCCAAAAATACGTTTTATTCCATTTTTTTGTAAATAAAATGCCTGTTTGGAATTTTTGTTCATTCTCTTTTTCCCATTTTTCTAAAATCCATAAAAACTTTCCACTCACTTTTAATTCTTTTATCGATTTCTTTTGTGTCAATAATTCAAAAAAATAATTTATTTTTCTATCACTGCGATCGAATCTCCTTTGATTTTCAATTCCCTCTTCAATATATCGTTTATCGATAAAATGCCCAATAAACGCCATACATAAAAACAAAAGAAAAAATAAAATGGATTCCTTTGCTATAATATATGCCGTCATCGCTAGTCCAATGATTTGTGCAGCTGCATGAAACATTTCATTTAATAAATTGCTCATTCCGTACCAACTCATCGTTTCACTTCGATATAGTTTCTCCAACCATCTGCTTTGATCAAAACAAATGAGATTCGCCTTTTTCACTGCATGAAAAAAATATTTCTGTAATAAAATAGACAATTCATTTTCTATCTTTTCAATAAATACCATAGAAAAAGAATATTGAATGTTTTGTAATGATGTTAAAAAATATAAAAGTATAATACCAAATAGTATTGTTCTTGATACTTCCATATGTACTTCTAATTCATTGATTAATTGTTTGATTACTAAAGAAGACAATGGATCAAATAAATATAAGATACTGTATCCAATTAAAATAAAAACGAGAAAAATTGCCTGTGATTTCCACGCAATTTTAACCGCCCACGCTAACTGTTTCATGGCACTCCTTTTCTAAAAGAGCCGCCATAGCAAATGCTCTATGACGGCTTATGTATATAATCAGATAATTACTACTTTATAAATACTTAATGCAATATTTAGTTTCTTCAAAAATTGAAAAACTGCTCTTATATCAGTTTTTTTATTTTCGAATTATTACATTGTTTTTACAGTTCCAAAATATTATTCCTTATAGTAACCATTGCAATAGCGCTTTGAACAATATTGAGGAATACACCCATTTTCTGAATTGTTATTATATGTTTTTTTACAATAATTTTTTTTACATTTTTTCTTAGTATTCAAGCCATTAAATGAACGAACTTTAGGCTTTGAATAAACTATTCTTCCCATATTATCACCCTATATTATTTTTCATCAAGTATATGTTTTTTTACAATATCTAGTACAAAAACCATTTGCACAATATTTTTTAGGGCAAGTATATCCCGATCCAGTCTTATACTTTCTTTTACAATATTGTTTACAATTAGGCTTTAATTCTAATTCACTCAAAGAGGTTAATTCGGGTTTTGAATAAATTAGTTTCCCCACTTTATCACCACCTCATATCGTAGTAATTATCTTAATTATAACCTAGTTCATATTATTTTTTAAATCTTCCAATAAAAGAATCGAACGCTCTCTACATTCTCCATCTGTTTTTGATAAAGACTTGTACTTCATAAATGAAATCGCTGGACAGCCACGTCCACAGAGGAATTGCCACACACATTGTTCGCACTCTTTTATTTCTTTTCTAAGTTGCTGAAGTTCTTCCATAATACGATTTATTTTTTCACTCTGACAGACAATCTGATAGAGTGTATTTTCCTTTATATTTCCAATCGAATACACTTCTAGGCTTTGGCATAAATATACATTGCCATATGGATCAATTCTAGGAGAAACGCCGATTTCCTCTTCGTCCATAAACGGACAACCTATTGAAGTTTCTGGAAAACTAATTTCCATTCCTTCTGAAATCCATCTTTTAATATCCTCATCTTGCTTCAATTGCTCTGTGAGTTCATGAATTTCTCTATGTGTCAATGCAATTTTTTTCCCATTTTTCTTCGTCCTTCCGGTATCATTTAACTCAGAAAAAGAAACGTCCATCAAGTTTTCTTCTCTTAATTTTACAATCATATTTTTCAAATCATCTCGGTTATATTGGTTCACAACACAATGAATTTGAATCTGATTTTGCTCTAAAAACTTTTCCTTTAAATAGGCAATTCCTTTCATCGTCTGTTCATAGCTGCCCTTTCCACAAAGTGGATCGTGAGTTTCAGCACAAGAGCCGTTTAAACTGATTTGGAACGCAATATTTTCCTTTGGCAACTTCTCCACAATTTCTTTTGTAATCTTTGTCGCATTTGAAATAATTGTGATTTGAAATCCTTCACCAATGCAAAAATTAATATATTCTAATAAATCTTCATGGAGAAATGGCTCTCCTCCTGAAAATGTAATATGTTCTTGTCCTGCTTGTTTTAGTGAAGCACAAACATTTGCTAAATCTTCTTTTGAAATCGTCGCCATCTTATGTCCTGATTCATTATAACAATGTAAGCAACGAAGATTACATTCTGTTGTCAGCTCAATATATGCTCCGATTAAATTGTATTTTATTTTTTTACTCACAATCAACAAGCCCCCTCTTCTTCATTTCTTTCATAATGACTAGACAGTCCTCTTTTATTATATCTTTTGTAATTTCTTCCTTATTTAAGCAATTATCATAAATTTCACTTGCAATCTCATCAGCTGTCTTTCCATCGCAATGTTCTAACATATAGATTGCACTCTCATTTAATAAATGGAGGGATTTTGTCTTTCGCTCTAACACGACATAACTATCCTCAATTTGATTTAAAATATAATCGTTTTTCTTATATACAACTTCTTGCATAGTTTTCCCCTCCAAGCTTATTTTTTTGAACAACTTTATTCTACCACAATTCACCACAAATGTGTATGGCATTTATATAATAATAAAAGTGATTCACACTTCCAAATTTCTTTGTTACAATATTCAAAGAGAAAATACCTATTACAAATAATTTTCCCACTACACTAACATTTCATCTTTGGTGACTTTACTGTATCATTTTTCATTATTTTTATTTATGACTTTTTTGGAAAATTTAAAATTTTCCAAAAAAGTCATAAACTATACTCCATCATCTTTTTATAATAAAAAAGTAAACAATATATTTTTATTTTATCTATTTTGTCATTTATATTTTTTACATCAACTAATTACTCTATAACTCCTTATTGTAATAATTCTAACATACCAATGAACTATTACAATGAATACAACTCTCTTTGTTCAGCAACTAAATAAACAATTTCCTTATCACCCATGAAAATCGCCCCCTTTAAAGCCTGTTCTAAATATATCTGACAGGCTTTTTTATATTTCTCTTTTTCTATGTTTTTCTTATTATTTGATATTTCCTGTCCATAATTCCACCCTATATTATACAAATGGTTATATAACAAACGACTATCTTCATGTAAACAATTGATTTTTATTCCTTTTTTCGCCAATTTTATACTTTCATCATATCTTCCACTCAATCCCAATGTCTGTTCCATGCTATAACAGAGTAAATTATAACTATTATACCCAGCCATTGGATACACTTCTTCAAAATAATATTGTAACCTTTTATAAATTTCTATCGCCCTATCATATTCTTTTTCATCTTTGTAGGATTGTGCAATATTAATCAAAATTCCGATTTCTGTACGGCTCAAAAATCGTATCAATTTTCTCTTATCTTCTAGTCGGAACTCTTTCCAAGTCAACTGTAACTCTTCTACTAATTGCGCTCGATATTGTTCTGCTGTTATCTTTTTTCCATAATAAGAAATAACTGTATCCACTCTTCTTATATACTGCTCATTGATAGTAATATCTATATCAATATAAGTTTTTAATTCTTCCACATATTCTCTCGCTTTTGCAAATTGTAATTCATTCAACATATGCTCAATATTCCACCAAAGTTCTTGCACATAGAATCCCTCTCCGACAACTGGCGTATTCTCCATCTGATATTTTCCTAGCCCTAATTGTTGAAAATAGTGTTCACAAGTTGTTTTTCTTGGATTTTGATGACCATGTTCAATCCTTGATAACGTGCTTGGATCGGCTTTTCCATTTCCCTTTTTATTATTCTGATTTAGTTCTTCCTGTGTCTTTTCTTCATATTCTCTCGTGTTTTTAATAACAGCATGAATAGAATAGATTCCTAAATGTGGTCGCCTTTCTCCCTGTTCTTCCTTTTCTTCATTTAGAATCGACGTTTCAATAAACTCCAACATAGATAAATACTGCCTGTATTCTTCTTTCCCTCCTATCTTCATTTCCTTCGTTAATTTTTCATACATTTGCAACAATTCCTTTAAACAGAGCAGGCTTTTATATGTTTTTAAGAATTCAATCCCCTCTTCGCAATAACAAAGTGCCTTTACTAACGAACCTTTTTGTTTATAGAGCGTTGTCATATGATATAGTACAACCGGATAAAACCTCATTTTATATTCGGTATCCTTTATATAATGCACAATATATTCATATACCCACCGCCATATCTTTTCTGCACTTTCCTTTTCTTCTTTTTTCTCCATAATCTCACAGAGCATACAAAGCTGTGTCAATTCTAATTCTGATACACAACAGCGAATGTTCGTCTTCTCCCCCTCCACTACTTCTAGTAATTTTTCATTCGTTTCCCCAATTCCCATCTTTAGCTTTTCCATTGCCGTTCTTAATTCGCCCTTTGTATACGCAATTTTTGCTTCAAAAAAATAGATCACTTGCTCGTGTAACTTCTTTGTCACATTTCTAAAATCATTTTCTTTATACATTTCCATTTGTTGTTCTGCCTGTTTCCATTCTTCTTTTTCTATGCTTTCTTCGATTCTCTTTCTCTGTTCTGCTAAGCATATATCCTCTTTTTTTAAAAACATCGTATATTTATTCTGAGAAATACCTAATCTTCCTAAGAAAGCATAGAACAGCATTTGATCAACTTCTTTTTCCCCTTGTTCGATTTTGGAATACAATGGCTGTGAACATAATCCTTGATAAATCATACTTTGGCTGATCTTTTTTTCTTCTCTTAAATTTCTAAGCAAATGTTTATCTCTTTGTTCCATGACTTCTCTCCTTTTTGGGAAAATTTCCTTTTTTTAATTTACCATACTTTTCCTATTTTATTTATTGTATCGAATTTTGTAGTCATTATCAATTGTTATGATTCAAACTTGCTTATTCCATCTGATATTTTCCTAGTTCTAATTGCTGAACCTGATATTTGCAAGTTGTCTTTCGAATATTTCATTATCGTTCGTTTGAAAAAGTCTAGCAAACATTTATGTTGTACATCATTGGACAAAATATCATCGTTTTTTAAGGAAAGTTGAAAAATAAGAAAAAAAAAGACAACTTAGAAACATAGGTGTTCCAAAAAAAAACAAAAAAATAACCCCGTAGGAAATTTTAATAAAAAATTACTACTAATTCCCACAGGATTATTTTTATTGAAAGGCAAAAAGAGGAAATTTAGTGCTTTCCTGATAGCCCCTTGTTCTTTTATTATTTATTGTTTTTATTGTTCTAAAGCCCAGTATTTCTTCCATCTCTCTCTTCCAAAATGAATAAAGAAAATAAGACCTCTCATACATTCATCTAACGTCATTGCAATCCATACACCGACTAAGCCTAGATTCAAATAAATACCGAAGAAATAAGCGCCGACAAGCGCTACACACCATTGGAAAATAATTCCTATAATCGTCGGAGTTTTTACATCGCCTACGGATACGAGGGAACGGGTCATAATAATATTAACAGCCCGCCCAAACTCTAAAATAATCTCAATTCCTAAGATTTTTTTCCCAAGTTCTATCACTTGTGGATCTCTTGTAAAAATATAAAAGACCCAGT
>Cebus_capucinus_imitator_PRJNA485217_SSR047__coassemble_1050_pt1 | contig 33058 bp, 30 predicted proteins | sample Cebus_capucinus_imitator_PRJNA485217_SSR047__metabat2_low_PE_010 | metagenome-assembled genome bin Cebus_capucinus_imitator_PRJNA485217_SSR047
AGAAAATAGTTCTCCTCTCTTTGATGGTTGAAATAGTTCAATAGAATAGTTGATTTCCCGTGGCTGCTCTTTCTTTAAAATACCATGCCCCAAATATATCTTTTTTAATATCCACCCTTTTTTTGCAAGCCGTTCTAACTGTTCCCGAAAAGTTTCTCGATTATATAGATCAAGATTCAAATACTCCATGCGATATTTCACAGTAATTCCCTCCCATCTTCTACTAAAACTAACAACCGTTTATATTCTTCTACTAAAATCTGCCTTCCCTTTTCTGTAATCTCATATGTTCTCTTCCGTCCTACCACTTCAACTTCTACAATCATCTTTTCTTTTTCAAATTTTCCAAGAAGCGCATATAATGTCCCCGGTCCAACCTTCACTCTTCCTTTAGAAATCCGCTCGACACTCTCCATAATATCCACGCCGCAACTTGGCTTTAGTAAGGACAATAAAATATAATACATCGGTTCTGTCAATGTTTGAAATTGTTCTCTAGCCGTTGTTCTCACCTCGCTTCGTTTTTATACGTTCGATACGATTCACATCAAATATCGAATATCGATATTGTCAATCTCATTTCATTTTTACATAAAAAAACAGCTGTCAAAAACTGCTATAACGATTGTTTCTGACAACTGCCTATCAAGGTGATGCTTCTCAACATCTAACATTTCATTTTATTTTCCAATGACATCGCTCATATCATACATGCCCGCTTCTTTTCCTGCTAAAAAGACAGCTGCCTCTAATGCGCCTTTTCCAAAAATTGCCTTTGAATAGGCGGTATGTTTAAATTCTACGACTTCATCAGTTCCGGCAAAGATAATCTCATGCTCTCCGACAATGGTTCCACCGCGGACTGCACTTAATCCAATTTCTTTTTTATCCCGTTTTTCACGAACTGCGCTTCGATCGTAAACATAATGATATTCTTCATTCATGGCTTCATTTAATGCCTCTGCAAAGGCGATTGCCGTTCCAGATGGGGAATCCACTTTTTGATTGTGATGGCGTTCCACGATTTCCATATCAAACCCTGCTGTTGCAAGCACTTTTGCCGCCGCTTGTACTAATTTTAATAAAGTGTTTACGCCAAGTGACATATTCGCTGAGCGTAAAATAGCCGTTTCCTTGCTCGCTTCTTCCACTCGTTTTAACTGCTCCTCACTAAGCCCTGTGGTACATAATACGACCGGCACTTTCTTGGCAACTGCATACTCTAATAGTTCATCGACTGCTGCCGCATTTGAAAAATCAATGATCACATCGACGTCTACCATACATTCCTTTAATGATGAAAAAACAGGATATTCATTTTGAATTCCTTGATAGCGATCGATACCGGCCACAAGTTCCACTTGTTCCATCTCTTTGGCAAGCCCTGTAATAACTTGCCCCATCTTTCCATTGCAGCCATGCATTAATACTCTTGTCATGCTTTTTCCTCCTGTATCTTTTCATACTCTCTCATTAGTCAAGATGGAAGGAACTGTCACAAAATAAAACTTACTACAAAATAAAAGTTACTTAAACGAATCGCAACTATATTTTGATAAATTTTTAAATTCCCGACAGTCCCAACCTTCATCACAACTACTGGATTTCTATAATAAGAGCCCTGTTTCTACCATCGCTCTTTTTAAACGCTCTGTATTTTCTTTCGTCATCTCTGTCAGTGGAAGTCTTAATGTTCCTTCACAAAGTCCCATTAATTCCATGGCTTTTTTCACCGGAATTGGATTCACTTCGCAGAATAACGCATTGATTAATTCCAAAAACTTCAACTGAATCTCACGGCTTGCCGCCATATCGCCGTCTAAATATTTCATAACCATATCATGGGTTTCTCTTGGCGCAATGTTGGATAACACAGAAATAACACCGATTCCGCCCAGTGATAAAATTGGCAATACTTGATCGTCATTTCCTGAATAGAGTTCAATCTCTCCGTGTGTTTCATACATCAATTCCGCTACTTGTGAAATATTTCCGCTGGCTTCTTTGATTCCCACAATCGTATCCACATTTTTTACTAAGGTAGCCGCTGTTTTTGGAAGAATGTTACAGCCGGTTCTGCTTGGTACATTGTAAAGAATCATTGGCAGATCAGTCGCCTTTGCGATGGTTGTAAAATGTTCCACTAATCCGTTTTGTGTCGCTTTGTTATAATATGGAGTTACCACTAAAAGCCCATCAGCGCCCGCTTTTTTCGCTTCCTTTGAAAGTTCTACCGCTGTATGCGTGCTGTTAGAACCGCTTCCTGCCACAACTGGCACTCTTTTCTTAACATGTTCTGCGCAAACACGAATGCACTCCACATGTTCTGCTTCTGTCATCGTAGATGCCTCTCCTGTTGTACCGGTGATAATAATACTATCCGTTCCGTTTTCAATTTGATAATCAATAATTTCACATAATTTTTCAAAGTTTACACTTCCGTCTTTGTGAAATGGGGTGACTAATGCCACACCTGCTCCTGTAAAAATTGCCATAATCTTCTTTACCTCCTTGAACTGTTTCTACCAAATCTTCCTTGTTGAATTGGAAAACTCCGTGATTCATTGTGTACTTAGAAAAAGGCTAGCTCAAAAAGAGCCAGCCTAATTAAATACAATTTTGCGGATATTCGCTATGAGAAACTCCACTTCGTCCCTCATATCGCTCATTCTTTAGGCAGCACTCCATCTTGTATGTTCGATGACAGTGATACGGCTCTTAACCGCACCCCCAACTCCATGGCATTGGCATTCCATGAAATTTCGGCAACTATTCCTTTCTCTCATCTTCTTCGATCGCCTAAATCTCCAACAAGATACTAATAATATATGCACCTCTACCAGTATGATTACTTTGTATTTCTTTATTGTTATCGTTATAATAACATTTTGTTTTTCAAAAGTCAACAAACATTCCTTGTTCTTTTCAAAAACTATTTTTACAGTTCTTTAATTGTATTAATCTGATACACAAATCCCGCCAAATCTTCCACTTCTTTTGGAAGTGAGCGCCCCGTTAAAATAATTTCAATCTCGCCTTCAGACAGCGCAATCAGTTCTTCCATTGCATCAATCCCAACGATCTTATGATCGAGCAACCCAAGGATTTCATCTAATACTAAAACATCACAACTTTTGGTATCCACAACTTTTCTCGCATAATGGAGTCCGTTATGAATATTTACTTCTTGTTCGTGTCTTTGTTCCTCTGTTAAATGCTCATAACAGCAATCACTTTTCTCAAATCGGAACACTTTGATCTCCGGTTCCAGGCGTTTTAAAAGTTCTAATTCTTCTGAACTTTTTCCCTTTAAAAACTGGACAACGACAACTTGTTTATCCATTCCGGCATATTTAATACACTGTCCGATTGCCGCTGTCGTCTTTCCTTTCCCTTCTCCAAAATAGATTTGAACATTCGCATTCTTCAAAATTTCCACCTCATATTTTCTTATCCCTCTTACAAACGTGCTGTAACAGGTTTTTTCTTGCTATTGGTATGTAGATACTATGATTGTAAATTTTTATTTTATCACAAGAACGAAAAATGTGCAATTGTCATGCTTCCGCTTGAAAAGATTGGCTTTCCATTTTGCTGATGGACACTTCATAAGCGGTCTTTGTAATAATAGTTTGATCATTTAATTTCTTTTGATATTCTCTGCTCTGAATCCTTCCATAAATCGATACTCTCGTTCCAACTGGGAGATTGCTCGCATATCTTGCATTCCTTCCCCAACAAATACAAGGAATGTAATCGGACTTTCCATAAGCTCGATTGACTGCAACTAAAAGATCCGCAATTTCTCTTCCAAGGGGTGTCATGCGATATACCGGTGGCTTACAAATAAATCCGTCTAAATAAATACTATTTGGTTTTTGATACTCTTCTTTTTCTTCTAAAAAACGAACCTCTCTTGCAAACAGCGATAAAATTAAGTGATTTTGTGTTTCGTCATGTTTATTATAGGAACGGAACTGTCCCTTTGCCTCTAATCGCCTTCCACGCACCGGCTCATTGACATCGACTAATCGATCGGAAATCAACAACGGAATCACATCTCCAGCCTCACTTAATCTTGCAACTTTTAAATATAGGACGTAAAATCCTTCTCCAAAAACCTCATGGCTAAACTGATATTCAGATATCGCCTCTCCTGCCAGCACTGCCTGGTTATTTTTAAATAATGGTTCCATATTTTATTTTCTCCCTTCGTGGTTATGTATAATATTCATTCTATGCCACTTCTGTACTTTTATGACTAAGAATCACCAAACAAAGTTGTCCATTCTTCGACATTTTCCTTTTGTAAATCGCAAATGCTGTAAAAATATCTTGTAAGCGACATTTGCTTATGATAGAATGAATAGCGTTGCTACTATAAATTATCGACAACCCTGAAGCAAAACTTCAGTAATTTTAATAAAGTAAGGAAGGTTTTTTATGAAAATCTCAAGAGAAGATGTTAGAAACATCGCAATTATCGCCCATGTTGACCATGGCAAAACTACATTAGTAGATGAACTATTAAAACAAAGCGGTGTATTTCGTGAGAATCAAGAAGTACAAGAACGTGTTATGGACTCCAATGACATTGAGCGTGAACGCGGTATTACGATTCTTTCTAAAAATACAGCCATTCACTATAAAAATACAAAAATCAATATTATTGATACTCCAGGCCATGCAGACTTTGGAGGCGAAGTAGAACGTGTATTAAAAATGGTAAATGGTGTTATTTTAGTTGTTGACGCCTATGAAGGCGCTATGCCTCAGACGAAGTTCGTTATGAAAAAAGCGCTTGAACTCTCTCTTCCAGTTATCCTATGCGTCAATAAAATTGACCGCCCTGAAGGACGCCCTGATGAAGTTGTAGATGAAGTGTTGGAACTTTTCTTAGAACTTGAAGCAGATGACTCTCAATTAGATTGTCCTGTTGTTTACGCCTCTGCAAGAAATGGATATGCAATGCTTGACTTAAATGACGAGCCAAAAGATATGCAGCCATTATTCGAAACCATTCTTGACTACATTCCTGCTCCAACAGGAGATCCAGACGCAGATACTCAAATCTTAATCAGCACAATCGATTACAATGAATATGTTGGCCGTATCGGTATCGGTAAGGTGGATAATGGTTCCATTCGTGTCAACCAAGATTGCTATGTTGTAAACCACCATGAACCTGATAAAAAGGAAAAAGTAAAAATTAGTAAACTCTATGAATTTGAAGGATTAAATCGTGTAGAAGTTCAGGAAGCAACGATTGGTTCCATCGTTGCAATCTCCGGTATTTCTGATATTCATATCGGGGATACCCTTTGTTCTTTGACAAATCCGGTTGCCATTCCATTCCAAAAGATTAGCGAACCAACCATTGCCATGAACTTCCTCGTAAATGACAGCCCACTTGCTGGACAAGAAGGGAAATTTATCACTTCCCGCCATTTAAGAGATCGCCTATTCCGTGAACTCAATACCGATGTAAGCCTTCGTGTAGAAGAGACAGAATCTGCGGATATGTTTAAAGTTTCCGGACGTGGAGAACTTCACTTATCTGTTTTAATCGAAAATATGCGCCGTGAAGGTTATGAATTTGCCGTAAGCAAAGCGGAAGTTCTCTATAAAGAAGATGAACGCGGACATAAATTAGAGCCAATGGAAGTGGCAATTGTCGATGTTCCAGAAGATTTTTCAGGAACGGTTATTCAGAAGTTAAGCCAAAGAAAAGGGGAACTTCAAGGAATGTCTCCAATCAGCGGCGGATATACCCGTCTTGAATTCTCCATTCCTTCTCGTGGTTTAATCGGATACCGCGGCGAATTCTTAACCGATACAAAAGGAAACGGAATTTTAAACACATTATTTGACGGATATGGCCCATATAAAGGGGATATTCAATATCGAAAACAAGGTTCTTTAATCGCCTTTGAATCCGGTGAAACGATCACATATGGTTTATTCGCTGCCCAAGAGCGCGGAACTTTATTTGTAGGTCCTGGCGAAAAAGTATATGCAGGTATGGTTATCGGACAAAACGGAAAAGCGGAAGATATCGAGATCAACGCATGTAAAACAAAGAAATTAACAAACACTCGTGCTTCTGGTTCCGATGACGCATTGAAATTAACTCCTCCAAAGATTCTCTCTTTAGAGCAGGCTTTAGAATTTATTGATACCGATGAATTGCTGGAAATTACACCGGAATCCATTCGTATTCGTAAGAAAATTTTAGATTCTCGTATGAGAATGAGAGCAAATAGAAAATAAACGTGCTTCTAAAATAAAATTGGGGCAAAGAGATAACTTTCCTCTCACAAACAAACTTGTGTTGGACTTTGTCTCTTTGCCCCTCTTATGTTTTTAACGATTTGTCTCTTCCCCACCGTTTTCAAAAATCACAACTTCTCCATCGATCAAGGCATAATAAAATTCCTCTCCCTGTTCCATCGTGATTTTCCCATTGGTACATTCGATCAAACTTTTTTCAATTTCCTTCATTTTTCCGACAGGGACTAAAATCTGAATCATAACCGCTTCTGTATATTCACTTTCCTCGATATGAATGTTTTCCGTTCCGAGCAAATATTGAATCTTCCCAATATCGTTATAATTTGTAAATAATTTCATTCGTTTTGCCAATTTCTTCTCAACAATATGGCTATTTTTTAACCCCTCTTGTGTCGCCTGTGTATAGGCACGAACTAACCCGCCGGTTCCTAAAAGGGTTCCTCCAAAATATCTTGTCACGACAACGGCTGTATTATAAAGTTCCGCTCCTGTCAATACTTCAAGCATCGGCTTTCCGGCTGTGCCGCTTGGTTCCCCATCATCGCTGCATCGAAGCATCGGCATGGAAACCCCAACGGAAAAGGCAAAACAGTTATGTCTTGCATCATAATATTTCTTTCTCATCTCCTCAATAAAGGAAAGGGCTTCCTCTTCTGTTTCTACCGCTCTTACATTTGCAATAAAACGGGATTTTTTCTCAACAATTTCTCCTTGTCCACCGTCAAAGACTGCTTTATATGTTTCTATCATCTTCACTTCCTACCTTTCAACGACATTTGCTCTTACTTTTCAACACGCACTTTTTCTACCATACATTTCTGCCATGGCACTTTTCCGCCACTTCATCGCTCATTTATCATACCATAATTTTTTTCTTTATAAAATATTAATTATTTGTTATAATAATAAGGATACGAAGGAGGTAGATATGAATCTCAATAAAAACAATCTCGACCGCAAACAACGTGCTTTAGAATCCAAATTACCAAAAGTTCGAAAAAAACTTTCTGTAATTCTTTTTAAATATATACTGGTTGCATTCCTTGCCCTTCTAGTATTGGGCGCTGGTGTTGCGTTTGGTATGGTAAGAAGTATTATCGATAATGCTCCTGATATCGATCCTGCTGATGTAGAACCAAAAGGATTTTCTACAACGATTTATGACCAAAATGGAGAAAAGCTGCTTTCTTTGGCAGATTATGATTCCAATCGAATCTATGTGACCATTGATAAAATTCCAAAATCTCTTCAAAACGCCTTTGTGGCAATTGAAGATGAGCGGTTTTATGAACATGATGGCGTCGATCCCCGTGGAATCGTTCGCGCTTTCTTTGTCGGTGTAAAAAATATCATCAGCGGTGACAGCGGTTTTTCAGAAGGCGCCAGCACCTTAACCCAACAGCTTATTAAAAATAACGTCTTTGCCGCTTATTCGGAACCAAGTTTTATTGTAAAGCTAGAGCGAAAAATCCAAGAACAGTATTTAGCAATTAAACTGGAACGAGAATTGACTGAGACAATGAGCAAATATGAGGCGAAACAACAAATTTTAGAGTATTATTTAAATACCATTAATTTGGGACAAAGTACCCTTGGTGTACAAGCCGCCTCTAATCGTTATTTTGATAAAGATGTCAGTGAACTAACGCTATCAGAAGCTGCTGTTATTGCAAGCATTACAAAAAATCCTTCTGCCCTTGATCCTGTTCGTCACCCAGAGGAAAACGCCAAACGCCGTGATACGATTTTAAAAAGAATGTTGGATCAAGAATTAATTACGGAAAAACAATACAATAAGGCCATGAAGGACAACGTCTATGAGCGAATTAAACAAGTGGATACAAAGCAATCAGATACAAGTATTTATTCTTACTTTATGGACGCTTTAATCGTTCAGGTCATCGATGATCTGCAAGAACAATTGGGCTATAATCGAACACAGGCCTATAACGCCCTTTATCGTGGCGGTTTAAGCATTTATGCAACCCAAGACTCGACGATTCAAGCGATCTGTGACGCCGTTATCTCCGATCCTTCCATGTTCCCGGATAGTTCCGATGTTTCCTTAGGATATCGCCTCTCCATTCAAAAGGAAGACGGCACAACGAAGAACTATTCCGAATACGACGTCGATGCTTATCTTCGTCAAAAATTAGGAACGACCGCTTCTCAAATGATTTTCTCCAGCAAGGAACGGGCAGAAGCTGCGGCGGAAGAATTCAAGGCAACGGTCTATCAGCCGGAAGAAGGCGATGTCCTTCTCGGAGAAAAACTGACAACGACGATTCAACCACAAGTTTCCTTCACGTTAATGGATCAGCAAACCGGTTATGTAAAAGCTATCGTTGGCGGTCGTGGAGAAAAAACAGGAAATCTTACACTCAATCGAGCGACGGATACAACAAGGCAGCCTGGCTCCACCTTTAAAATTGTATCCACTTACGTTCCTGCCCTCGATACTGCTGGCATCACGCTTGCCACAACCTTTGATGATGCTCCTTATAATTGGCCGAACACAACACAGCCTGTTCGAAATGCAAATCGTCAATATGGCGGGCTTACAACTGTTCGAAAAGCCATTCAAAACTCTACAAATATTGTAGCTGCAAAAGCCATGGAAGTCGTAACCCCTCAGGTTGCTTATAATTATTTATTAAACTTAGGCTTTACTACTCTTGTGGATAAACAGGTCAACGAAGACGGCACTGTTTATTCCGACATTCAATATTCAACGGCTCTTGGCGGAATCACGAATGGTGTTACAAACTTAGAATTAACCGCTGCTTATGCGGCCATTGCCAATAAAGGAATCTATACGGAACCGGTTCTTTATACGAAAATTTTGGATCATGACGGCAATCTTCTCTATGATAACACTCCTGATACAAAACAGGTGATGAAAGATTCCACTGCATGGCTCTTAACAAATGCCATGGAAGATGTTGTAAACTACGGAACCGGTACGGCGACTAAGTTAAACAATATGCCTTCTGCCGGTAAAACAGGTACGACTTCTAACAACATCGACTATTGGTTTTCCGGCTATACGCCTTACTACACCGCTTCCATCTGGTATGGATACGATGTCAATACGAGTTTTTCCAGCGGAGGTACTCATCAAGTCATTTGGAAGACCATTATGGATAAAGTAGATAGCACATTAAACTTAAAGAAAAAAGAGTTTCCGACCTCTTCCTCGATTACACGAGCGACGATTTGTACAAAATCCGGAAAACTGGCGGTGGCAGGGCTTTGTGACCGAGATCCGCGGGGCAGCACTGTAAAAACGGAATATTTTGCAAAAGGCACCGTTCCAACGGAAGAATGCGATGTTCATGTTAAGATCACTCTTTGTAAGGAATCAAAGGAACCTGCCAGCAACTATTGCCCAGAGGAGGATTTAGTTTCTTCCATCTATTTAATCCCTCCTGAAAATGCAAGTGATTATACCGCAGATTCTCCATATTATCTTCCAGATAATTTCCAAAACAAAACGTGCCATATTCACTCCGCTCCCGTGCCGGACACTTCCACTCTCACTCCAAAAGAGGAAGCAGTTCCTGTTCCGGAATCAACAACAAGAAAATTTTCGGAATACGATCTGCAATCTCTCGATCCAGATGAAGAAGTAATATCGGAAGACTAAACAAAAAACAATCTATATATTGCAGACTCTTACAAGGCGGAAGAAGTGCAAAAAACATTTCTTCCGTCTTATTAAAACCTTAACATTTTCTTAACACCTTTTCCATTAGAAAGTCTATGCAGTATGCTTGTTTTTCTGTATAATTTACTCTCGGAGGATAGGAACTATTATGAAACCTATGATGAAAAATTATGTTTTTACAAAAGAGAAACGAAATAAATTAATCAAAAATTGCTTATACTTAATTATTATTTTAACATTAGCTACATTAGCTGCATCATTTGACCATCAGTTTCGGAGAATTAATATTGCATCTACTTATATCCTCGCTATTGTCATTATTGCACGGGTAACAGATGGCTATATTTGGGGAATTATTGCCTCACTGTTCCCTGTTCTCTGTGTAAACTATCTATTTACATATCCATACTTTTCTTTTGATTTTACGCGAAATGGATATCCAATTACTTTTGTTATTATGTCTGTCACAGCTCTCCTCGTCAATATGACAACTGCGGAGCTAAAACAACATGCCAACAGCGCTTCCCGCAAAGAACGCAATACACAGGAACTATACTTTGTAATGAACGATTTAGTTGGAGTCAATACTTATAAAGAAGCAATTGATGTTACGGTCTCTCATTTTAAAAACTATTTTCATACTGCCGTTCTTTTTCATCGTCCTGATGAAAAGGTGGAAAAATCTGGATTAGAAGGAACGTTATATTATCTTCCTTTGAATTCTTTTTCTGAATATTACGGAACGATTTCCATTGATGTCACATCGATGAAAATGGATTTAACAGAATTTTCTCGATTCGTGGAGCTTGTCACCGCTCGAACGGTTATGGTGTTAGAAGAACTTCGCTTAAAGGAATGGCAGAGAAAGACGATGATTGAGTCCGAACGAGAAAAGATGAGAAGCAATTTACTTCGTGCTGTTTCTCATGATCTTCGCACACCTTTAACGACGATGCTCGGTTCCACGACAACGCTGATGGACAATCGGAAAATTCTCGATGATGAAACAAAGACAAAATTATTGACAGATATTCACGATGACTGTGAATGGCTCATTCATATGGTTGAGAATTTACTATCTGTTACACGAATTCGTGAAGGAGATACAAAACTCACTAAAACTTTAGAACCAGCGGAAGAAATTATTGCTGAAGCGGTAACAAAACTGAAGAAACGATGCCCTGAAACACAATTCCATGTGCAAATTCCAGACGAACTGCTTATGGTTCCACTGGACGCTACTCTAATTGAACAGGTCATTATCAACTTATGTGAAAACTCAGTTCACCACTCTGGCTGTCCTTCGCCAATTGATATCACACTCTCTCGTTCCGATAAGAATGCGATTTTCAAAATCCGTGACTATGGCCGTGGTCTCCATGAAGACCAATTAGAACACCTCTTTGATGGCTGCACTTCTTATTCTACGAAGAGTCAGGATAGTTATAAAGGAATGGGAATTGGTTTATCTATCTGCATGACAATCATAAAAGCACATAACGGAACAATTCGGGGTTATAATAATAACAATGAAGATCAGGGAGGCGCTTGTTTTGAGTTTTCCCTGCCTATGGAGGAATTTAGCTATGAATAAGACAACGATTCTCATCGCAGAAGATGAAAAAGGTATTAGTAACTTTATTGCAACTACCTTGCTTTCCAATGGTTATAAAGCATTACAGGCATATACAGGACAATCTGCTCTTTCTATGATATCATCTCATTGCCCAGATCTTGTTCTTTTAGATCTTGGTCTTCCTGATATGGACGGGGTTGATATTTTAAAGGAAATTCGCAGTTGGACTGGCGTTCCAGTTGTCATTGTTTCCGCAAGAGATCGGGAACAAGATAAGGTAGAAGCTCTTGACTATGGCGCTGATGATTATCTCACAAAACCATTTGGAACTTATGAATTGCTCGCTAGAATTCGTACAGCACTGCGCCATCATTTATCCGCTGCTACTTCTACCAATCTTCCAAAGACAACCTATCAATCCGGTGATCTTTGTATTAACTTTGATAAATATTTAATCACTTTAAATGATGTCGAAATTCATTTAACTCAGATTGAGTATAAAATTGTTGCACTTCTTGCACAAAATGCAGGAAAAGTTATGACGTATGAATCCATTATCACCCAGATCTGGGGACCATATGCATTAAAAGATAATCAGATTCTCCGTGTCAATATGGCAAATATTCGTCGTAAAATCGAGACAAATCCAGGCGAACCAAAGTACATATTTACTGAGGTTGGCGTTGGCTATCGTATGGTGGAAGAAGATAATTAATGAAACATTAGAAAAAGAAGAAAACGGAATCTCCGTTTTCTTCTTTTTTATAACTGCTTCGTTCTGTTTTCTATTCCAGCATAGCTTTATCGAACATATCTATTCTTTATTCTGGCATCACTTTATCGATCATAATATTTAAAATTTCTACATCGGTCTTTTTCATTCCAACACGTCCAATATAGCCGACATTTTTTATCGTATCTTCTACATCTTCCCCGACAATTCCTTCTCCCGCTCGAAAACAACATTCTTTCATGCTCATATGATGGGCGAGAATGGCTGCTTCCACAGAAGAGGCAATCTTTGCCGCACAGGAAGGCTTTGCTCCATCGCATACAATTCCGCCAATATTTGCAATTGTATTTGTAATCGTTCTGCATACTTGTTCATAAGTTCCACCATATAAATAAGTGATCGCCGCTCCGCTTCCACAAGCCGCGCTGACGGCACCGCAATAGGCGGACAGACTTCCGATATATTTCTTTTGATGAATGGCGATTAAATTGCTCACAATGAGAGCCCGATACATCATTTCCTCTGACACGTGTAACTCTCTTGCATATTCGATAACAGGAAGCGATACGGTCATTCCTTGATTGCCGCTTCCGGAATTGATGACAACCGGCAAGGAACAACCGCTCATTCTCGCATCGGAACCTGCTGCAGCAGCCGCTCTTGCCCTTGTGGCGATGTCCGTTCCATAAGTGGCAAGCAACGTTCTTCCCACTTGGGCGCCGTAAGGATTTTCCATTCCCTCGTTTGAGATGGCAAGATTCATCTCCACTTGAGGTTTTAAAATTGGAACAACGTCTTCCAGGGAAACTTCATTGGCAAATATCAAAATATCCCTCACATTTAGCTTGGACTTATCAAATTTCTCATTGACTTCTTCATGGAAAGAATGTTCAAATAAAACTTCTTGATCTTTTACAATTTTTGTAATAAGCGTATGGCGGTTTACGATGGTCACTTCTGCGCTATGCTTTTCTGACTTCACTTTTGCATCGATATATAGGTTTTCCACTTCTTCTTTTAACGCACAAGTGCAGTATCCGTTGGCAATTCGCTCTTTTGCCTCTTCAATCTGTTCTTTTGTCACGCTTTCCAATACTTCTAATTCTCTGCTCGCATCTCCCCCAAGCACTCCTAAGACGGCTGCCACTTCAATTCCCTTTAACCCTCCGGAATTTGGCACGGTGACGGCTTTTACATTTTTGATAATATTGCCGCTGCAACATAGTTCTACCGACGTTGGCATCTCTCCCAATACTTCTCTTGCCTTGGCTGCCGCATAGGCGATGGCAATTGGCTCTGTACACCCTAGTGCTGGAACGAGCTCATATTTTAATAATCCTACATAATTTCTATAAAGTTCTTGTTCCATCTCTTTGCACACTCCTTCTTCGCTTTTATCTTTTAGTAATATCAGTGATATGATTAATAATATATTTTAAATATATCTTTTTTTTCCTCTTTGTCAATGACTGTTCTTTTTCTTCGTCTATTTTGTCCACTTTACTTTTAAACTAGATTTTGTTATGATATTTTTTGTAACTACAAATCATATTCTAGGAAGAAGAATTGGAATTACCATTATGAAAACAGAAAAAAATTTAAAAACCTTTATTTATGACTCCATATTGGAAGGGATTTTTTCTGGCGAATATAAACCAAATCAAATTTTAAATGAAAAGGAACTCGTTGAAAAATATGGTTGCAGCAAATCTCCTGTTCGAGATGCTCTAATCGCCCTCTGCAACGAAGGAATTTTACGCAATATCCCTCGTTATGGCTATGAAGTCGTTCGTCTTACAAAAGAAACCGTAGAACAAGTGTTGGAATATCGCCTTATTTTGGAAAGCGGTTATTTAAGACTTTCTTATAATAAAATTACCCCCTCACAAATCGAAGAACTGAAGAAAATCGATATTCTCTGTAACGAGCCTGAGAAAGATATGTTTGCCCATTGGGACTCGAATCAAAACTTCCATCTGCAATTAATCTCTCTCTCAGGAAGCGCTTATGCCTTTCAGGAATTAAAGCGTTCTATGGGGCTGTTAAAACGGGCTTATGCACAATTTTATTGGGATAAGTGGGATAAACTTCTAATTCCCTCTGATATGAAATGCCACAAAGAGATCCTGCACGCTTTAGAAAAAAAGGATATTGAACAAGCCATCGTCTATTTGGCAACGGATCTTCAAGATTTCGGTATGTAAAAGAAAAATGTAACAGAAAAACAACCGATAAAAGTGCAAAAAACGTGCTTCTATCGGTTGCCAAAATGCTTTTATTTTTTCATTTTCGGTTGGAATAACAAACTCGCAATATAAGAAAAAATCAAGGCTGCTGCGGTTCCCGTTGCTGCGGCTTTGAATCCTCCGCGAAAAAGTCCTAAAAATCCATGAATGTCAATGGATTCTTTCACCCCTTTCCACAAATTATATCCAAAACCGGTCAAAGGCACGGTGGCTCCACAGCCTGCCCAGTCAACGAGCGGTTCATAAACTCCTAATGCGCCTAAAATACAGCCGCTTATTACAAGAACGACCATCACTCTTCCCGGCATCATCTTTGTCTTATCCATTAAAATCTGAGATAGCACACAAATAAATCCGCCTACGACAAATGCTTTTATATAATCCATTTTCTTATCCTCATTTCTCATTTTGACTCTTATTGTCGTTCCAAAATCACCCCATGGGCAATGCCAGGAACGCTCTGTCCTTCATTGAAACTGACGGTAGAAAGCAACGCTCCCGTTGGAACAAATAAAATTCTATGCCATTCTTTTTTCATCAATTTTTCCATTCCATATCCTGCTAATGTAACGGCGCTGCAAGCACAGCCGGAACCACCTGCATGAGTGTCTTGGGTTTCGTTGTCATAGATTTTCATTCCACAGTCCATGTGAATGTTTGAAATATCATAGTGGTTGTCTTTTAACAGTTTAATTAAAATTTCCTGTCCAACGCTTCCAAGATCTCCCGTAATAATTTGATCATAGTCTTCCGGCTGCCAATCCATATCTTGTAAATTCTGATAGATGACATCGGCTGCTGCCGGCGCCATTGCCGCTCCCATATTCATCGAATCTTTAATTCCATAATCTTTAATCGTTCCGGTTGTAATGCCTTTAATGCGAACGCTTCCCTGAGAAGAAGAAACGATAAACGCCCCTCCCCCTGTCACCGTCCATGTGGAGCTAAGAGGGCGCTGATTCCCATATTCCAGCGGATAGCGAAAGTTTTTCTCGGCACTTCCTAGGTGGCTCGATGTCACTGCCGCCACCTCATCGGCATACCCTGCTGACACGGTCATTGCCGCAAGGGCGAGGGATTCTCCCATTGTGGAACAGGCTCCATAAAGCCCAAACATTGGAATTCCAATATCTTTCATAGCAAACGTCGTTCCAACTAGCTGCCCTTGTAAATCGCCGGCAAATAAATATCGTATATCCTCTTTTTTTAGCTTTCCTTTTTCCAATGCGATGGACAGCGCTTCCAGCTGAAATCGGCTTTCTGCAAGCTCCCATGTCTTTTCTCCAAACGTCGGATCGGGAATAATTTTATCAAAATAAGACCCCAATGGCCCTTCGCCTTCTTTTTTTCCAACGACTGAAGCATAGCTTCTAATATATGGCGCCTGTTTAAATAAAATACTCTGTTTTCCTTGCTGCATTTGAAACTCCTCTCTTCCTCTTATTTTTTAATTCCAGTCCAAATGAGATAACAAAGCCCTGTCAGAAACGATGTGAACACACCATATAAAATAACAGGCCCTGCAATCGTGAAAATTTTCACTCCAATTCCAAAGACTTGTCCTTCTTTTTGATATTCGATGGCTGGAGAAGCCACGGAGTTTGCAAACCCTGTAATAGGAACTAATGCCCCCGCTCCGCCAAATTTTACAATTGGAAAATAAAGGTTAAATGCGGTGAGCGCAACGCTTAAAAATACAAGAATCAATGTCACATATCCGCTTGCATCTTCTTCATTTAGCCCTATCATATCCTGTCCAATCTGAAAAATTCCTTGACCGATGGTGCAGATCACTCCACCGATGAAAAAGGCTCTTATGCAGTTCATAAAACAGCTATGAACTGGTGTTATCTCCTCCACATATTGATTGTATTCTTTTTTTGTCGGTTCTTTTCTCATAATTTCCTCCATATCGTATCACTGTTTCTTATTTCCATAAAAAGAATTGTATAAACGCTCCAAGGGCTTTTCCTAGCGCCAACCCATATACGACGTAAGGCGCCCCTTTTCTTAGAGACATTCTTCTAAAAAAAATAGGAAACGTATTAATAATTTCTGCTAAAGCAACGGCAAGACAGCCAATGAAAATCCCGGAAAACAAACCGAAGAACACAAAAAATACGCTGTGAAATGGTAATGGAGGTCGATAAAGGGACACAATATTGCCAAACACCACACCAAAAATCAAACAGTTCTCATATAATACGGCTTTATTGGCTGTCTTTGATTCACTGGCTAACCGTGGAATCACACCAAGCATGGAGATCAATGCCACAAATCCTCCTGCCACGGTAACTCCTGCACACACCCCTAATATTCCTAAGATGATCTCACGAATCCACATCGATTTCTTCCTCTTTTCTTCCGGCTCCTTTTATAAAAGTATCGTTGACATCTCTTTCATAAAGCCGCATTTGCACTTGAAACGGAGTCGGATCATCGGTCAGTTTTTTCTGCATTGCGTGATTAAAAAATACAATGACGCCAACCATTAATCCAATGGAATACATCAAACTTAAAATAGAAGGACCTGTTGCAGGTCTTCCCATAACGAGTTCATAGATCATGCCAAACACTTCGCTCGTATTGACATCATTGTTATATGTCATAATAGAAAAACCGGCTCCAAAAAAAGTGACAAGGCAGATACCGCATATTTTTGACCATAAAAGCACTTTGCTTTCTCTCTTTTGTGGTTTGTAGTAAACGATAAAATCCGACTCGCCCATATTTTCTACTTCTACATTTTTACAAGTTTTTTTGATTAACTCAATGACCTTTAGAATCGAAAATACTTCTCTGCCATAGCGATCTCTTTGAAAATGATACAGTTCAATTTTCCCTATTTGATATGCAAGTTCTGGATCTTCACAATAGATGCTCGCTATGTCCTTTATATGCAATTTCGGAGTTCGAACACAATTGCTCTGATCGATTTTCATGTAAACAACTGCCATATCTTTTTCTCACCTTCTTCTTTCTTTTTCTTTAGTATAACTATCTTTTCCCTCTTTTATTCACTTAATTGTTTTCGAAGTTTTAAAAGCACCTTTTTCTCCATTCTTGACACTTGTACTTGTGATATCCCGATCATTTTTGCAATTTCAGTCTGCGTCTTTTCTTCAAAATAACGAAGTCTTATCATCTCCTGTTCCTGTTTGCTTAACGTATCCATCAGCACTTCTACCGTCATCTGATTTAACAGCCGTTCCTTTTCATCTCGTTTCTCCTCAATCCGATCCACAAGAAAAATATCGCTCCCTTCCGATTGATAGATCGTTTTATAGATGGATTCCACTTCCCCATTGGCATCTAATGCCTCCACCAATTCCTGCTCTTCAATGTCTAATTCTCTTGCCAACTCAGAAACAGTCGGTTCTCTTCCATATTTTAACAAAAATTGCTCCTGTGCAAGCCTTGCCTTTCCTGCGTGTTCCTTCAATGTTCGGCTGACCTTTATCATTCCATCGTCTCTTAAAAATCGTTTGATCTCTCCTGTAATCATCGGAACTGCATATGTGGAAAATTTCACATCGTATTGCATATCAAACTTATCAATGCTCTTCATAAGACCAATGCAGCCAATTTGGAACAGATCTTCTAGTTCGTATCCTCGGTTTAGGAACCTTCTTGCCACACTGTATACAAGTCCTACGTTGTCTGTCACAAGCTGTTCCCTCGCTTCTTTATCTCCTTGTACCGCTCGAATTAAAAGTTCTCTGTTCTCATCTATCATTTTCACCAATTACCTTTTTCATATAAATTGTCGTTCCTTCTCCCACTTTTGAACTCACTTTCACTTCGTCCATAAATGCCTCCATAAAAGAAAAGCCCATGCCAGAGCGCTCCATCTCCGGCTTTGATGTATAAAGCGGCTCCATCGCCTGCTCAATGTTTGCAATGCCGACGCCAAAATCTTTGACGCAAAAGGAACATTCCCTTCCCTTTATCGTGGCTTCCACAACAATGACTCCGCCTTTTCCCTCATATCCATGAATAATACAGTTCGTAACCGCTTCTGAAATCGCCGTCTTTACATCAGCAAGTTCTTCCATATTCGGATCAAGGCTTACTAAAAAAGCGGCAATTACCGTTCGAATAAAGCTCTCATTTTCTGACTTACTATCAAATTCAATTCTCATGTGATTTTTATTACTCATCTTTTCCTCCTAGACAACGCTCTTGTCTTTTTATACTCTTTTATTTATTTTGGTTTGCTTCTAAAATTGCCTCTTCCATCGTATCCCTCAACAATACGATGCGATCTAATCCAGACAATTTCACAAGGCGAAATAACTGTTTGCTACAACCTGTTAAATACACATTTCCACCTAATTTTCTCACTTGTTTATATCGATTTAATAACATTCCAATGCCAGAACTGTCCATAAAACTCACTTCTGTAAAATCAAAGATCATATTTTTTACTCCGTTTTGCAATAGCCCATAATCCATTCTCCCCCGAATTGTATCCGCCATATGTTGATCCAGTTCTCCTGAAAGCGCTGCGATCAGACAGCTGCCATTTTGTGAAATTTCAATATCCATCTCTTTTTCCTCCATAAACTCTTTTTTTCGACAAATATAAAAAAAGCGGTAGTGCTTTTTTATGTTTTGCGCACTACCGCATTTCTCATGATTTAACTATTGGCTTCTAATTTCTCTAAATATTGTTGCGCATCATTTGCTCTTGATGTGCCAGAGAAATCTGTAATCAATATGTTATAGTATTTTTTTGCGTTTTTTGTATCCCCTTTTCGATCATAGCATCTTGCTAAGAAATAAAGGGATTCTGTATTCTCATTGTTCATTGTATAGGATTTTTTAAGAATGTCTAACGCTTCGTCATAATTGCCTACGTTATACTGATTCCACCCTTGTACATAAAGACTTTGAGACGCATAGGTCAATGTATTTTCACTTAAATCTTGGTATACTTGTTTTGCTGTATCCGTTTTTAAATCCGATTCCTTTACTTGAATCAACTCTTCTGCCGCAGAGATTCGATCGTTGTCATAGTAATATTGACTGGCTAAGAGAAGACGATCGTATACACTTTTTGCATCATCTCCCTGATATTTGGAAAGTTCATTGGAAAGTTTTTTATTTTTTGATGTTAAACTTTTATTTTCTTCCTCTAAACTAGCGATTGTCGCATTTTTTGCTGACAACTCTTCTGTGGCGCTTGCCTGCCCTTTTTGCATCGCATCTTTTGTCGCCGCCACTTTGCTTGGAATAACGAGGAACCACATAGCAAGAAAGCAAACGGCAAATCCAACAAACACATAGACGAGATTTCTCATGCCTGATGTCGGCTCTTTGTAGGAACCAATCGGCTTTGTATTCACTCTCGTATCGACGGATTTTTTATTTTCTTTCTTCGCCTCTTTTTTTACTTCCTCTTTTTCTTCGCTTTTTTCTGCACTGCTTAAAACAGCTGTTGTATTTCCTGTAAGTTCTGCTAAATACCGAATCGCTTTTGTATGATAGGTGTCAATTTTTAAGACTTTTTCTAATACTTTTTTCGCCTTATCATTTTCCCCTGTTTTTAAATATAAAAGGGCAAGCACTAACTGACCATTTACAAAATTCGGATTCAACGTAAGCACTTTTTTAATTTGAATCAGAGCCATATCTTCATTTCCTTGGGAAATATAAATCAATGTCTGATTGTATTTCTTGGCAACTTGATTGGCATTATCAAGCCGTCCTGGATTATCTAGAATATAAGATCGATACCCTTCTGCTAAATTATCATTTGGCTGAAATTTTAAGCTAATTTGCCACTCTCTTACCGCCTTTGCAGTCTCTCCCATTTCAAAATAAATAAGCCCTAATAAGTTTCTTGCATCGGTCAATTCTTTTTTATACTTTAAAGCCTTATTCAAATCGGAAATGGCACCAGAAAGATCTCGAATCTGTGCTTTTTCAAGACCGCAATTATAATAATACTTTGCCGTATTATATGCTTTTTTAAAAAAATCTGCATTCACACCACATGTCGGGCATGTATGATCTTTTTGAACTGCACTGCCACATTTCACACAATTCATTACGAATGCCTCCTAATTATTCTTGTCGTTCTTTCCGCCCTGTGCTTCTTTTGCCAACTCTAACATAATATCTGTCATATCTTTTAAATCATCTTGATAGATTGCTTTGTCAGATGGATCAACTTCTGAAGCCGGTTGAAACTTTTTTAGTTCTTCCCCAAAATTAATCACGGTTGTCACTCCTTTTCTTCTCTTATTCTCTTCTTCAATTCCCCCGCTAAATAGAGGGAACCGGCACAGTATAAAATTCGATTTTCTTTTTCTTGTTTCCATGCAATCGCCTTAGAAAATGCCGCTTCGCTTTCTGAAATGACTTCCACCTCTTCTTGTCCCATTCCTAAAAACTGTTTTGCAAGAAAGGAAGCATCTTCTCCTCGCTCTCCTTGAATCGAAGTTACGATAACATAAGAAAACAAAGACTGTTCCGTCAACTGCTTGATCATCGTCTCATAATTTTTATCCGCCACAACAGAAAATAAAAGCCCTGCTTCTTTTCCATTGCTTTTTACGGTTTCTAAAAATCGTTCTATGGCAGGTTCATTATGGGCGCCATCGATATAAACATCTTCCATCACTTCTTCCATACGACAAGGCCACTTCATCTGTTTTAACCCTTGTTCCACTTCTTCTTTTGTCAAATCAGGACAAAGTTCTGTCAAAGCCAAAATGGCAAGTCCCGCATTTTCTACTTGGTATTCTGCACAAGTGTCTATCGTCAGACTATCATATCTAATATAGCGATTCTCTAAACAAAAATCAATAGCTTTCTGATTCTTTTTATGAATTTTAATACTTTCTTTTGAAAGTGCAAGATGTTTTGCATGATGTTCGACCGCTTTCCTTACAATAACAGGAGAACTGTCAAAACTTTCCAAATAAATCACCGGCGTATGTTCTTTGATAATTCCGGCTTTTTCTGCTGCAATCTCCTCAATGGTGTTTCCTAAATATTGCATATGATCATACCCGATGGAAGTGATGACAACAAGCTCTGGCTGCAACACATTGGTTGCATCTAACCGTCCCCCTAGCCCTGTTTCATAGATCACATAGTCGATCTCTTTATGCCGTTTAAAAATCAACGTGGCGATGACAAAAACGCCTTCAAAAAACGATACATGGGGACAGCCTTGTTCCATCAGCTTTTCCATCGCATTATAAAACTCAAAAAAACATTGTAAAAACTCTTCTTTTTGAACAGGCACCCCATCGATTTGAAATCGCTCTTCTAAAGAGACTAAATGAGGCGATGTGAACATTCCGACATGAATCCCTTTTGCCATGAGAATGCTATTCATATAGGCACAGGTGGAACCTTTTCCATTGGTCCCAGCCACATGGATTGCCTTTTTTTCCAAATGAGGATTGCCAAGTTCGTTTAACAAGTGCAAGAGATTTTCTTTTGTCGTCTTTTTTGCAAATTTTGGAATGGAAAGTAAATAAGCCACTGCCTCTTCATACGTTGTAATTTTCTTTTGTTTCATCTTATCCTCTATTTCTCTATGGATTTTTTTTCTCCAATGATATGGGCGATATAAAATATTCCACCGCCCAGTTATCACCTTGATAGAAAAAGCGTGTCTTCCTGTTTCAAAACACGCTTTTTCCACTTTCCATTATTTACTTAACTGTGCAAGACGCTCTCTTACTTGCTCGAGCATACTTGTATATTTTACTAATTTTTCTTTTTCTTCTTCGATCTTTGCCTGTGGAGCTTTGCTCATAAAACGTTCATTGGAAAGCATACCTTCTACACGTTTTACTTCTCCAATTAATTTTTTCTCTTCTTTTGTAAGACGTTCTAACTCTTTTGCAATATCTACAAGCTCTGCAAATGGCATATAAATAACCGCATCAGGAATCACTGTGGACACCGCATCGTCTTCAATGTCTGCCTTATCGCTCTGTACGATCACTTCGCTTGCATAAGCCAATGTTTCAAAGAACACTCTTCCGTTTTCAAATACGTTTCGAATCTCTTCTTTTTCGGAAACGACGAATACTTTTGCCTTCTTGCTTGGCGCTACGTTCATTTCCGCACGAATGTTACGAATGTTGCGAACTGCTGTTTTTATCGTTTCCACTGCAAATTCATCTTCTTCAAAGTTCCACTGTTCTTGATATTCTGGCCATTTTGCGATCATGATGGATTCTTCGTCCTCTTGTAAGGTACAGAAAATTTCCTCTGTAATAAATGGCATATATGGGTGAAGAAGTTTTAATGACTGAATCAATACATTCTTTAATGTCCATAAAGCAGCAGATTTTGTCTCATCTTCATCGTTATAAAGTCTTGGTTTTACCATTTCGATATACCAATCACAGAATTCTTCCCAAATAAAGTCATATACTTTTTGTACCGCAATACCGAGTTCGAATTTATCCATATTATCGGTTACATCTTTTGTAAGCGTATTGACTTTTGATAAAATCCATTTATCAGCGCCTGTCAATGTTTTAAGATCAAGCTCTTTTGGAATTTCTGCTTTTTCTAAGTTCATCATAATAAAGCGTGAAGCGTTCCATACTTTATTGGCAAAATTACGGCTTGCTTCCACACGCTCCCAATAAAATCTCATATCATTTCCCGGAGCATTTCCTGTAATCAATGTTAAACGAAGGGCATCGGCTCCGTATTTATCGATAACTTCAATTGGATCGATTCCATTTCCAAGAGATTTGCTCATTTTACGACCTTGTGAATCTCTTACAAGCCCATGAATCAATACATGTTTAAATGGAACTTCCCCAGTTTGTTCTAACGCTGAGAACACCATGCGGATAACCCAGAAGAATATAATATCGTATCCGGTCACTAATACATTGGTTGGATAGAAATATTCAAGCTCTTCTGTCTTTTCTGGCCAACCAAGTGTTGAAAATGGCCATAATGCAGAACTAAACCATGTATCCAACGTATCTTCGTCCTGTGTAAGATGCGCACAGCCACATTTTGGACAAACTTCTGGTTTTTCTCTCGCTACGACAATCTCTCCACATTCCTCACAGTAATAAGCTGGAATTCGATGTCCCCACCACAACTGTCTTGAAATACACCAGTCACGAATATTTTCTAACCAATGGAGGTAAATTTTATCAAAACGTTCTGGAACAAACTGTAAATCTCCTTTTTTGAGCGCTTCGATGGCTGGTTTTGCCATCTCTTCCATACGAACAAACCACTGCTGTTTTACCATCGGTTCTACGGTTGTTTTACAGCGGTCATGCGTTCCTACGTTATGGGCATGATCTTCGATTTTTACTAAATATCCGCCTTCTTCTAAGTCTTTTACAATGGCTTTTCTCGCATCATAACGAGCCATTCCTTCGTATTTACCGCCTTTTTCATTGATCGTAGCATCGTCATTCATCACGTTGATTTCCGGAAGATTATGACGGCGTCCTACTTCAAAGTCGTTTGGATCGTGGGCTGGTGTAATTTTAACCGCTCCTGTACCAAAGTCTTTATCGACATAAGCATCTGCAATAATTGGAATCTGGCGATTGCAAAGTGGAAGCTCTGCCATCTTACCAATTAAGTCCGCATATCGCTCATCTTCTGGGTGAACGGCAATGGCAGTATCTCCCAATAATGTCTCCGGTCTTGTAGTCGCAATTTCAATAAAACGACCTTCTTCCCCAACGATTGGGTAACTGATATGCCAGAAATGTCCTGGTTGATCCACATGTTCTACTTCTGCATCAGAGATTGATGTTTGGCAAACTGGACACCAGTTTACAATACGGGAGCCTTTGTAAATATAACCTTTTTCATATAATTTAATGAACACTTCTTCTACTGCCTTGGAACAGCCTTCATCCATTGTAAAACGCTCTCTATCCCAGTCAGCAGAAGAACCCATTTTCTTTAACTGATTAATAATTCTTCCGCCGTACTCTTCTTTCCATTCCCATGCTTTCTCAAGGAATCCTTCTCTTCCTAAATCTTCCTTATCAATGCCTTCTGCTTTTAACTTTTCAATGACCTTTACTTCTGTGGCAATGGCTGCATGATCAGTTCCTGGCTGCCATAATGCACTGTATCCTTGCATTCTTTTAAAACGAATTAAAATATCCTGCATTGTGTTGTCAAGGGCATGTCCCATATGAAGCTGTCCTGTTACATTTGGAGGAGGCATTACAATTGTAAATGGTTTCTTGCTCTTATCCACTTCTGCATGGAAATATTTCTTATTCAACCAATTTTCATAAATTCTCTCTTCAATCTCTTGTGGATTGTATGTCTTTTCTAACTCTTTTGCCATAGTATTCTCCTTTTAAAAATAAAAAAAGCCCCTTGTTTCACACAAAGGGCGTAAGTTACGCGGTACCACCTTATTTTAATAACCATTTTAAAAATCTGTTATTTTCTCATCTGCGGATAACGGGGCAAAACCGTCATACTCTACTCTTGCACAAAAGGCTCTCGTTTCAATCCTTATATTTAGCACTGTTCAAGTATGCTGTTCAAAAGCTACTTCTTCTAATCCTTCTTATCAATGCCTTTCAGCCTCTGGGCATTGTTCTCTGTCTAAGGGCTATCAGAATACTCCTCTTTCTCACTACATTTTTCTATTGTTTACAAAAAATTTTGCTTGACTCCTATTATATATAATATGTTCTTTCTCGTCAATATCCTAGTTCGTAAATTTGCTTTTTATTTCAGATTGCCTTTAAATATGAAAACAGTTTCCTCCGATAAACTCTCGAATCAAAGAGTTGTTTGGAATGTTTTCCCCCGGTATTCCTAAGAAATAATCTAAGAATTTCAACAGATGTTTCGCCTCTTGATATTCTTCGCAATCCACAGGAACCGCATAGAGCAATGGCTCTGCATACTGTTTTAACACCGATAATTCATAGATCAGGGCGGAATTAAACATGGCATCTGCCTCTTCCTGATATGGGAAGATATAGTTTTCTTCTCCTTTTCTCACCGAATCCCAACGGGCAATGGTATCCTTTGCAGACGTTCCACGATAGCTGGCATCTCTTACGATTCTTCGCAATAATCTGGCATCTGTTGTCGGCACTCGGTTATGCTCGTCAATATTAATCTGTGTCAATGCGCTAATATAGATCTTAAAAATGGATTCTTTCGGCAATTGTTTTGTCAACTCTCCATTTAATCCATGAATTCCTTCAATGACTAAAATATCTTTCTCTGTCAACTGTAAAAACTGATTGTGGAATTCTTTTTTCCCTGTAATAAAATTAAAGATTGGCATATCCACTTGTTTTCCTGCCAAAAGCTCTCTCATATTTTCTTGGAATAATTCAATATCTAACGCTTCTAGCACTTCAAAATTATATTCCCCATTTTCATCTCTTGGAGAGTCTTCTCGATTTTTAAAATAATTATCAATGGAAATTGGGTGTGGTTTCATGCCATGAATCTTTAACTGAATGGATAGGCGATGGGAAAATGTCGTCTTTCCTGAAGAGGAAGGTCCTGCAATTAACACGATCTTTTTCTTATTTTTAATAATTTCATCGGCTAGATTTGCTAACTTTTTCTCCTGCAAGGCTTCTTGAATTAAAATAATCTCATTCATTCTTCCATCGACAATGGCTTCATTTAACGCCCCAACGGTGTCAATTTCCAACGTATTGCCCCACTCTTCTGCCTCTCTTAGAATTTGGAAAAGTTTTGGACGATTTACAACGTCTGACACCCGATCGATCTGTTCTCTCGACGGCATTTTCAATAAAAATCCTTGTTCATGGCGCTCTAATGCAAAATGAGTAAGGCACCCAGTGGTTGGCACCATATATCCGTAAAAATAATCCTCATAGCCGTCTAACTCATAGAGATTCGTTGAGGAACCTCTGCGAAAACGAAACAGTTTTTCTTTCTCTTTCATTCCATATTGGCGGAATCTCTCAATGGCTTCTTCGGTATGAATCGTTGATTTTTTAATTGGAAGATCTCGCTTCACTAACCGATGCATTTGCTCTTCCACTTCAGAAAGCCTTTTCACTCCTTCTTCTTTTTCTGTGCCAACCATTTCACAATAGTACGCATCTCCTAGAGAATGTTTTACGATAATTTTCACATCTTTTTCCTGAAACAGATCAAAAAATGCTTTTAACATTAAAAAGGTTGTACTTCTTTTATACGCCAACATTCCCGCTTTGCTCTTTGCTGTTAAAAAGAGAATGTCGTCTCCTTCTTTCACTTCTTTATGCAGCTCACAAAGCACTCCATTTTTCTTAGCGAGAAGATAGGTGCCTTTTTCCTCTTTTCTTTCTTTTGCTAATTCATAAAGGGTTGTATGCTCAAATACGCTCTTTTTTTCTCCAAATATCGTTACTGTTATCATTGCCATATTCCCTTTCTCTCATTTTATATAATATGAAACGGACATTTACTATCGACAGCTTCTACTATAAGATCGCTATTTTGTTCCTTTACATAATTTATTATAAATTCTGTAAAAATATGCTCTAATCCATAATGCCCTGCATCAATCATAGAAAGCCCTTCTTCCAAAGCGTCTATTCCATCATGATGCCCAAGATCTCCTGTAATTAACACATCAGCACCTTTTTTAATCGCTTCCTTTGCCATTCCTTTTCCAGAGCCAGGGCAGACGGCAATTTTCTTTACAATCGTATCCTCTTCTCCAAATAGCGCCACTTTATCGATCTGAAATTTATCTTTTACAAATTCTGCGCACTGTTTTAAAGTCATTGGCTCTTTGATCGTTCCAACTCTTCCAATTCCCTCTACCGTTCCATCTTCTTCTTTTGTCACCTCCAATGGCACGGCATTTTGTAATTCCAACATCTGTTCTGCCAATTGAGCCATTCCACCCATAATGTCAAAATTTGTGTGCATGGCATAGCACGCAATTTTCTCCTCCATAAGCGTCAATAATTTTCTTCCAAGAACCGTTTCATCATTGATTCTCTTCATATTGGAAAAGATCAATGGGTGGTGGGAAATAATCAAATCGGCTCGTTCTTCTTTTGCCCGTTCTACGACTTCATTTGTCACATCAAGAGTGACGATTATTTTATGAACCTCTTGTTCCATTCGTCCAACTAATAGCCCCACATTATCCCAAGAGCAAGCGTAAGAAGTCGGTGACAGTTGATCAAGTTGTTTTACAAGTTCTTTCACTTTCATAATAAGCCATTCCTCCTTTTAGACAATCCATTTTTTCTTGCAGTTCTCTTTTTCGCTCTTTTCCCGCTTCGGAAGAAACACCTTCTAACTTTCTTAAAAGTTGTTCATTGATCTTGCTTTCCTTTTGCAGCCATTGCTTTAAAATCGGATCCTGCGCCTCTAATAATTTCTTTCCATATAAATATTCGATTTTATTTTGATACCGCTCTTCTCCATGAGCGGCTTTTATCACTGTATAATATTTACCTTCTTCTATAAGCATTCTCTCTTCTGCGATGTTCCAGCCAAGGGCATGAAGGGCTTCCCGAACTTTATAGATTTCGGACTGGGGCTGCACAATCAGCTCTTGTAATTGCGGCAAAACGTGGGCTCCACCTTGTAAAATATGAGCGATTAGCTCTCCGCCCATTCCGGCAATAATCACGGTATCCGCTTCGCCTTCTTTTAATTGTTCAAGCCCGTCGGATAACCGTGTCTCAATCTTTTGCTCTAGCTTTCTCTCTCTTATATTTTCTGTCGCCTTAGAAAGAGGCCCTTTTCGAACGTCCATGGCAATGGCACTTTTTACAAGGTCTCGCTCCACAAGGGCAATCGGAACATATCCGTGATCCGTTCCAATATCCGCAATTCTATTTCCTTTCGTCACCATCAGCGCAACGGTTTCCATACGTTTTGATAATGTGATCATTCCTTTTCCTTCCTTTTGTCGTATCTTTTTTCTTTTGTTTTTCTCTAGTCCAAATAATCTTTTAATTTCTTGCTTCTGCTTGGGTGACGAAGTTTCCGAATGGCTTTCGCTTCGATTTGACGAATTCTCTCTCTTGTTACATCAAACTCTTTTCCAACTTCTTCCAACGTGCGGCTTCTACCATCTTCTAAACCAAACCGAAGTTTCAATACTTTTTGTTCCCGTTCATTTAATGTCTGCAACACTTCTAAAAGCTGCTCTTTCATCATCACATTAGCTGCCACTTCCGCCGGAACAGGCATATTATCATCTTGAATAAAGTCTCCAAGATGGCTGTCATCTTCTTCTCCAACCGGAGTTTCTAAAGAAACTGGCTCCTGTGAGATTTTTAATGCTTTTTGCACTTGCTCCACGTCCATATCCAACTCTTTTGCAAGCTCTTCTGTGGAAGGTTCCCTTCCTAACACTTGCACCATTTCCCTTGACGTGCGAATAATGCGATTAATCGTCTCCACCATATGAACGGGAATTCTTATCGTTCTCGCCTGATCGGCAATGGCTCTTGTAATTGCCTGACGAATCCACCAAGTTGCATATGTGCTAAATTTATATCCCTTTTGATATTCAAACTTATCTACCGCTTTAATAAGCCCCATATTTCCTTCCTGAATTAAATCAAGAAAATGCATTCCCCGTCCAACATATCGTTTTGCAATGCTAACGACTAATCGTAAATTTGCCTCGGCAAGCCGCTTCTTTGCCTCCTCCTCTCCGCTTTCAATTCTCTTTGCAAGCTCGATCTCTTCTTCGGAATTTAACAATGGTATTTTTCCAATTTCTTTTAAATACATTCGTACAGGATCATCATAAGAAACGCCCTCCGGTGCGGATAAATCCACGTTCTCCAGTTCTTCCACTTCTTCTAGTTCTTCTAATTCCTTTAATTGTTCGAACGTTTCCGGCTCTTCATCAAGATCCATCACTTCCTCCGTTCGCTCTGTCTGGATCGCAATAATATCCACACCTTGTTTCTCCATAAATTCATATAATTGTTCAATATGTTCTGCGGTCAACTCTTCTTCTTGGTCTTTAAAGAAACGGAGAATTTCTGCATATTCTAATACGTTTTTTTTCTTTTTTGCAATTGCAAGCAGTGCTGTAAGATGTTCTTCAAATGTCTTTGTTTTTTCCATTGTTCAATCCCTTTCTTTCCTCTTAGGAAAAATGCAGTGATATATGCAACTTTTGTAATTCCGCCTTGTCTTTGATTAACTTTTGCCACACTCCAATATCGTTCGAATGTTCCATATCGTAATTAATGCGATATTCTTTTACCCGTTTTACGACATCTGTTAAGGCTTTCTCATTATCTTCCGGCAATGGTGCCATTTTTAAACTCGTATTAAAAATCGCAGCCACCTTCGTATGTTCTTCTACCTCTGTAAATTGATTTAAAATCTTAGCAGGCGTTACTTTCTTTTCTTCCTGATACTGAGCAAATAACATTTGAGCTACGGAATGGTAAGCAGGTTCAATAAAATCTTCTTCGCTAATAATTCCTTTTAACCGCTCAAATAATTCCGGTTCATTGACGAGCCAAGTGAGCAAGAGCCGCTGGGATCTGCGGTATCCATCATCTTTGCCTTTCTCTTTTCTCTGTTCCTGCTCTTTTTGTTCTTGCACCTCATAGACTTCCGCTTGCAGCCCATATCGATTCACGAGCTGTTCCAAGTCTTTTACAGCCATATGATACGTTCTTGCGCAGGCTTGTAAGTAATTTTGCCGCTCAAGCCGCTCTTGTATCATTGCTAATTTTTTTGCCAACTCATGGGCAAATGCCGTCCAGCTCTCCGGATCATTTTCCTTATACTGCTGTCTTATCGTTTCCACTTCAAACATAAAGCTGCTTGCGGCTTCTTTTAAGCGTTTTTCCAGTTCCTCCGGTCCTAATGCTTTTAAAAACTCATCGGGATCTTTATATGGTTTTAAGTTTAACACCCGAACAGTCAATCCGCTTTCTTTTAAAATCGGAATGGCACGAAGGGCAGCCTTTGTTCCAGCCTCATCGCTATCATAGGATAAGATCACTTCTTTGATATAGCGCTTTAATAACATTCCATGCTGGGCAGTAAAGGCGGTTCCAAGAGAAGCTACCGTGTTTGTAAATCCTGCCTGATGCATACTGATCACGTCCATATATCCCTCGCACACAATAAAGTACGGTTTCCTAGACGTTCTCGCAATGTTTAAACCAAATAAGTTGCGGCTTTTATCAAACACCGCCGTCTCCTTTGAATTCAAATATTTTGGATTGCCTTCTCCCATCACTCGTCCGCCAAATCCAATGACTTTTCCATTGACATCTAAAATTGGAAACATAACGCGGTTCCAAAATTTATCGCTGCCACCTCGTTTCTCATCAATATTTACAAGCCCGGAATCTTTCATCTGAGAATCGGTATACCCTTTTTTCTTTAAATACTGATAGAGATCATCGCTATAAATATCAGCGTACCCTAAACCAAAGTTTTTAATCGTCTCCTCTGTAATTCCACGATTTGTCAAATATTCATAGCCTAATTTGCCCCTCTCGCTATGAAGAAGTAAATAAAAATAGTTGGCTGCCTGTCGATTCATTTCTTTTAAAATCGATTTATAATCCGCCGCCCTTTTTTCTTCTTCTGATAGTTCCACTTCTGGAAGCTCCATGCCTGCCCGTTCTGCCAACATTTTTAACGCTTCCGGAAAGGTATAGTTCTCATATTCCATAATAAAGGTAAAGACATTTCCTCCTGCTCCACAGCCAAAACAATAATACATCTGTTTATCACGGCTTACGGAAAAGGAAGGGGACTTTTCATTATGAAATGGACAAAGCCCAAAATGAGAGGCTCCCTTTTTCTTTAAGCTCACATAATTGGATATTACATCTACAATATCATTTCTTACACGGACTTCTTCAATTGTTTCCTCACTATAATACAATGTTCTCACCTCAACTTTTTCAATTGTCTTAACGAATGCTCCAAGATTTCGGTTCATAGATTTCTTGGAATTTGGCAATGGCAAAATGATCGGTCATTCCGGCGATATAGTCACAGATCACCTGCTGCTCTTTCTCGCCTTGTCGGATCATATTTTGATATTCTTCCGGAAGATCAAAGATGGATTTTTTATAATATTCAAAAAGAGCAATTAATAAATCTTTGCATTTTTGTTCTTCTTTTTTCACAATCGGATTTGTGTAAACGTGAGCAAACATAAATTTTCGAAGTCCAAACAATGCTTCTTCCACTTCTTTTGACATATAAATATCGGCTTTTTCATCGCTATTCTTAATAATATCGTGAATAAATCGATTTAAACGGCTTCTCTGATCATTTCCAAGCACATCGGTATACTCTTTTGGAATCTCTTCTTCTGTCAATACTTTCCCCCGAATGGCGTCATCAATATCATGGTGAATATATGCGATTTTATCGGACAGCCGCACAATTCTGCCTTCTAATGTCATAGCTCTTCCTGTCGTTTGATGGTTTAAAATCCCATCTCGCACTTCGACGGATAAGTTAAGCCCTCGCCCTTTATTTTCCAAAAGTTCCACAATGCGAACACTTTGCTTATAATGCTTAAATCCATGGCTGCACACTTGATTTAGAGCATGTTCTCCTGCATGTCCAAATGGCGTATGCCCAAGGTCATGCCCTAAAGCGATGGCTTCTGTCAGATCTTCATTTAACCGCAGCGCTTTTGCAATGGTTCTCGCATTTTGAGACACTTCCAATGTATGCGTTAATCTCGTCCGATAATGATCGCCTGTGGGCGCAAAAAATACTTGTGTCTTATCTTTCAACCTTCGAAATGCTTTGCAATGAAGAATTCGATCCCGATCCCTTTGATAGATAGGGCGAATATCGCATGGGCTTTCCCCTCGATCCCTTCCTTTTGACTGACAACTAAAGGCAGCAAACGGGCTTAAATACTGTTGTTCGAATTGTTCTTGTTTTTCTCGAATATTCATCTACACTCCTCCTTTCGCCTGTTCCAATTGAACTTGTTTGTATTCCTTAAAATTCCTCTTCTTCCAGCGCTTCTAATGCCTCTTTTAACCCTTCATCTTCCACATAGCTATGGTCGTCCTCTTCTTTTCCCTCGCCACCTTCTGACATAACAGAAAGGGCATCTAATGACATTTTCATAATCTCTTTCACTTCGTCTGTTGTCATAGAGAGGCGTTCTGCCAACTCTTCCGCTGTGGCTTCTCTTCCTAGCTGATCCGCCATTGCCTTTGAAACTTCACTTAATAAGTTGGCACGTTCCACCATTCGTTTTCCGGTTTTCTCCTCTTGTTCTTCTAAGTTTAATAATTCTTTCATAACGAGATGTAACGTTTCCTCTAACTGCTCATGAAACTTCTCTATGTCATTTCCTTTAAAATCAGCTACCACCATCATCAGCGCAATATTCCCTTCTTGAATCAAATCGCCAAGGGGAATCCCTTTTCCAATATAAGTTCCGGCAATTTTAATGACTTGTTTTAAATTGCCTTCCACAAAGCGGTTTTGCGCTTCCATATCGCCTTCTTGTATTTGCAGCAACAACTGTTTCTGCTCTTCATGAGAAAGTTCTTCCATTCCTGCTAATTCTTCCATATAAAAAGAAATCGCTGGCT
>Cebus_capucinus_imitator_PRJNA485217_SSR047__coassemble_1080_pt1 | contig 28814 bp, 30 predicted proteins | sample Cebus_capucinus_imitator_PRJNA485217_SSR047__metabat2_low_PE_010 | metagenome-assembled genome bin Cebus_capucinus_imitator_PRJNA485217_SSR047
ATACCATTTCTGGTATAGGGATCTAGGTTTTGTCACCTTAACTTAATGACATTGACATAAAGTTCTGACCACTTTTTTTATGTTCGTTATTGGCATTCATTTTACCTATCATAAATAGAAGCCTTCTATAATAGATGTAATAGTAATAGAAGTAAGAAGAGAGAAATACGAATATGTTGAATTATATTTGGGGAATGATGATTTTAGTTGGAGTTGTTACAGCGTCTTTTCAAGGAACGATGAGTGAAGTAAACTTAGCTTTTTTAGATTCGACGAAAGAGGCAATTGAACTATGTATTTTCATGCTTGGAATTGTTGGAATGTGGTCCGGTTTTATGAAGATCGCGGAAAATACAGGGCTTATTCAATCGTTATCCGACCATATCGGTTGGTTTATCCGATGGCTGTTTCCAACGATTCCAAGGGGGCATAAAGCCAATTTATATATCGCAACGAATATGATTGCTAATATTTTTGGGCTTGGCTGGGCAGCCACACCATCTGGTTTGATGGCGATGAAGGAGTTAGATGAATTAAATGAGGGCAGTTCTGTCGCAAGCGATGATATGTGCACCTTTTTAATCTTAAATATTTCTTCGTTGCAGCTGATTCCCATTAATATGATCGGATACCGAAGTCAGTATGGTTCTGCAAATCCATCGGCGATTATTGTTCCGGCGCTTATTGCAACGGCTGTCTCGACTCTTGTAGGAATTTTCTATGCAAAGTGGAAAAGAATGGGTTCCTATAAATAGAGTTCCTCTGGATAGGAGGCTTTTTTGGAAGTGAGGTTTTGTTTTTGGAATTGTTTCGGGGATAGACCGGTTTCCTTTTTAAATACTTTTCGGAAATAATCTGCCCCTGAAAATCCACAAGAAACCGCAATCACTTCCATAGAAGACTCTCCGCTTTCTAAAAGAAATTTCGCATTCTTTATTTTAATAGAAGTTAAATATTGCCCCGGAGAGATGCCCATATACTCATGGAAGGTGCGAATGAGATGATGTTTGCTCACTTCAAGCTGTTCCGCCAATTCTTCAATCCCATAGAGATAGGTGTAATTGTCTTCCATAAGTTGAATGGCAGAGGAGACGAGGGCGGGATATGGTGTTGTTTTTACTTTTGTTGTGTGGTTATAAAGGCGCATCAATACAGAAAAAATACCAATCGTAAAGGATTCTAATTGGGCGGATTGATCAAGGGCTAATAAATATTTAAGCTCTTTTTTGATGGCGTAATAATCGCTGCCAATTAAATAATTTCCCTTTTGTAACGTTTCCTCTAAAAGCTGTTTTGATAAATCTCCTGTAAAAGAAATGAAATAAAAGGCATTTTCCTCCTCCATCGGGCAAAGGGTCATAGAAACATCAGGAGGCAGTAAAAATGCCTGTTCTTGCTGTAATGGATAGGTGTTGTCGGCACATAAGGAAAAAGAGCCTTTTTCTATAAGAAGAAGAGTGAAGGCATCGGAAGAGAAAAAGGTGAAAGGAGAGTCTTTTTCCATTATTTTTTTATAAAAAAGGTCTGAAATACAAAACTGTTGTCGGATTGAGATTGGAATGGATTCAAATATATTGTACATAGCAACTCCTTACTTCGGTGAAAAATTATGAAAAAAATATTGTTGAGATTATTTTAACATAAATAGGAGCGGTTATACAAATGAGAAGCGCAAGGAAATCGGTTTTGAAAAGCAATTGGATAGAAAATCCAACATAAAAACTCTTTACTTTATTATTGTAGTGTGGTATTGTAGTCTTTTATTAGAAAATAAAAAAGAGGTATAGTGGACAAGAATGAATCCATACATATAGAATGAGAAACAGAAGAACAGAGGAGTGTCATGAAGTTTTTATTATATTTTTCGGATTTTCTTGTGCCGATTCTTATTTTTTATTTAATCGCCTATGGGTTAATGAATAAGAAGAACGTATATGATGATTTTATCGATGGCGCCAAAGAAGGATTTAAGACAGTGTTTAAAATCACGCCGACGATTTTAGGGCTGATGATTTCCGTAGGGGTGCTAAGGGCATCTGGAGCCTTAACTTTATTTTCAGAGCTTTTAAAGCCAGTAGGGGATCGGCTGCATATACCGTTTGAAGTGATACCGGTATTTCTTATTCGGCTATTTTCTGCGTCGGCAGCCAATGGATTAGTCTTTGATATTTTTAAGGAATTTGGTGCAGATTCTCTTGCAGGAATGATCGTATCCATTATGATGAGCTGTACGGAGACGGTCTTTTACACAATGTCGGTCTATTATATGGCAACGAAAGTCAGCAAGACGAGATATACATTGAAAGGAGCATTGATCGCTACGGCAGCAGGCGGAGCTATGAGCATTATATTAGCCAATTGGATCGTCGGATAGGGTGCATAAAAATACTTGGAAGTTTATGGAAAATGTAGTTTGAAAAAAGATAAAATTCATTTTTCAGGAAATAAAGATAGTTTATATTGTGTGACAGAGTGAGGAGAATAAAGCGTAAATCAGAAAAAAATACAATATGAACTTGCAATTCTGTCATTTTTTCAAGAAATATTATGACTTTAACACTTTATTTTCCTAGAATTATCTGCTATAATACAGAGTATTGACAAAAAACGAAGGAAAATTTTGAATTGCAAAATATAGAACTTTAGCATTTTCAAGAGTTTATATAGATAAAATAAGAATTGAATGAAAATAGAACGAAGCAGGGAGGAAGAGACAATGAAATTTTCTGCAATGCCATATGAAAGAATTGATATGGAAGTTATAAAACAGAAGATGCAGGATATTATGAAAGAATTTGCAAACTGTGGATCTGGAGAAGAACAATTTGCAGTTCATCAAAAATATTATGCATTAACAGGTCATGTAGATTCTATGATGACAATCTGCCATATTCGTCACGACATCGATACAAAAGACGAATTCTATGATAAGGAACAGACGTATTATGATAAAGAGGCGCCAGCTTATTATCAGTTAATGGTAGATTATTCGAAGTTATTATTTGAATCTCCATATCGTGATTATTTAGAAGAGAAGATAGGAAAAGTTGCTTTCAAAAACATGGAATTGGATATGAAAGCAAACGATGAGAAGTTAATTCCATTGAAACAGGAAGAAAATGAATTGACAACTCGTTATATGAAATTAATTGCTTCCGCTGAAATCCCATTTGATGGAGATGTTCAGAATATCTCTTTATTGAGAAAATATTTGACAGCTGATGATCGCAATGTTCGAAAAGAAGCATATAAAGCGTTGAGCGATTATTTCTTAACTGTGACAGATGAGATTGACGATATTTACGATAAACTTGTAAAAAATCGTACAGCACAGGCAAAATTATTAGGCTATGAAAATTTTGTTGAATTAGGTTACTATCGTATGCAGAGAAACTGCTATGATAAAGCGATGGTAGAGAACTTTAGAAAGCAAGTAAAAGAACATTTCGTTCCTTTTGTTCAGAAGTTAAACGAACAAAGAAGAGAGCGTTTAGGCTTAGAAAAGTTATCCTATATTGATGAAGATTCTTATTTTAACAATGGTAATCCGGCACCAATTGGCAATCCAGAAGAAATTCTTGCAGCTGGTAAGGAAATGTATGGAGATCTGTCAAAAGAGACAAAAGAATTTTTTGATTTCATGAATGAAAATGAATTATTTGATGTCCTTGGAAGAAAAACAAAACGTGCTGGCGGATATATGACTTATATTCCAGATTTTAAATCTCCATTTATTTTTGCTAACTTTAATGGTACAAGCGGAGATGTTGATGTTATCACTCACGAATGCGGACATGCATTCCAAGGGTTTGTAACGAGAAATGATGAAATTCGGGAACATAACAATATTGGAATGGAAACAGCGGAGATTCATTCTATGTCCATGGAATATTTTACAGATAAATACATGGAAATGTTCTTTGGAGATCGAGCAGATGATTATCGTAAAATGCATTTAGAAGATGGGGCAGCTTTTGTTCCATATGGTTGTATGGTCGATGAGTTTCAACATATCGTATATGAAAATCCAGATATGACACCAAAAGAAAGAAAACAGGCTTGGAAAGAACTTGAAAAAGTATATAAGCCACATCTTGACTATGAAGGAGATCCTTTCTTTGGGGAAGGTGGTTTCTGGCAAAAACAACATCATATTTTTGATTTACCATTTTATTATATCGACTATTGTCTTGCTACAATCTGCGCAATGCAGTTTAAAATAAAAATGGACGAAAATTATGAAAAGGCATGGGAAGACTATTTGAAACTTTGCAACCTTTCTGCAAAAGATTTCTATACAAATATGCTTCCAGCAGTTGGATTAAAAAGCCCATTTGAAGACGGAACGATCCAGTGGATTGTAGAAAAAATTGTGGAAACACTCAATCATTTTTAAGGAGGAAATAACATGAGAAAACGTATCACAGCGACATTGCTTGCAGCGATGCTTGCAATTTCAACAGCGGCTTGTGGCGGCGGAGGAAGCCAAACAGGAGGAGACACTATTGTTATCGGAACAACAGATTGGAATGGTGTATTTTCTCCATTTTATTCAGACAACCAAACAGATAGCTATATCCAAGGTGCAGTCATTGAAACAGTTATGGAAAGAGATGCACAGAATGTTTTAATTGACAATCTTGGACATATCGATGAAGAAGTAATCGGTTCAGGAGATAATCAGCAAACTGTTTATACAATTACATTACAGGACGGGCTTAAATTCTCCGATGGTTCTGATATGACAATTGATGATGTTATCTTTGCATATAAAGTATTATTAGATCCAAGCTACGATGGAGCATCTCCATTCCGTACAACAACAAATATCGTTGGTGCTAATGAATATTACTATGATAATCCAAACTATTCTGAAGATGTAGCTGCAATCGAAAAAACAGCTGCAGAATATGCAAATGATAAAGATAAAGTAATTGAATATTTAGTAGCTACAAAATGTGAAGGCTTATTTACAGCTGTTGATGAAGATCCAGATGGAGACGGAGCTCTTACATCTTGGGCAGACTATTTAAAAGAAAAAGGGTTTGAAATCTCAGAAGCTGATGCAAAAGATGAGGCAAAATTATTACAAGCACTTGCCGAATGTGAATATGAAACAAATTTAGGTTCTTATGATGCAGAATCTTACTATAATGAAGAATTAAAGAGCGCTCTTGTATCTGACGGTATGGCAGATGGTGTTGACGTAGAAGACATCTCAGGAATTGAAAAAGTAGATGATTTAACATGTAAAGTTACTGTAAATGGTGTTAACTTTGTTGCTGAAGCGGAATTAGGTTTAGCTCCTGTTGTACCAAGCGCTATTTATGGAGAAGGATATGAAAAAGGTAAATTAGATGGCGTTAAAGCTATGAATGATAAACCAATCGGTTCTGGTCCATATAAATTCGTAGAAAATAAAGATAACGTAGTAACATTAGAAGCCAATGAAGACTACCGTCTTGGAGCACCTAAGACAAAATATTTAAGATTCCAGGTAGTAGAAGATAGCCAGAAAGCAGATGCAATTATCAATGGAGAAATCGATATTTCTGATCCATCTGGTTCTGTTGAAGTCATTCAACAGTTAAGCGATGCTGGTGTTAAATATGATCTTTATGATAACAACGGATATGGTTATATCGCAATTAGCGCTAAGAGAGTTGCAGATAAAAATGTTCGTGAAGGTTTAATGCACTTAATGACTCGTGAACAGGCAGTTTCTACATACTATGGTGATGTAGCAGAAGTTATTGAACGTCCAATGACAACTGTATTAGCAGAATATCCACAGGACGCAGAAGAATACTGGGGATATGATCCAGAGAAAGCGTTAGAATGTTTCAAAAAAGCTGGATATGAACAAGTAAACGGTAAACTTGTAAAAGATGGAAAACAGTTAGAAGTTGAAGTTGCTATCGGTGATGCAGCAAATCACCCAGTTACTCCAATCTTCACACAGATGAAGAACGATATGGAAGCTATGGGTGCTAAATTAAATATTACAGATACAGACTTCAGTATCTTAGTAAACCGTGTAAACAACGATGACGTAGATATGTGGTGTATGGCATGGAGTAATACAACAAATGCTGACTTAACACAGATTTTCGGCAGCGAATATTCTAAAAAAGGTGGTTCTAACAGAACCTTCATCAAAGATGAAAAACTCGATGCATTATTAAATGAAACAAGACAGACATTAGATCTTGAGAAGAGAAAAGAATTAGTTGCAGAAGAACTTGATTTAGTTATGAGCTGGGCTACTTATATGCCAGTTTACCAGAGAAAGAACGTATGGGCTTACTCTTCAAACATCAATCCAGATACCATTCCAGCAGATGGTTCTATGTTCTATAACTTCTATAATGAACTTGAAAAACTTGAGTTACAATAAAAAATAGAACACTTGGGATAGACATACTGTCTATCCCATTTGATAGGAAAACACGACAGTGTTTTCTTATTAATTAACAGAGCGGAAAGAAGGCGGTTCTAGTCTGGACAGCCTTTTTCTATGATAAAAAAACCAGGAGGTGCACTATGAAACAGTATATTATCAGACGTATTTTGACAAGTATAATTGTACTCTTTGGCGTATCATTTCTGCTCTATGGCATTCTACGTATGATGCCGGGTGATTTCGTTACACAGATGACGAGTGGTAACCCAGCAATTACACAAGAGCAAAAAGAAAAGATGCAAGAGCAATTAGGAATCAATGACAATGTCATTGAGGGCTATGTCAACTGGCTAAAAGGAGCTGTCCGCCTAGATTTTGGTAATTCTTTCAAATATAAAGTGCCTGTAACACAGGTTATTAGCGAGAGAATGTGGATTTCCTTTACATTAGCTGCCATTGCGCTGATTATTGAGTTGGCAATTGCAATACCACTAGGTGTCATTGCTGCAACGAAACAATATTCTAAAACAGACTATACAATTGTATTTTTTGCGTTAGCAGGGCTTTCTTTGCCATCTTTCTTTTTTGCGGCTATTCTTAGACGTGTTTTTTCCATAGGGTTAGGAGTCTTACCATTAAGCGGTATGATTACAGCGAGAGAGCATTACACAGGCTTTGCTTACTATCTTGACGTGGCACAGCATTTTATTCTTCCAATCACCGTGTTTGTTATCCTTGGTGTTGGTAGCTGGCTTCGTTATACAAGAACAAATATGCTTGAAGTGTTGAACATGGATTATGTTCGTACAGCGAGAGCAAAAGGATTGGACGAAAGAGTTGTTGTATTTAAACATGCATTTAGAAACACATTAATCCCAATCGTTACATTTATTGGAGCACAGATTCCAAGTTTATTCGCAGGTGCGATTATTACAGAAGGTATTTTCTCTATTCCGGGACTTGGAAAAGCGGCGATTGATGCCGTAAATGAGAAGGATTTACCATTCCTTATGGGATATTTAATCTTCTTAGCAGTGCTTACACTTTTAGGAACTTTAATTTCAGATATCTTATACGCGGTTGTTGACCCTCGTGTTCGTTATAACTAGAAAGGAGGAAGAATAAAAAAGTATGGCTGATGAAAAAGTACAGTTAAAAAATGAAAAAGAAGCAATTGAATTTGAGAAAAACCAAGTTATTCTAACTCCTGGTCAATTAATTGCGAAACGATTTTTCCGTAATAAATTAGCGATTCTCGGATTGGGAATCATTATTGCAATTTTATTGTTCTCCTATCTTGGACCAATTTTGTCCCCTTATAACTATGGAGAATATGAACTTTTTTACAAAGATCGAGTAACAGGTGAAGAATTCCGTATGACGGATAAAGAGGCGATTAAAGGAGAAAACGTCGGTGTTAATACAAAGGCGCCAATATCCAAAGCCCATTTACTCGGTACAGATAAAGATGGTCGTGATATATTCACTCGTCTTATGTATGGTGGCCGTATTTCACTTCAATTCAGTGTGGCGGTTACAGTTATTGAAATGTTAATTGGTATCACACTCGGTGGTATTGCCGGATACTATGGTGGTAAAGTCGATATGGTAATTATGCGTTTAGTGGAAATTTTCTACTGTATTCCATTCGTACCACTGATGTTAATTGTATCTTCTTTTATGGCAGCATTCGGTGTTGCTCCAGAACAGAAAATTTATTGGTTAATGTTAATCATGGGATTGTTTAGCTGGTCAGGCGTTACTCGTATGGTTCGTGGACAGGTGCTTACAATTCGTGAAATGGACTATATGTCAGCAGCAGAGGCTTCTGGTATTAGTACAAGAAAGAAAATCTTTAAACATTTAATTCCAAACTGTATTCCAGTTATTATCGTTATGGCGACTATGGACTTAGGTGGTTTTATTATTACAGAATCAACACTTAGTTATTTAGGTGTCGGTATTTCCACACCATTTGCCTCTTTAGGAAACATGGTTAATGCCGTAAACGATCAGGTTATTATGAGAAACTACTTAAATATCTGGGTACCACCTGGAATTATGTTGCTCCTTATTGTTATGGCATTTAACTTTATCGGTGATGGTCTCCGTGACGCATTCGATCCAAAGATGAAAAGGTAGGTGAAGAACGGTGTCAGATAATAGAAATGAAAAAGCAGCAAAAAGAGCAAGAATAAAAGAAATTAAAAAGTTTAATAATCAGAAATACCGTGAATACAATCAAATGAAAAAGAGAAAAAATATTCCGGAAACTGAATATTATACTGAAATGAGGGACGAAAACAATCTAGTTGAGTTTGACAACTTACAGACTTATTTTTATACAGATAATGGTACTGTCAAATCCGTAGATGGAGTTACTTTTGATATTCCAAAAGGAAAAACAATTGGAATTGTAGGGGAATCAGGTTGTGGTAAATCCGTAACAAGCCTTTCTCTTATGCAGTTATTACAAGGCCCACAAGGTCAGATTGCAGGAGGAGAGATTCGCTACAATAAAGAAGGACATGCCATTGATATTACTAAGGTTCCAATCCGTGATATGACAAAAATTCGTGGAAATGAAATCGCTATGATTTTCCAGGAACCAATGACAAGTTTAAATCCAGTTTTTACAATTGGAGATCAGTTAGCTGAAATTATTGAATTACATAATCCTGAAATGAAAAAAGAAGATGTGAAGAAACGTGTAATCGAACTTCTTCGCATGGTAGGAATTGCTCGTGAAGGGATTGAAAATAGTTATCCACATGAATTATCAGGTGGAATGAAACAGCGTATTGTAATTGCGATGGCTCTTTCTTGTAATCCAAGACTTATCATCGCAGATGAGCCTACAACGGCTCTCGATGTAACGATTCAGGCACAGGTGCTTGATTTATTGCGTCACTTAAAAGATCAAATCAACGCTTCTATTATGTTAATCACACATGATTTAGGTGTTGTTGCAGAAATGGCAGATTTAATTGTTGTTATGTATGCTGGACGTGTTATTGAAAGAGGAACTGCCTCTGACATTTTCCACGATCCAAGACACCCATATACGATCGGATTATTGAAATCCAGACCTGTATTAAATGAAGAGGTTGGACGTCTTTATTCCATTCCAGGAAATGTGCCAAACCCAATTAATATGCCAAACCATTGTTACTTTAAAAACCGTTGTGAAATGTGCAAGGAAGTTTGTGATTCTCCATATCCAGGATTAAAACAAGTTTCAGAAACACATTTTGTAGCCTGTCATCTCTATAATGACATGAACGACAAATAGAAAGGGAGGTGCAAAAATGTCAGATGAAATCAAAGTAACCGTTGATGAAAATAACGACTATATTCTGGAAGTAAATAATCTGGTAAAACACTACCCAATCAAAGCTGGTGTTATGCAGCGTACTGTTGGACATGTCAAATCCGTAGACGGTGTATCTTTTAAAATTAAAAAAGGACAGACTTTCGGTTTAGTAGGAGAATCCGGTTGTGGAAAGACAACAATCGGACGTACAATTTTACGTTTAACAGAGCCTACAAGTGGAGAGGCGATCTTAAATGGTAAAAATATTTTCTCTATGAATAAAAAAGAGATGAGAGGATTCCGTCCTCAAGTTCAGATGATTTTCCAGGATCCATATGCATCTCTTGATCCTCGTATGCCAATCGGTGAAATTATCGGTGAGGCGGTGAGAGAACATAATATTGTACCAAAAGATCAATATAGAGATTATATTTTACAAGTAATGAGAGACTGTGGTCTTCGTGACTTCTATATCGATCGTTATCCACATGAGTTCTCAGGCGGACAAAGACAGCGTATTTGTATTGCAAGAGCATTGGCGTTAAATCCAAGTTTAATTATTGCCGATGAACCGGTATCCGCTCTTGATGTATCCATTCAGGCGCAGGTTATCAACTTAATGAAAGATCTTCAGGAAAAGAGACAGTTATCTTATCTCTTTATCTCTCATGACCTTTCTGTTGTGGAATATATTTCCGATGTTGTTGGTGTTATGTACTTAGGAAACTTAGTAGAGATGGCACCAAAGGAAGAACTTTTCCGTTCTCCAAAACACCCATATACAAAAGCGCTATTAAGTGCGGTTCCAATTCCAGATCCAGATCGTAAGATGAATCGTACAATTCTTGAAGGAGATATTCCTTCCCCAGTAAATCCTCCATCTGGCTGTAAGTTCCATACTCGTTGTCCAAACTGTATGGAAATCTGTAAAAAACAAGTTCCAGAATTTAAGGATTACGGAAATGATCATCAAGTTGCATGCCATCTTGTGGATCAACAAGAAAAAGCAGCGAAATAATAATATAAAAAATAAGCTATCACATATCAATGTGATAGCTTATTTTTTAGCCTTTTTTACGAATTTGACGGCGATTGTATAAGAGGTGTAAATACATGGCATCTTGGGCGGCGATAACATCGCCTTGTTTGATGGCATTGGTAATTTCACGGTGGCTTTCAATTGTTTCCTCTCGTAAAGAGGAATCCGTTGCAGTAATAAAAAGCTGAATGGAAGTGTTAATAATCGGTATAAGCCGTGGCACCACAAGGTTATTGCTGCTCATAGCGATTGCCGTATGGAATTCAATATCTTTCTTTACATGATTTTCTTTTGCCAAAAGCAATTTTTCTGTCTCTTTACAAAGAGATTCTATTTTTAAAATATCGGCTCTTGTTGCATTTCGAGCAGCAAGTCCGGCGATCTGTGGTTCCAATAAAAAGCGAACTTCTAATAAATCTTCCACTAATTTTTGTTTATCGGTAATAAAGGTGAGACCGAGGGGATCGTCTGGAATTCCCTGTTTTTTTGATACATAAGTTCCGGAGCCTTGTCTAATATCTACGACATTTCGAGAAGCCAGCAATTTCATCGCTTCTCGAATACTGCTTCTTCCAACTCCCATTAGTTCTGAGAGAATGGATTCATTTGGCAGTTTATCCCCCGGCAGCAATCCATTTTCTAAAATATATGCAATAATATCATCGGATAATTTCTGAGCTAAACTCTTTTCAGAATCTAAATTCATATGATCATTTTCCTCCAATCTGTTATGTTTCTATTAAGATTTTCATATAAAAGTGAATTTTTATTTTTATTATAACAGAAAAAACGAGGATTTTGTGAAAAATAAACAAAAAAACAATTTTTTTTTGAGTAAAATAACAATTGAAACATCTGATGATTTTGAATATAATACGAATTAAAGATCAGATGAATTAATAACAATAACATATGAATTTAAACGAAATTACAAGAAAAAGGAGAGAAATACGATGTTAAATAGCCAAAAGGTCAGACGATTAGCACCAGAAATGGATCCATTACGCATGGGAATGGGTTGGTCAGTGGAAGATTTGGAGAAACCTCAGATTATTGTGGAAAGCACATATGGGGATAGCCACCCTGGTTCTGCTCACTTAAATCATTTTGTAGAACAAGCGGTGAAAGGCGTTTACGACAACGGAGGAAAGCCAGCGAGATATTATGCAACAGATATTTGTGACGGAATGTCACAAGGGCATGACGGAATCAATTATTCTTTGGTAAGCCGTGATATGATCTGTAATATGATCGAGATTCATGCCAATGCAACTACGTTTGATGCAGGTGTATTTTTAGCGAGCTGTGATAAAAGCGTTCCAGCCATTTTAATGGGAATCGGACGAATCGATATTCCATCAATTGTTGTGACAGGTGGAGTGATGGACGCAGGCCCAGACCTTTTGACATTGGAACAAATCGGGGCATATAGTGCGATGTGTGAGCGTGGAGAGATTTCAGAAGAACAGTTAACGTATTATAAACATCATGCCTGTCCATCTTGCGGCGCTTGCAGCTTTATGGGAACTGCTTCTACGATGCAGATTATGGCAGAGGCTCTTGGTCTTATGTTGCCAGGAAGCGCGTTGATGCCGGCTACAAGCCCTGATTTAATGAAGGTTGCATATGAAGCAGGAAAATGTGCGGCGGATATGGCGAGAAAAGGAGTGACAGCAAGACAGATCGTGACAAAGAAAAGTTTTGAAAATGCAGTTCTCGTTCATGCGGCAATATCAGGTTCTTCAAATAGCTTATTGCATATTCCTGCCATCGCTCATGAGTTTGGAATTGAGTTTGATGCGGAGATGTTTGACAGAATGCATCGAGGAGCTCATTACTTATTGGATATTCGTCCAGCTGGAAAATGGCCGGCACAGTTCTTCTATTATGCAGGCGGCGTTCCAAGAATTATGGAAGAGATTAAATCTATGCTTCATTTAGATGTTATGACAGTGACAGGAAAAACACTTGGAGAAAACTTAGAGGACTTAAAGAACAGCGGTTTCTATGAACGCTGCGAAGAAAACTTAAAGAAATGGAACTTAAAGAGAGAAGATGTCATTCGTCCGTTTGACAATCCAATTGGAAAAAATGGAACAATTGCTATTTTAAAAGGAAACTTAGCGCCAAACGGAGCGGTTGTAAAACATAGTGCAGTTCCAAAAGAGATGTTTAAAGCAACTTTAAAAGCTCGTCCATTTGATTGTGAAGAAGATGCATTAAATGCAGTTTTAAAACGTGAAATACAGCCGGGAGATGCAGTCTTTATTCGATATGAAGGACCAAAGGGAAGCGGAATGCCGGAGATGTTCTATACAACAGAAGCGATCTCTTCCGATCCGGAGCTCGGTAAATCCATTGCATTAATTACAGACGGACGTTTTTCAGGGGCATCAAAAGGACCTGCCATCGGTCATGTATCTCCGGAGGCAGCAGAGGGAGGTCCAATCGCTCTTGTAGAAGAAAATGATTTAATTTATTTAGATATTGAGAATCGAATTTTAAGTATTGTGGGTGTCAATGGGGAAGAAAAGACAGAAGAAGAAATGCAGCAAATTTTGGCACAGAGAAAACTCAACTGGAAACCAAAGAAACCACATTATGAATCCGGAGTGCTTCATATTTACGGACAGCACGCAGTATCTCCAATGAAAGGCGGATATATGGAATAAGAAAACCGAGAAGTCGAAAAGAGGAGTTTCGAACTTTATCGTAGGAAAGGAAAGAGAAGAAATGACAGAGCCAGTATTTGCAGCAGATCCAACGAGGTTAATGATAGCGGCAGTCGTTGGAATCGTTTTATTACTTGTACTTATTATGAAATTTAAACTGCACCCAGTGATTTCCATGATGATTTCGGCTGTCCTAATCGGGATAGGGGCGGGAATGCCCCTTTCCTTAATCACAGAGACTGTTGAAAAAGGAGTCGGACAGACGTTACAACATATTGCCCTCTTAATCGGTTTAGGTTCTATGTTCGGTGGAATTTTAGAAGTGAGCGGAGGGGCACAACAAATCGCTCGAACTTTAATCGATAAGTTCGGACAGGGAAAAGCGGGAATCGCGTTAGGAATTACAGGTATTGTTATCGGCACAACGGTATTTTTTGAAGCGGGAGTTGTTATTTTAATTCCTCTTGCATTTAGCGTTGCGAAGAAGACAAACCGCTCCACCCTTTATTATGCGATTCCATTGTTGGCAGGGCTTGCTTCCGGATATGCATTTATTCCTCCGGCAGCGGGATCCGTATTAGTTGCCAACACGTTAGGTGTGGATCTAGGAACGATGATTGCAGTTGGAATTCCGGTGGCAATTATTTCGATGATTATTTCAGGACTATTATGGGGAACTTTTATCGGGACAAAAATTCATACAGAACTTCCGATGAATGTACAGGAAGTGACGGAAAAAGAAGAGGCGGAGCTTCCATCTTTTGGGATTGTATTGTCCATTATTCTTGTTCCGCTTATTTTGATTTTGCTCAGCACGATTTCAAGCTATATGGGGATTCCAGATGGAGTAAAATCGGTGCTTCAATTTTTAGGAACACCTTTTATTGCCTTAACAATCGCGACATTAATTGCGATGTATTTCTTAGGAACAAGAATGGGATATAAAAAAGATCAGCTGAAAAAAGTATTGGATCACGCTCTTCGACCAACCGGAATGATTTTACTTGTTATCGCCTGTGGAGGAGTGATTCGTTGGATGCTTCAAGATTCCGGACTTGGAAATATTATTGGACCGTTGTTAGAAAAAAGTTCAATGCCATTGGTTTTGATTGCCTTTTTAATTGCTGCATTAGTTCGTACATCAGTAGGAAGTTCCATTGTTGCTATGACAATGTCTTCCGGTATTATGGCGACGATGCCGGCGGTGATGGAATGTTCCTCCCTTCATTTGGCAGCCATGGCGTGTGCCATCTGCGGAGGAGCTACGGTATTAAGTCATGTAAATGATGCAGGATTCTGGCTTGTCAGTTCTTTTCTTGAGATTGATGAAAAAACGACTTTAAAATCTTGGACAGTGATGGAGACATTAGTCGGATTAAGCGGTTTAGCCTGTGGGTTGATTATTTCCATATTTGCATAAGGAAAGAAGGGAAGAGAGATGGTAAAAATACCAGTTGTTTTAAAGTCAATGACGGATATTAAACATTTAGTAATGCTTGCAACACAATGTGACTGGGAAGTGGATTTGCTTCTCGGTCGCTATGTTGTTGATGCAAAATCCATGCTCGGTGTTTTGAGTTTGCCACAATTTGAACAGGCAGAATTGTTTTTACACTGCGAAAAAGAAAATGTAGAAGCGGCTCATTTTTATGAAAAGCTAGAGGAATATGGTCTATATAGAAAACAGTAAGAGGAAATTAGGAGGAAGTGAAATGGCACAGGTCATTTTATTTGGGGAACCAATGGCTTTGTTTGTTGCACAAGAAGAAGGAACGCTGTCTGAAGCAAATTTATTTAAGCGTATGCTTGCTGGGGCAGAAGTAAATGTTGCCATTGGTTTAACAAGACTTGGATATGATGTCTCATATGTAACCCGTTTAGGAAACGATCCATTTGGTGATTATATCGAAAAAAAATTAAAACAAGAACGGGTATATCCAAAGATTTTTCGAGATGAAATTCATAGAACAGGTTTTGAATGGAAGAACCGAGTAGTAAAAGGCGATCCTGACACGTATTATTTAAGACAAAATAGTGCGGCATCTTATCTTTCCAAAGAAGATGTGGAACAAGTGGATTTTACAGGGGCAAACTTATTGCACATTACAGGAATTTTCCCTGCCTTATCTTCTCATACAAAAGAGGCAGTCTTTGCTATGATAGAAAAAGCGAGAGAGCATAAGATGTGTATTTCTTTTGATCCGAATTTAAGAGCCTCTCTTTGGGAGAGCGAGGAAGAGATGAAAACGGTGATCAATGAAATTGCGGGAAAAGTCGACATTGTGCTTCCTGGCGTTGGGGAAGGAAAAATCTTAGTAGGAAGCGAAGATCCGGAAAAGATAGCAGAATTTTATCGAGAACGAGGGGCAAAATTAGTTGTAGTGAAACTAGGAGCCAGCGGAGCTTATGCGGAACAAAGAAACGAAGACGGCACTGTGGAAAAAGGCTATTTTAAAGGGTATCCGGCGAAAAAAGTGGTGGATACCGTTGGCGCAGGAGATGGATTTGCCGTTGGGATTTTAAGCGGATATTTAGAACATACTTCATTAGAAGAGTTGGTAGATCGTGGAAATATAATCGGTTCTATGCAAGTTATGGTAGAAAGTGACAATGAGGGACTGCCAACAAAAGAAGAAATCATTGCATTTAAAGAACAATATGAGCCATAAGAAGTGAAAAAGAAAGGGAGAGACAAATGGCGGAGTGAAAGCCATTAAGGCGCTTTCTGCTCCTTATTATACGATGCAGTTTATGCCAACAGGCGGAATTACAACAGAGAATGTAAAAGAATATTTAGCATTTGATAAAGTCATTGCCTGCGGCGGAAGTTGGATCGTGAAAGAAGAACTGATCGATTCCGATCGATTTGATACAATTACACAATTGGCAAAACAAGCAATGGAATTAGTAGAAGATTGATTCCCTGCTTTTATGCAAAAAAAAGAAACTGGTATGAGAAACGACATATGCTAGTTTCTTTTTCTTATTTCATATGTTTTTCTACTCTACAAAATCCATAGTATTTTAAAGGCATTTGTGATATACTAATGGTGCAATCGGAAAAAAGAAAACTTTAAAACTATTATTATAGAAGGAGAAAGAGAGGAAGGAGGACGTAGAGTGGATCACTATCAAGCAGTGAATCATATATTAGTCAGTCTTTTTAATGATATCATTGATGTAGAGGAAAAAGCGATTATATCCGATGAGTTTCAGGATATTTCAAGCAATGATATGCATATTATTGAAGCCATTGGTCAGGAAGAACCGAAGAATATGTCCACAATTGCAGCAGCTATGAGGGTAACGGTTGGAACGCTTACAATCGCAATTAACAGCCTTGTGAAAAAGGGATATGTCATAAGAAGCAGGGGGGAAAAGGATCGCCGCGTTGTATTTATTTCTCTGTCCGATAAAGGAAATCGAGCATACGAGCATCATAAGAAATTCCATGATGAGATGACAAGAGCGATTCTAAAACGGTTAGATGAGAACGAGATAGAAGTTCTTATGAAAGCGTTGGATAATATTCGAGATTATTTTAATATGGATATGAAAGAAAAATGATGAGACAAAAAAGAAAGAGGTCGTTGCATGGGAGTTTATAAAAAATGCAGCAGCCTCTTTTTTTGATTTTATAAATTTGTTTAAAGAGAGTGTCAATAAAAAAATGAAAGAATAGAAATCAGATAATTCAATTTACCACAAAGAAAAAGTGTTAATTGGAATTAAGCACTTCTTCAATTAAGGAAAATGGCGAAGGTCCGAGATCAAGTATAGTTGTATGGAAGGAGAGGAGATCAAATATTTCACCTTTGGCGCTTTCCTGTTGTTGGCGCAGCCGTTCAAACTGAAGGAAACCAACATAGTATTGCAGATAGTTGGCAGGTTCTTCGATGACAGAGTGATAAATGGCTAGAGCGGTGGCGGGATCCGAGATTCCATATTGTTGTAAAAATTTCGAACAACGGTTCAGTGACCAGCCGTGATGATTCACTCCAATATCTAAAAGACTGCATAGGGCAAGGCTTAAATCCATCTCATATTGATTTAGCCGAGCGATCTCCTCTGAGTGGGTTCCAAAATCAATCGTATCATAGCTATGGTATTCCACATAAGTCGCCCAGCCCTCTGAATATCCGCCAAAATCTAAAATAGACCGAATGGGATTTGGATTTTTGGAGTAGAAATATGTATTTTGATAGAGGTGACCGGGGTATCCTTCATGAGCCAATGTGGGATAAAGGGTATCGGGATCATAGGAGGAAGATAGGCTGTTAATATAAATAACATTGGAGTCGATGTTATCCACAGGGGGGATAAAGTAAAAGGCAGGGCTTAAATGTTCCGCCAAAGATGGATCCACTGTTTTTAATTCACAAGAAGTGATTGGAGCTTTGGGGAAATCTTTTGTAATTCCCTGTTCTAATGTGGATAAAATTTGTTGTGGATCGGTGAGAGGATAGGCAGCCTTTTCATATTCATCAAAAATATTCGGATATTTCTTTAAAATGGCAAGCACATCGATTTGCCCTTTTTTTAATTGCTCTTTTATTTGAGATTCGATTTCTTCTATGGATAAATCCGTTCCGGTGATGGAGGAGACAAGCGTTTGATAGTAGGATTTTCCATCTGGCAGTTGGCAAAGTCCACCTTCTATTGTCGCTTTCCCTTTTAAAGAAGTTAAAGTGGCTATCATCGTCTCATAAGAAGTCTTTATTTCATTTTCAATCAAATAAGCGTTCGTCTGTTCAAACTCTTTGCGCTGTTTTTTTGAGAGAGAAGTGGACTTCTCTAATCCGTCGAGCCTGTTTTGAAAGGACGTAATGAGAAAAGGGTTTTGATCATCTAACTGTTGTAAAAAGTCTTCACATTGGGCAATAATATCTTCTAAGGCAAAATCTTGCATACCGTATCCTTTTGACGCTTTTTCCTGTTCAAATTGGAGGATCTGTTGAAAATAACGAGGAAGATCCGAAAGGAGAAGCAAATAGTCGTCGACATCTTTCATTGTATCAAACCGATATTCGGCAAGGAGGACAGGTAGTTGCGCTTGTAATCCGATGACAGGGCTTAAAACGGTGTCATAATAATAGTATTCATTAAGCTGCATGGAAGAAGAGAGAAAAGAATCTAAAATAATAAAGTCATATTGCTGTTTCGTAGAAAGCGTCTGTTTTGAAAAAGAATGAAGCTGTTTTTTCAATGATTTTAATTGCTTTCGCTGTGTTTGATTCTCTTTGTAGGAGAAATCGCCAAAGGTAGGAGAAATGGGAGCGATGCCAAAAGAAGCAGGATCCTTTACTCCAAAGTGTAACGAGAAAGAATTGCTGCTTACCATTTCTTTAAAGAGATTCGTAAGAAAATCATCAAAGGCTTCATTTTCAGGAGCGGTTGTTGTTTGTTCGGCACTTGTATGAGAAGTGGGATCGTTTGGAGTTGCTTGACAGCCGCAGATAAGACAAAGGGAGAGAATGGTTGTTAAAATGATAGAGCATAATCTCTTTGTATAACGGTTCATATTGGTAAAACTCCTTTCTAACTTAGAAATGATGAAAATTGTCATAGTTGTCATAGATGGATAGGGATTCCTTTTCATAATATACTATATTAGAAGAAAGAAAAAGATATGTTTTTATCTCTCTATACGTTTTTTATTATTTTTGGTACAATAACAAGATGTTAATACAATTTATTCTTTACTTGTAAGAAATGAAATGATAACGGAGTGAAAAATAATGAATGAAGATCGTATGGTATTAGATGTAGCGCTGGAAGCGGGCTGCATCTTGTTAAAAAATGGAGCAGAGATTTTTCGAGTGGAAGAGACGGTTTATCGAATTTGCCATTATTACGGAATTGAATCTTGCAGCGTTTTTACATTGACAAATGGTATATTTTTAACAGCTGGAAGCACGACGGATCCCTATTTTGCAAAGGTGAAACATCTGCCAGTAGGAGGCTCTCACTTAGGACGTGTGGCAGCGGTCAATCAGCTATCTAGGGAGATTGAACAAGGAAAGTATACAATTGAAGAAGTCCATGAGAAGTTAAAAGAAATTCAAAATATTCCTGATAAATCCAATCTGGCTAAAATTATGGCGGCGGGAATTGGCTGTGGCGCATTTTGTTTTTTATTTGCAGGAAATTTGTTCGACAGTTTAACCGCATTTGTTTCTGGAATCATATATTATATTTTTAATCTTTATATTAATGAGAAATATATGTCAAAAATTACAGGAAATATATGTGGAGGAATTTTGCTCACAATGATCTGCCTCGTTTCGTATCATTTTTCCATTGGACAGCATATGGACGCAATGATTGCGGGCTCGATTATGCCGTTAGTTCCGGGAGTTCCATTTACGAACTCCATTCGAGATTTTGCAGACGGGGACTACATTTCAGGAGCGGTACGAATGTTAGATGCTATTTTAGTATTTATTAGTATTGCCATGGGAATTGGCTTCGTATTCCTTATGTATCACCACTTTTTAGGAGGGAATATTTTATGATGACTTTGGTTGTGCAGGTGTTAGGAGCCACCGTTGGAAGTGTTGCGTTTTCTTTGATCTATGGAGTTCCAAAACAATATTATCCATGGTGTGGTGTGACAGGAGGCGTCGGTTGGTTTGTCTATCTATTGGCAAAAGAAGTGTCAGGCAGCTTCTTTGGGGCGCTATTTTCTGCCATTGCCATCGTCTTGTTGTCGAGGCTGTTTGCGGTGAGAAAGCACTGTCCTGTCACCATTTTTTTAATCGCGGGCATCTTCCCATTGGTGCCGGGAGCTGGAATCTGTATGACATCGTATTATGTTGTAGTCAATGATCTAGGAGAAGCTCTATCAACAGGAATGGCGGCGATCAAAGTGGCCATTGCCATTGTTCTTGGAATTGTCATCGTATTTGGATTGCCTCAAACGCTGTTTCGAAGAATCGGAACCATTGGAATGAAAAAAGAAAGACAGTGCAAAGAATTTGGGATTCGATGCGAAGAATGTGAGAAACAAAAGAAAAAGTGATGTTATTTTTAACGGGTCAAGTAGAAGAAAAAATTCCAAAAGCAATGGCTTATGGGATCCTCATCTATTTGACCCGAATTGTATATTATAATGTTTTAGCACGTTTTTTGATATTTTTTTGGAAGTTAATTACTTGGTGTTCATAAGTATTATCCATATATATAGAAGTGATTAAGAAATCCGCAGTGGCTTTGTTGATCGCCATAGGAATGTCATAAACTTGGGCAATTCTCATAAGAGCTTTTACGTCTGGATCGTGAGGCTGTGCCGTTAATGGATCGGAGAAGAAGATAATAAAGTCAATGACACCTTCTACAATCTTAGCTCCGATTTGTTGATCTCCGCCTAAAGGTCCGCTGTTATATCCTTTTACCGTTAAATCTGCCTGATCGGTAATCATGCGAGATGTTGTACCGGTTCCATATAAATTGTGCTGTGCCAATATATCGTGATGGTCTTTACACCATCGAATTAATTTTGCTTTTTCATTATCATGAGCGATTAATGCGATATTTTTTTTCTTTTCAATTGTAAAAGTAATAAAATCTTGATTCATTTTCGAATCTCCTTTCTTGTATGTATAAATAATGAGATAGGCATAACAGAATTATACTCTGTTATGGATTCAATAAGCAAGAGGAAAATAGAAGTTTTTGCTTTCTTCCTTAATTTATGCTATAATGGGCGCTAGTGAGCGAGAAGAGAACAAGGATACTTGCTCAGAAACTCTGAATGGAGGGAAATATAACATGATATTTGACAGTCATGCACACTATGACGATGAGGCGTTTGATATTGATAGAGATGAGCTGCTTGATAGCTTTCCATTTAACGATATTGCCTATGTTGTCAACGTAGGTGCAGATATAAAAACATCACAAAATACAGTTGAGCTTACAAAAAGATTTCCACATGTGTATGGTGCAGTTGGGATTCACCCAAATGAAGTAGGAACGATTACATCAGCGGATTTGATGCAGCTTCGCCAATTTGCCATGGAAGATAAAATTGTTGCCATCGGAGAGATAGGTCTTGATTATTATTATAGAGAACCGGACAAAGAGATACAAAAAGTATGGTTTATGAAACAGATGGAATTAGCGAGAGAATTAAAACTTCCGATTATTATTCATAGCCGTGATGCCGCAAAGGATACGTTAGATCTTATGAAGAATGCATATGCGGAGGAAATTGGCGGTGTTGTTCATTGCTTTTCCTATTCAAAAGAAGTGGCGAAAGAAATTTTAGATATGAATTTCTATATCGGAATCGGCGGTGTTGTAACGTTTCAGAATGCGAAGAAATTAAAAGAAGCGGTAAAAGAAATTCCATTAGAACGAATTGTCTTGGAGACAGATTGTCCTTATTTAGCGCCGGCGCCAAATCGTGGAAAGAGAAATTCTTCTTTGAATTTGCCTTATGTAGCAAAAGAAATCGCAAAATTAAAAGAGATCAGTTATGAAGAAGTTGTGGAAACAACTTATAAAAACGCAAAAGCATTGTATCGTATGAAATGAAAATGAGGTAGCTATGGAGAAATTAAGTAATCCAAAGAAAACAATTGAAATTATCCAGAAATATCAGTTTGGATTTCAAAAAAAGTTTGGACAAAACTTTTTAATCGATGATCATGTGTTGACAAAGATTATCGATGGAGCAAATGTCACAAGTGATGATTTTGTTCTTGAAATTGGACCGGGTATTGGAACAATGACTCAGTATTTAGCAGAACGAGCAAGACGAGTGCTTGCTGTGGAAATTGATACAAAACTTCTTCCAATTCTGGAAGAAACACTTGCGCCATATGACAATGTAACGGTACTAAACAATGATATTCTAAAGGTGGACATCAATCAAATTGCCAAGGAGTATAACGAAGGCAGACCGATTAAAGTAGTAGCCAACTTGCCTTATTATATTACAACTCCAATTATTATGGGGCTTTTTGAAAGCGGTGTTCCAATTGATAATATTACAGTTATGGTGCAAAAAGAGGTGGCGGATCGTATGCAAGTAGGCCCTGGAACGAAAGAGTATGGGGCGCTTTCTTTGGCGGTTCAATATTATGCAAAACCATATATTATTGCGAATGTTCCACCAAATTGCTTTATTCCAAGACCGAATGTAGGGTCTGCGGTCATTCGATTGACAAGACATCAAGAGCCTCCGGTGACGGTAAAAGATGAAGCATTGATGTTTCGGATTATTCGAGCATCGTTTAACCAGAGAAGAAAAACACTTCAAAATGGGTTAAATAATGCGGCAGATCTTTCTTTTAACAAGGAACAAATTGTGAGCGCCATTGAATCCATTGGTTTAAAACCAGCTGTTCGTGGGGAAGCGTTGACATTGGAGCAGTTTGCAAAATTAAGCGATGCGCTTTATGAAATGAAATAGAAGTGAAATAGGAAAAAGAGGTTTGTGATTTGCAGCTCTTTTTCTTTTTTTTGTTTTTTATAAGGGGAGTGAGCAGGAATAATTTAGAAACTCCTATCATAAATTAGAAGGGAATGTAGGTGTATAAAAATGATCAATGAGAACTAGATTTTGTTATCGTATAGGGGAGGAAGAGAAATGACAGATTATCGAAGAATTGTATCCTATTTATATAAATATGAAAGAGGGAGAAAAGGCGCCAATGCAGGATATGTGAGAATTGATATTCGGCAAGGGACGTTAAAACTTTTAATTCATGCACAGGATAATAAATGTCTAAAGGAGAAAGATTTTCAAGTCTATTTCTATTATCATAAAAATGGAGCGTTAAGAGGAATTCATGGCGGCACGATGAGATTTTATCAAGGGGAAAGTGAGTTTCGAAAAGAGACAAGAGAGGACTCCATTTTTGACAGTCCGTTTTCTTTTGAGATGATGGGAGGAATTTTGCTCTATTACAATGGGGAGTTGGCATATGGAACGGAATGGGATAATCAGCCCATTGTGATGAATAATTTTCAAGTGGAAGATGGAAGAACCGATGAGAGAGAGGAGAAGAAGGACACAGAAGAAAGAAAGGAGATAAAAGAGACATTTGAGCAATCTAAATCGATGGAAGAAGTGCAACAAGAGGACGTATTGGAAGTATTAAAAGACGAGGAACAACAAGAGGTAGAAGAGGTGTTTGAAGAATTTAAAGAAGCGGAAGAGGAAAGTGAGCCGTTTGATGTGGCAATTCAAGAGGAGAGAATAGAGGATTTGGGTGTCAAGCAAAATCAAGTAGGGGGAGTTCGAGAGGAATACATAGAGCGTAAAAATATTTCAGAAAATATAGAGAACTTTGATGATGAAGAAAAGAAAGATAAAATAATTGATATTCCGGGGTTATCTCTTGATCGTGATACTTTTTTTGGACTGCAAGCGATCTATAATGGAAATTACCAAGAAGAAGATAGACAATCTCAAGAAATACAGTTAAAAACAGATCTAGATTATCAGAAAGTGGAAGAAAAAGCAAGGGAAGAAGTGCATTTAGAGGAAAAAGTTTTCGAAAACTTAGAGATCGAACAAGATCGGGTTGAGCAACTGATGAGAGAAAGCCCAAGATTAAATCATGGGAATAACCCACAGATTCTTTCTATGGCTCGGATTTATCCACAAGATATTGGAAGGCTTGAGATTCCCGATTGGCACTTTGGAAGCAATAGCTTCTTAATCCACGGATATTATGAGTATCAATATATTGTTGTCGGAAAAATAAGACAGCAAGATGGAACAGTTCGTTCGATTCTTGGCGTGCCGGGGGTCTATACGAATCAAGAGAATTATATGGCAGCCCAATTTGGGTTTAAGGAATTTTTGCCTGTGAAACTCTCACAGACAAAAACAGGTTCCTTTGGGTATTGGATTACGTATGTAAACGAGCATAGAGCTTGAGATAGTTGGGATAGAAGGCGTTAGAAGGACCATTGGTAGCGAAGCATTTTTTCCGGCTTTCCATTGATTTCGGTGAAAGTCGGTTCTTCCTTTAGGTATTGAAATTGTAGACGTTCTAAGAGATGGATAGACGAAAGGTTACTTGGCATAACCGATGCCTGAATCGTCGAAACTCCATAATAAGACGTCACAATTTCAATGCCTTTTTTACAGGCTTCATAGCAATAACCACGCTTTAAGAAGCGATAGTCCAGTTTATATCCAAGGAGGGCGGTTCCATGGAAAATATCCGAAAAACAAATAGTGCCAATGATCTGTTTTGGATTTTGTTTGCGATATAGCCAAAGCCTTAGATACGTATTGCTTTTTGTTAATTGTGTTTCGATGGATAGTATTTTTAGCTGATACGTCGGCGTATAAAAATTAGAATCTCTTGTCAGTTCAAATGGTTCTAAATGTTCTTTATTTTCTTCATAAAAGTCTAAAATTCGGTGCCAAGATTGTTCCGCTTCTGTTCTTAAAATCAAATGTTTTGTTTCATAATAGTGTTGTAACATAAAATCCCCCATTTATACAGTTTATATCATAGAAAGATCAACTCCTCGAAGAGCAGCGTTTGGAAGCTGTTGTTTGGCAATTGCCAGAAACTCAGATAGTGTTTTTGTATCGTGGGCATGATAGCCTTGTTCAATCAGATCGGGAGCATCTTTATAGCTTTGGAGATAGTAAAAGGAATTCCCTCGCAGCCATGTGGCGATTTCCTTAATATCTGTGTGAGAATGAAATTCTTTTACTACCGTAGTGCGAAATTCATAATTGATCGTTGAAGTTTTTAAAAGATGGATCGATTCCTCAATGTTCCCCATATCCATTGTGGATAGTCCGGCAGTTTCTCTATACTTTTGTGGACTATTTTTTATATCCATAGCCACATAGTCCAATAAATGTTCCGTCAATAAAGAATGTAATACCTTTGGCCGATAGCCATTTGTATCTAATTTCACTTTGTATCCAAGGGATTTTATTTGCACAAGAAATGAACGGAGATCGGGCTGTAACGTCGGTTCTCCGCCGGTGATACAAACACCTTCTAAGATTGTCCGACGTTTTTTTAAGTACGATAAAGTGTCGTCTGGATTCATAATGGAAAGCGTATTTGGAGAGAGGACAAGCTGTCCGTTATGACAAAATGGGCAGCGGAAATTACAGGAGCCTGTGAAAATCGTTGCAGCTAAATGTTCGGGATAGTCCAGTAAGGTTGATTTTTGAAAGCCATAAATGTTCATAGTGAGATCCTTTCTCAGTGTTTTATGAAATGATTTTTTGTATGATTCATGTTATAGTTATTATAGTTGATTTAGGGGAGAGTTGCAATGTAAGAACGGCTTAGAGATAGTATGATAAGGAATAAGGAAAAAAGAAAGGATTCATGAAAATGACACAAGATGAGAAATATATGAAGGAAGCGATGAAACAGGCAAAGAAGGCGGCGGATATTGGCGATGTTCCAATTGGCTGTGTCATTGTCTATCATGATAAAATTATTGCAAGAGGATATAATAAGAGAAATAAAATGAAGACGACGCTGGCTCATGCCGAATTATTAGCTATGAAAAAAGCAAGCAAAGTGTTAAACGATTGGCGGCTAGAGGAATGTACGATGTATGTGACATTAGAACCGTGTCAAATGTGTGCAGGGGCGATTGTGCAGGCGAGAATACCAAAAGTTGTAATTGGAGCGATGAATCCAAAGGCAGGCTGTGCAGGATCGATTCTTAATATTTTACAGATGGATCGATTTAATCATCAGGTGGAGATTACAAAAGGCGTGTTAGAAGAGGAATGTTCGGACATGATGAAAGAATTTTTCCATATGGTTCGGGAGAAGAAAAAACAAGAAAAAGAGTGGAAAAAACAGGTGGAAGCGGCATTACCCAGCAATTAGTAAAAAATCTCTATCTGGAAAATGAACAGACAATAGAGAGAAAGCTGGCAGAAGTGTTTCTCGCTTTTGACATAGAGAGAGCCTATACAAAGGAAGAGATATTGGAGATGTATGTGAATACAATTTATTTTGGACATGGCTATTATGGAATTGGAGAAGCGGCAGAAGGATATTTTCGAAAGCCCGCAAGCCAGCTAACCGATGCGGAAAGCACGGTCTTAGTAGGAATTCCAAATGCGCCATCTGCTTATGATTGGATAAAGCATAGAGAAAAGGCGATCGAGCGGCAGAGACAGGTGCTGAATAAAATGGTGAAATATGGGAATCTGACACAAGAAGAAGCAAACGAAATGGAATATAAGGAATAGGGAAATTTCGTTGAGAAAAATCCATTATTTTTGTTTGACAAACACATAAAAAAAGGTTATACTAAAGAGCACAGTCTTTTTAATAGAAAAGATAAAATAAAAACTTATGTCATAAAGTTTCCGTACTAGCCGGGGAACTAGCGGTGCCCTGTACTTGCAATCCGCTAAAGCAAGGGTGATGGAGCGACCAAGGGTTTCCGATTGAGGAGCAGCCCTTAGTAAGTGGCGTTGACGTTTGGGTCTTACGCAATAGGAATCTATGAACCGTGTCAGGTCAGGAATGAAGCAGCACTAAGTAGAACCTTCTATGTGCCGTAAGGGTGCCTGGATCGAGCAAACTGCTAAGGTAACGTCTTTGAGGAGAAATTCGAAGTCCTCCGTGCGGAGTTAAAATAGAATACTAATAATCTTATGAAATAAATACTGATAAGCCAAAGGAGAATTCCTTTGGCTTATTTTGCATAAAAATCTACATAAAACAATTATAAAAGAAAAAAGAGAAGAAAGGACGAGAAGTGATGGATTATTCATTATTAGCAAAACAATTACAATCTTTTTTGGAGGAAGAGCCTTTTTATGTTCCGGCGCTTTCCAATGCCTCTGCCCTATTAAAGGAAGCCATGGAGCAGATTAACTGGGTTGGATTTTATTTGATGAGAGATGGAGAACTGGTATTAGGGCCATTTCAAGGGAAAGTTGCGTGCATTCATATTTCCGTTGGAAAAGGGGTGTGCGGAACAGCCGTAGAGCAAGATCAGACGCTTGTTGTACCAGATGTCCATGCATTTCCTGGGCATATCGCTTGCGACTGTGCGTCTAATTCGGAGATTGTGATTCCGATTCATAAAGGCGGTGAGATTGTAGGCGTGTTGGATATTGATAGCCCAGTGAAAAATCGATTCTCAACAGAAGAGAAAGAAGGGCTTGAACAATTGGTAGAAGTGATAGAACGCTATGTGGAATTCTCCAATTGAGTTTTGAATCGTGTTGTTTCATCATTTCGTTGAATTTTATTGATAAAAATAAACTAAAAATACTAACTGTTTTGATTGAATTGTGTTATAATTAAAGAATAATAAAGAAATTGATAAAAGTTTTAGTATCGATTTTTTCGTTATAATGGAACGTTCTTATGAGTTTCAAAATGTGTAGAGGAGATGATATTTAGTTGATAAAAATATAGATAAATATACTCTAATATGATATAATATAATCACAAAAGGAAGTGATTATATGAGCAAATATTATAAACCTAAAGAATTTGCAGAATTATTAAATGTGTCAGTTATTACACTGCAAAGATGGGATAACGATGGAAAATTAAAGGCATTTAGAACTCCTACAAATAGAAGGTACTACACCTATGAACAGTATCTTGAGTATATAGGAATACGTAAAGAAACAGATAGTAGAAAAATAGTTATTTATACACGAGTTTCAACTTCTAATCAGAAAGATGATTTAAAAAATCAAGTTGAATTTCTTAGACAATATGCTAATGCTAAAGGAATAATAGTAGATGAAGTTATAGAGGATTATGGAAGTGGACTAAATTATAATCGTAAAAAATGGAATAGACTTATTGATAGTTGCATGACAAATGAGATAAGTACAATTATCATAACTCATAAAGATAGATTTATTCGTTTTGGATATGATTGGTTTGAAAGTTTTTTAGCTAAATTCAATGTAGAGATTATAGTTGTAAATAATGAAAGTCTTTCACCACAAGAAGAATTAGTCCAAGATATAATATCAATACTTCATATTTTTAGTTGTCGCATATATGGGTTAAGAAAATATAAGAAAAAAATTAGAGAGGATGAAGAAGTTGAAAAGAGCATACAAGATAGAAATTAATCCTACTGATGTACAAAAATCTAAGATACATCAAACTATTGGGGTATCAAGATTTATATATAACTTTTATATAGCTCATAATAAAGAAGTTTATGAGAAAGAAGGAAAGTTTGTAAGTGGTATGGACTTTTCAAAGTGGTTAAATAACGAATATATACCAAATAATCAAGATAAAAAGTGGATTAAAGAAGTATCTTCTAAAGCTACTAAACAAGCGATTATGAATGGGGAGAAAGCCTTTAAAGACTTTTTTAAAGGGAAAAAGGGATTTCCAAACTTTAAGAAAAAGAAAAACCAAGATGTCAAAGCCTATTTTCCTA
>Cebus_capucinus_imitator_PRJNA485217_SSR047__coassemble_1109_pt1 | contig 26635 bp, 22 predicted proteins | sample Cebus_capucinus_imitator_PRJNA485217_SSR047__metabat2_low_PE_010 | metagenome-assembled genome bin Cebus_capucinus_imitator_PRJNA485217_SSR047
AACTCTCTATTTCCATGGTCTTAGAATTATGGTAGAATGAAAAAAGAAAGCAATAAGTGGGAGGTACAGTGCTGATGGTGAATATAGAGAAAACGAATACTCCAACAATCGAAACAGAACGCCTGATTTTAAGAAAATTTACAGAGGACGATATGGAAGCTCTGTTTTTCATTCTTAACGATAAGGAAGTCAATAGATTTCTTCCATGGTATCCGATAAAAAACTTTGAAGAAACGAAGAAGTTTTATGAGGAGCGGTATGCCGCAAAGTATGCAGAGCCACAGGCTTATGCGTATGCTATCTGTCTGAAAGAAGAGAACTACCCAATCGGCTATATAAAGGTTGATATGGAGGAACACCACGATTTTGGTTATGCTCTTCGCAAAGAATTTTGGCAGAAAGGGATTGTTTCCGAAGCGGCGAGAGCCGTTGTTGCTCAGGTAAAAAAGGACGGACTTCCATATATTACTGCCACACATGACAGAAATAATCCAAGAAGCGGTCATGTTATGGAAGCTGTTGGTATGAAATACTGTTATACATATGAGGAACAATGGCAACCAAAAGATATCCCTGTATTTTTTAGAATGTATCAGATAAATTTTGATGGAGATGATGAACGAGTATATAGGAAATATTGGAATATGTACGAAAACCATTTCATTGAGGAACTGTCAGTCAAATAAATAATATACCTTATGTAATTTCTTATTTATCGGGAGATAGCAAAATATCTCGTATATATTGACATGACAGGAAAGGGAGAAATATAGGAAAGGAAAGTATGATATAGGAAAATAGAATTGTTTTTCTATCATAAGAAAGAATACAGATGAAGATTATGATTGTAGGCTGTGGAAAGGTTGGAAGCAGTCTGGCGGAACAATTAAATCAAGAAGGACATGAGATCACATTAATCGATATTGATCAAAGAGTTGTGGAACAGACATCGATTAATTATGATATTATGGGGATTGTTGGCGACGGTGTGAGCTATTCCGTTCAGATGGAGGCAGGTGTTCAAGAGGCGGATTTGCTTATCGCTGTTACCGATTCCGATGAAAAGAATTTATTGTGTTGTTTAATGGCAAAAAAGGCAGGAGGCTGTAAGACAATTGCTCGTGTTCGAAATCCTGTATATCATAAAGAAATGCAGTATTTAAGAGAGGAACTAGGGCTTTCTATGATTATTAATCCGGAGAAAGCAGCCGCTCAAGAGATGGCAAAATTAATCCGATTTCCGTCAGCCATTAAGGTGGATACTTTTTTAAAAGAACGGGTGGAATTGTTGCAAGTGAACGTGCCGATAGGAAGTAAGTTACATGAATGCGCCATTATGGACATTGAAAAAAGAATCGGTTCCAATATTTTAATTTGTGCAGTGGAACGAGAAGAGAATATCGTGATACCGACAGGGAGCTTTGTTTTAAAAGAGCAAGATCGAATTTCTATTATTGGATCTTATCAACAAGTGCATCATTTCCTGAAAAAAATCGGTGTGGAAATACCGAAGGTGAGAAATGCCATGTTGATCGGCGGTGGAAAACTTGCCTATTATTTGACCGAATTGTTATTAGAAGCGGGAATTCAAGTGCGGATTATTGAAAAGGACAAGCAACGTTGTGAGGAATTAAGCGAGCTTTTTCCAAAAGCTATTTTAGTAGAGGCAGATGGAACGGATAAAGATGTGCTGGAAGAAGAAGGATTGCGGCAGATGGACTTTTTTGCAGCGCTTACGGATTTAGATGAAGAAAATATTATGTTGGCATTATACGCAAAAAAATATTCAAAAGCGAAAGTCGTGACAAAAGTGAATCATTTGCGGTTTGAAGATATTATCGATGAATTGAATTTAGGAAGTGTTATTTATCCGAAATATGTAACGGCAAACAGTATTTTGCAATATGTGCGCGCAAAGCAAAATTCCTATGGAAGCAACGTTGAGACATTATATAAAATTATTAATAATCGTGCGGAAGCGTTAGCGTTTCGAATTCGCCCAACGTGTGCGATGATAGGAAAAACATTTGCAGAATTGCCTTTGAAAGAAAATGTGTTAGTCTGTTGTATGATAAGAAATGGAAAGATTATTATGCCGAGGGGGCAAGATACGATGCAAGTAGGAGATGTTGTCATTGTTGTAACAACACATACGAGATTAAATGATATTGAGGATATTTTAAAAGAAAGGTAGGGGAGAGTTGTGAATTATGCGATGGTTCGCTATCTTTTAGCCTGTGTTATGGGATTTGAGGCGCTTTTTTTATCACTTCCTTGTATTGTTTCTTTGATTTATCGAGAAAAAACGGGGTGGTCATTTTTTATCACATTATTACTGTGTGCTTTTTTATGGTTTTTAGGGACGAGAAAGAAACCACAAAATAAAGTATTTTTTGCGAAAGAGGGCTATGTGGCAGTTGCCCTTAGCTGGATTTTATTAAGTGTTATGGGAGCGATTCCTTTTTTCCTATCAAGAGAAATTCCGTTATTTATCGATGCTTTTTTTGAAGCAGTATCCGGATTTTCAACAACAGGTGCCAGTGTTGTTGATGATGTGGGAATGTTATCTTATACGAGCATTTTCTGGCGAAGTTTCACTTTATGGATCGGGGGAATGGGAGTTCTTGTCTTTATGGTAGCGATTTTACCGCTGTCTGGAAGCTATAATGTCTTATTGATGAAAGCCGAAAGCCCAGGGCCGTCTGTTGGAAAGTTAGTTCCTAGAATTCGAACGACGGCTAAATTATTATATGAGATTTATTTTTGTTTAACATTGATACAAGTGATACTGTTGCTTTTCGGGGGAGTTTCTTTTTTTGATTCCCTGATTATTAGCTTTGGAACAGCTGGAACAGGTGGTTTTGGTTCAAAGACAGGAAGTTTACAAGAGTATTCCCCTTATGTGCAGTGGGTTACAATTGTATTTATGATTTTATTCGGAATTAATTTTCGGGTATACTATTTAATTTTAATTAAACAGTGGAAGCAAGCCTTTCGTTGTGAAGAAATGCGTTACTACTTAGCGGTTATTGTGTTTGCCATTATCGTCATTGCCGTTGATATTCAGCCGATGTTTTCAAGCTGGCTCAGTGCATTTCACCACTCGGCATTTCAAGTTTCCTCGATTATTACGACTACCGCATATTCAACCGTCGACTTTGACCAGTGGCCGTCTTTTTCTAAGGAATTATTAATTGCCCTTATGTTCGTTGGTTCTTGTGCAGGAAGCACAGGAGGCGGGATTAAAGTGTCTCGATTCGCCATTATTATGAAGACCTTTTATAAGGAGATGTATCAAATGATTCACCCAAAAGGCGTTCGTGTGATCCGTTTTGAAGGAAAGAAAGTGGAACATCATGTGCTGCGATCGATTAATACTTATTTTGCAGGTTATATTTTAGTGTTTGTAATATCCATCGTGATCATTGGATTAAATGATTTTGATCTTATCACAAATTTTACCGCTGTTGTGGCGGCTTTAAATAACATTGGAGCAGGGTTGGAGCTTGTTGGGCCAAAAGGAAACTTTGGAGATTTCAGCGTAATATCCAAATTAGTTTTGTCTTTTGATATGTTAGCAGGAAGGCTGGAGTTATTTCCAATGCTCTTATTATTCGTGCCGTCTACATGGAAGAAATAATGGTGTTCCTATAAATTTTCTAATATCGTTTCCTTGTTATTTGTGTCGTCTGCATGGAGGAAATAGTGCTATATAATACGAGATATAAATATAATTATTTCGTATTAGAAGAAAAAGTGTCTAAGTTTTCTTGTAACGTATGTAAAAATAATTCAGATGCTTTTGAAAATACTTGATATTTTTTCCAGACGAGGGACATTCCAATTTCTAAATGAGGATTGAGTGGGCGAAAACAAAGATTGCTGTTGCCAGTTGTGTTAATTAATTTATCGAGGGCAAAGGCATAGCCTATTCCTTCCTCTACCATAAGAGAAGCGTTATAGATGAGATTATAAGTCGCTACGCTATTTAAGTCGGAAGGCTCCTTTTGCAGCCAGTGATAGAGGCTGCTTTTGTTTTGAATTTGTCGGGATATAATTAACGGTTTTTCCAAAAGATCTTCAGGAGAAATCGTTTCTTTTTTTGCAAGGGGACTGTTTTTCTTCATTAAAACGCCCCATACATCTTTCATAGGAAGCTCCATGTATTGATATTTCATTTTATCGATGTCACCGAGGAGAATTCCAAAGTCTAACAGCCCTTTATCAAGGCGTTCACAAACATCAGAAGCATCTCCGCTCACCATATGAAAATGGATATTTGGATAAATGCGTTGCAGTTGTTTTGCCGTTTTTGCAATCTGACGTATTCCATCGGTTTCTCCGGTGCCAATATAAATATCGCCGCTAATCGTATGATCGGAAAGGGAGAAATCTTGTTTTGTTTTTTTTACAAGGTCTAAAATTTCCTCCGCACGCTTTTTCAGCAAAATACCATCTTCCGTTAAGATGATTTTTCGATTTCCGCGTATTAGGAGTTGTTTTCCAAGCTCTTCTTCTAATTCCTTTAACTGTCGAGAAAGGGTTGGCTGTGTCAGATGTAAAGATTGGGCAGCCGCTGAGATGCTCTCCTCCCTCGCAACCGCAAGAAAATATTGTAATACTCGTAATTCCATGGAAAATTCCTCCTAAAATCTTTGTTATAGCGCTGTTTGAAATCGATGTCTTTTGTAGCTCGCTTTCATTACTATTGTAACACAAAGTATATATAGAAAAAAAGCATAGATATTTATTCATTATAAGTATTGGTGATTGGAAAATGCCAGTGATACAATAAAGAAAAAACATTCGTACATTGTGTGAGGAGGAATAAAAAGATGGCAGTAAAACAAACAGCAGGCAGAGATTCATTAGGAGAATTCGCTCCTAAATTTGCAGAATTAAATGATGATGTATTATTTGGACAAGTATGGAATCGAACAGAGTCACTTTCTCTTCGTGATCGTTCGCTCGTGACCGTTGTGTCTCTTATGTCACAAGGGCTTGTGGATTCTTCTTTTCAATATCATTTAATGAGTGCAAAGAACAATGGAATTACAAAGACAGAAATTGCAGAAATTTTAACTCATGCAGCATTTTATGCGGGTTGGCCAAAGGCTTGGGCTGCTTTTCGTATGGCAAAAGAAGTGTGGACAGAAGAAAATGACTGTGCAGATGAAAAGCAAAAACATGAAAACAGCATGGTATTTCCAATTGGAGAGCCAAACGATGGATTCGCACAATATTTCATTGGACAAAGCTATATCGCCCCAATTTCTACAAGCCAAGTTGGTATTTTTAATGTGACATTTGAACCAAAATGCCGCAATAATTGGCATATTCATCATGCGGATAAAGGCGGCGGACAGATTTTAGTCTGTGTGGCTGGTCGTGGTTATTACCAAGAATGGGGAAAAGAAGTAAAAGAGCTTCACCCAGGTGACGTTGTGAACATTCCAGTAGGAGTAAAACACTGGCATGGGGCAGCGAAAGACAGCTGGTTTTCTCATTTGGCAATTGAAGTGCCGGGGGAAAATGGAAGCAGTGAATGGTGTGAACCGGTATCCGATGAAGTGTATGAAGCTATTGGTTTTTAAATAGAATCGTATTCGTATTGATAAAAAGATGAGAAAAAAGCACGCATAGCCATTGCGTGCTTTTTTTTGATGTGGTATGATAAAGAAATAGAGAAACGATAATGTCAAATAACATATGAAACAAGAGAAAATCAAAAAAAGAAAAGCGAAAAGTGAGGAGATGAGAGTATGGCTGTTACAATTCAACAAATAGCAGAAAAAGCTGGCGTATCCAGAGGAACCGTTGATCGTGCATTAAATAAACGAGGAAGAATTAATCCAGACGTTGCGAAGGAGATAGAGAAAATAGCAGAAGAATTAGGGTATGTGCATAAGCCTAGAAAGAAGAAGACGAACTATGGTGGAAAGATTAAGCTCGGAGTTGTGACACAGCTTTCAAAGGCTTCTTTTATGTTAGAAGTGAATCGAGGAATTCAAACTGCTGTGAAAGAATTATCAAGCCTAGGAATCGAGGTTGTCATTAAGGAGAGAGAGTCCGTTGGAGAAGAAGATCAGCTCATGGCATTAGAAGAATTGATGAAAGAAGAAATAAGAGGTCTTGCCATTATGCCGGTAGATTCTGAGAAAGTCCGAGCAAAATTAAATGAGATGATCTATGAGAAGAAAATACCGGTGGTGACATTTAATTCAGATATTGTTGGAACAGGAAGAAGTTGTTTTGTCGGTATGGATAATAAGAAAAGCGGGCGTGTGGCAGCCGGACTTATGGGAATGCTTACGAGAGGGACGGGAAAGGTTCTCATTATAACCGGATATTTTAGCAGCTTATTAAATAACCAACGAGTCGATGGTTTTGTAGAAGAGATGAAACGCAGTTCACCTGAGTTAGAGATTGCAGGGGTACAGGGAAGTTTCAACGATGCAGATGAGGTAGAGCATATTATTGAAAATGCTATGATCAATATCGCAGGAATTAATAGCATTTTTGTTGTATCCGGTGGACAAGAAGGGATAAAAAGAGCGTTCGATAAGCTAGGATTAGAGCGCAGACCGTATGCTATTATCTATGATCAAACGCCAAAAAATGAAAGATTATTGCAGGAAGAAATTGCGGATTTTCTGATCGATCAGAATGGATTTGAACAGGGCTATCGTCCGCTTCGTCTGTTGGCAGATCATTTATTAAACGAGGAAGAAATCAAGCAGGAATATTATTATACAGGGCTGAATATTAAAACGAAGTATAATTTGTAGCAGAAACAATCAGTATTATGATATAAGGGAAATAGAACATGGGGAAACGAAAAAAAGTACTGTATATTTGGGGGATTTGTGGAATATTGCTGAGCAATCTCCTGGGTTGTGGGAAGATCCAAAACTACCAAGATGTGGAAGAACGATATATCGTTGGCGTTGTGACAAAATCAAGTTCAAGTGAATACTGGATGTCAGTTCATTCTGGAATGGAGGCAGCAGCTGAAAAGTATGGAATGGAAATTATTTTCTTATCACCGGATTCTGAATTGAAAAAAGATGTTCAAGATAAGTTAATGAAGGGCTTGATAGAACAAGAAGTAGATGCTTTGGCTATATCGCCCATTGATTCTTATAATATACCAAATTATATGAGAGAAATAAAAGCGTTGGGAATTCCAACTATAACATTTGATACAGGTTTTGAAGGAAGTGAGATTCCTTATATCGGTATTGACAATGAGAAAATTGGGTATGAATTAGCAAAAATTCTTGCCAACGAGATAGGACATAAAGGTGAAGTTGGAATTGTATCAGGAAGTTTGGAGCAGACCGTACATAAGGAGAGAGTAAAAGGATTTCAAGATTATATGGCATTAGAAGATGAGATTACAATTGCTTTTGTAGAAAGTGGATATGCAAATCTCCAGATGTCTGAGAAAAAGGTGCGGACTTTATTAGAAGAATATCCAAAAGTAAAAGGAATTCTTGCTACAAGTGCGGTAACTGCATTAGGACTTTCTAGTGCAACCGAAAGTCAGGGACTTAAAATTGTTACATTAGATGAACAAAAAGATGCATTAGATGCGCTAGAAAATGGTAGGTTATCCGCATTAGCTTTACAATCAGGATATGAAATTGGATATGAAACCATTCAGTTTTTAGATAATATAAGAAATGAAGAGGGCGATATGCAAGATCATATTATAGAAGCAGAAATATTGACAAAAGAAAATATAGGGGAATACAGGAGGGCACATGAAACTAAAACGTATTCGAAGTAAAATAATGGTCTCAATTATAGGTATTACCTTTTTTACTGTTATCAGTATTGCTGCTGTGTTTTATAGGGAAGCGGCACAAATGATTGAAGAAAATTATAGGATAGTATTGAAGCAAAGAATACATCTTTTGTCAGAAACAATTGATGAGATGATGCAGGGGGCATTTTATGTTGGAGTCGATGCATCGTGTGATAATGAAATAGAAGAAGGGATTTCTAATTATTTAAAAACAAAAGATGAAAAAGAGTTAGAGACGATAGCAAGACAGCTTCGTCTTTATAAGACTCGAGATGATGTAATATCTTCTATATATCTTCTGATTCCGAAAACGGCACAGCTTGTCACATCTAGGGATTATCCTGTTTATAAAAGCATTTTGGATAGTACGATGACAGAGGAATATGTTCAGAGTGGAAAAGATGGAGTTGAACCAGTGATTTTAAATGATATTGTGAATGACGAGAAAAAAATACTATCTTTTGTGGAAACCGTTGAAAGTAAAAATGGGAAGGTTCTTGGCTATCTTTATACGAACATTGAGGAAAATAGAATTTTCTATGATTATTTTGATAATGCCTCCGATATAGGACTTGATGAATTGATTCTTTTAAAGAAAAATCAAGTGATTACTTCAAAAGGGAAGTTTCAGATGGGAGAAACTTATGAGAGTTTGGAAGAAATGCAATCAGATTATTCTAAAGAGAGCATTGTTGGTGTGGATAAAAAGTATATTTATGTTTATTATGAGGGAAAATTCTCAGGCTGTGGGCTTTTGGCTAAGGTGGAGAGAAGAGCAGTTATTGGCGATATGTGGAAAATGAGAAATCGCATTATGGAAATGGTAATTTTGTTTATTTTGCTTTCTCTAGTGCCAGCAGCCTACATTACACAGGTAGTTTCTGATCCACTTAGAAAATTAGTCAATACGATTGAGAAAGTTTCTAAAGGAGATATAGGTGCAAGAGCGGAGAAAGTTTCTGATGATGAAATTGGAATGTTATCGGAACAATTTAATCAGATGCTCGATCAGATTCAAAAATTAATTCAACAAGTTATTATAGAAGAGGAAAGGAAAAAAGATGCTGAATTAGAGGCATTGCAATATCAAATCACACCCCATTTCATGTATAATACATTAAGTTCTATAAAATATGCAGCTCTTATTAAAGGAGAAAAAGAGATAGCAGATGTTTTAGATAATTTTATAGAGATATTGCAAACATGTATTCGTAAGAAAGGAGCTTTTCTGACAGTAGCAGAAGAAATACATATTCTAGAGAAATATATTTGTTTGCAAGAATTTCGTAGTGGAGAAACGATTTCATTTAGCTATGAGATTCAAGAAGAAGCCCAAAGCTGCCGAATTCCAAGGTTGATTTTGCAGCCACTTGTAGAGAATGCGTTGCTCCATGGGCTTGATATTAAACAAAAGCAGGGAAGATTGACTATTCGAGCATGGGTGAAAGAGGGAAATTTATATATGGAGGTAAAAGATAACGGAAGGGGAATGACAGAAGAACAGATGATTGATCTTCTTACAAGCAAAGGAAAAAAAACAAGAGGTTTGACAGCCGTTGGAGTTTCAAATGTGCGTGATCGAATTAAATTATATTATAAGGAGAAGGCAGATTTATCTTATAAAAGTAGTGATAAAGGGACTACGGCAATGATTTATTTGCCAGAGATTAGAGATGGGGTGTAAAGCATATGAAAAAAGCATTATTGGCAGATGATGATTATCTTGTCCGAAGCTATTTAAAGATGCTTCCTGCATGGGAAGAAGCAGGATTTTGTATTCATGCAGATGTTCGAGATGGAGAAGAAGCATTAGATGTTTTGGAGAAGGAAACGATTGATTTAGTTGTCACAGACATTGCAATGCCGCTGATAGATGGGATACAGTTGATTCATGAAATTCGAAAAAGATATAAAAATATTTACATTATTGCGTTAAGTTGTCATGATGAATTTGAATATGTGAAACGAGCCATGCAAGAGGGGGCAGATGAATATATACTAAAAAATACATTAGATGAAAAAAGTTTATATTCCATACTTTCTGTTGCTATGAGCCATATCGAAAAACGTCATATAGAAAACAAAGAATTAGAAACAGAAGCAAGACCATCACAGATACAGTTTTCTAATAAAAAATATTTATTTTTTAATCAAGTTTTAGTGGGAAGTCTGAAAGGAGAAGAGAGAGAACAGGAGCAGAAGAAAGCAGGAGTAAAAGGAATTTATAAAAATAGTGCTGTAATCGTGCTGAAATTAGAAGAGAAAGAAACAATAGAAGATCCATGGGAAGAAATTAAGAAAGAACAGTATTGTCTGGAATTTTTAGAACGGTTGACGAAAGAAGTAGATGAGTTATTAGTAGAGCATGAAAATGAAAGAGAAATTATTTATATTGGAAATGGAGTTTTTTGTTGTTTTATTGATCTATCGGAAATTCATAAAAGTAGTGTAATGTATCAAAAGCTGACAAGTACTGCATCTGCCTGCTATAAAATATGCAAAAAGGAGAAGGAATGTTTTTCTATTGGAGTGAGCAATATTTGTATTGGATTTGAGTCGCTTCGCCAAGCATATCAACAGGCGAGAACGATGGTGAAGATGTGTTTTTATGAAGAAGGTGGAATTGCTTATTATGAAAATGGAAAATGTGTAGGAACAAAACTTCCAAGTGAGGCGGAGATCATGATCCAGCAAATAGATGTTTTTAAATATAAGCATGACCGAGATGGGTTTCAAAAAATGGGAGAACAAGCAGTTGGTGCATTCAAACGGGAGTCAACAGAGAAGAGGCTTGTATTTCAATGGCTTAGAAAAGTCAGACGAGTTTGTGGTATTGATGAAGAGGAATACTTTGTGGGAGGATATAGTATAGAAAAAGTAATAGAGGTTCTTAAAAAGATAGAAGAGAACTTTTTTCAGGAAGATAAGAGGGGGATTTCTGAGAAAGTAAGCCAGCCGGTTCGTATTGCTGAGGAATATGTGGCAAATCATTTTCGAGAATCTATCGGTCTAAATGATGCAGCAAATGTAGCAGGGGTAAATAGTACCTATCTTAGTTACCTTTTTCATCAAGAGATGGGAATTGGATTCGCCAGTTATCTATTGAATTTAAGAATTGAATATGCCAAAAAGATTTTGGTAGAAAGCAGTCTTAAAATGCGCGAGATATCTGAAAAATCAGGATTTAATGATTATCATTATTTTTCTAAAGTATTTAAAAAAATGAATGGAGTTAGTCCAGCAGAATATCGAAAAGCACACAAAAAGATGTTGTGATTTATACAACATCTTTTTGTGTGCTTTTTGTGTGTCAAATGTGCAAAATGATAAAAATCTAAAAATATGACCCAAAATATTTACCACTTAAAATTTCAAGAAATATAATCTAAATAAAGTCCACACAAAATGAAAAAATATGCCAATTTTAGAAGGAGAAAAATTCTGATACGATATAGGCACAAGGGAGATATGAGTTTTTAGAAAAGAAAAAGAAAGAAAAGAGGTAAATAAGATGTTTGATAAGGAAAAGGTAAAACTTGGAATTGCACCAATCGCATGGACAAACGATGATATGCCGGATTTAGGAAGTGAAAATACATTTGAGCAATGTGTTAGTGAAATGGCACTGGCTGGATTTACCGGCTCAGAGGTTGGAAATAAGTATCCAAAAGATACAAACGTGCTAAAAAAAGCCTTGGAATTAAGAGGAATAGAAATTTGCAATCAATGGTTTTCAAGTTTTCTGATTACAAAACCATTTGAAGAAGTGGAAAAGGAATTTCGTGCCCAACTTACATATTTAAAAGAAATGGGAGCAAAAGTGATTGGAGCATCTGAGCAAAGTCATAGTGTGCAAGGAATGTTAGACACACCGGTATTTGGACACAAATATGTAATGAACGATGAAGAATGGAAGATCTTTTGCGATGGTATGAATCGACTTGGTAAGATTGCAAAAGAAGAGTATGGAATTAACCTTACGTTCCATCACCATATGGGAACCGTTGTTCAAAATGCAGATGAAGTAGAGCGCATGATGGAAAACACCGATCCGGAGTATGTAAGTCTTTTATTTGATACAGGGCATTTCGCATATTGTGGAGTCGATCCTTTAGAAATGGTGAAAAAGTATTCTGACAGAATTAAACATGTCCATTTAAAAGATATTAGAAAAGATATTGTTGAAAAAGTGAAAAGAGAAAACTTGAGCTTTTTAGATGGCGTTCGTTTAGGAGCCTTTACGGTACCAGGAGATGGCGATATTGATTTTGATCCAATCTTCCAAGTATTAGAAGATACCGGATATACCGGATATATGCTCGTGGAAGCGGAGCAAGATCCGGCAAAGGCAAATCCATTGGAATATGCGATAAAAGCAAGAAAATTTATTGCAGAAAAAACAGGTTTATAAATATAAGAGAAGGAAAAGGAGAAAAAACGATGGTAAATGTGGGAATTATTGGTGCGGGAAGAATTGGTAAAGTTCATGTGGAAAGTATTTGCACGCAGGTTGCCAATGCAAAAGTGAAGATATTAGCGGATCCGTTTATGAGTGAAGAAACAGCTGCATGGGCAAAAAACATGGGTGTTGAAAGAGTGACAAAGGACTACAAAGAAATTATCGCAGATCCAGAAATTGATGCTGTTTTAATTTGCTCTTCAACGGATACGCACTCTTCTATTTCCGTGGAAGCAATTAAGGCAGGAAAACACGTTTTTTGTGAAAAACCAATTGATCATGATGTAGCAAAAATCAAAGAAGTTATAGAAGCATTAAAAGAGAGCAATGTAAAATATCAAGTTGGTTTTAACAGAAGATTTGATCATAATTTTGAAGCAGTACAAAAAGCTGTGGCAGATGGAAAAATCGGAGATATTCATGTTATTAAAGTGACATCAAGAGATCCGGAACCACCTTGTGCAGAATATGTGAAAGTATCAGGTGGAATGTTCCTTGATATGACAATCCATGATTTTGATATGGTGCGTTTTCTTGCAGGCTGCAACGCAGAAGAAGTCTATGTGGAGGCAGCAGTGCTTGTAGATCCAGCCATTGGAGAAGCAGGAGATGTGGATACTGCTGTTCTTACGTTAAAAATGGAAAATGGTGCAATTGCGGTAATCGATAATTCAAGAAAAGCGGTATATGGTTATGATCAGCGTGCAGAAGTATTTGGTTCAAAAGGAATGGTAGCTGTTGCAAATGATACATCATCTTCAGCAATTATTAGTAATGCAGATGGAGTAACAGGGGAAAAACCATTGTTCTTCTTTTTAGAACGATATATGGCAGCTTATGCAAAAGAAGTAAAATGCTTTATTGAGGCAATTGAACTTGATACAGATACACCTCTTGGTGTTATGGACGGATTAGAACCGGTATTAATGGGGCTTGCAGCAAAGAAATCTTTGGAAGAACACCGCCCAGTTAAAATTTCAGAGATTACATTTTAATAAAAGAGAACACAAAAGAAAATAAATGCGATGAAAGAGGCTTGTGAGTTGTAGGAGAAACATCTTGCAAGCCTTAAAAATTCCGCAATGACAAGTAAAATAGGAGAAGGAGGAATTAAGTAATGCAGATGAAAGAAGAAAATGGAAAATTATCATGGGGTACGAGAATTTTTTATGCAGGAGGAGATGTAGCATGTAATGTTATATTTGGTATGGTAGGGACACTGCTCACCATTTTTTATACAGACTATGTAGGAGTAAATCCAGCCATTGTCGGTATGATTATGCTGATTTCACGTGTATTTGATGGTGTATCCGATATGATAATGGGGATTATTGTAGAAAAAACAAATTCAAAATGGGGAAAATCAAGACCGTGGATTTTATGGATGAGCATACCATATGCTTTATCAGCTATTTTGCTATTTACTGTTCCGCAGACAATAGGAACATTACAGGCGATTTATATTTTTGTAACATATAATTTCTGTACAACTATTTGTTATACTGCGATTAATCTTCCATATGGTAGTCTATCAGCAATGATGACTCGTATTTCAGGGGAACGAGATATGTTAAGTGTTGTTAGAATGGGGCTTTCACCACTAGGACGAATTATGGCAGTAACATGTACCCTTCCTCTTGTAAAAGTGTTTGGCGACGATCAGATGGCATGGGTGAAAACAATGAGTGTATGGGCTGGTGTAGCACTTATTTTATTGTTGCTATGTTTTGTAAGATGCAAAGAAACAGTAAAGATTGCAGGACAAGAAACAGCAGGAAAAGTACCAATGAAAAAAGAGTTATCTGCTTTAGTAAAGAATCAGTATTTTTGGGCTGCACTTATTTTATGGATGTTCCAAAGTGTATCATTTGGAATTTCAGGAACAATCCTGCCATATTATTGTAAATATATTTTTCACAATGATACATGGATGTATAGTGCTTTATACTTAACAGAAACATTAACTCTTGTAGCGTTCATTTTCTTATGTGCACCATTAATCCGCCGTTTTGGTAAGAGAAATGTGGCATTAGGTGGTGGAGTTATTGCATTGGCAGGACAGTTATTATTCTTTTTAAATCCATATAGTTTTTCATGGATTGTCATGAGCTGTGTGATGAGAGCTATTGGACTTGCACCGCTTAATGCAGTTGTATTTGGAATGATTGGTGATGTTGTAGAATTTGGTCAATGGAAAACTCATATTCGCCAAGAAAGTCTTATTTTTGCTGGAGGCTCTATTGGAACAAAAGTTGGGGCAGGGGTAGCATCTGCAACAATGACAGGATTTTTATCTTTAGCAGGATATGTGACTTCATCATCTGGAACAGCGGTACAGCCAGATAGCGCATTACATATGATCGTCAATATTTATAAAGTTGGACCATTGATTGTGGCAGCAGGAGTTATCGTTGTTTTGTTATTCTATCAGTTGGATAAAAAGTATGACAGAATTATGGAAGAATTAATGGAAAGAGAAGCAAGGGGAGAAATATAAAAAGAAATGTGCAGTGTGAATAAGATAATTAGAATGTAGTTTATAAAAAAAAAAGTAAAAAACACTTGCACATGTGTTTGATGCGTGCTAATATTGTGTTATAAAGATGAATTGCACAAATAGCACGCATCAAACACGCAAAAACTAAAATGGAGGAAGAAACATGAACTATATTGAATTTGATACAACAAGACCTTTTGATTTGATTCTTCTAGGAAGAGTTGCCATTGATTTTAATCCTGCTTACAACGAGCAAGTGAAGGAAGAATTTAAACCATTGAAACAAGTTCATATGTTTGAAAAGTTCGTAGGGGGATCGCCGGCAAATATTGCAGTCGGAGTTACTCATCATGGAATGAAGGCGGGATTTATTGGCAAAGTATCGGACGATCAATTTGGGGATTTTGTAACAGAATATTTTGCAGAACAAGGAATTGACACTTCTCATATTACGAGATGTAAAAATGGAGAGAAACTAGGGCTTACGTTTACCGAGATGCTCTCTCCAAAGGAAAGCAGTATTTTAATGTACCGTAACTGCATTGCCGATTTACAGCTATGTGTGGACGATGTCGATGAAGCGTATATTAAGAAAGCAAAGGCGATTTTAATATCCGGCACAGCTCTTGCAGAAAGTCCTTCAAGAGAAGCGGCAATAAAAGCGGTGATGTTGGCAAAGAGAACGAATACAAAAGTTATTTTTGATATTGATTATCGGGAGTATAACTGGAAGAACAGCGATGAAATCTCCATTTACTATTCGATGATTGCAAAAGAAGCTGATATTATTATGGGTTCAAGAGAGGAATTTGATCTGACAGAGAAATTAATTCAGCCGGGAATGACTGATGAAGAAAGTGCAAAACTATGGCAGAGCTATGGGGCAAAAATTGTCGTAATTAAACATGGAATGAAAGGATCCACAGCATATACTTGTGACGGACAAAAGTTTAGTATTAAACCATTTCCAGTGGAGGCACGCAAAGGCTTTGGAGGAGGAGATGGCTATGGTTCAGGATTCTTATATGGATTATATCAAGGTTGGGAAATTATTGATTGCCTAGAGTTTGGCTCAGCGGAGGCGTCTATGATGGTACGGAGCAATAATTGTTCGGATTCTCTTCCAAATCCAGAGGAAGTTCATGAGTTTATACGACAAGAAAAAGAGCAATATGGTGAAATGATCGCAAGAGTGTAAGGATAGGAGAGGAAGAAAAATGGCAAAGACAATAAGAATGACAGTAGCACAGGCTATTGTAAAATTTTTGGATCATCAGTATGTATCCATGGACGGGGTTGAAACAAAATTTGTGGAAGGATTCTTTACAATATTCGGACATGGAATTGCAGTTGGATTAGGGGAAGCCCTTGATACGAATCCTGGGCAGTTAAAAGTGATGCAAGGAAGAAATGAGCAAGGAATGTGTCATGCAGCAATCGCTTTTGCAAAGCAAAGCAATCGAAGGAAAATTATTCCATGTGCTTCTTCAGTGGGACCAGGAGCCGCGAATATGGTAACCGCTTGTGCAACGGCAACGGTGAACAATCTTCCACTTTTGGTATTTCCAGCGGATACTTTTGCATCAAGACAACCGGATCCGGTTCTTCAGCAATTAGAGCAGAGCAATAGCCTTGCGATTACAACAAACGATGCGTTTAAACCGGTGTGTAAATACTGGGACCGCATTACAAGACCGGAGATGATTATGACCGCTTTAATTAACGCTATGAGAGTGTTGACCGATCCGGCAGAAACTGGGGCTTGCTGTATTGGGCTTTGTCAAGATGTGGAAGGAGAATCCTTTGATTATCCGGAGGAGTTCTTTAAAAAGAGAGTGCATCGCATTACAAGACCGGTAGCCGTAGAAGAAGAACTGGAAGATATAGCAGAAGTGATTGCACAGGCGAAAAAGCCGTTGATGATTGTAGGAGGAGGCGTTCGTTATTCTGAGGCAGGAGAAACAGTGGAAGCATTCTGTGAAGAGTTTAGAATTCCTTTTGGGGAAAGTCAAGCGGGAAAAAGTGCTTGTAAATCAAGCCATTCTTATTGTCTAGGAGGAATTGGCGTGACAGGAACATATGCATCGAATATCATTGCAAAAGATGCTGATGTTGTCATTTCCGTTGGTTCCAGAATGTCAGACTTTACGACCAGTTCAAAACATTTATTCCAACAAGAAGGGGTTCGATTCGTTACGATTAATAACTGTCGCTATCACGCATATAAAATGGAGGCGGTAAAAGCGGTAGGAGATGCAAAAGTAACGCTTCAAGCATTGGCTGAAAAATTAAGGGAAAGGGGATATGTATCCGCCTATACCGATGAGATTCAACAGGCAAAACGCGCTTGGGAGGAAGAGATGGTGCGCCTTTCCGGAATCACTTATACAGGAGATAATTTTGAACCAATCATTAAGGCGAGAGATCCAAGAACGATTCCGGAGTTTGTGAAATTAACTGATGGAACCATTACACAGACAGCAGCCCTTGCAGCGATTCGAAGAGTGATTGATGAAGATGCAACGATTATTACCGCAGGCGGTTCCCTTCCAAGCTGTATGCAGAGAATGTGGACCACAGATAAACGAGGAGGATATCATGCGGAGTACGGATATTCTTGTATGGGATATGAAGTAGCGGCAACTCTTGGCGTAAAATTTGCAGAACCAGATAATGAAGTGTACTGTGTGGTTGGAGATTCCAGTTTCCAAATGCTTCATAGTGAGATCATGACAATTATGCAGGAGCGTCAGAAAGTCAATATTTTAGTGTTTGATAACTGTGGCTTTGGCTGTATTAATAATCTCGAGATGAATCATGGAATTGGAAGTATTGCCACAGAATTTCGCTATACAGATGGAAAGAAACCTTGTGGAGATCTGATTCCTGTCGACTATGCAAAAATTGGAGAAGGCTATGGCTTAAAAACGTACACTTGTAAGACGATAGCAGAATTAGAAAAGGCGCTCGAAGATGCAAAATCACAAGAAAAGGCTTGCCTTTTTGATTTAAAAGTGATTCCAAAAACAATGACAGATGGATATGAGTCATGGTGGAACGTTGGAATCGCCACCACTTCTGAAAAAGAATCCGTAAGAAAGGCTTGTGAAGAAGTGATGAAAGGGCGCAGTGAGGCAAAGGCATATTAATGAAAGAAGATAGAACCATTGGAGGTAAGGAATATGGGCAGTGTATTTGGATATCCAAAGTATGATCAAAATGGGGAAATGATTTTAACAACCTATGAAAACGATTATAAAGAGATGATGATGGATATTCGTGTTTATAAAATGAAACAAGGAGAACATCGTCTTTTTGGAAGAGATGGAGAGGAAACGGCAATTCTCCTTCTTTCAGGAACGATTACATATAAATGGGAAGAAAAGGAGAAGACAGTTCAGAGAAAAGATGTATTTACCGAAGGACCTTGGTGTTTGCATATTTCCACGGAAACGAATGTGGACGTATTGGCGGAGACAGAGGCGAATATTCTTGTGCAGTGCACGAAAAATACACAAAAATTTGCAAGCCGGCTTTATGCGCCGGAAGACGCCCCATGGGGATATTCAAGCGTTGGAAAATTTGGAAATGTTGCCAAAAGACGTGTGAATACAATTTTTGATCATGATATTGCACCATACTCTAATATGGTGTTAGGAGAAGTGTTAAACGATAGAGGGAATTGGTCTGGATATTTGCCACATCGGCATCCGCAACCTGAGACATACTTCTTTAAATTCGATCGACCGGAAGGATTTGGAGCGAGCTTTGTAGGCGATCAAGTATTTAAAAGTGTTGATGAAAGTTTTTCTGCAATTCCAGGAGGAGAATTACACCCACAGGCGGTGGCACCAGGATTTCAAATGTATACCTGTTGGATGATCCGCCACCTAGACGGCAATCCATGGCTCCAAACAGACCGATGTGAAGATGAGCGGTATACATGGCTTCATGATGCACCATTTTAATGGAGCAATTTTGGATAAAACATGGAACAGAATGATCCTGTAACAAAAGGGAATTTGCAATTTATTGAGAAAAAATTTCAATAAAAAAGAAGTTAGAGAAATCGTGGGAATAGAAGAAAGAATAGAAAAGGAGAGAAGCAGATGGCAAGAGAATTTATTGTACCTGGACGGATTATAACAGGCAAAGACGCATTACAGATGGCAGAAAACGCTATGAGAGAGCTTGGAAAAAAGGCGATGATTGTAACCGATCCGGTTATGATGCAACTTGGAAATTGTGAAAAAGTAGAGCAAGCGCTAAAAAATCAAGGAATCTCATATAGTATTTATTCTGAAATCGTAGGAGAACCAACAGATGAGATGATTCAGGCAGGGCTGAAACAATATCAAGAAGAGGAATGTGACTTTTTAATCGCATTGGGAGGTGGAAGTCCTATTGATTCTATGAAAGCCATTGGTTCTCTTGTGGAACAAGGAGGGGATATCTCCGATTATATGGGCAAAGTTATCAATGTTAAAATGCCTCCAATGGTTGCAATTCCTACAACAGCAGGAACAGGTTCTGAAGCAACGCAATTTACGATTATTACAGATACAAAAAAAGACATTAAAATGTTATTAAAAGGAAGTGTATTGATTCCAACGTTAGCAATTATCGATCCACAATTTACGATGACTGCTCCTCCTAAGATTACGGCGGCAACAGGATTAGATGCCCTTTGTCATGCGGTGGAAGCATACACTTCCAGAAAAGCCCAGACACTTTCCGATACTTTTGCATTATCAGCAGTAAAACGTATTTTTAAATATTTACCGGTGGCATTTCATGATGGCAAAAATGAAGAGGCAAGAGTGGAGATGTCAGTGGCAGCTTTAGAGGCTGGAATCGCGTTTAACAACGCATCGGTCACATTGATTCATGGAATGAGTCGACCAATTGGAGCGCTTTTTCATGTGGCACATGGATTATCCAATGCGATGTTGCTGAAAGAATGTTTACTCTTTGCATTGCCAGGAGCATATGAACGATTTGCGGAGCTTGGAAGAGCCATCGGAGTGGCGGATAAGGGCGATTCTGATGAGAAAGCCGCTGAAAAGTTTTTAGATGCGGTGATAGCGCTAACAAAAGAATTAGAAATACCGACATTAGAGGAATTTGGAATTCAAAAACAAGCGTTTATGGACGTCATTGAAAAAATGGCATTTGATGCTATGGAAAGTGGAAGCCCTCAAAATACACGAAGAGAAATCACACAAGAAGAGATAGAACAACTATATCGAAACCTTTGGTAAAAATGTGATGAAGTGATGGATAGAGGAGGGATACGATGGCATTAGTGACGATGAAAACGTTATTAGAACGGGCCAAAAAGAATCATCAAGGAGTTGGAGCGTTCAGTGTTGGAAATATGGAAATGGTAAAAGGTGCGATCTGTGCAGCGGAAGAATTACACACTCCCATCATATTACAAATCGCAGAAGTTCGATTAAAACATTCACCACTGGCATATATGGGACCGATGATGGTGGAAGCGGCAAAAGAGGCGAATGTGGATATAGCAGTACATCTTGATCATGGATTGACAATCGATACGGTGAAAAAAGCATTGGATTTTGGATTTACTTCCGTGATGTTTGACAGTTCTACCTATCCTTTTGAAGAAAATATAGAACGAACCACTCAAGTGGTACAATTGGCAAAACAGTATGGAGCAACCGTAGAGGCGGAGTTAGGATTAGTAGGCGGCAGCGAAGATGGCAGCACAGACCATGGGATTCGTTGTACTAATCCGGAAGATGCAAAAGTCTTTTGCGAAAAAACAGGAGTTGATGCATTAGCTGTTGCCATTGGAAATGCTCATGGAGATTATCCGGTTGCACCGACATTAGCCTTTGATGTATTACAAAAGATTCATGAAAGCATCGATATTCCATTGGTGCTTCATGGAGGAAGTGGAATCTCTGATGAAGATTTTCAAAGGGCAATCTCCCTTGGAATTGTGAAAGTGAATATTGCAACTGCCAGTTTTAATAGCCTAACAAGGGAAGCCGAACGATATTTAAAAACAGAAGGAAAACATAACTACTTCGACCTCAATGTCGCCATGGTAAAAGGAACCTATGATAACGTAAAACATCATATACAAGTCTTTCAGTGTGGGAAAGATTAAAATAGAAAAAAGCTGATGAAGTAAAAATTGTGAGAAAGTTTCTCCATTTTACTTTATCAGCTTTTTTACTATATTTTATTTTTCTCATAGGAATCAGCGTATGAAAAAGTCGTCTTATATTGTAAATACCATGAAGAAAATGAAGTACTATTTTTTAAAATATTTGCAATTTCTTTCTTTTTCTTCAAAAAATAGACACTTACTTATTGTTTTTATAATAATATTTTTGTACAATAAAGAGGTAAGAACTTATTAAGAGAAGTGATTCTGAAAAGAGTAGAATAGATAAGATGGACAATTAGGAAAGATAAGAATAAAAATTAAAAAATAGTTAGGGGGATTGCTATGCAAGGATACCAATTGAAAATAACAATAAAAGGAAGTTCACCGCCAATATGGAGAAGAGTCATTGTACCGGAAGGAATTAGTTTTGTAGATTTAGATAGAGTGATTGAATATCTATTTGGCTGGCAACATAGCCATCTATATGAATTTCGGCAGGAAGATATTTCGATTATGGAAGAACCGGAAGAGGGCGAAGAAGACGCCAAAGAAGAATTAATTGATGATTGGTTTGTGGAGAAAGAAAAGTGGCTCTATACATATGATTTTGGGGATAATTGGGAACATACAATCTTAGTGGAGAAGATTGTGGAGTATGAAGAGAGATTTCCAATCGTTGTAAAATCAAAAGGACCAAATATGATCGAAGACTGTGGCGGAATTTGGAGTTTTTTTGACATCATTGATCAAGCGGAACCATTTGATATGGAAAAGGCGAATGCCTATATGAGAAAATATATGGTGTTTGAGAAGAAGGAAAGAAAAGAGAACGAGAACAATAATTTGATCGATTTTGAACATTATTTAGAAAGGATAGGTGATAGGGAAGAGGAAGAAGGATTTGATCTCGGTATAGAACCAGAAGAGGTCAAAAAAATAATCAATGATTTACAAGAAGAAATTGAGAGCTTTATAGCAACGCTGACGTTAAAAGATATTTTTGAAAAATATCCAAAAGAGGCTTTGATCGATTTAGCGAGAAGCAATCAGTTATCCGGATATACTCGATTAAAAAAAGAAGAATTAATTGATTGGTTATTGGAAAAAATTATGGCAGAGGATCATATGGAAGATATTATCCATACATCGGATCGAGACGATATAGAGTTCATTGAAACATTGATTCAGAAGGGGCACCAATATATTCCGTTGGAATTAGTGACAGATAGGGGGCTATTGTTCCAATATTGCGGATATATGGAAGGATTTATTTTCTTACCGGAAGAGGTAAAGAAGAAATATCAAAAAATTTGCAAAAAGAATTCTTGGAGAAAAAAGAAGGACAGGGCTTGGAAAGTTCAAGATTATGGCAGAAGCTGTTTGACATTATATGGCATAATTTCGTTAAAGGAATTTGCAAAGATTTATCAACATTATGAGAAACAGTCGATTTCACAAGAAGAAATAAAGGAAATATGCGAGTCGGCAATGGAAGAAGAGGCATGGAGTATTGTAGACGGACTGTTAATTGATAATCGATTAGAGGAAAAAAATACCTATCTATCTTTATTGAATATGCAAGGAGATTTAGATTATTATTTGGCGCCGACAAAAGAAGAATTTTTAGACTATGGGGAATATATGGCAAAAGAATGGGACGATGTCATTGAAGGTTTTACACAATTTCTTATAGAAGATCTGGAAGAAAGAGTCGATGTTATTCAATGGATTATTACGATGATCTATGATATGATTCGTGCAAATGATACAGTAGATGAGATCATATTCGATCTTCCATGGCATAAGAAAAAGAACTTTGATAGGAGAAGAAGAAGGCTGTTTGAAAATTATATAAAAATGTTGCGAGATCGTATCAGAAGATGGGAAAATAGAGGTTTTAATTATTTGGAACTAAAAGAACAGGAACAAAAAAGGAAAAAATCCATTTGCAATGTTTTATCAGAAGAAGCCTATCGGGAAATCGAAGAAGAGGATAATTTATATTCTTTTGAAAAAGCAAAGAAAGTCTATCCAAACGATCCATGTCCATGTGGAAGCGGAAAAAAATATAAGCAATGTTGTGGGAAGAAGAAAGAATCATAGAATGATTGAAACTGCCATATAAGGTGAGCATATGGACTCACGGTAGATTATATAGAATGATAAGAAATCAAATGATAAGAAGCCAGAAACTTGTGATTGATAAGTTTCTGGCTTCTTACTGTTTAGAGCAAGGTTGTATTTTCCGTTTGGGATAGATATTTTACTAAAATGGGGATAAACTTAATAAGTAACGGAATTAGTGTTAATAAAAAAAGAAGAAGTGTCAATGGGCGCACATATTTTCTCCATGTTGCAGAGAAACAGCTTCCAATGGCTATTCCTAATGCCATAACGCATATTTTTAGCAGCCCCATATCTTTCCAAGAAGAGTTTGCCACATATTCATCGGCGCTGTCCAATAAAAGATTTAATTTGTTCTTCATAAGAAACACCTCCTACATAAGTTCCGTACAGAATGTGTGAATAAATTCTTGTACATCGTTGATAAATTTACATGTATGATAACCATTTGCCACCGCATGGTGAACGGAAACCGTCAATGGAATCCGTATTTGCTGTTCCCGTTTGAAATATTTTCCGAAGGCGATAATTGGAAAATACATCGTGGATTCGGAATAAGTGTCGCAAGGTATTAGCTCCAGCTGATGGAACGATGGAAGACTTTGAAGAGCTTTCAAGAGAAACGAAAAAACGAGGCATTGATTTCATGCTAGATATGGTATTCAATCACACGTCCGATCGCCATGAATGGTTTCAAAAGGCTGTTGCCCATCGTTTGTATAAAGAGCGAGAATGAAAAATTATATCAATAGGGGTTTTTGAGGAACGTTGGTGAATATGGAAAGATTGTGAAAGGGTTGTTTTTATTGTGCAATATGGATTGAATGATTGTCACTAATTTGGAGAGAATTGGAAGTGTGAGAGAAGGCGATGAAGTTGAATTTTTATTGACTTTTATTGCATGTTCTAATAAAATAGAAAAAAATATAAGAGAAAAAGTTCAACTAGGAGGAAAGAGAATGGAACTTATTAAGTTAGTTGGAATCTTAATTGTAATTCTTGGATTTGCATTTAAATTAGATTCTATTTTAATTATTTTGCTTTCTGCAATTGTAACAGCCATTGTAGGAGGACTTGGGGTAGAAGGATTTTTAGCATCTTTTGGTTCCAATTTTGTGTCAAATCGCAGCATGGCGATTTTCATTGTTATTTTACTTGTTACAGGAACACTGGAGAGAAATGGATTAAGAGAGGCAGCGGCGAGCCTGATTCAAAAGATGAAAGGGGTAACTGCCGGAAAACTTATTTGTGCATATGGCGTTATGAGAGCGTTCTTTGGGGCGTTTAACGTAGGTTTTGGTGGAGTTGCAGGATTTATTCGTCCAGTTGTACTTCCTATGGCGGAAGGTGCAGTGGAAGCGGAAGAGCAAGAGATTAATGAAGAACATTTTGAAGAAATTAAAGGAATGGCTTCCGCAATGGAAAATATTACATGGTTCTTCTTCCAAGTATTATTTGTTGGCGGTTCAGGAGGACTTCTTGTTCAATCAACATTGGACTCTTTAGGATATCAAGTAGAATTGATTGATCTTGTAAAGGTAGAAATTCCGATCGCATTTACTGCTTTAATTTTAGCATCGATTTATTTTATTTTACGAGATAGACGACTTTGTAAAAAGTATTATGGAGATAAGAAAAATAAGAAGTAAACATTTAGAACATTTAGAAAAGGAAGAATAATATCATGATAGCATTTTTTATGGATTCAGACCTTGATATATGGACAAAATTATTGGAAGTTGTCTATATGGTCATCGGTCTTATTGCGATTTATGCAGGAATAAAAAACTTATTGGATCAAGAAAATCCATCTCGAATTGGAACAGCCATCTTTTGGTGTGCCTTTGGATTTGTCTGTGCTTTTGGGCGTTGGTTGCCATCAGAAATATCAGGAATTCTTGTGATTGTTATGATTATTCCAGCAATCTTTAAACGAGTGAAACCAGGAAAAATTAACGTACCAACAAAAGAATATACAGAAAAACAGTTTGAAAAAATTGGATACAAAATCTTTATCCCAGCTCTTTGTATGGGAATTATGGCAATTATTTTTGCGTTATTAAAGATCAGTTCCCTCGTTGGAATTACCGTTGGGGTATTTCTTGCGATGTTCTTATTATATCTTTACTCAAAAGATAATAAGCCAAAAGTGTTCTTCGATGATTCAGAACGACTTTTATCATTGATGGGACCACTTTGTATTTTACCTCAGCTTCTTGGAGCATTAGGTGGAATCTTTACACAAGCGGGGGTAGGTGATGTGATTGCAGGACTCGTTCAGAACATTGTTCCGGAAGGAAATGTCAATGTAGGAATTATTGTATTTGCCATCGGTATGGCATTGTTTACGATGATTATGGGAAATGCCTATGCAGCCATCACAGTTATGACCGTTGGAATCGGCGCTCCTTGTGTGCTTGCCTATGGGGCGGATCCGGTTGTCGTTGGTATGATCGCTTTAACTTGTGGTTTCTGTGGAACTTTATTGACACCGATGGCGGCAAACTTCAACATGGTACCCGTTGCGCTCTTAGAAATGAAGAAGAAATTTGGTGTTATTAAAAATCAAGTTGTGATTGCGTTCTTGATGCTCACAATTCAGATTGTTTATATGATATTGTTAAAATAAGGAGATTAGATTATGAAAGTATTAGTGACAGGATTTGATCCGTTTGGCGGAGAACAGGTAAATCCAGCATTTGAAGCGGTGAAACTTTTACCAGAACAGATTGCTGGGGCTGAAATTATCAAATTAGAAATTCCTACTGTTTTTTCAAGAAGTGCGGTTGTTGTGGAAGAAGCTATTCAAAAGCATCAACCAGATGTTGTAATCAATGTAGGACAGGCAGGTGGACGCTCTTGCGTTACCGTTGAAAAAGTTGCCATTAACTTAGCAGAGGCGAGAATTCCAGATAACGATGGAGAACAGCCGCTGAATACACCATTAAAAGAAGACGGGGAAACTGCTTATTTTGCAACAATCCCAGTAAAAGCTATGGTGCAAAATGTGAGAAATCATCAATTACCTTGTCATATTTCTTACACAGCTGGTACTTATGTATGCAATGCGGTTATGTATAACGTTCTCTATATGACAAAGAAAAATTATCCAAATGTCCGTGCAGGATTTATTCATGTTCCATATGCAACAGAGCAAGTGGTGGATAAGCCAAACGGAACAGTGAGCATGTCGTTAGAAACAATTGCAAAGAGCCTTGAATATTGTATTGAGGCAGCAGTATTAAATACAGAAGATCTGACAGAAGCGATGGGAACAACTCATTAATTCTTATTGGAATAAAGTGTCAAAAGATTGGAGAGAGCATTTAGTTTCGGCTAGATGCTCTTTTGATATGAAGAAAAATTCATGATGTTATTGATTATTTTGAGCATATTAATAGGAAGCAGTATTGTTCTAATTCGATATTTCTATTATATTAGGGGCAAATAAATTTACCCGATCTGAGATGTCAAAAAGATAGAATTTTAGGCGAAAAAATGGTAAAATAAAAAAAGAAAACTCTCTTCAGTTCTTGGATTTGGAAGAGGTAAAAAGAATGGAGGAAATGGCTATGAGTGAGATTAGTGTTTTTGATGTAATGG
>Cebus_capucinus_imitator_PRJNA485217_SSR047__coassemble_1110_pt1 | contig 26591 bp, 24 predicted proteins | sample Cebus_capucinus_imitator_PRJNA485217_SSR047__metabat2_low_PE_010 | metagenome-assembled genome bin Cebus_capucinus_imitator_PRJNA485217_SSR047
GTTTCATGACGCATTGGTGTCTTTCGCAGAAAGACGGGTAATAAAAATGAAAAAATAAAGATAAGATATTGCATTTTTTATAATATGAGTTATAATAATACAGTATACATAGAATATAGAAATGGGGAGCTTGCGGAAGCAGGCTGAGAGTAAGTCTAACCCGACTTTAACCCACAACCTGATTTGGATAATGCCAACGTAGGGAACGTATAGTGACGAAGTGAATTTCGGCGGGAATACCTATTTTGGTGTTCCCGCTTTTTGTATGCTCCTTTTGCGGCATTATCTGAATCGGTGCGGTGAATTGGGGGCACCACCTTTCATCGCAAAAGAAAATGTGCAACATCAAAAACTAGAGGAGTGAGAATTATGGTGAAAACAGCATTGACCATTGCAGGAAGTGATTGCAGTGGAGGCGCCGGAATCCAAGCGGATATGAAAACAATGACAGCCCATGGGGTATACGCCATGAGCGCAATTACTGCATTAACCGCACAAAACACAGTAGGAGTGACTGCCATTATGGAAGTGACAGACGAGTTTTTAGAACAACAGTTAGATGCCATCTTTTGCGACATTTATCCAGATGCCGTAAAGATTGGAATGGTATCGTCTAGCGGGTTGATTCAAGTCATTGCAAAAAAACTGGTGGAATATGGAGCAAAAAATATTGTTGTGGATCCGGTTATGGTAGCCACAAGCGGAGCGAAATTAATTCAAGAGGAAGCCATTGAGACGTTAAAAGAACAGTTATTTCCTCTTGCAACCATATTGACACCGAATATTCCCGAGGCGGAAATTTTGGCGAATCGAAAGATTCAGACGAAAGAAGAGATGATAGAGGCGGCACGGGTGATTAGCGAACAATATCAATGTGCTGTATTATGTAAAGGCGGACATCAGTTAAATGATGCAAACGACCTTTTGTATAAAAATGGAAAATATGAATGGTTTTATGGAAAACGAATTCAAAATCCAAACACTCATGGAACAGGCTGCACGTTATCAAGTGCCATTGCTTCCAATCTGGCAAAAGAGAAGTCTTTGACTACTGCGGTACGAGAGGCGAAATACTATATTGAAGGAGCGTTAGGAGCGATGCTTGATTTAGGAAAGGGCAGTGGCCCAATGAATCATGCATTTGCCATTGATGGAGAGTACAGCAAGGGAGAAGAACAATGAAAGAGAAACAAACATCGATTTTTGCCAACGGATTAATTTGGTTTGGGGCAGGGGTTTCCCTTGCGGAGATTTTAACAGGAACGTATTTTGCACCACTTGGTTTTCAAAAAGGGCTGTGGGCGATTATTTTAGGACATATTATAGGCTGTGGTTTGTTCTTTTTAGCAGGCGTAATCGGCGGACAGATGCGAAAAAGTGCCATGGAAACGACGAAAATAACATTTGGAAGCAAAGGGGGACTTTTATTTTCTCTCTTAAACGTCATTCAGCTTGTGGGCTGGACAGGCATTATGATCTATGACGGCGCTTTGGCTGCCAATACTATTTTACAAACAGGAAAATGGGTATGGTGTCTCATTATTGGAGCGTTGATTGTTCTTTGGATTGTCATTGGAATCGAAAATCTGGGAAAATTAAATATCGTTGCCATGACAGCGCTCTTTTTACTGACCATTGTATTATGCAAAGTGATTTTCTTTGATCAGCAAGGGGGAAGCGGAGAAAGTTTTGGAGAAGTGATGACGTTTGGTGCAGCGGTGGAATTATCCGTTGCCATGCCATTGTCTTGGCTGCCTGTCATTAGCGATTATACGAGAGAGGCGAAACAGCCGGTTATGGCGACCGCTGTCAGCGCCATTGTCTATGGAATCGTCAGCTGCTGTATGTATGTTGTTGGAATGGGAGCGGCTATTTTTGCAGGAGAAACGGATATTTCCGCTATTTTACTAAAGGCGGGGCTTGGTGTGATCGGCTTAATGATTATCGTATTTTCAACGGTGACAACGACCTTCTTAGACGCATTTTCAGCAGGAGTTTCCAGCATTTCGATTTTCCATTGGATTAGCGAGCGTTGGGCAGGGGTGATTGCAACGATTATCGGTACCGGTGCGGCTATTTTATTCCCAATGGACGATATTACAGAATTTTTATATTTTATCGGTTCCGTGTTTGCGCCAATGATAGCCGTTCAGATTGCGGACTATTTCTTCTTAAAGAGAAAAGAAATAAGAGGGGAATTTGAAGCAGTGAATTTGATCGTATGGTTCCTTGGATTCCTTCTCTATCGGTATTTGATGGGCGTTGATTTTATCCTTGGAAATACCGTGCCGGATATGGTGATTACCGTTATTCTCTGTCTCATCTGTCAAAAAGCGTTGGAAAAAGTGGGCGAAAAGAAATTGGCTGCTTAAGATCAGAGGAAAGGTCATAAGAAAAGAATAGTGAAATGATGGGAGGAATTGGCTCGATAACAAGGCTGATTCCTCGTTTCATTTTGTAACGAAGAAAAAGGATTTCACGGAGAAAATCCATGTAGAAAAGAGAAAGAGTCGAAAATAGAATGTTGGATTTCGGAAAATTTATGAGAATTTGTAAAAAATTCGTTGACAAGAGAGAGGAGAGTCTTTACAATTATATGGAGAAAAAATTATTCGATTAGGAGGTTTATAATGAGACATTTAATCGACCCAATGGATTTAAGTGTAGAGGAAATTAATCATTTGTTAGAAGTAGCAGATGATATTATTGCCAATCCTGTAAAATACAGAGATGTATGTAGATACAAAAAACTAGCGACATTATTTTTTGAACCAAGTACAAGAACTCGTTTGAGCTTTGAAGCAGCTATGATGGAATTAGGTGGTAACGTACTTGGTTTTTCTTCTGCCAATTCTTCTTCCGCAGCAAAAGGTGAGAGCGTTGCAGATACCATTCGTACAGTAGGTTGCTATGCAGATATTATCGCTATGAGACACCCAAAAGAAGGAGCGCCAACGGTAGCAGCGGAATATGCAACAGTGCCAATTATCAATGCAGGCGATGGCGGACATAACCACCCAACTCAGACATTGACAGACTTATTGACGATTCATAGAGAAAAAGGAAGACTTGACAATTTAACCGTTGGTTTCTGTGGAGATTTAAAATTTGGACGCACCGTTCACTCTTTAATCAAAGCATTAACTCGCTATGAAAACATCACATTTATTATGATTTCTCCAGAAGAATTAGAGATTCCAGAATATATTAAAAAAGATGTATTTGAGAAGAAAGGAATTCTATTCCGTCAAGTTCGCACAATGGAAGAAGTTATGCCGGAGTTAGATATTCTTTATATGACTCGTGTTCAGAAAGAACGTTTCTTCAATGAGGCGGACTACATTCGCTTAAAAGATACTTATATTCTTGATATGGACAAGTTAGCAACAGCAAAACCAGACCTTTCTATTCTTCACCCACTTCCAAGAGTCAATGAAATCTCTGTAAAAGTTGATGAAGATCCTCGTGCTTGTTACTTCCGTCAGGCATTAAACGGAAAATATATTAGAATGGCATTAATCATGGAATTGTTAGGAGTGAGCGCAGATGAAAATTGATAGCATTAATAGTGGAATCGTATTAGATCATATCAAGGCTGGAAAAAGCATGGAAATCTATCATCATCTCGGTCTTGATGATTTAGATTGCAGCATCGCAATTATTAAAAATGTAAAAAGTGAAAAGATGGGAACAAAAGACATCATTAAAATCGCAGATAACTTTGATCTCGATTTAGATGTTTTAGGATATATCGATCCAGACGTAACGGTTTGTGTCATTCGTGATGGAAAAATCGTGGAAAAAACAAAATTAGCGTTGCCAGAGAAAATCGTAAATGTTGTAAAATGTAAAAATCCAAGATGTATCACATCAATTGAACAAGAAATTGACCATGTATTCAAATTAGTGGACAGAGAAAAACGTGTTTATCGTTGTGCTTACTGTGAAGCAGGCGTAAATGGAAAAGAATAAGTAACGGAATCGATGAAGAAAGAAAATCCTTCTATATCAAAAAGATATAGGGGGATTTTTTGTGTTTCGATCTTAAAAACCGTTTCGCAAACGAACCTAAGAAATGCAATAATATAAAATGTTAAGAAAGTATAAAGAAAATGGATTTCTGCTCTTGAATTCTTTTCCGAAAAAATTTATAATAGAAATACTACACTTTGTAGAGTTGATACGTTGGTTTGATAATGCGATGCATATATCAAGTTCAATGGGAGCAGCTTTCGGAGTGAGTCTATTAGAAAAAGAGAGGAAGAGCGACATTTGTGCTGATCTATATTTTCTTTTTAATTGCCCTTGGCTCTTTAGTTTACCTATTATTCTGTGTGAGCCGTTATAGCTGGGGTTGGAATAATTTTATCGAAGAAGCAAATACGGGAAGAGGTGTGAAATTCCCAAATAAGAAATGGATTCGGGTATATGTTACTTATATTTTGCCATTGATTGTGCTTGTTATTTTCATTCAAGGATACTGGACAAAATTTGTAAAATAAAAACGGCATACATATGAAAGAAGAGAGAGTAAAACATTCATTTTTGCCTCTCTTTTTTCATGGGATCGGGGAGTGAAAATGTCAATAAAAAAATCCGATAAGGAAAGCGAACGTGGAACGAACGAGGAGAATATCTTTTTATCGTTGAAGAAAAAATATATAAAAATCAAATAGTTATAACAAAAAATATAACGAGAGGTTTTTTGAGAAAATAAAAAATAGAAACGGTTTTTCCTTGACATCAATACTCTGATACGATAGAATATTATCAATTTCAATTGTCAATAGAAATGCAATGATAAAGAGTTGTTCTTGCAAAATCTATGCAGAGAAAAGATGGATAGTAATTTTCCCTAAGCAAAACAATGCTTGGGGGTTTTTTATCTTATTTTATCTGGAAGGAAGGATTTAGGGGGCGAAAGAGGAAGTTTCCTTTTTGTTCTTCTAGAAAAATGATGAGAGTGAATGATGGAGGAATGTTTTATGAAGATTACTGGAGCAAAACATTTTGTAAAAGCATTAAAGTTTGAAGGCGTTGATACGGTTTTTGCCTATCCGGGTGGGTATGTCAATGATATTTTTGATGAATTAACGCATCAAGATGATATCAAACTTGTATTGCCAAGACATGAACAAGCCCTTGTCCATGAAGCAGACGGCTATGCAAAAGCCACAGGAAAGCCGGGCGTCTGTATTGTGACAAGCGGACCTGGGGCAACTAATATTGTAACAAGCCTTGCAACTGCTATGTATGACAGCGTTCCCCTCGTATGTTTTACCGGGCAAGTTCCAAGAGAACAGATTGGAAATGATGCCTTTCAGGAAGTGGATATTGTTGGAATTACAAGAAGCGTGACAAAACATAGCGTTCTTGTAAAAGATCGAGATGAGTTGCCAAGAATTTTAAAAGAAGCCTTTTATATAGCCACAACTGGTCGTCCAGGACCCGTGCTTGTGGATTTGCCGGCAGATGTGATGAAGGAGATCAGAGAAGAACATTTTCCAAAGAGCGTCAATATTCGAAGCTATAAGCCAAGCACAGGAGTTCATGTTGGGCAGTTAAAGCGGGCGGTATCGGAATTAAAGAAAGCGAAACGACCAATTTTCCTTATCGGCGGCGGTGTAAATATTGCGCGGGCAGGAGCATCGTTACAGAAATTAATTGCGAAAGTAAAGGCGCCTGTCATTACAACGATTATGGGAAAAGGGGCGATTCCTACGGATCATGAGTTGTATATCGGCAACAGTGGAATGCATGGCTGCTATGCCTGTAATATGGCTATGGAAGAGTGTGATTTAATTTTTTCCATTGGAGCGAGATTTAGCGATCGAACAACGGGAAATTTAAGCAACTTTGCGCCAAAGGCAAAGATTATACATATTGATATCGATACGGCTTCCATCTCAAGAACTGTAAAAGTGGATATTCCAATTGTAGCAGATGCGAAGGTAGCCATTGAAAAGATGGTGACAATGACAGAGAAGTTGGAATGGCCGGAGTGGCTTCTCCAAATTTCCAAATGGCAAAACGAACACCCTCTGCCAAAAGAAGATAAACACAAAGAGTTTGGTCCAAGACTTGTCTTATCCGAATTAAATCGGTTACAAGAGGATATGATTGTCGTAACCGATGTAGGACAGCATCAGATGTGGACAACACAATATTTAGAAATGTTGGGAAATCGACAGCTCATTATGTCCGGAGGGCTTGGAACGATGGGATATGGATTTCCAGCAGCCATTGGGGCAGCAATTGGTTGTCCGGAGAAGAGAATTGTATGCATTACAGGAGATGGCGGCTTTCAGATGAATATGCAGGAGATGGCAACCGCTGTTTGTTATGGAATTCCGGTGACGATTCTTTTGATGAACAATCATTATCTTGGAATGGTACGCCAGATGCAGGAATTATTTTTTAATCAAAGATATTCTCTCACTTGCTTAAAGGGAAAGAAAGCATGCACCTATCCAAGCGATTTGGATTTAGAGAAAGAAGCATATGTGCCGGATTTTGTAACATGGGCAAAGAGCTATCAAATCGAAGGATTTCGTGTAAGAAGTCAGGAAGAATTAAAAATGGCTTTACAAAAGGCGAAGGATATTACGGATCGACCAACTTTAATTGAATGTATGATAGCACCAGATGAACTTGTGTTTCCAATGGTAAAAAGTGGAACATCTTTGTATGATATGATTTTGGAGGAGTAAGAGATGAAGAAGAGATGGCTTTCCTTATATGTAGAAAATGATTCTGGTATTTTAGCAAAGGTTTCCGGACTATTTGCAGGAAAAGGATATAATCTTGAGAGTTTGACCGTAGGAACAACGGAAGATCAGACGATTTCTCGCATGACCATTAGTCTATTAGGAGATGATGCGACTTTTGAACAGATCAAAAAACAATTAAATCGCATGGTTGGCATTATTAAAGTCATTGATATGACGTGTATCGGAATCCATAGCCGAGAAGTGCTATTGATTAAAGTGACTTGTCATAAAAAAGAAGAGATAGAAGAAGTCTTTCGCATGGCACAAGTCTATGGAATGACGGTGGCAGAATATGACGGAAACCATATTTTATTAGAGGCGATTAATCGAGATAAACAAAATCAGAGAATTATTAACCAATTTACACGGTTTCGAAATGTGGAGATTGTAAGAAGCGGAAGCGCTGCAATTGAGTGGCAGGCGAATTGGAAAGAAGATTTTGAATAAAAGCATTTAGGTATTCCCAGTTGTTTGAGAGAACAGAAAAACAGAGGGAGTACCTTTTTCTTTTTTGAAAATGGATAAGAGCGGCAAAGAGGAATTTCACCGTTTTAAAAGGCAGAAAAGTGCTTGACGGAACACGAGAGTAGAATCTATACTTAATGATAAGAAGGGGATAGAAAGGAGTGGGCAAGATGAAGAGAAGAATCAGTCAAATCGGTATTATAATCAGCATATTCATACTTGTCTTTTCTATGGTGGGCTGTCAGTCAAAGAAAGAAGAGGAACAGGAAACGATATATTTTCCGACAATTATGTATCAGAATAAAACGTATACAAGTGGGTATGATGACAGTAACTTGCTTGATAAATTGCCTCGTGGCTTTAAAGAAGTGAGTCAAGTAAAAGGGGTGGAAGACGATCCCTCTCTTTCTCCTACAAAAGAAGGGTATGCAAGCCAACAGGCGGCGCAGATTCGAGGGGTGAGAGAAGGAACGATTATCTATGGAAGCAAAAAGGCTCCGGATTACATATTGACGGAAGATCATGAGAAATATGTTGTCTATTCTTCCAATAAAATGGAAGATGTGAACTTTTCAGATTTTATAAAAGGGATAACGATACAGACGATGGATACGGAGGAAACACTGGAAGGATATGAAGAGATTGTGGCAAGTTCCATCACCCAAAAGGAATTAGAAGTTTATGAGGCGTCAAGCGAACGGCTCTTAATTCATAACAATGGAAAACAAATAAAAAATGATCTGTTAGAAGAAAATGTAAATGAAGGAAATTTTTTGCTGGCGATTTCTCTTTTTGAAGAAAATGGAATTTCCTATGAGACGACTTATTTTGGAAGGAAAGAGCTTTCAGAAAAAGAGTTGGTATCTTATATGGAAGGGGCAGAAGATGAGTTGTTAGAGATTGAAGATCTTGTAAGGCAAAAAGGCGATATAATCAAACGCTATTATTGGGAATTTCAAGAAGAGGAGCAAAAGCAGGCGACCCTTGCAGCAGAAGTTGTCTTTCGTCGGCTAGGAACAGCCACCACATTGAGAACTGGAGATGGCTCCGTATGGCTCGTACAAATAGGAGGACATTTGAAGAAGATCAATGCATCTCATATTCAATCTCAGGAATTGACAATGCAGACGGACTATAATAAGCAGGAGTTGTTGCAGGCAGGTCAGTTAGGAGAAGCGGAACGTACAATTTTAAGAGAATACGAGCTTTTGGAATATCCAACGGAAGAAAATGGATTTCGTGTGGAAGAGAAGAGCAACTTATCCAATGGATATGGAAAATGGCACTGGATAAGGAGACTTCGGGAAGATGAAGAGATAAACTCCAATCCTTCTATCAGGCTGGCCAATACAGAAGGGGATTTGGAGTTAAATCTTCAATATATCGTGGAGATGACGGCAAAGACATCTAGTATTTTTAATGAGATCACGAAGTATAACACAGGAAAAGTTAAGATTTTGATTCCTGATCATTAAAAGCGAGCATGAGATCGACCATGCGACCGTAACTTTTTACGCCATCTGTTTGATGGTTGGCTTTTAAATAAGTATCATTGGCGTTTTCGGCGACTGTTGCAACCGGTCCTTCAAATTGATTCCAGTAGTAGGAATTATAAGAAATATCCCGCAATACTTGTTGGCTTAAAGAAGAGAAAATCGTCTTATAATCGTCGGTGGCACCGGCGCTGTAAAGGGCATTGGTCGCATAGATAAAGGCACTTAGATTGCCGCTATATTGAAGAATCGGATCGTCAGAGGAAGTGCAGACCACATAGGCGATAAAACCGGCTTCATCTTCTCGAATAAACCCTTTTAAATGAGCCAGCTCATGGCAGATCGTATATGGAATATTATAAGCGGCAATGTCGTCATTATAATTTGCCTCGATAGTAAAAGGAGAATAAAGCCCTGTTAAATTCAAGTAGGACATCTGATGGGACAGCGTCACCGGTTTTGGATTTGGATAATATCCGTCCAAAGAAGGATACTGTTTTCCAAGCTGTTCCATCGCCTGTTTGGCATCGGAGGCATAAGAGGAAGGAAGTTTTAAAAGTCCTTTTTCATCTACTGGAATTTGTTCGCTCAAAAGATTGAGTTGCTCTGCAAGAGATTCGCATAATGCAGAAAGATCCGATACAGAACGTTCCTTTACTTCGATATGAAAATCATTTGCCACAGAGCTTCTGCGATATTGAACGAGATCGGCATAGTGTAAGAAAAAGGTGGCAAAAGACCCAATCAATCCAATTGCATATAGACAAGAAAACACCCAGCGCTTAAATTTGGAAGAAGATTTTTTTCTCTGAAAGGAAAGTGCTGTTTTTTTTGTCATTTTTTTCTTTAGGAAGCAAACGAACGATTGTAAAAGTTTTACAAAAATGCTTCCGATAAAAACGAGGAGAAAGAGGCAGAGAAAGTAGAGAATCCATTCATATACAGAAAATGGAATCGGTGAAAAAAGTCTGCCAATGGTATTTGGAAAAATTGGGAAAATGTGGGCGGAATACCAATCCGCAAACCCCTCTTTGTTCCAAATAAGTCGCAGTAAAAGGGTGAGCAGGAGAGGAATGCATATTAATGCTGTTTTGATCATATGTTTTTTTGTAACTAGTTTCATAAAGCACCTCAATTCTTATGATTATTTTTTGATGTATCTATTATAAGACGAATTTTGGAAAGAAAAAAGGAAAAAGTATGAAATTTTTATAAGTTCGAATGAGTGGAAACGATAAAAAAGAAAAAGAAGGAGAGCATTGTGCAGGAATGGATTGTAACATTTATGGGTGACTATGGGTATTTTGGAGTGTTTTTCTTGATTTTAGCAGAGAATATTTTTCCACCAATCCCATCGGAAGTGATTTTAACCTTTGGTGGATTTATGACGACAAAAACAAATATGAGTGTGTTCGGCGTGATTGTCATGGCAACGCTCGGTTCTGTCATAGGGGCGATTCTCTTATATGGAATAGGCAATCTGCTAAATGAAGAGCGCATGATAAAAATTGTAAAGAAATATAAATTTTTGCGTGTGAAACCGGAAGAGATTGAAAAGACAATGAACTGGTATCGGACGTATGAATATAAAACCGTCTTTTTTTGCCGCATGGTGCCGATTATGAGAAGTTTGATTTCCATTCCAGCAGGCATTGGAAAGATGCCAATGATTCCGTTTATATTTTTGACGACAATCGGTTCTCTTATATGGAATACGATTCTTGTGTGCGCAGGGGCGTTATTAGGGGAAGCGTGGGAGAGCATTTTAACCTACCTTGATCTGTATTCCAATGTTATCTTTTTCGGCATTGCAATAGGAGGAGTTTTGCTCGCCTTATTGAGCTGGAGGAAAACCGAATAGATGAAGGGAGAAAGAAAAGGGCTGTCGGGAACGCAAAGTTCCCAATAGCCCTTGTTTGTTTTGTATGGAATGAAGATGATTCGATATTCGTTTCTTCAAGTTTTTCCTTGTATCGGCAGCCGATTATTCAATCAGTGTCAACATAGAAATATCAGGCTCAATGAGCAATGAGTAATTGGTGTGATAAATTACAAATCCTGGTTTTGCAGCAGGTGGTTTCTTTAAGTTTTTTCGTTCGGTATAGTCGATCTCAACTTTTGGAGCGGTTCTTCCTTTGGAATAATAGCCAGCAAGTCTTCCCGCCTCTTCAAATGTTCGATCGGGAATCTCTTGTCCCTGTTCTCGTTTGATGATGACATGGGAACCTGCCATTCCTTTTGCATGGAACCACCAGTCGCCGCCGTTTGCGAATTTAAAGGTCAATTCTTCATTTTGATAGTTGTTTTTTCCAACATAAATATGGAATCCATCGGAAGAGAGATAGTGGAACGGTTTGCTTAAAATCTTCTCTTTTTTCTTGCCGATATATCGCTTTTTCATGTAGCCATATTCCATTAACTCCTGTTTTAGTTGGACGAGATCGCTTTCTAACAGGGCGATGTCAAGGGCGTTGCTGATGGACTCTAAATGTTCTAATTCTGACTTTGTTTCCACGATCAAATCCGTTAAAGCCTCATATGTTCTCTTTAGCTTGTTATATTTTGCAAAATATTTCTTTGCATTTTCCTGTGGTGAGAGAGTTGGATCGAGAGGAATCGTAATCTCCTCATTGGTGTAATAGTTGAGACAATCAAAAGATTTTGCCCCGTCTTCCAATCCGTATCCATATGTATTGATGAGTTCGCCGTAGATGCGATATTGGTCGCGTTTTTCGGTATCCTTTAATTGACGAAGCTGTAAGTCATATTTTTTGCTCGTTCGCTCAATGGCATTGGATACGATTTTGCGAAGGTCGGCGGATTTTTGGCGGATACGAGTGACTTTGCTTTTAAAAGCGTAGTAGTTTTCAAGCACTTGAGAGATGGAAGGATAAAGAACGCTCTCATAATCTTCATACATCGTAAGAGGAATGCTTGAAAATTCCACCGGCTCTTGCTCGCCTTTAAACACAATATTTGGGGTGAACTCTTCTTTTTTGATGAGTTCGATTACCGTTGTAAGAGCGGAAAATAAGTTGAGTTTCTCATCGGGTGTAAGAGAGGCTGTGGAAGCGTTGGAGTCAAGACCAGCTCGGTAACAAATTTCTTCTGCGATTAAAGGGCTGATTCCGGTGAGAGACGTATAAATCGCCTTTGTAAGAGAGACAGGTTTTTGACAAATCGTCTGCTCAAAATAAGTTGGAGTGATGGCAAGAGGGGATATTTTTTCGTGAGAAGGCGGAATCTGATATTCTCTGCCGGGAAGCACTTCTCGAATGGAGCTAATTTGGGCAGAAATATGCTTAATGCTGTCGATAATGCGATTTTCTTCGTCCACGAAAATAATATTGCTATGTTTTCCCATGATCTCAATAATCAGTTGTTTCGTGCATGGATCCCCCAGTTCATTTAAGTGTTCAATTCCAATATGAATAATTCGCTCAAAGTTCGGCTGTTCAATGGACATAATGCGGCCGTTGTTTAAGTGCTTGCGAAGAAGCATACAAAAATTAGGGGCGCTCATTGGGTTGCCCTTTGTCTCCTCGGTTAAATACACAAGAGGGAGGCTTGCACCCGCGGATAGAAGGAGGCGGTATGTTTCCTTTTGATTTTTTATTACAAGTATTAATTCATCGTTTTCGGGTTGATATATTTTATAAATTCGTCCTCCAAGCAAGGCGCCTTTTAATTGGCTTACAATGCTTGAAATGACTACACCATCAAATGCCATAGAAAATTCTCCTTTTCTTTTTTTGTTTTTTCATAAAAGAACTCCTATCTTTTACTTCAAAGCATACTATACCATAAAAGATAGGAGTTTTCAAAACTGTATGATAAAATTTTAATCTTTAGTTTTTATGTCTTACTTTTGCTTTGATCCATTTTAAGAGCTGAATCACAAGCAACGTTGCAAATGCAAGACCGTAGATTGTAAAGATCATAGAAGCCGGAAGGGCAGCTGTTTTAAATAACGGTTGTAAAAATGGAATTAATAAAACCGCATTTAAAAGCACGAATCCAATGAAAAATGCGCCGAATAAATAAGGGTTATTGACGAATTGTTTCTTGAAAAGCACAGGGTGTTCCGCTTTACAGTTGAATCCATGGAATAAGCGAGAGAGACAAAGTGTTGCAAATGCCATGGTAGAAGCGGCTGCTGCATCAAATTTGTTCAATCCGATTGTATAAGCGATTAACGTAGCGATGGCGATAATCAGACCTTCGCTTCCGATCTGCGCTAAAAAGGAACGGGTTAAAATGGATTCGTTCATTGGACGAGGTTTTTCTTTCATAACACGAGAGTCATGAGGTTCAAGTCCAAGGGCGATAGCAGGTAAACTGTCAGTTAATAAGTTGATGAATAAAAGGTGTACTGGCTCAAATGGCAGAGGAAGAGCTAAAATAGAAGCGTAAAGCACTGCCAAAATTCCAGCGAAGTTTCCGGATAATAAAAATTGAATGGAACGTTTGATATTGGCATAAATATTTCTTCCGTTTTCCACAGCTTTTACGATTGTGGCGAAGTTATCGTCCGTTAAAATCATAGAGGAAGCATCTTTTGCAACACCGGTACCAGTAATACCCATAGCGACACCAATGTCCGCCTGTTTTAAAGCAGGGGCATCGTTTACACCATCTCCGGTCATCGCAACAATATTGCCGCGGTCTTGCCATGCGCGGACAATACGAATTTTATGTTCTGGAGATACACGAGCGTAAACCGCCACATCTGGCACCAATTCACGCAACTGTTCGTCGGTTAAATGATCGATTTCAGAGCCGTCAAGTGCTTTTTTATCATCGCTTAAAATACCGATCTGTTTTGCGATGGCAGAAGCGGTCACTTTATGGTCACCGGTAATCATAACAGGGCGAATTCCAGCGCTCTTACAAGCGGAAACAGCGGCCATAGACTCCTCTCTAGGTGGGTCGATCATGGCGATCAGACCGCAGAATGTATATCCGGTTTCATCATCTAATGTGATAGGAAGAGAGGACACTTCTTTTTTCGCAAAGGCGAGAACACGGAGTCCTTCTTTTGAAAAGTTCTCATTGGCCGTTTGAATGGCGCTTTTTTGTTCGGAAGATAATTCCATTCTATTTAATAATATGTCAACGGCACCTTTTGTAATCATCGTCTGTTTTCCGTTAAAAGTATGAACCGTAGACATTAATTTTCGATCGGAATCAAATGGCAGCTCAGAAAGTCTCTCATAAGTAGAGCGGATAGAAGATTCTTCCATCTCTTTCTTTCTTGCAAAATGAAGAAGAGCGGTTTCCGTTGGATCCCCAATATCCGTTCCGTTTTCAATGCGAGAGTCATTACAAAGAACACCATAGGTAATCAATTCTTTGACCGCTTCATTGGAAGCATCAAGGTCTGCAATTGTCTGACAGACGCCGTTTACATAGCAAGAAGTGACAGTCATTTTATTTTGTGTCAAAGTTCCTGTTTTGTCGGAACAGATAACGGATACGCTTCCAAGACCTTCCACTGCCTGTAATTTTCGAATGATTGCGTGTTCCTGTGCCATCTTTTGAGTTCCAAAAGAGAGGACGATTGTTACGATAGAACTTAACGCTTCTGGAATTGCGGCAACGGCAAGGGCAACAGCGAACATAAAGGCGTCTAAGAAACTTTCACCTCGGAGCAAGCTAAGCCCTAATAAAACGGCACAGATGCCGAGAATTAAAATAGAAAGTTTTTGCCCAAAGGCGTCTAAGTTCACTTGGAGAGGAGTACGTTTTTCTTTTGCACTTTGAATAAGAGAAGCAATTTTTCCAACTTCTGTATTCATACCGATGGAAGTTACGACGAAGGCACCGCGTCCATAGGTAGCAAAGGTGCCGGAGAAGACCATGTTCGTCTGATCGGCAATTGGAAGTTCTTTTTCTAAAGCATCTAATTGTTTTTCAACGGCGGTACTTTCTCCGGTTAAAGCGCTTTCATTGACTTGAAGGCTTGCGCTGTCAATTAAACGGCCATCTGCTACAATGGAATCACCGGCTTCTAAGTAAACAATATCACCGATTGTCACCTCATTAGAAGGAATTAAAGTGATCGTTCCATCACGGAGAACTTTTGCGGATTCAGCAGAGAGGCTTTTTAAGCTCTTTAATGACTGTTCCGCTTTTTTTGTTTGAACGGTTCCAAGAATGGCGTTCATCGTAATAACGGCGAAGATAACAACAGAACTTTCTACATCTCCTAAGATGGCAGAGATTGTTCCTGCCACAATTAAAATAATGACGAGGAAATCTTTAAATTGCTCCAGAAAAATCTGAAGAGTGGATTTCTTTTTTGTGTCTGTTAATTCATTAGCTCCATATGTTTCTTGATTGTTCTTTGCCTGTTCTGATGTAAGACCGGAAGATGTACTGTTGATACTTTGGAATACATTATCTGGACTCATCATAGAGTAATGCTTATTCTTTTCCATAAAATCGTATCCTTTCTTTTGTGTCATAGTATTTCCATGATAAAACAATAATATTACGAAAGCTGCGGCAATGTGTACAGCATTCGAAGTTCGCTTATGTTGTAACGAGCAAAAAATGCACCCTTTTGTTCGGTACGAGAAAACGAAAATTTCTAATACATAAAGCACATAAAAAAAGCGAGCCCTTTTATTACAGCCTAATAAGCTATAATAAAAGTCTCGCTGCTTAGTTACATACCGAATCGAAAAATCAATTGTATTGACGATATTGTACACATTTTTATGTAATAAAAATGCCAACTACTCCCTTTTATATTGTTCACGGATATACGGTTTTAAGTATATGGGAAGTATACAAAAAAAAGTATGAGTTGTCAAGCGAGATTTGCTATTTTTTTTCAAGTGTGGTATAGTTCTTTAGGAAATGCAAAAAATAATAAGAACGAATTAAATTCTAGCAAAAGAAAAAAGTGTGATTGCCAGTAATGAGGTTATAAATGTGTGTGTTGATTTGCTAGGCAGTTGAAAGGGGAATTTATTTTGGAATTTAAAAATTTTACAGTAGAAGATAGAGATTTATTATTGCCATATTATGAAAATATGGACGAGCGTTCTTGTGAACTCACATTTGCCAATGCGGTGCTTTGGGCGCCACACTATGGCGTAACGTATGCAATTATCAATGATATGCTAGTCTATCACTTAGGGCGTGGAGTTTATACCTATCCAATTGGAAAAGGCGATAGAAAAGAAACCATTGAGATTTTAATAGAACAATGTAAAAAAGACGGAATTGACTTTAAAATCTCTTCGATAACACCAAGCCGTTTTGAGCAGTTAGAGCAAATGTTTCCAGGAATGTTTACAATTGAATACGATCGTGATATTGCAGACTATGTGTATTTATCAGAGAAGTTAAGCACATTGGCTGGAAAGAAATTACACGCTAAGAGAAATCATATCAACCGTTTTAAGGAAAACTATCCGGACTGGTCTTATGAGCGAATGACAGAGGAAAATATTCCGGAGTGCATCGTCATGGCACAAGATTGGAGAAAAGAAAATGAATGTGACTTGGATCCGGAAAAAAGCGCAGAAATGTGCGTGACTTTAAATTATTTAAGACATTTTACAAAATTACAAGTATGCGGAGGCGTCTTAAGAGCCAATGGAAAAGTGATCGCCTTTACGATTGGAGAAAAGGTGACCGATGATACATTCGTTGTCCATGTGGAAAAGGCTTATGCCAGCATTCAAGGGGCATATCCGATGATCAACCAGCAGTTTATCAGCGATTATGGAAAAGAATTTATGTATATCAATCGGGAAGAGGATACGGGAAGCGAAGGGCTTCGAAAAGCGAAGTTATCGTATCGTCCGGAATTTTTAGTGGAAAAAGGCGATGCCTGTTATAAAGGCTAACAGGGAAAAGAGGTGAAGGTGTTTGAAAGAGCAAAAAAGAATTGCCTTAATCAACGATGTGACAGGGTTTGGCAGGTGTTCAACAGCCGTACAATTGCCAATTATTTCCGTAATGGGCGTACAGTGCTGTCTGTTTCCAACTGCAATTTTATCTGCTCATACGGGATATCCAACCTATTACTTTGACGATTATACAAGGCATATGTATGAGTATATGAAAAATTGGGCGGAGCTAGGCGTTACCTTTGATGGAATTACAACGGGATTTTTAGGCTCAAAAGAACAGATAGAAGTTGTGCTTTCCTTTTTAGAACAATTTAAAAAGACCGATACAAAAGTGGTTGTGGATCCTGTTATGGGAGATGATGGCGTTCTCTATGCGACTTATACGGAACAGATGTGTGAGGAAATGAAACAATTAGTTCGCCATGCAGATGTTCTGACACCAAACCTTACAGAAGTCTGTCGCTTGCTAGACATCACATATCCGACTTCTGTGCCAAAAGAAGAGGAGTTATATCGGCTGGCAAAGGCGCTTTGCGATCAAGGAACGAAAAAAGTAGTGATTACAGGATTGCAAGTACACGATAACGTGTTAAACTATTACTATGAAAAAGACAAAACAGCTGGATTTATTGGAACGAAGAAAGTGATGGAAAGCCGTCCGGGGACAGGAGATGTCTTTAGTGCGGTGATAACAGGAGCTTTGATGAAAGGAATTTCCCTAAAAGATTCCGTTTCTCTTGCTTCCAATTTTATTCAGAAAGGTCTTTTTTATACAATGGAATGTCAAACTCCTCATAACGATGGGATTTGTTTTGAGCCAGTTCTTTGGGAATTGATAAAAGAAGTTCAAAAACAGGAACACTCCATTTGATCAGGAGAAGTAAACCACCGATTTATTAGGAGAAGAAGTGACAGAAAAAGAAAGGCGGAGGAAACGATGAGCGAAATTTTAACAAGAGAGCAAGTAAAAGAGCAGTATACATGGAACATGGAAGATATGTATGCTACAAACGAAGACTGGGAAAAAGATTATGAATCTTCTTTTCAAGAAATGAATGAATTAGAAAGCTATAAAGGAAAACTTTCCAGTTCAGAACAGGTGTTAGCAGAATTTTTGGGAAAATATGCCAAATTAGCGGAGAAAGTGGAGAAAATCCATGTTTATGCCAATCAGAGATACCATCAGGATACCGGCAACAGCTTTTATCAAGATTTAGCCGATCGGGCTTCTAATGTGGACAGCCGTTTTGAAAGTAAACTTTCTTTTATGACACCGGAATTATTGTCTATTGATGAGGCAACATTAAACGAGTGGTCAGACAAAGAGTGCTTAGTCTTTTATAAGAAATTTTTACAAGAAGTGACAAGACAAAAGGCTCATGTGCTTTCCGGAGAATTAGAGCAGCTTCTTGCGGAAACAAGCGATATGGGAGGAGCGCCATCGGATATCTTTTCAATGTTTGACAATGCCGATATTCAGTTTGAAGATGTGGAAGATGAAAATGGAACGAAATTGCCATTGACCCATGGAAGATTTTTATCATATTTATCAAGCAGCGATCGCACTCTTCGTAAAAATGCATTTGTAAGTACTTATCAGGCGTATGGGGCGCATAAAAACACATTATCCGCTATTTTTAAAGCCAACTTAAAAAAAGAATGGTTTTATGCAAAGGCGAGAAAGTATGAAAGCTCTATGGCGATGAACTTAGACAATAACAATGTGCCAACTTCCGTCTATGATCATTTGTTGGATTCCGTCCATGATCATTTGCCGCTGATGCATCGCTATATGAAAATTCGCAAACAACGATTAGGCGTGGACGAGCTTCATATGTATGATATTTATACATCGATGATTGCGGATATGGACAAAGAGATCTCTTATGAAGAAGCAAAAGATATGGTATATGAAGCCATGGCACCGTTGGGAGAAGACTATCGCTCTCATTTAAAAGAGGCATTTGAAAACCGTTGGATCGATGTATTTGAAAACAAAGGAAAGCGTTCCGGAGCGTATTCTTGGGGAAGCTATGGAATCCACCCATATGTCCTTTTAAATCATCAGCCAAACTTAAAATCAGCCTTTACTCTCGCTCATGAGATGGGACATGCGATGCACTCTTACTATTCCGATCAGGCGCAGCCATTTTTATATGCGGGCTATAAGATATTCGTAGCAGAAGTTGCTTCCACTTGTAACGAAGCGATTTTAATGGACTATTTATTAAAGAGAGCGGATTCAAAAGAAGAGAAAGATTATTTAATCAATGACTTCATGGAAAAATTCAGAACGACTTTATATCGTCAAACAATGTTTGCGGAATTTGAAAAAATTACCCATGAAATGGTGCAAAAAGGGCAGTCTTTAACAGCGGAGACATTATGCAGCGTCTATCATGACTTAAATGTCAAATACTATGGAGAAGACATTGTTGTGGATTCTGACATCGATATGGAATGGGCGAGAATTCCACATTTCTACACACCATTTTATGTATACCAATATGCCACAGGCTATTCCGCTGCCATTGCGATCAGTCAAAAGATTTTATCCGGAGATGAAAAAGCGAGAGAAGGATATTTTAAATTTTTACAAGGCGGCTGTTCCATGGATCCAATTAGCCTTCTGAAATTATGTGATGTGGATATGTCCACAAGAGAACCGGTGGATAGCGCATTAAAATTATTTGAAGATCTGCTGGATCAATTTGAAGGAATCAAATAGGAAATCGGTTTCCTATCATGGAGATTTGTCAAGAAAAATCAATCTTTGTCGGTTAAAAAATATCTTCTCACTAAAAAAAATAGCGGGATTCTCTTGCATTGAAAAAAATTATACTATATAATCAATCTATTATAGGGAAATAGTTTGAAGCACGTCAAAAGAAACAATTGCTAGTTTCTGGACAAAATATAGTATGGATCAAAGAGGGATAAGAGTTAATGAAAGAACATTTAGAATTTGAAGACAAGAAAACAGAAGACAAAGTCCTTGATGCCGCTCTTAGAATTGTAAAAGATAAGACAATTAGTGGCACAAGAATGCATCTAATTGCAGAAGAAGCGAATATGGTTCAATCCAATGTGCATTATTATTTTAAGACAAAAAATGATTTAATGATTGCGCTTCAGAGAAAAGTATTGCATCGTTGTATTGAAATTCGTAAAAAAATTAGTTTGAATTGTACCGATTCTTTAGAGAGCCAATTGGACACCTTTTTCAAACAAAAATTGGACTTTATTTTGGAAGAAAAAGAATATGATTATGCGGAGATCGATTTTTGGATTCAGGGCAGAATCAATGAGCCAATGCGCAAAGAATTTTGTAAATCTTTTGAAGGGTGGAGAGAAGAGATTGGCGTATTATTGGATAAATATGTGCCGGATCTCGCAAAAGAAAAGAGACAATATATTCCATATATGCTCGTATCTATGTTAGAAGGAGCCTCTTTACAATACTTGATAGATGAAGATAGTTTTGATATTATCGCATACTTTGATTTCTGCAAAAAGCAAGTATTGAGAGCCGTTTATGAAAAGTAATGCCGATAAGAGATTAGGAATTATTTTGCTGGGGGCAGGAAACAGTAAACGGTTTGGCGGAAGAAAGCAGTTTTTAGAAATTGACGGTGAGATGATGTACCAGAAAATGATGAGAAAGCTCGCTCTTTTGCCAAATACAAAAAAAGTGTTAGTGACACAGTTTCCGGAGATGGAAGAAGATGCCATGGGCTATGGGTTTATGGTTGTCAGAAATCCTGATCCGGAACGAGGAATTTCCAGTTCGATTAGGCTTGGGATAGAAGCCCTTTATAAAGGAGAAGAGGAACCCTTTTTGGGCATTCTCTTTGGCGTCTGCGATCAACCATATGTGACGGCGGACTCATTAAAGCGCTTATATCGAAGCTATCAAGAACACACAAATAAAATCGCCTGTCTTTCCTATCAAGGGGAGATGGGAAATCCTGTTATTTTTCATACGGATTACAAAGAAGAATTGTTGCAGTTATCAGGAGATGTCGGCGGCAAGAAAGTTGTAAAAAATCATATGGAAGAAGTTCTTCTTGTAGAAGTTGCCAATCAGCGAGAACTTTTTGATATTGATGAAAAACAGGATATTGAGAAAAAAGCATGAAAAAAGCTGTTGCAGACATAGTGGAATATGTACGCAACAGCTTTTTTTGTCGAAAAAGAAAGGAAACAAAAGTATGAAATTAGTATCATGGAACGTCAACGGGCTTCGTGCCTGCGTGACAAAAGGATTTTTAGATTATTTTAAAGAAGTAGATGCGGATATTTTTTGTATTCAAGAGAGCAAATTACAAGAAGGGCAAATCGATCTTCCTTTAGAGGGTTATTATCAATATTGGAATTATGCGAAGAAAAAAGGATATTCAGGAACTGCGATTTTTACAAAAAAAGAGCCGTTATCTGTGGAATATGGAATTGGAATCGAAGAGCATGATCAAGAAGGGCGTGTGATCACTTTGGAGTTTGATGAGTTTTATATGGTGACGGTCTATACGCCAAATTCTCAAAATGAGCTAAAACGCCTCTCTTATCGCATGGAATGGGAGAGAGATTTTCGGGCGTATTTAGTTCGGTTAGATGAGAAAAAGCCGGTAATCGTATGCGGAGATATGAATGTGGCTCACCAAGAGATTGACTTAAAAAATCCAAAGACAAACCGCAAAAATGCAGGATTTACCGATGAAGAGCGGGAGCAGTTTACAAAGCTATTGGAGGCTGGCTTTCTCGACAGTTTCCGATATTTTTATCCGGAAGAGGAAGGCACATATAGTTGGTGGTCTTATCGCTTTAAGGCAAGGGAGAAAAATGCAGGGTGGAGAATCGATTATTTTTGCGTGTCAAACAAGCTAAAAGAGAAACTAAAAGGAGCCGAAATTCACACAAGCGTAATGGGTTCTGACCACTGTCCTGTCGTATTACAGATGGATTTATCAGAGTAGAAAGGGAACCAAACGATGAATATTTTAACATTAGAGAAAGTATCAAAAGGATTTGGCGATAAAGTTCTTTTTCAGGACATCACCTTTGGGATTCATGAAGGGGATAAGATTGGAATCATTGGAATTAACGGAACCGGAAAGTCCACGCTGTTAAAAATTATTGCAGGGGTGGAAGAGCCGGAAGAAGGAAAGGTCATTCGAGGCAATGGAATCCGCATTGGATATCTCTCACAAAATCCGATTTTTGAAAAAGGAGTGACCGTTCTTGATTATGTGGCAGGCACAGAAGAAGAGCGAATGGAAGACTTAACAAGGGAAAGCGAAGCCAAAACAATTTTAACAAAATTAGGCATTTCCAATTTTTCAGAAAAGGTGGACGTGCTGTCCGGCGGTCAAAAAAAGAGAATTGCCCTTGCAAAGACGTTAGTGAGTCCGGCGGAAATCCTCGTTCTTGATGAGCCGACAAATCATATCGATAATGAGATGGCGGATTGGTTAGAGCAGTATTTAAACCAGTATAAAGGCGTTCTCGTGATGGTAACTCACGATCGATATTTCCTCGATCGAGTGACGAATAAAATTGTGGAAATTGATGATAAGACGCTCTATTCTTATGAGGAAAATTATAGCGGCTTTTTGAAATTAAAGGCGGAGCGAGAAGAGATGGAAAAGGCATCTTATCGAAAGACGCAAAGCATTTTAAAGACGGAGCTTGCGTGGATTATGCGCGGGGCAAGAGCCCGTTCCACAAAACAAAAGGCGAGAATTGAGCGATTTGAAGAATTAAAGCAAGTGGAACGACCAAAGGAAGAGGAGAAAGTCAAGTTAGATTCTGTTGGAACGAGGCTTGGTAAGAAAACAATAGAGATAAAAAATCTGAGTAAAAGCTATGGAGAAAAGCGGTTAATAAACGATTATAGCTACATTGTTCTTCGCGATGAACGGATCGGGATTATCGGGCCAAATGGCTGTGGAAAGTCTACTTTAATAAAAATGATCAACGGGATCGTTGCGCCGGATTTCGGAACGGTGGAGATTGGAGAAACAATAAAAATCGGATATTTTGCACAGGAAAATCAATATATGGAAGAGGGACAAAGAGTCATTGATTATATTCGAAATGTGGCAGAATATATTGAGACGGCAAGTGGAACGGCTTCTGCTTCTCAAATGTTGGAACGATTTTTATTTTCACCTGCCATGCAGTATACGCCGGTTGAGAAGTTATCCGGTGGAGAAAAACGCCGCCTTTATCTGCTTCGGGTTTTAATGGAAGCGCCAAATGTTTTAATTTTAGATGAGCCGACAAACGACTTAGATATTGCAACGCTTACGATTTTAGAAGATTATTTGGATAGTTTTTCGGGCATTGTAATCACCGTATCTCATGATCGATATTTTCTTGATCGGGTTGTAAACCGCATCTTTGCCTTTGAAGGAAATGGCGTGATTCGCCAGTACGAAGGCGGTTTCACCGATTATTTACAAAAGAAAAAGGCGGAACAAAAACAGATAGAGGCTGTGAAAAAGTCAGAGAACAAAAAAGAGCAGATGCAAATAGGGGAGAAAAAAGCGTGGCAGAAAGAAAAGCCACAAAAGCTAAAATTTTCCTATAAGGAACAAAGAGAATACGATACCATTGATGAAGACATCGCTCGTCTAGAAGAGACATTAGAGCAGTTAGAAGCGGATATCATCGAATATGCCAACCGCTATACGAAGTTACAAGAATTAATGGAAGAAAAAGAGAAAGTGGAGCAGCAATTAGAAGAGAAGATGGAGCGCTGGATCTATTTAAACGATCTCGCTGAGAAAATAGAAGCACAAAAACAACAGCAATAAAGAACAAAGAAGTGATTCTTTGCTCTTTATGCCGGAGAAATCTATGGATTTCTAATCTGTATGAAATACTTGAAAAAGAGAATGTGAAAAGTATGATAAAAGGGAAAAAAGTTAGATGTTTTTTGCGATTTTATCATATAAGTCTAAAGTACAATGTTCGCTCTGTGTAAAGTGTGTGCAGTTTAAGCAACTTTTACAGGAAGGATCGCAAGCGTAGTTTGTAGCGCCGTATTCTTTTAATTTGTATTCGCTGCAATTGTTTGCTACTGTTTCATACATTGTTTTACTTGATCTCATAATAAGCTCCTTTCGAGTTCCATTATCTGTTACAACTTTAGTATGAGCGAAAAAAATAAATTTATGCATTTGACTAATGAGAAAACATCAATTATAATGGAAACTATGTTAACAGTCATAATAGGCTTACTATGTGATAATACTAGAAAGGCGGAAAGTTAAAATGATTAAGAGTATGACAGGATTTGGCAGAAGTGAAGTGACAACAGAGGCATATAAAGTGATTGTAGAAATGAAATCCGTAAATCACCGATATTGTGATTTGAATATGAAAATGCCAAAGAAACTGAGCTTTTTTGAATCCAATATCCGAACTCTTTTAAAGGAATATATCCAAAGAGGAAAAGTGGATATCTATATCAGTTATGAAGATTACACAGAAGCGAGAGAATGTGTGCGGTATCATAAAGAAATTGCACAAGAATACTTCTCTTATTTGCAGCAGATGGCAGAAGATTTTGGAATTGAAAATGATGTAACAGTATCAAAACTTTCACGTTATCCAGATGTATTAAGTTTAGAAGAACAGCCTGTCAATGAAGAGGAACTTTGGAAAACATTGGAGAGACCAATCAAAGAAGCGGCGGAATCTTTTGTGGAATCCCGAAAAAAAGAGGGAGAGAATCTAAAAGAAGATTTAATTAAAAAGTTAGATAGTATGCTTCAATTGGTGGATCAGATTGAAACACGCTCTCCACAGATTATGGTCGAATATCGCCAAAAGTTAGAGGCGAAAGTAAAAGAGCTATTGGAAAATGTGGCGATGGACGAAAGCAGAATTGCAACGGAAGTGACGATTTATGCGGATAAAGTGTGCGTAGATGAAGAGATTGTGCGCCTAAAGAGCCACATTGCCAGCACAAAGGAAACGATTTTAGCTGGTGGAAGCATTGGAAGAAAATTAGATTTTATTGCGCAAGAGATGAATCGGGAAGCCAATACGATTTTATCAAAAGTAAACGATATTGATATATCCAATCAGGCGATTGAATTGAAAACAGAAATTGAAAAAGTAAGAGAACAAATTCAAAATATTGAATAGGTGAGAAATAGAGTGAATGGAAATAGATTGATCAATGTGGGCTATGGAAATATGGTCAATGCCAATAAAGTTGTTGCAGTTATCAGTCCAGAGGCGGCACCGATTAAACGCTTGGTGCAGAATGCAAAAGATGAAGGAAGAGCCATTGATGCAACTTGTGGGCGGAGAACGAGAGCAGTTGTGATTACCGATAGTAATCAATTGATTTTATCTGCTCTTATGCCGGAAACAATTGCAAATCGTTATCAACAAAAAGAGAACTTTGAATGGAAGGGAGAAGAAGATGAAGCATAGAGGAATGTTAATTGTTTTATCAGGCTTTTCAGGCGCTGGAAAAGGGACTGTTGTAAAGGAACTCGTGAAGAAGTATGGGTATTGTGTATCCACTTCTTGGACAACAAGAAATCCAAGAGAAGGGGAATTAGATGGAAGAGAATATCATTTCCGTACGAGAGAAGAGTTTCAGACGTTAATTGAACAGAATGGTTTTATTGAGTGGGCACAGTATGTGGAGAACTATTATGGAACTCCAAGAGCCTTTGTTGAGGAAGAGTTAGAAAAAGGAAACAATGTCATTTTAGAAATTGAAGTACAAGGTGCGTTAAATATAAAAGCTCAGTATCCAAAAGCATTGTTGTTGTTTATTACGACAAAAGACGCAAAGACGTTAGAAGAAAGGCTGATTGGAAGAGGCACAGAAGATATGGAAACGATTCGAAAACGGTTAGAGCGCGCCAAAGAAGAGGTAAAAGACATTGAAAAATATGAATATATTATTGTTAATGACAATTTAGATGACTGTGTAGAGCGGGTTCATCAAATTGTTTTAAGTGAAAGCTGTCAAATTACGAATCAGGCAGATTTCGTTTATAAAATGCAATCAGATTTAGCAAATTTATAATGGAGCAAAGAGACGAAGGGAGATAGTAACATGATTCATCCATCTTATACAGAGTTAATGGAAGTTGTAAATAGTGAGGTAGAACCAGGAGAACAGCCAGTGGCACAGAGCCGTTACTCCATTGTGCTTGCGACTGCAAAGCGCGCAAGACAATTAATCGCTGGAAATGAGCCATTTGTAAAAGATCACGGGCAAAAACCACTTTCCATCGCCGTAGAAGAATTATACAATAGTAAAATCAAAATTGTTGGAGATGAAGACGAACAAGAGCAGGAACAACAATAGTTCGCATGGAAAAGCTGTCGCAAAGAGGAGAATTTGCGACAGCTTTGCTTATGTCACGGATAAGGAGGTGGAGCGGTGGAGCAATATGCCGATATTATTATTAATATTTCTCATGAAGCGGTCGATCGGGTGTTTCAATATCGAATACCGGAGCAATTAGAGGAAAAGGTTCAGATTGGCAGTCAAGTGAAAGTGCCGTTTGGTCGCGGCAACCATCTGCAAGTCGGGTATGTGGTGAATCGAAGTGACCGCCCGAATTTTGATCCAACGAAAATAAAAAACATCGCTTCTATGGAAGAAAAAAGTGTGCGGTTAGAATCTCAGCTCATTGCGTTGGCATGGTGGATCAAAGAAAAGTATGGTTCCACGATGATTCAGGCGTTAAAAACAGTACTTCCGGTGAAAGATAAAATCGAGCAAAAAGAAGAAAAGATGATACAACTGATCCTTCCAAGGGAAGAGGCACAACAAAGGCTTGATGGCTATTTAAAAAAGCACTATGTGGCAAAGGCAAGGGTCGTCGCTGCCTTGCTGGAACAAGGAAAGCTTTCCTATTCCACTGCCATAAAACAATTAAAAGTCAATAAATCCGTATTGGACTCTTTAAAAGAAGAGGGGATTTTAACAATTCATACAAAGCAAATTCATAGAAATC
>Cebus_capucinus_imitator_PRJNA485217_SSR047__coassemble_1112_pt1 | contig 26449 bp, 24 predicted proteins | sample Cebus_capucinus_imitator_PRJNA485217_SSR047__metabat2_low_PE_010 | metagenome-assembled genome bin Cebus_capucinus_imitator_PRJNA485217_SSR047
GTAAAAAGAAGGAACAGACGGAAAGAATAAAAGACCACCTAAGGCGGGTAGGGCTTTTTAGCGCATGGAATGTGAGAGTTAGAGAATTAAGTGGCGGCATGAAGAGAAGAGTCGCAATCGTTCGGGCGATGATGGCGGACTCGAACTATATTCTTATGGACGAACCGTTTACCGGACTTGATGAAGCCACAAAAAAACTTGTCATTCAATATGTATTAGAAGAACAAAAGGGAAGGACGATTGTTATTGCCACCCATTCTGAAGAGGAACTTTCGCTGTTGCAGGCAAAAAAAGTTCTGATATAGGCTTGCATATTTTAAGCGACATGATAAAATAATAAAGAAAAGAGCATTTGCAGATCATAACGATTTTGTAAATGCTCTTTTCTTTATTTCTGATGACGTAGGGAGGTAGTCAAAGATGTTGCGATTATTATTGAGTAAAGACAATTTAAAGACGACGGCTGTGGAAATAATAGGTAGCTTTTTGGTTGCCATTGGAATTTATAATTTTGCAGTTCATGCAGAGTTTCCGATGACAGGATTTTCGGGAATTGCAATTATTTTAAATCGTTTATTTGGAATGCCCGTTGGTATTGGAACGATTTTGTTAAATATTCCAGTGGCTCTTTTATGCTATAAGTTATTAGGGCGAAGATTCTTTTTGCGCTCCATGTGGTGTATGTTTCTCTCATCAATTATGATGGATTATGTAGCGCCATTGTTGCCAACCTATGATGGGAGCCGTCTGTTAGCCGCTATTTGCACAGGAGTTATTTCAGGCTACGGATATGCATTGATCTATATGCAAAACTCTTCCACAGGAGGGGCTGATTTTATTACGATGGCGATTAAGGCGCTTCGCCCTCATGTTGCCCTTGGAAGAATTATCTTAATTTTTGATTTGATCATTATTTTGCTCGGAACCGTTATCTTTCGAGAGATTGACGGCTTGATCTATGGAGCCATTGTCAGCTATTTATTTTCTGTCGTTGTGGATCAAGTGATGTATGGTGTCAATGCGGGAAAATTGGCGTTGATTGTCACATCAGACGGAAAGAAAATTTCAGAATTAATTGAAAGAACTTGTCAAAGAGGTTCTACGCTATTAAAGGCGGAAGGCGGCTATAAGCAAGATAAAAAAGACGTCGTTATGTGCGCTTGCAACAACAAACAGATGTATGAAGTGCAAAAAGCCATAAAAAAAGAAGATCCAGAAGCGTTTGTCATCGTATTGGAGTCCAATGAAGTCCATGGCGAAGGATTTAAAATGCTCCAGATCGGGGAACAGGCAAACAAGTGGAAGTGATGGTATATGGCGATGGAGCGTTTAAAGATCCGGTTGGAAAAATTTGGGAACTTGCGGATCCAGTCGTATCCCCAGCTTACACAAAAGGCTTAGAAGGAACTCCAAACGAAGTAAAATTAAAATATTTAGCAGATAATGATTTTGCTGGGTTAGAGGGAGAAGAGTTAAAAGAAGCGATTAAAGGATATATCAAAGAGAAAGATGAAAAGGCGACAAGTCTTGTAGGTCAGATGGTGACACAAGGAACAACACCAAGACGTCTTACTGATTTAATTGGTTCTTTAGCGGACTTAACAAGTGGAAGTGGCGATAAAGGAACTCCAATTATCTATATCCAAGGATACTTTGATAACTATACAAAATAAACGAAATAAGGAAAGTGTGAAGAACATATTTTCCGTAAAAATAAAAAGAATGGAGCAGCGAAGGTATTTCCTTTGCTGCTCCATTCTTTTTGTCTTTTGTTTCCAGTAGAGGAATCAAATTTATTCTTGATTCGTGCGAAAAACGTGTTTTTTTAATGCTTCGAAACTCTCAGGACTGATTACATGTTCCATACGGCAAGCGTCTTCTAATGCCGTTTCTTTGGAAACGCCAAGTTCGATAAGCCAATTAGAGAGTAATGTATGCCGTTCATAAATAGTTCTTGCAATTTCTAATCCACTTTCTGTTAAATCGATGGAGCCACAGTCATCGACTGTCACATAGCCGGCTTCCCTTAAATGTTTCATAGCAACGCTAACGCTCGGTTTTGAAAAACCGAGTTCATTAACGATATCGATAGAACGAACATTGCCTTTTGATTTTCTCAGCATTAGGATTGTTTCTAAATAATTTTCTGCGGATTCTTGGATCTTCATAATTAAAAACTCCTTCAGCTTTTTTTTATAGTATAGCATATTTCGAAAAGCATTTTCAAGTAAGGGGAATTGAAATTGATCGAAAACTGGAAATAAAATGAAAAAAATTCTTGACAAAGAGGTTAGGGAGTGCTAACCTAGTTATAGAATTAGTTTTGGCTAACCTATGAATAGAAGAGGAAAGGAAGTGCTTGTCATGCCTTTATCAATGGCAGTACCGGGAGAAGTGAATTATATTAAAAGAATTGGTGGAAAAGAGGATATAAGACGCTTCTTAGAGACACTTGGCTTTGTCGTTGGCGGTGAAGTGATTTTAATTTCTCAAAATGGAGGAAATATTATCGTCAATGTAAAGGATTCAAGAGTAGCCATTAGCCAAGAGATGGCGAATAAAATTATTGTCTAAATCACGATATTAGATAGATAAAAGATTGCGGCGTGCATAGCACGGCGTGATTTCGTGTATCGTATCGTGATCCATATAGAAAAATGGGAAAGGAGAAGCAACGATGCAGACATTAAAAGAAGCCAAATGCGGCACAACCGTTAAAGTTGTAAAACTCCACGGGGAAGGCCCTGTTAAACGTCGCATCATGGATATGGGAATTACAAAAGGTGTGGAAATCTTTATTCGTAAAGTCGCACCACTTGGAGATCCGATTGAAGTGAATGTCAGAGGATATGAATTATCTTTGCGAAAAGCAGACGCTGAGATGATCGAGGTACAATAAAAGATAAGAGCTTTATAACGAGAATCTGGAAACAGGTTCTTTTGTAAAAACAGAGGGTTAGAAATCGCTAACTGTAAGTTGGTGCTAACTGAATGGGAGGAAACGAAGAGATGTCAATGAAGATTGCACTTGCCGGAAACCCAAACTGTGGGAAGACGACATTATTCAATGCTTTAACAGGCGCAAATCAGTTCGTAGGAAACTGGCCTGGAGTTACTGTTGAAAAAAAGGAAGGAAAATTAAAAGGTCATAAAGATGTGATCATTACAGACCTTCCAGGGATTTATTCCCTTTCTCCATACACATTAGAAGAAGTGGTTGCGAGAAATTATTTATTAAATGAACAGCCAGATGCGATTTTAAATATTGTAGATGGTACAAACTTAGAGCGTAATCTCTATTTATCAACACAGCTGATGGAACTTGGAATTCCAGTTGTTATGGCAGTCAATATGATGGACGTTGTAGAGAAGAATGGCGATCAGATTTATATTCAGGAATTGGAGAAAAAATTAGGTTGCCCTGTTGTTGAGATTTCAGCATTAAAAAATAAAAATGTCATGAAAGCAGCAGAAAAAGCCATTGCCATTGCCAGCAAAAAGAATTCTGTGCCGGTACATAAATTTGCTCCGGAAGTTGAGCAGGCGTTGGAATCAATTGAAAAACAAATCGTATCTGTTTCAGAAGAGAAAAAGAGATTTTTTGCAATTAAGTTATTTGAACGAGATAGTAAGATTTCAGAGCAATTGACCGCTCCAGTCGATGTGGAATTCATTATCACTTCGCTCGAAGATAAAATGGACGATGATTCAGAAAGTATTATTACGAATGAACGCTATACTTATATCTCATCGATTATTGAAAAATGTTGTACAAAGAAAAGCAAAGGAAAAATGACTTTATCCGATAAAATCGATCAAGTTGTTACAAACCGTTTTCTTGCGCTTCCAATTTTTGCAGTGGTTATGGGACTTGTTTACTACATCTCCATCTCAACCGTAGGAACAATGGCGACGGATTGGACAAATGATGTATTGTTTGGTGAAATCGTTCCGGGAGCAGTGGATAGCTTTTTAAATGCTGTAAACTGCGCACCTTGGCTTGCCAGCTTAATTCAAGACGGTATTGTAGCAGGTGTCGGTGCCGTTCTTGGTTTCGTACCACAGATGTTAGTATTGTTCTTCTTCTTAGCGATTCTTGAATCCTGTGGTTATATGGCTCGTATCGCATTTATTATGGACCGTATCTTCCGTAAATTTGGCTTATCCGGAAAATCCTTCATTCCGATGTTAATCGGTACAGGTTGTGGAGTTCCGGGTGTTATGGCATCAAGAACAATTGAAAACGATCGTGACCGTAAAATGACAATTATGACAACAACATTTATCCCTTGTGGAGCGAAGTTGCCAATTATCGCATTAATTGCAGGTGCCTTATTCAATGGGGCATGGTGGGTAGCGCCAAGCGCATACTTTGTAGGTGTTGCAGCAATTATCATTTCCGGTGTTATTTTAAAGAAAACAAAAATGTTTGCTGGAGATCCAGCTCCATTCGTTATGGAATTACCAGCATACCACTTACCAACTGTTATGAACGTGTTAAGAAGTATGTGGGAACGCGGCTGGTCCTTTATTAAAAAAGCAGGAACAATCATTTTATTATCTTCTATTTTTGTTTGGTTTACATCAAATATTGGCTTTGTCGATGGACATATTGGAATGGTAGAAGATTTATCCGATGGGTTCCTTGCACAAATTGGTAGCGCAGTTGCTTGGATTTTTGCTCCTCTTGGTTGGGGCGATTGGAGAGCCACAGTGGCGACCATCACAGGTCTTGTTGCAAAAGAAAATGTTGTTCAGACATTTGGTGTTTTATATCAATTTGGTGAAGTTGCAGAAGACGGACAGGAATATTGGGGCGTGTTAGCTTCTAGCTACACAGCCATTGCCGCTTATTCTTTCTTAGTATTTAACTTATTATGTGCGCCTTGTTTTGCAGCTATCGGTGCGATTCGCCGTGAGATGAACAATGCAAAATGGACATGGTTTGCCATTGGATATCAATGTATCTTTGCTTATGCCATCGCACTTTGTGTTTATCAAATTGGTACATTTGTTACAACTGGTTCTTTTGGAATCTTTACAGTAGTAGCCCTTGCAATTATCGCTTTCCTTATTTATATGTTGGTTCGCCCATATAAAGAAAGCAATACATTTAATATGAAAGTAAAGGTAGGCGCAAAAGCATAGGGTTTTCATGAGAATAGGAGGTACCGTATGGGAACAGTGTTTGTAGGACTCCTTCTTCTATTGATTGTATTCTTTATCGTGAGAAGCATGAGAAAAGATAAGAAAAATGGAAAAGGTGGTTGTGGTTGTGGCTGTGGCAGCTGTGCCAACTCTGAATTATGCCATGGACACCATCAATAAAAAAACGATGAGAAGCACGCTTTGCGTGCTTTTCATCGTTTTTTACTTTTTTTTATCGTTCTGAGTCATCGCTGATAAAGCCGAAGAACGTCAACAAGTAAAGACCACTGATTCCAACTAGAATGTAGATAAGACGGGAAATCCAAGAGAGATCACCGAATAAGAATGCTACAAGATTAAATCGAACAAGTCCAATGAGTCCCCAGTTAATGGCACCAATGATGGTAAGGGTTAAAGCGATATAATTTAAAATTTTACTGCCCATGTTGTTGCCCTCCTTTCTGGGTTAGTATTTCCAGAAGAAGAAAAAGTTATTCAATATGAGCGTCCTTCCGTTTCGTTAAAAAAGAAAGAAAATTTTCAACGGTGACGGAATGATTGGCAGAAGAGTGATGGGCAAACGCTACCATGCGCTTTGGAATGGAACATGGAATCGGAAGCTCTAAAAGCGTTTTGTTTTCCAGTTCCTTTGTGACAAATTCCTTTACAACGCCGGAGATTCCCATTCCAATTTTTGCAAAGTCAATGAGCAGCTCCATATCGGTCACTTCCAAAATCGCATTTGTTTCAATGTGGAATAATTGAAAATAATGATCTAAATATTGTCTTGTCACATTGGATTTATCAAGCATCATTAAATTAGCATCTTTTAAAATATCAAACTTAAATTCTTCCGAAGAATATCGTTCTTTTAAATGTTCCAAATAGGCATTCGTACAAACAAAAATATCTTCAATTTCTAAATACGGATAAAACGACAGCGTCTTATTGGATTCGGGCATAATTAAAAGACCGAGATCCAACTGCCCTTTTTCCAGCAAAGAAATCGTCTCTGCCGTGGATTGGCAATCGATCATAATTTTGATATGAGGATAGAGTTGTAGAAATTCTTTTAAAATTGGAATTAAGATGAATTTACAAAGGGTTGTTGTAACGCCGATATGGATTTCTCCAACGCCGAGATCCTGCATTTTCTTTAACTGTTTTTCTCCTTGAGCGATGGTGTCAAAGGCGGATTTTGTATGTTCATAAAGCACTTTTCCTTCCGCTGTTAATTTCACTCCACGGGAAGTTCGAATAAAGAGGCGAACTTGAAGCTCCTCTTCTAAGTGGCTGATGGATTTGCTAATAGCGGGCTGGCTGATGTACAGTTCCTTTGCAGCGTGAGAGATATTTCCGGTTTGTGCAACCGTATTGAAAATTTTATATAAAGAAAGTGTCTGTTCCATGATAATTGCTCCTTAATAAAATGACGTAAATATGGTACAATAGTTACACAGAATATGTTTAAAGTGGCAAAAAGTGTGAAAAGTAAAAAAATGAGCTTATTGAGATAACACATAGTTATACCAGTTATATAAAATAACTATCTTCTATTATAGCAAAAAGTGTGCTAAAATAACAAGAGGGTTTCACTTTTTAACACTGCCAAGATGAAGTGATAGGAAAATATTACATACGGCAAGAAGGAGAGTGGCTCTATGGTAAAAAAGAAATGGTTTGGATTCCTGAGCATAATGTGCTTTTTTATATTTGTGCGAATCCCCGTTTATGCGGAAGAACCGAAGAAGGACTTTATCTATGAAACAATTGGAACGACAGGAGAAGTTCAGATTCTTCGCTATAATGGAACAAAGTCGCAGCTTATCATTCCAGAGAAAATCGATGGAAAACAAGTGGTGGAAATTGGGGAAAATGCATTTTATGGAAATCATACATTAGAGCAAGTTACGATACAGGGAAAAGGAATTAAGAAAATTGGCGAAGGGGCTTTTGGGCAATGTGAGAACTTAAAAACATTCTATGCCAATTATAGTTCTGTACAAACGGTGGAATCCAACGCTTTTTATCAGTGTAAGAATTTACAACATATTTATTTTTCCAATTCGTTAAAAGAGCTAAAAGAACGAGTCTTTTGGGAATGTACGAAATTAAATGATATATTGTTAGGCAATGGCATTCAAAAGATTGGGCAAATGTCATTTTATGGGTGTTCCAATTTAAAGAGCATCGTATTGCCAAATGGGTTAGAAGTTCTTGGAACAGAGGAAAATGGCGCAATCTTTGGTGGCGTCTTCTACGGTTGCAGTGGGCTTATCGAAGTATACATTGGAAATGGAATGACAAAACTTCCAGCAAACACGTTTTATGGGTGTACGAATTTAGAGAAAATTGTTCTCCCTGATACGATTACTGAGATTAAGAGCAAGGCGTTTGCCTATTGTCATAGATTAAAAGAAGTAAATCTTCCAATGCAGCTAACGACCATTGGAACAGGCGCCTTTTATCATTGTAAGAGCCTTGAAACTATTGTTTTTCCAGATGGATTTGAAACATTAGAAAGTCGGAATGAGGAAGAAATGGAGGCGTTTGGAGGGTGCAGTCAGTTAAAGACCGTTGTACTTGGGCGTTACACGAAGGACATCGGGGAATATGCATTTTCCGATTGTATCTCCTTAGAAGAAATTGTTCTTCCAAGCACGCTCTATCAATTAAAATCAGGAGTATTTTTTAATTGTACAAAACTAAAAGATATATATTGCTTAGGCGATGCTCCAAACGTGGAAGGGACGGCGTTGAAAAATTGTGCAAAAGATTTGACGTTTTATTGCATGGCAGGTGCGGCAGCATGGGGAACGTCTTACCCGGTGAAACTCTATGATTGGAAAGATATTTTCTATATGGTCACGCTAGTCGATCGAGAAGAAGGAACAGTCATACAGAGCGTATTGGCGAGAAAAGGAAGTTTTTTATCGGCGCCAGCAATTCCTGAGAAAACAGGGTATTCGTTTCAAAATTGGGTCTACATAGAGAATGGAGAAAATTGGAAGTTCTCAAAAGATGTTGTAAACCATGATATAACATTAAAAGTTACATGGAAAGTGAAAAGTTATCGCATCACCTTTGAGCCGTCAGATGGCAGTCTGCTGCAAAAACAAAAGGCGGTTCATTATAAAAGTGCCATTGGGACTTTGCCGGTTCCCGTGAAAAAAGATTATAAATTTTTAGGTTGGTATACGAAAGAAAACGGGGAAGGAAAGCGGTATAAGTCGACGAGCAAGATGCCGGCATATGATATGACGCTCTATGCAAAATGGCGGCTGTATCCGGAAAAACCGGAAGAAGTTCAGCTAAAGGGAGAGATCTTTTCTCCGACGGAGATCAAATTGACATGGAAGAAAGTCGATGGGGTTTCTGGATATGATGTATATCGTTCCACAAGCAAAAACGGAACGTATCATAAAGTAGATTCCACCAGTGAGAAAGCCATTGGATATGTGAATACAAATTTAAAAAAAGGAACGACTTATTATTATCGAGTCCGTTCTTTTCGAATGATAGAAGAACAGAAGTTTTATAGTGATTATTCCAATAAAGTCAAAGTCGTATTGACAGGGAAACCAGCAAAATCGGAATTGACGGTAAAGAAAAGTGGAGAAACAAAAACCGATCTTTCTTGGACAAACGTAAAGGAAGCAGATGGATATCTTCTATATTATAAGACGAGTTCCAAGGAAACATTAAAGCAATTTGCGGAGTTTGAATCTTCCATTTTAGGTTGTTATCATATGAAGCTGACAAAAGGAAAGACGTACTACTATGCAGTGCGTGCATATACCGTCGTAAAAGGGAAACGAGTATATGGGGAACTTTCCGATATTCAAAAAATTTCCCTTTAAAAGATGAAAAAAGAAAAAGAGGATAAGGAGGACAGGGCATGAAATGTAAGATTGCAATTATTAAAGGAGACGGAATTGGGCCAGAGATCGTAGATGAGGCGATGAAAGTTCTAAATAAAGTTGGAGAGAAATTCGGGCATCAATTTCTATATGAACCGATTCTTCTTGGAGGTGCTTCCATCGATGCATATGGAGTTCCTCTGTCTGAGGAAGCATTAGAAGTGGCAAAGCAAAGTGAAGCGGTGCTTATGGGTTCCATTGGTGGAGATACAACGACATCTCCTTGGTATCAATTGCCGCCGCAGCTGCGCCCAGAGGCAGGGCTTTTGAAGATTCGAAAAGAATTGGGATTATTTGCAAACATTCGTCCTGCCTATCTTTATCAGGAGTTGGCAAACGCTTGTCCATTAAAAACAGAGATTGCCAAGCAAGGCTTTGATATGGTCATTATGAGAGAATTGACAGGCGGACTTTATTTTGGCGAGAGAAAGACCGAAGAAGTCGATGGGGTAAAGACAGCGACGGATACGTTGACATACAGTGCCGACGAGATTCGAAGAATTGCCATTCGAGGCTTTGATATTGCGAGAAAGAGAAAGAAAAAAGTGACAAGTGTTGATAAAGCCAATGTGCTGGATTCTTCCAGACTTTGGAGAGAAGTGGTGGAAGAAGTGGCAAAGGAATATCCGGATATTTCCTTAGAACATATGTTGGTCGATAACTGTGCGATGCAGTTAGTCAAAGATCCGGCGCAATTTGATGTGATTTTAACAGAAAATATGTTTGGAGATATTTTGTCCGATGAAGCCAGCATGGTGACAGGATCCATTGGAATGTTATCTTCTGCAAGTTTAAGGGAGGATCGATTTGGTTTATATGAGCCAAGCCATGGTTCCGCACCGGATATTGCAGGGGAAAATATTGCCAACCCAATTGCTACTATTTTGTCCGCTGCCATGATGCTTCGCTATTCTTTTGACCTTGATGAGGAAGCAAATGCCATTGAACAGGCCGTTCAACAAGTGTTAAAAGAAGGCTATCGCACAAGTGATATTATGTCAGAAGGCAATCAATTAGTCGGAACAAAAGAAATGGGAGATTGTATTGTAGAGAGAATCTAATTGCTTTAGAAAACATAGAGAACAATGAATAGAAAGAGGGAGATAACATGATAAGTGATAACGCAAGAAAAGGTGATCAACAGGCGCCGGGACGCTCTTTGTTTCGTGCTTTAGGTCATACTGATGAAGAGATGAGAAGACCGATGATAGGAATTGTAAGTTCCTATAATGAAATTGTGCCAGGGCATATGAACCTTGATAAAATCGTTGATGCCGTTAAGTTAGGAGTTGCGATGGCAGGAGGAACGCCCGTCGTATTTCCAGCCATTGCTGTCTGTGACGGAATTGCAATGGGACATATTGGAATGAAATATTCCCTTGTGACGAGAGATTTAATTTGCGATTCCACAGAAGCTATGGCTATCGCCCATCAGTTTGATGGTCTTGTTATGGTGCCAAACTGTGATAAAAATGTGCCGGGGCTTTTAATGGCGGCGGCAAGAGTGAACATTCCAACGATTTTTGTCAGCGGAGGTCCAATGCTTGCAGGAAAAGTCAATGGCTGTAAGACAAGTTTATCCAGCATGTTTGAAGCAGTTGGTTCTTATACAGCCGGAACGATGAGCGAAGAAGAATTCAAAGAGATGGAAGAGAGAACCTGTCCAACTTGTGGTTCCTGTTCCGGAATGTATACGGCTAACAGCATGAACTGTTTAACGGAAGCGCTTGGAATGGGATTAAAAGGAAACGGAACGATTCCGGCAGTCTATTCAGAGAGAATTCGTCTTGCGAAAACGGCAGGTATGCAGATTATGGAACTCGTTCGCAATCAAATTTGCCCAAGAGATATTATGACAGAAAAGGCATTTCTCAATGCCATGACCGTTGATATGGCTCTTGGCTGTTCCACAAACTCCATGTTGCATTTGCCTGCCATTGCCCATGAAGCCGGGGTAAAACTCGATATGGAAATTGCCAATGAAATTAGTTCTAAGACGCCAAACCTCTGTCATTTAGCACCGGCAGGGCGCACATATATTGAAGAACTCAATGAAGCCGGCGGCGTATATGCGGTGATGAATGAATTGAATAAAAAACAGCTCTTACATACCGATGCCCTAACGGTGACAGGAAAGACAATTGGAGAGAATATAAAAGGCTGTGTGAATAAAGATAAAGAAGTCATTCGTCCAATTGAAAATCCGTATAGTGAAACAGGTGGAATTGCAGTCTTAAAAGGAAATCTGGCGCCGGATACAGGCATTGTAAAACGGTCTGCGGTGGCGGAAGAAATGCTCGTTCACGAAGGGCCTGCGAGAGTTTTTGACTGTGAAGATGACGCTATTGTGGCAATTAAAGGCGGAAAAATCCATGCAGGAGATGTCATTATTATTCGATATGAGGGGCCAAAAGGCGGACCTGGAATGAGAGAGATGTTAAATCCAACTTCTGCCATTATGGGAATGGGACTTGGATCTTCCGTGGCGCTGATCACTGATGGACGTTTTTCTGGCGCATCAAGAGGTGCCGTTATCGGTCATGTCTCTCCAGAGGCAGCAGTTGGAGGTCCGATTGCCCTCGTAGAAGAAGGGGATATGATCTCCATTGACATTCCAAACAATGGATTGCATATAAAGGTATCCGAAGAAGAATTAGCAAGGAGAAGAGCAAACTGGACTCCAAGAGAGCCAAAAGTAACGACTGGTTACTTGGCGAGATATGCAGCGATGGTGACTTCCGGAAACCGAGGAGCTGTTCTTGAAATTCCAAAGAAATAATTACTAGGAAAATCGATGGAAGAGGAGGAAGCGCAATGAAACAGTTGACAGGTTCAGAAATTGTGATCGAGTGTTTAAAAGAGCAAGGGGTGGATACTGTTTTTGGATACCCTGGCGGCGCAATTTTAAATATTTATGACGCTTTGTATAAACAGAGCGATATTAAGCATATTCTAACTTCCCATGAACAAGGAGCTGCCCATGCAGCCGATGGATATGCAAGAGCCACTGGGAAAGTGGGCGTCTGTATGGCGACTTCAGGTCCTGGAGCGACGAATCTTGTAACAGGAATTGCAACGGCTTATATGGATTCCATTCCAGTAGTTGCCATTACCGCCAATGTGGCAGTATCGATTTTAGGAAAAGATAGTTTTCAAGAGGTGGATATTGCAGGCGTCGTAATGCCAATTATTAAACACAGCTATATTGTAAAAGATATTCAAACATTGGCGGACACGATTCGAAAAGCATTTGCCATCGCAAAAAGCGGGCGTCCAGGTCCTGTGTTAGTGGATATTACAAAAGACGTTACAGCGGCCGTTGCGGAGTATGAGCCAAAAGAAATCGATCCGGTGATGCCAATTACAAAGCATATTCGAGAAACCGATCTGGATAAGGCAATTGCCATGATAAAAGCTGCCAGAAAGCCATATATTATGGTGGGAGGCGGCGCCATCTGGTCAGAAGCTGGGCAGGAATTGGCGGAGTTTGTGCAGAAAGTAGATGCGCCTGTCTGTGATACGCTAATGGGAAAAGGTGCTTTTGATGGGCTCTCGCCATACTATACAGGTATGATCGGAATGCATGGCACAAAGGCTTCTAATTTGGGCGTGACGGACTGCGATCTATTAATTGTGCTTGGGGCGAGGTTTAGCGATCGCGTCTGTGCCGATCCGGAGCGTTTTGCAAGAAATGCGAAGATTCTCCAAGTAGATGTGGATCCGGCGGAAGTCAATAAAAATAAAGTGTCCGACGTCAGCGTCATCGGGGATATTAAGTGCGTCCTTCAGGAGTTAAATCGCCGTTTAGAGCCGATGAAACATACGGAATGGATTTCTCATATTATGAATTTAAAGGCAAAGTATCCATTGACTTATAAAAAGACAAAGTTATGCGGACCTGCTATTATGGAAAAAATTGATGAAATAACGGGGGGAGATGCGGTTATTACAACCGATGTAGGACAACATCAGATGTGGGCAGCGCAATTTTTCCGTTATCGAAAACCGAGAACCTTTTTAAGCTCCGGAGGTCTTGGCACGATGGGATATGGATTAGGAGCTGCCATGGGGGCAAAACTAGGTTGTCCAGAAAAGTTGGTTGTAAACATCGCAGGAGACGGCTGTTTTCGAATGAATCTCAACGAATTAGCGACGCTCTCTCGCTATGAAATTCCAGTCGTTGAAATTGTATTTAATAATCGTGTCCTTGGAATGGTGCGGCAGTGGCAAACTCTTTTTTATGAGCAAAGATATTCCTATACGAACTTAAATGATAAAGTGGACTTTGTAAAAGTGTCAGAAGGGCTTGGAGCGACGGCATTTCGTGTGGAAACAATGGAACAATTTGAAGATGCGTTCCGAACAGCCATGACGTCAAAAATGCCGGTCGTAATCGAGTGTGTTTTAGATGCAGATGATAAAGTTTGGCCGATGTGCGCTCCGGGAGCATCGATACAAGATAGCTTTTCCGAAGAAGATCTGTTAGCAAACAAATAAACTGAAAAAAGATCATAGAAATGAAAAAGAGCGTAGAACATTTCTGTGATCTTTTTTTATATGCCATGGATACGTTGTTAGGAAGAACGATCTGCATTTGAAGTGGAGTAAGGTTCTCTTTTTTTAGATTCCATGCATATTCTGTGATAGAAGGGGCAACTGTTTGATAGGATACTACTATGCATAAAAGGAAGAGGAAAAAATATACATCAATATAGGTGGGGATAAAATAAAAATCAGAAATTTTGTACAAAAATACAAAAATATAGTGATAAATATAGAAAAAGAGGTTGACGTATGTCGTTATATGGAGTACAATTGTACGCAATCGCACTTTAACAGGATAACAAGTTAGAAGAGTGATATAAAACAAAGAAAAAGGAGGAACACGGAAGTGGGAAGAGTTTATAATTTTTCAGCGGGACCAGCAGTATTGCCAGAGGAAGTATTGCGTTCGGCAGCAGAAGAAATGCTTGACTATCAAGGAACTGGAATGTCTGTTATGGAGATGAGCCATCGTTCGAAAGCATTTGAAGGAATTATGGAACATGCAGAGAATACTTTACGAGAATTGCTGAATATTCCTGAAGATTATAAGGTTTTATTCTTACAGGGCGGTGCTCATCAGCAGTTTGCAATGGTGCCAATGAACCTTATGAAAAACCGAGTGGCCGATTATATTATTACCGGTCAGTGGGCAAAGAAAGCGTATAAAGAGGCACAGATTTATGGAAAGGCAAATGCGATTGCATCGTCAGAAGATAAAATGTTCACCTATATTCCAGATTGTTCAGATTTACCGATTTCAAAAGAAGCAGACTATGTACATATCTGTCATAACAATACGATTTATGGTACAACATATAAAGAAATTCCAAATACAAAAGGAAAAGTATTGGTAGCGGATATGTCCTCTTCTATTTTGTCAGAACCTGTGGATATTGAAAAATATGGTTTAATTTACTTTGGAGCACAGAAGAATGTAGGGCCAGCCGGCGTTGTCGGTGTCATTATGAGAAAGGATCTCATTACCGATGATGTGTTAGAAGGAACGCCAACGATGTTGCGCTATAAAACTCATGCGGACGCAAATTCTTTATATAATACGCCGCCAGCTTATGGAATTTACATTTGTGGCAAAGTGTTTCAGTGGGTAAAAGACCAAGGCGGCTTAGAAGCCATGAAAGTAAGAAACGAACGAAAAGCAAAGATTTTATATGATTATCTTGATGAAAGCAAATTATTTTACGGAACTGTTCAAAAAGAATATCGCTCTCTTATGAATGTGCCGTTTATCACCGGAAACGAGGAATTAAACGCCAAATTTATGAAAGAAGCCACAGAGAACGGTTTTGTGAATTTAAAAGGACATCGAACAGTTGGAGGCATGAGAGCCAGCATTTATAATGCGATGCCAATGGAAGGTGTTGAGCAATTAGTAGCATTTATGAAACAATTTGAAAGTCAGAACATAAAATAAAAAGAGGGTGGAGGAGTTTCCTATGTATCAAATAAAATGTATGAATGTGATTTCAAAGATGGGAACAGAATTGCTCACCGATCAGTATCAAGTAACCGAGCAATTAGAAGAGGCAAATGCAGTTCTTGTAAGAAGCGCCTCTTTGCATGAAATCAAACTTCCAAAAGAAGTATTAGCCGTAGCGAGAGCCGGAGCAGGAGTCAACAACATTCCATTGAATCAATGTGCGGAAGACGGAGTCGTTGTATTCAACACTCCGGGAGCCAATGCCAATGCGGTAAAGGAACTTGTGATGGCGGCGCTTTTAGTTTCTTCAAGAGATTTAATCGCTGGCAGCCAGTGGGTTCAGGAGCATAAAAGCGATGAAACACTTGCAAAAGATGTGGAAAAAGAGAAGAAAAAATTCGCAGGTCATGAGATTCAAGGAAGAAAGATCGGCGTTATCGGGTTAGGTGCCATTGGAATTTTAGTTGCCAATATGTGCGACCGCATGGGAATGGAAGTGTTTGGATACGACCCTTATGTATCCGTCGATGCGGCTTGGAACTTATCAAAGAGAGTTCACCACAGCAAAAAAATTGAAGAGCTTTACGAACAATGTGATTTTATTACGATGCACGTTCCGCTTTTGGACTCAACAAGAGAGATGATCGATGAAGAGGCGCTTTTAAAGATGAAAGATGGCGTCAATATTTTGAACTTCTCAAGAGATGCATTAGTAAAAGAAGAGGCGATGAAACAGGCGTTAGAAAGCAAAAAAGTACATCGTTATGTGACAGATTTCCCGACAACAGGGCTTGCAGCAGTGGAAGGCGTTATTTCTTTTCCGCATTTAGGAGCTTCCACAGAAGAGGCGGAAGATAATTGTGCAAAAATGGCGGTTGTGGAATTGATGGACTATTTAGAAAATGGAAATATTCGCAATTCTGTCAACTATCCGGACTGCAACATGGGCATTTGTCAATCTGCATTTCGAGTGACGATTTTACATAGAAATATTCCAAAGATGTTAAGTCAATTTACGACTTTATTTGCGGAAGAAGATGTCAACATTGCGGATATGACGAACAAATCAAAAAAAGAATGGGCGTACACGATGTTAGATACCGATACCCCTCCTTCTAAAGAATTAGTGGATAAATTAAAACAGATTAACGGAGTCATAAAAGTAAGAGTTATTAAGTAAGAAAACTCTTGACTTTAAAATAAAGAATAGGTAATATACAAAATAAACAGAAAATTGTATAAAAATCTATAAATTGCATAAGAAGAGAGTATGGAGTTTTAAAGAAGGAGAGTAGGAGATGGAACAGAAATTAAAAGTAGGTATATTAGGTGGAACAGGAATGGTAGGGCAGAGATTTATTTCTCTGTTGGAAAACCACCCTTGGTTTGAAGTCGTTGTAATCGCAGCAAGCCCTCGTTCCGCTGGAAAGACATATGAAGAGGCAGTTGGAGACCGCTGGAAAATGGACACTCCAATGCCGGAAGCGGTAAAAAAGATCGTCGTAATGAATGTCAATGAAGTGGAAGCGGTTGCAAAAGACGTGGATTTTGTATTCAGCGCAGTGGATATGAGCAAAGAAGAGATCAAAGCCATTGAAGAAGCGTATGCAAAGACAGAGACACCGGTTGTATCCAACAACAGCGCGCATCGCTGGACACCAGACGTTCCAATGGTTGTGCCGGAGATCAATCCACAGCATTTTGATGTGATTCAATATCAAAAAGAACGCCTTGGAACGAAGAGAGGGTTTGTAGCGGTAAAACCAAATTGTTCCATTCAAAGTTATGCGCCAGTATTAACCGCTTGGAAAGAATATGAGCCATATGAAGTAGTGGCAACGACATATCAGGCGATTTCAGGAGCTGGTAAAACATTTAAAGATTGGCCGGAAATGGTTGGAAATATTATTCCATATATCGGTGGAGAAGAAGAGAAATCCGAACAGGAACCATTGAGACTTTGGGGAGAAATCAAAGACGGACAGATTGTAAAAGCAAATGAGCCAACGATCACTTGCCAATGCGTGCGAGTTCCTGTGTTAAATGGTCATACAGCAGCTGTATTTGTAAAATTCAGAAAACAACCAACAAAAGAACAGTTGATTGAAAAATTAAGAGAGTTTAGAGGTCTTCCACAGGAATTAAAACTTCCGAGCGCACCAGCTCAGTTCATTCAATATTTAGAGGAAGACAATCGTCCACAAGTGGGAGAAGATGTCAACTATGAACATGGCATGGGCGTTTCTGTTGGTCGTTTAAGAGAAGACAGCGTTTATGATTATAAGTTCATTGGATTATCCCATAATACCGTAAGAGGTGCAGCAGGGGGAGCAATTCTTTGTGCCGAAACATTAAAAGCATTGGGATATATTGAGAAAAAATAAGAAACATTACCTTCAAAAAAAGAGGGACGGTGCTATAACACAGGGCTAGGCTATGTGTTTGGCACCGTTTCTCTTATGAAAACAGCAAACTGCATGGAAGAAATAATTATGCGCTCTATGATCGGAAGATGGAATATTTTGATGACAAAGAGAAAAAGCCGATTGTAAGACAAGAAGATCTCGCTCAATGGGAAGAGGCAGAGGATATTGTATATATGAGCAATCCTGTTACCCATGAACTTTATTATGTCAACCGTGTTGGGCGGGAAGCGTTTGGACTTGGCAATGAAGATTATCAAGGCAGAAAGTGCTATGAAGTGTTACAGGGAAGACCGGAACCTTGTCCGTTTTGTAAGAAATGCCAATTAGAGAAGAGGCAAGAATCGATTGTTTGGGAACATACCAATGAAAAAATTCATCGAAGATTTTTAGTGAAAGATCGTTTGATTATGCGTGATGGCAGACAGATCCATGTGGAACAGGCAATCGACATTAGCAATAAAGAATAAAAGAAGGATAGAACAACACAGAATAAAACGGAAAAAACGATAGAACATCAAAATGAGACGAAAAAAAGAGACGAAAATGAGAAAGGAAATAGAGTATGGCGGAAATTCGACCATTTTATTGTATACGTCCAACAAAAGAGAAAGCAAAAGATGTAGCTGCCCTTCCTTATGATGTCTATAATCGGGAAGAAGCAAAAGAAGCGGTAAAAGGAAAGAAAGATTCCTTTTTAAATATCGATCGCCCAGAAACGCAATTTCCAGAGACGATGGATATGTATGCGGAGGAAGTTTATAAAAAAGCTGGGCAGATGCTTTCTGAATGGATAGAACGTGGAATTTTTATAAAAGAAACGAGCAGATATTATTATTTATATGAATTGACGATGGGGCAGAGAGTGCAAACAGGCGTTGTCGCTTGTGCATCTGTCAAAGATTATGAAGAAAACGTGATTAAGAAACATGAGAATACGAGAAGAGAAAAGGAAGAAGATCGAATTCGCCATGTGAGCGCTTGTAACGCACAAACTGGACCAATTTTCTTGGCTTGTAAAGAAGATATGGAATTAGAGCAAAAGATGATGGAGTGGAAGCAGGAAAAACCGCTGTATGATTTTGTTGCAGATGATCAGGTGAGACATCGGGTATTTTGCATTTCTAAGCCGGAAGAAATTCAATATATTACAAAGCACTTTGAGACAATATCAAATCTTTATATCGCAGATGGGCATCACCGAGCGGCTTCCGCAGTAAAAGTGAGCCAGATGAGAAGAGAAAGCGGCGCCTTTGAGGAAGAAAACGAATGGTTTTTATCAGTTATTTTTCCAGCACAGCAGCTGAAGATTCTCGACTACAACCGAGTTGTATCCGATCTCAATGGGCGTACAAGAGAAGAATTTTTAGAGGAAGTAAAGAAGCGATTCCAAATAAAAGAAGCAGACCAAGCGGTGAAGCCAAAACAAAAAGGGCAGTTTGGTATGTATCTTTTTGGAACTTGGTATGAACTCACTTATCCAGATGAAAAAATACCAAAAGATGTGGTAGGGGGACTTGATGTTTCCATCTTACAAGAACAACTATTAGAGCCAATTCTTGGAATTGCCGATCCAAAGACCGATGATCGAATCAAATTCGTTGGAGGAATTCGTGGATTACAAGAACTGGAAAAAATGGTGGAACAAGGAGATGCGGTTGCATTTTCCATGTATCCAACTTCTATGGAAGCTCTCTTTAAAGTGGCAGATGAAGGAAGACTGATGCCTCCAAAATCCACATGGTTTGAGCCAAAACTTAGAAGCGGTTTATTTATTCATCAGATCTAATTATAGAAAGCATGGGACAGTTCCCTTCGATATAAACGCCAGATTAAGTTCAAGATATAGTTCTTGTGTAACAAAAATGGAGTATGAGAGAAGAAAAAATTCTTACATACTCCATTTTTTCTATGATCATTTTGAAAAAAGAAACAAAGTATATAAAAAAATGCAAAATATTGAAAATAAACAAGAAAAATGTTACAATGATAATAGTTTTAGCATAGAGTTTTCACTATGTAGAAAGAAAATAAAGGAGGGATTTTTAATGGCTCAAAAGGAATATCAGGTGTGGAATTCAGAAGAGATATATGCAATTGAAAACGCACTTCACAACAACCCACATCATATTTTAGGACCTCAGGAAAAGGAAGGGGAATTTTACGTCAATGCTTATTTTCCAAATGCGTGTGGCATGAAATGTATCGCAAGGAAAGGGAAGATGGAAGGGCAGATGGAAGCTGTGGATTCCTATGGATTTTACACGGTGCAGTGGAAAAAAGGGGTGTCCTATCTGCTGGAAGCGCAGTTTGAAGATGGAAATACATATCGTTTTGTTGATCCATATGAGTTTGAACCTGTGATTCAAGAAAAGGAGATTCAACAATTTCAGAATGGATATTGTTATAAAATTTATCAATTATTGGGAGCTCATAGAAGAAAAATTCAAGGGGTCGATGGAGTATTATTCGCTGTATGGGCGCCAAATGCCGGACGTGTCAGCGTAGTAGGCGATTTTAACTTATGGGACGGAAGAAGGCACCCAATGAGAAGGCTGCCAAATAGTGGAATTTTTGAGCTATTTGTTCCAGACGTGTCAGAAGGAGCCCTTTATAAATTTGAAATACGAGCGCAAAATGGAGATGTTTTCTTAAAAGCGGATCCATACGCAAACTATGCACAACTCCGTCCGGAAACAGCTTCCGTCGTTACTAATTTAGATGGATTTTCATGGACCGATAAAGGGTGGCTGAAAGAGAGAAAAAAAGCCGATACAACAAAATTGCCAATGTCCATCTATGAAGTGCATTTAGGCGGTTGGAAAAAGCCTGATGATGGCAGAGAATTTTATACATATCGGGAATTAGCCCCAATGCTTGCGTCCTATGTAAAAGAGATGGAGTATACTCATATTGAACTGATGCCGATTATGGAACACCCATACGATCCTTCCTGGGGCTATCAAGTGACGGGATATTTTGCGCCAACTGCCCGTTACGGAACGCCAAAAGATTTTATGTATTTTGTAAACTATATGCATGAGCAAGGAATTGGAGTGATTCTTGACTGGGTGCCAGCACATTTTCCAAAAGATGCGTTTGGGCTTGGGCGCTTTGACGGAATGGCAGTTTATGAGCATGAAGATCCAAGAAAAGGGGAACACCCGGATTGGGGAACATACATCTTTAACTATGGAAGACCGGAAGTGAGCAACTTTTTAATTTCCAATGCCCTTTACTGGTTAGACGAATACCATATCGACGGAATTCGAATGGACGCCGTGGCATCAATGCTTTATTTGGATTATGGAAGACGTGATGGAGAGTGGGTAGCCAATGAATATGGCGGCAATGGCAATTTAGAAGCGGTTGCATTTTTAAAACATTTAAATAGCGTCATTCGAAAGAGAAAAGACGGAAGCCTCGTCATTGCGGAAGAATCCACCTCATGGCCATATTTAACGAGAGATGTAGAAGAGCCAGAAGGAATCGGCTTCCATTATAAGTGGAATATGGGCTGGATGAACGATTTCTTAGACTATATCAAAACCGATCCGCTGTTTCGAAAAGGAAAACATGGAGAGCTTACCTTTAGTATGGTTTATGCATACAGCGAAAACTATATTTTAGTTCTTTCCCACGATGAGGTTGTCCATGGAAAATGTTCGATGATCAACAAAATGCCAGGTGATGAAGCACAGAAATTTGCAAATCTTCGGGTGGCATACGGATATATGATGATGCACCCTGGAAAGAAATTGTTGTTTATGGGGCAGGATATGGCGCAGTATAAAGAGTTTGACGAGAAAGCAAGCCTTGAATGGAACGTATTACAAAATGAAAACAATGCCAAATTACAGCACTATTATAAGGCGCTCAATCATCTATATCGAGAAGAACCGGCTCTTTCCATGCATGATACAAGTGAAAAAGGATTTGAATGGATCAATTGTATCTCTGCGGACGAAAGTATCCTTGTCTTTGTGAGAAAGGCGAGAAAGAAATCCGACCTTCTCCTCGTCGTTTGTAACTTTACGCCGGTTGTTCATGAGCAGTATAAAATCGGCGTTCCATATGCAGGAAAATATAAAGAAGTGTTTACAAGTGATGCGGTAGAATTTGGCGGCACAGGACTTCATTTGAATAAGCGGTTAAAACAGTCTAAAAAAGAAGAATGTGACGATAGAAAAAATTCCATGAAAATTACAGTTCCTCCTCTTGGAATGAGCGTCTTTAAATTCAAAGGGGAGATAGAAGAAAAAGAGGAAAAGGGAAAACGGCAAAGAAAGAACGGAAAAACAGAATAGTCGTATAAGCGCATAATAAATAGGAAAGAAGTAGCTGTCTGTGGAAGAGAACAAAGTTCCCTCCATAGGCAGCTTTTTATCCGATAGGAAAGTTCGAGTTATAGAAAAGTTCGATTTTTGATGTGCTTCGTGTAAATGATGCGTAGCCGTCAAAAAAGAGATGCTCTTCGCATTTGCATGATGAGGGAAGTCTTGTTATAATAGCAAAGAAAATAAAAAAGAAGAGAAAAAAGAAAGGAAGATAGGAAGTGAAAGAAAAGACAATAAAGAAATTATTGGAGTATTCACAAGAACTTTTAGATTGGTTCGTTCTTAAAATCGGAGCATTAGCGCTTTGTATTTTCATTTTAGTCGTTGGGTTTAAAGTTGTTCGAATGGTGAAAAAGGCATTGAAGCAGTCCTTTGAACGCCATAATATGGATCGCAGCGTTTCCACCTTTTTATTATCGTTTGTGGATATTGGGTTAAAGAGTTTGTTGTTGTTGTGGGCAATCAGTATTCTTGGGGTGGAGGTGAGTTCCATTCTCGCCATATTGGCATCTGCCAGCGTTGCCATCGGTTTGGCAGTACAAGGGAGCCTTTCTAATATTGCAGGCGGTGTCCTTATTTTACTGCTAAAGCCATTTCAAGTGGGCGATTATATTATAGAAGATAATCATAAGAACGAAGGAACCGTTATGGCAATCGATATTTTCTATACGAAGTTATATACAGTCGATAATAAAACGGTTGTCATTCCAAACGGTGCTTTATCCAATAGCAGCCTTACCAACGTGACGAGAGAGGAAAAGCGAAGAATCGATATTTTTGTCGGCATTTCTTATGATGAAAGCATTAAACGAGTGAAAGATGTTTTGGAACGAGTGATCGATGCAGAAGAAAATATTTTAAAAGAAGAGGGAATTACTATTTTTGTCAATGCATTTGAAGCCAGTACGGTGAGCATAGGAATCCGTGCATGGGCGCCGATGGATTTATTCTGGGCAACGAAATGGTCGCTGTTAGAACATATTAAAGAGGCGTTTGATGAAGAAGGAATTTCGTTCCCATATAATCAGTTAGACGTTCATATGGTGCAAAAGCAGGCAGGAAAAGAAAAATAACTTGATTATTCAATCAAAAAGTATTAAGATAGGAATAATCGAATAGAAAAATTGAGGAGGATTTAAATTGAAGAAAGCGTTATTTTACGGGATTATATCCTCTGCCTTTTTTGCATTTACCTTTTTGTTGAATCGGAGCATGAATCTAACGGGGGGATACTGGGTTTGGAGTGCCTCTTTGCGTTATATGTTCTCCTTACCGATGTTGTTTGCTCTTGTAGCGATACAAGGAAATGTAAAGCCTGTGTTTGAGGAAATAAAAAGAGAACCAATTCCATGGCTTATTTGGAGCACAGTTGGATTTGGACTTTTTTATGCGCCCCTTACATGGGCTTCTGAATTTGGAGAGTCATGGCTTGTGGCATCTCTATGGCAATTGACCATTGTGGCAGGGGTATTCTTAAACCCATTATGGGGAAAGAAAATTCCGATGAAAAGTTTAGGCACAATTTTAATTATTTTAGTTGGAGTATTCCTTATGCAGTGGGAGAATTTTTCTAATGCTGTGGAGCAAAAACAAGTGATCGCCTGCATCGCATTAATCGGCATTGCAGCCGTTACTTATCTCCTTGGCAATCGGAAGATGATGTCCGTTTGTGAAGAGCGGTTAGATACTCCCCAGAGGGTGCTGGGAATGACCATTTGCAGTATGCCATTTTGGATTTTATTGTCCATCTGGGGAGGAATGACCCATGGTGCGCCATCGGGAACACAGAGCTTTCAGGCGTTAATGGTGGCATTGTTTTCTGCGGTTATCGCAACGTTACTATTTTTTCAAGCGACGAATTTGGTGCACCATAATCCAAAACAGCTGTCCATGGTGGAAGGCACCATTGCAGGAGAAGTGATTTTTACATTAATTGGAGGGATTCTTTTTTTACATGATAAAATCCCAACAGGAATCCAGTTTGTTGGAATTGGATTGATTTTAGTCGGAATGATTTTAAACTGCTATGTAGCGGCACAAGAAGAATAAAAGAAATAAAGTGTGATAGCTGGAAGTTGAATGTTTACGTTTAATAATGTAACGGATAAAAAGGCATAAAAGAAATAAGGTACTATACTATAAGAAGAGATGTGATTGAGTTGAGAAAGACTTGATACCATCTTTTTTTATTGCGAATATAAAAAATTTACTTATTGTTAAATTTTAAACAAAAATCCTTCGTTTTAAAAAGCTCCTCCTACAAGGAAACTTGTAAAAGGGGCTTTTTGCATTTTAAGTATTTGATTATTGATAATTAAAATTAGTGATCAAAGTCGATTTGATACATTTCCTCTCCATGGCGAATTGTTAAAATGGATAGATTAAAATTATCGTCCATAATCGTCACTTGATATTCAAAAATATCATTATTTTCCTGTTTGGAGAGGAGAAGATATGTTCCGTTTTCTTTTCCTTCGATTTCATCACAAATATCATCATAAATAGCGGAACCATTTACTGGAAATGGGTATCCGGATTCTTTAATTTTTTGTTCAATTGCTTCGTAAATTTCGTTCATAAATCGTTCCTTCCTAGATAATATAAAATTGTCTGTTTTCGTTGCTAACGCTCATTATAGCATGAACTTTTTTTTCTGCCAAGTTTTTTGGAGACATACAAAATATGCATACCACGGCAGCAGAGATAGCTGATGAGCAGACCGAGCAATGCGCCCACAAGGACATCGGTTAAAAAATGTACACCAAGGTAGACTCTTGACAGTCCTACAAGACTTGCTGTCACAATGGCTGGAACTCCCACTTTCTTAGGACAAGCGAAGAACAGAACACCGGCTACTGCAAAAATAGCGTTGGTATGCCCTGATGGGAAGGAATAATCATTTGGGTGTTGAGCCAAAGTAATTAATATATCCAAAACATGATAAGGCCGTGGACGAGCAATCGTCGGTTTTAAAAATAAATGAACAATAATGGAACAGATAATCAGGGAGAGAGAAGCGGTAATCCCCATTTTTCTTGTTCGCTTGAATAAAAGAAGTCCAATGCAAAGAACAATGGCAAGTATTCCATGATCGAGAAGCGATGAGAAAAACTGCATAATTGAGGTGAGTATTGGAGTTCTGACTGTTTCTTGAATCCAAAGAAGAAAGGATTCGTCCAGTGTTTGAATAAAAGAAAGCATAAAAACTCCTTTCAAAAATTTCTTATAATGAGTCAACCATTTCTTTGAAATCTTCAATAAATCGAAGAATGTCGCCTTCCTTCGTTGCCCATGAAGTACAAAAACGCACACAAGTATGTTCATCATCTGGCTTTGACCAGTCGGAAATCACATATTTTTCTTCAATCTTTTTCTTTAGTTTATTTGGCAGAATTGGAAACTGTTGATTCGTTGGAGAATCTGTTAAAAACTCAATTCCTGCTTTTACCATAGCTTTTTTTAGCAGCATCGCCATGCGATCGGCATGTCTTCCGAGTTCAAAATATAATCCATCTGCGAATAATTCTTCGAACTGAACACCGAGAAGCCAGCCCTTTGCAAGCATAGCGCCATGATGTTTCATGCTAAAACGAAAACGTTCTTGTAAATCTTTGCGGAAAATAACGAGAGCTTCTCCAAAGAGAGCGCCAACTTTTGTTCCGCCGATAAATAAGAGATCAGTGAGATTTTGAAAATCTTTCATCTCAATCCTACAATCTGGGGCAGCCAGAGCCATTGGAAGTCGAGCGCCATCGACATAGAGAATTAAATCATGAGAGTTACAATAGGCATAAAGGCGTTCCATCTCTTCTTTTGTATAAATGGTGCCAAGTTCGGTTGGATTAGAAATATAAACCATAGCCGGACGAACCCAGAACTCGTCTTCATGAGCTTCTAAAATAGGCGCAATCAGCTCTGGTGTCAATTTACCATCGTCAGAAGGTGGGGTAAGTACTTTGTGACCGGTGGCTTCAATGGCTCCGCATTCGTGAATATTAATATGTCCGGTTGTAGAGGAAATAACCGCTTCATAAGGTTTTAGCACATGGGAGATCATCGTTAAATTCGCAATTGTGCCGCCCGGAACAAAATGAATCTCTGCTTCCTCGCATTGAATATATTGTTGAATTAATTCTTTTGCATGGTTACAATGGCGATCGATGCCATATCCATTATTTTGTTCAAGATCCATTTCTACTAATTTATTTAAAATGGCTGGGTGGGCATTTTCGCTATAATCATTTTTAAAACTGTACATAAAAACACTCCTTTATATCTAGATTATTTGTTATTGAGAAACATGAAAAAGCAGATATCGTTATTGTACCATAAAAAGAAAGATAGATGGAGAAAAATATTTACAATTAGTTTGTAAAATGATAAATTTAAAGTGAATATAAAAATAATTTTTATGAAAAGTATAGTAGTATCTTAGAAATAAATTTAAATAAGCAATAAATTATGTAGAAAGGGGTTGTATTTGTGAAATATGTAAGAATGTGTATTAGTGTATTTGTTATTATTCTTAGTATCTTTTTATCGTCAGTACTTGTAGTAGCACAGAAAAAGGAAGAAGCAAACCGCACTAATTTATTTGTTAAGGAAAACGAAGTAAAAACATTATTTGAAGAATATGAT
>Cebus_capucinus_imitator_PRJNA485217_SSR047__coassemble_1145_pt1 | contig 23637 bp, 16 predicted proteins | sample Cebus_capucinus_imitator_PRJNA485217_SSR047__metabat2_low_PE_010 | metagenome-assembled genome bin Cebus_capucinus_imitator_PRJNA485217_SSR047
CACAACGTCCGCCTGCTTGATGATCTGTGTAAATCTCGCCTTTGTCTCTTTCAACGCTTCCGGACGAATTGGCCAATCGTTTTCATCATATTTCTCAATTAACACTTCTTTCAGATCGAAATATCCTTCGAATTGTTCCAATAACTTCGTGCCTTCTTTTTTTGGAAGATAGATTTTACTTTGAATCGTATCCCAAGATTTTAATTCTTCTTCTGTAAGGGCAAGTTCTCGTTGTAACCGCTCTAAAACATCTTGATGCTCTTCTTTGAATTCCTCGATTAAAGAGCGCACATAGCGAAGATTCCAACGGGCAAGATAATTCGTATAAAGGTTATTATCCACCGGTTCATGCCATTCATCTGGCCCTGTTACTTGGCGGATTTCATAGCGTTCTTTTTCTGCCACATATTCACAACGGCTCGCCCAAAATCTTGCTGTCTCTATTAAAATTTCTGCTCCTTTATCAAAGAGGAACTGTTTATCCCCTGTGATCTTTACATAATCATAAATGCCATAGGCAACCGCTGCCGTCACATGATGTTCATAGACTGCCACATAACAGCGATAGCAAGTGCCATCTGGTTCAATGGTCCAGTCTGGGCATTGTTCGGTTCCATCATCGGCAGATTCCCAAGGATATTGCGCTCCTTTCCACCCATTTTTCTTGGCATTTTCTCTCGCCGCATTGAGCAGATGATAGCGATATGTCTCTAAATTTGTCGCTGTATTTGGAAATACATGGGCAAAGAACGGAAGCATAAATAATTCTGTATCCCAAAAAGCATGTCCGCCGTATTCTTCCCCATGCAACAATTTTGCACCGACATTGACACGATTATCATGTTCATTTCCTGTGCTCATCAAGTGGAATATATTAAAACGAATCGCACGATCTAAGTCAAAATCTCCTTGAATTCGAATATCCGCTTGCTGCCACATGGAAGCATAAATATGTCTATGAGCTTCTAACTCCTGTTCAAATCCAGCTTCCTCAAATGCTTTGATTTCTTCTTTCACTCTGTCATGAATGGAGAAATGCTTCACTTCTCTCTCCGTATAGACGCTTGCATATTTTACAAGTTCGATTGTCTTACCCTCTTCCACATCAAAGTCAATAAATTCAACAGCCTGTTCTCCAAAGGCATTGAACTGATTGGTTTTATTCACAAGAACACCGTCTTGATACCCTTTTAATGTACAGCCAACTCCTACATGAAGATGATTATCTCTTGTAGCAACTTCCATATAAGCGCCTTGATCGGAAAGTTTTTCATTGGCTACCAAATAAGTATGTTTCACTTTAAATCTTGGAGCATCTAAGAAGTTAATAATCGTTCCATCGATGATATTCTCCGCTTCTAAAATTCCGCTGTAATTCATAGGGGTGAGAAAAACTTTTACTCCCATGCGATGAACATTGGCACGGCTTACAAAACGCACGCCTTCCACTAACGTCTCTCTTCCTTTTTTATCACGGAGCAAATATCGTTTCACAACGGTTGCCTGTTCCATATTAAGAACTCTTGAAAATTCCAAAATTTCACAATTTTCTATTCCAATTAGCTCTTTTTCCACATAAAGTTTTAATCCAAGCCAGTTAGGAAGAGCTGCTAACTCCCTCATAAAAGTTTCAGATTTATCAAATACGCCATTGACATACATATAGGGAAGGCTCTTTATCGTTCCCTCTTCAAAACTTCCTCGAATTCCCAAATATCCATTGGTCAAACAAAAAAGACTTTCATTGGCAAGATTCTCCTCTGGATCATAGTGTTCTTGTACGATCGCAAAGTCATCTGTGCTTAAAAACGGTTGTACCGCCTTTGAAAATCGCTCTCTTATCATCATCAGCCTCTTCCTTTCTAATCAAGATATTGTTTTTTTGCTTCCGTTATCTCTGTTCCAGCATGGACAAGTTCCATTGTAAATGACATTTGAAAATCCTGTCGTTTTACTTTATATTCTTCCAACTGTTCTTCGCCACAACTGTTGCTTCCAAGCCCTGAATGAGCATAATCAAGGTGAATGACTACTTCATTCGCCTTTTCTATCTGCCATGGGTGATTTGCTTTTTCTAAACTTTCATCGGTATAATTTGCAAGATTCAATCCCAAAGGTGCTTTCATTTTGCATAAAAGTGTCTTTGTTCCATCGCCGATTCCAAACCATTTGACTTCCTCTCTATGCCCATTTTCCTGAGGATATACATAATTCGTCGCCATCTGATCCACCGTGCTTTTATAAATTCCCAGAAGACAAGCCTCTTTGCTATCCGGATAATTTTCTCCTTCCCCTCTTCCATAATAAACAACATTTTGAAGGGATTGATCTGCCTTCATGACAACTCCAATTCTTGGCAGGAATGGTGGTTCTAAAGAGCCATTTTGCACTCCTTTTCCATTGACTTCCACTTGAATCTGTCCGTTTGAATAGACGGTGTATTCATAATCCGCTTCAAATCCCCATGATTGGTTATAGCAGCCAAAGTATTTTTTCATCATAACAACAACGGAATGTTCTCTCTCTTCATAAGAAAATGCATCTAATTGTTCCGTTCCGGTGGAGATGAAATATTTGTTTAACCAGTCATCTTTTTTATACATATCATTATCAATGGTCGCGCGATAAACGGTCATTTCCGGACCTTCTTTTAACCATACTTTTCCCTGACTTTCCATAGATAATAAGGTGCCGAATACCGTATGGAATTTAACGCAGAGCGCATCATTTTCAATTGTTAAAATCCCCTCTTTTTCTGTCACTAAAAGAGGTGCGCCACTTGTCCGTTCTTCCAATCGCATCTGCTTCATGGAAAGCGGAAATTGATACTTCGCAATTTCATGTCCTGCTTTTGCATATAAAGTATCTTCTTTTTGAACAACATATACATTTAAGTAATAATCCGTATTGGCTTCCGGTAAAAATGCGCTCCAAGGGATTTTTACTGTCTCTTCTCCGTGTGGTTTTGCCGTTAAGTGAGACTCAAGTCCCTCTTCTATTATTTTTTCCCCGTCGGTTACTTGCCATTTTAACGCGACAAAGGATAAATCTAAGAAATCATAATAGTTTCTTACAATAACTTCTCGTTCTTTTCCAAGATATTTTTTCACTTCCACTTGTGCAATCACTTGTTTATACTCAAGCAGTGCCGGTGAAGGTGTGCGATCCGGCATTAAAATTCCGTCGATACAGAAGTTACCATTGGTTGGAAAATCTCCATAGTTTCCGCCATAGCGGTAATACTCATGTTCTCCGTCATTTTCATAGATTCCATGATCATACCACTCCCAAAGGAATCCCCCTTGTAATCGTTTATATGTGCGATACATATCCTGATAGGCTTTTAATCCCCCCGGACCATTTCCCATAGCATGACCGTATTCACACATGACATGAGGTTTTTTCCCTTTTTTCTTATATTCTGCCACTTCTTTTAGTGGCTTTAATCTCGTATACATTGTGGAATATACATCGGTCACTTCCGCTTCAAAATCTCCTTCATAATGAACGAGCCTTGTGCTGTCCAACGCTTTAATCGCCTTTGCCGTTTCCACGAAATTACAGCCGAATGTGGATTCATTTCCCATAGACCACATAATAATTGATGGGTGGTTGCGATCTCTCTTCACCATGCGAACGCTGCGATCCATATAGGCTTTCCCCCAGTTCGGATCATCGGTAATCCACTCATAGTTTTCTACCCATTCAAATCCATGGCACTCTAAGTCCGCCTCATCGATGACATATAGTCCATATTCATCACATAGATCATAAAATACTTCATTAGAAGGATAATGAGAACAGCGAACCGCATTGATATTGGACTGTTTCATAAGCAAAACGTCCTCTTTCATCTGTTCATAGGTGACGGTTCTTCCTCCTTTTGGGCTATAATCATGGCGGTTTACACCGTTTAACAAGATGACAGTTCCATTGACTGTAAAATTATTGTCAATGAGTTCAATCTTTCGAAATCCCACTCTCACTTGCACTCCGTGGGAATCGATAGCAACAGTAAGCACATAAAGCTCCGGTGTTTCCGCTGTCCATGTTTGTACATCTTTTACGATTTCTTTAATCAACGCTTGTTTCTCTGTTGTTTCAAAGCAACCTTCTAATACAACCGCTCCATCTTTTGCTAATGTCCAGTTTCCTTTTGCTTCCTCTTTCGTCTTAATATTGACTTTTAAAACGCCGTCACAATATGGTTTCTCTCTTGTCCCTGTTAAATCTCCGTCTACCGCACAGTCTAAAATAGCATTTTTAGGTTCAAAAATCAATTCTACCTCTCGATGGATTCCAGAATACCACCACATATCCTGATCTTCTAAATATGTGCCATCTGACCATTTATAGACACGGACAACAACGGTGTTCTCCCCTTCTTTTGCATAAGAAGTAATATCAAATTCACTTGGAAGTCTACTCACCTTGCTATATCCGATATGTACACCATTTACCCAAACATCATAGGCGCTATCCACACCATGAAATTTTAAAATAATATCTTTTTGTAAATCCTCTTTTGAAAAAATTGTCGTTCTCCGATAGATTCCTGTTGGATTTTTGGAAGGCACATAAGGCGGACGAATTGGAAATAAATACCATACATCGGTATAATGCATCTTATCATATCCACGAAGCTGCCATACCGACGGCACATCAATCGTATCCCAATGTTCGCAATCTGTCTCTTCTAACATAAATCCTTCCGGAGAAAGTTCCGGCGCTTCTAAATAACAAAACTTCCAGTCACCATTTAAAGAACGGTGTTCACAAGAATCTTTATAAAAAGCAGTTCTCGCTTCTCTTCTTCCAATATGTTCTAACATTGGATTTTCCCATCTTTTCATTACTCTTCTTATCATATATTTATCTCCTAACTGAATGAATTGATTATTACCGCATTGGCTTGTCATAAACGATAAGGGGCTGCTACTACCCATTCGGATATTTATGTAACACCCCCCTGAAACAGTATATGATCGAAAACGATAAGAAACTCGTTTCATATCATCATTTGATTGCTCCACCTGTTCCTTCTACAATATATTTTTGTGCAATAACAAATACAATAATTGGAGGAAGAATCATAATTAATGTAATACAAAGCATTGGAATAATCTGCGTTTCATGTACCCCTTTAAATGATGCAAGCCCTAATGCCAATGTATATTTCTTTCTATCCTGTAAGAAAATCAATGGTCCAAGATAGTCATTCCATACACTAATCATATTCAATACGCCAACTAAAATAAGCGATGGTTTTAAGATTGGCATAAAGATCTTCCAATAAATTTGAAATTGATTGGCTCCGTCGATAACGGCTGCCTCTTCAAAATCTTTTGGAACTCCTAATAAGAACTGGCGCATTAAGAAAATATAATAAGCAGATCCAAACCACGCCGGAACAATCAATGGTTTTAATGTGTTAATCCAACCAAAGAGATTGAATTCCATATATTGAGGAATCATCGTAACGTCCCATGGAATCATCATCGTGGATAATAAAATCATAAATAATATATTTTTCCCTTTGAAATTAAATCTTGCAAATCCATAGGCAACTAAAGAACAAGAAAGAATCTGTCCAGCTGTCGTTCCAACGGTTACAAGAATGGAATTCCATAAATATGTGCCAAAAGGCTGTGCTTTCCACGCCTCGATAAAGTTGCTAAACAACCATTTCTCCGACAATAACTTCGGTGGATAAGCGATGGCTTCCGCTTCTGTCTTAAAAGCAGAGAAAAATAAGTAAATAAACGGTGCCATAAAATAAATTGCTACTAATGTCAATAACAGATAGATAATCACTTTCGCCTTTTTAGACAGTCTCATTTCTTTCTCCCTCCTTTTTTCTTTGTTTTCACAGTTTTTGCTTCTGTCTCATAGAATACCCATGCAGAAGAAGATCGAAATACAAGTGCTGTTAAACATAAGATAATAATGAACATCACCCAAGCGTTGGCGCTGGCATATCCAAGTTTATGATGTTTAAACGCATTGTTGTATGTATATAATCCATAGAAATAGGTGGATTTCAACGGACCGCCGCCTGTTAACAGCATAACTAATGTCACTTGTTGGAAGGAACCAATAATGGAAGTAATTAAGTTAAATAAAATCGTCGGTGTAATAATCGGCAACGTGATGCTAAAAAATTGTCTCGCAGGACTAGCTCCATCGATTGATGCCGCTTCATACATATCGTTTGGAATATTTTTAATATCGGTATAGAAAATTAACATCATCGTTCCGACACCAAAAGCGCTGGCAATAATAACCGCTAACAATGCCCACGCCGGATCGACGAGCCAGTTTGGTCCATCAATTCCAATGAGTGATAATAAGTAATTTAATACTCCATAGTCCGCTTTTAAAATCCAGCCCCAAATAATGGATACTGCTACCCCTGAAATAACAGCCGGAATATAGAATAAAGTACGATAGATTTTAACGCCTTTTACCGGCTGTGTAATTAACATCGCAAGAAATAAAGCAATGCACATATTTAAAGGCACAAAAATCGCTGCATATTTTAAACTGATAACTAAAGACTTCTTAAATTGTGCGTCTTTTGTAAACATCTCCACATAGTTGCCAATTCCTACGAACTGTGGATCTCCCGTAATCGGCCAGTCAAAGAAACTCATAATAAATGATAAAATAAGCGGCCCTGCTGTAAATACCAAAAATCCAATAATCCACGGTAATATAAAGAGATATGGAGTTGATTTTTTCCAAAATGATTTTCTATTCATTCGTCACCCTCCCATTTTGGGTTTCAGCTATGCTTATTGCATAGCTGTTTCATCTAATACTGTCTTCGGATCTTCCATAGCGCTTGGATTGTACACACGTTCAAAAGCAAGAGAAAGACTATCTCTTAATTCTGACCAGTTATCAATTAAGAAACTAGCTGGTGTTGTACCGTCACTTTGTTCAAGCATTGTGTAAAATGGCGCATATTCCGGTTGTTCCATAATGCCTTCAGATTCTACAACACTATATAATACCGGAAGTTCAAGACCGATTCTTTCTCTATTCATCTCTTCACTTGTCCAGAATTTTACAAATTCCCAAGCCGCTTCTTTATTTTTAGAATCTTTTGAGATCGCAACTCCGGAAGAACTTAAAATACTCTTAGAAGCTCCCTGTCCTGCAAATGCCGGAATTGGAACAACTCCATAATTTAATCCGTCGGAATTTAAGCTATCAATTGCCCAAGAACCATAGACATACATCGCTGTTTGTCCTGCACGGAATTCGTCTGTTCCGCTTTGTTCCGTTGCTACTGCATATCCGTCTTTTTCCATATTTTGGAACAGTTTCACCGCTTCCACAGATGCCTCAGAATTCAATACTCCATCTAAGTTACCATCTTGATCGACATAAGCTCCTCCGTTGCTCCAGAAGTACATTTCAAAATCATATGGATCCGGTTTCATCTGGAAAGAAAATCCTTTTACACCATCGACTTTTTCTGAAATCTGTTTTGCTGCTGCTTGTAAATCGTCCCAAGTCCAATCAGCAGTTGGTTCCGCTACTCCTGCCTGAGCAAAGAGATCTTTATTGTAGAAAAGACAATGTGTTGTAAATCCAACTGGAATACCATAAGTCGTTCCATCTAAAGAGTTATATGCCCAAAGAGTATCGTAGAAATTGCTCTTATATTCTTCTCCCTCTTGTTCAATATAGGAATCAAGTGGCTCTAGCCCACCAGAATAAGACGGATAATCCCACATATACATAACATCTGGTGCATCTCCTGACCCCATACCTGCACTAATCTTTGTGTCAAATTCACTTCCGTATGCTTCTAGTGTAACTTCAATGTCATCATGTTCTGCATTAAATTGATCCACTAACTTTTGTTGGCGATCCACATCTTCTGCTGTATCCCAAGATGCAAAACGAATTTTAGCTTTTCCATCGGCTGTTGTGTTTGATTCGCTTCCTCCACCACCACAACCTGTTAATGCAGTTGCTGCTGTCATCGCTAAAACTAATGCTGCCACAATCGTTTTTCTCACTCTCATATTGATTCCTCCTTGAATTCTTTTAGTAAACTTATTTTATCAATTTTTAGTAAAACTTTCAAGTTTTTATTAGTTAAATTTTTCTTTTTTATGTTTTTAACATTTTTTATCCCTATTTTTTATGCATTTTCACTATAAAATATCATTTCTTATTCAATTTATATTGCTCCACTAATTTTCCACCATCTATCATTTGATAAAATTTTACTAAAATTATTTTCAGTAAAACTAACTAAACAAATCATATATTCTTTTTTATCTCTATCCAAACTTTTTGATGCCAAACTGCAAACAAAGAAAAAAGCCGAAAAAAACGCTACTGTTTTGTAACGCTCTTTTCAGCTTTTTGCTCTCCGCTCTCTTCCCCTTTATCAGGCTATTTTAGCGGAACATATGGTTCTATATGATTTTCTTTAAACTTTGGAATCTTATTATAGCAGGCTAACGCATAATCGAGAACGGAAAATCCCATCACAGCGCCAGTGCCTTCCCCCATGCACATATCCATGAGAAAATAAGGTTCCACACCAATTGCTTCTAACACTTTCTTTCCTGCCGGCTCTTTGGAACAATGAGACGGTAATATATACCCTCTACACATCGGACAAAGCTCGATAGCCAATAAAGCTGCCATGGAAGAGATAAATCCGTCCATAAACATCGGTTTTCGGTATAATGCCGCTCCTAAAAAACAACCGATCATTCCGGCGATCTCAATTCCACCAACTTTTGACAAAAGATCAAGCACATCATCTCTTTTCGGGTTATGTTTTACTAATGCTTCATTGATCACTTGAATTTTTCGCTCCAGTGCTTCTTTGGAAAGCCCTGCACCTTTTCCAGTCACCTCTTTTGCATCACAGCCAAAATATGCGGCACAAAGAGCGCTTGTAGAAGTGGTATTTCCAATTCCCATCTCCCCAATGGCAAAGGTATCATATCCTTCCGATATCAGTTCTTTTGTTAATTCCATACCATTTAAAATGGCAAGAGCCGCCTCTTCTCGTGTCATGGCTTCCTCTTTTCGGAAATTTCCTGTGCCATAACGAACTTTCTTCTGAATAATCCCCTTTTCGTTTGAGTCAGTTGCCATTCCAATATCGACCGGTATCACATCTGCCCCATTTAACTTCGCCATAATACAGACTGCAGAGGAATTTCTTGTCATGCTTTCCACAACAGCCTTTGTCACCTCTTGTCCTGTTTGAGAAATCCCTTCTTCGACAATTCCATGATCCGCCGCCATAATGATCACAGCTTTTTTTCGACTTTTTGGGTATTCACTTCTTCGAATCCCGCCTAATGTAACGACTAAGTCTTCTAACTTACCAAGGCTATTTAAAGGCTTACAAAGGGTATCCCATCGCCTTTTCACCTCTTCCATAGATTCTTCACAGAGGGGTTCTACGGAATCAATAAATCGTTTTAGTTCTATCTCATAATATGCTTCTTTTTTCATAGAAAACGATACCTCCCTTATGATAGTTGATGGATATTTAATAAGAATAATAAAATTATTTCACATAACTCGGAAGCTGCCCCCATAACATCTCCTGTAATTCCACCAATTTTCTTCTCAATGTATTTTCGAAACCAGACGGCTACCACCAATAAAATCATTGAAAAGATTGCGCCGACAACTCCCCCATTGAGCAAACGATATTCCATTCCTGTTCCAGAAAAAATCGCTGGCTTTCCTATGTACCAATTCATCATGCTAAGCCCAACCATTAAAATGATCGCTCCAATGCTGTAACTCATAATCGTTCTTCCTTTTGTAACGGTTCCAACAAATAATCCAAGCCCTTTTTCCCTTGGATAGACAGCACGATATCCCATAACTCCTTGTATCATCTTACCTGCTACCGGCAAAATGAGAATTGTGAGAACAGGGATCGGGCTATAATAAATTCCAATATATTTAAAAGCGAGATCAAGCACTAAAGCCGCCACTCCATTTGTTCCAATGTGGCTATCCTTCATAATCTCCAACATTCTCTCTTTTGTTCTTGCAGAATAGATCCCATCTACTGTATCACATAATCCGTCTAAATGAAAGGCACCGGTCAAAAATAAATTGCTTGTAATGGCGAGTAAAACGGCAAATGATTTTGGAAAAAACAGCATAGCGATTTGATAAAAAGCCGCAGAAATCCCACCTAATAACAGTCCAATTATTGGAAAATATACAATTCCTTTCTCCAAATCTCCTTCTTTAAACGGAATCTTTTGGCTCACAGGAATTCGTGTCATAAAGCCAAGGGTAATCAAAAATCTCCTCATCTTGCCTCTCTCAATAGCTCTATCATTCCATCAATGGAAGACAGGTTTGCCGTTTTATCAACAAGCAATCCTACCTTTTCACAGGCGTCCGTCGTCTCTTTTCCAATCGACAAAACTCGATAGTCTTTTTCTTTCATTTGCTTTTTAAATTCCTTCTCCCCTTGCTCCGCTTTTAGCATATGTGCCAATGCTCTTCCAGCCGAACCGCTTGCCACCATCACTTCGTCCACTTCTTTTATAAGACGACTTAATTCCTCTTGTTTTTTTGCCTCTTCCACGATATGATAGAGCGCAAAATCTCTATAAGAAATCCCAGCTTCCTTCAATGCATTTGGCAAAGCAGAAGAGCTTTCTTTTGCGCGCATCAGTAACACTTTCTCGTCTTTTTTTATCGTTGGAACCCATTCCTTTGCCATAGCAACACTGGAAAATTGTTTTGGAATAAAATCAGCCTCTATTCCATGTTCTTTTAGCGTCTCCGCTGTTCCTTTTCCAATGACTGCGAACTTAAATCGAACAAGCCCTCGAATATCTCTTCCCTGTTTTTTCCACTGTTGAAAGAAAATCTCCACTCCATTTCGACTTGTAAATACGAGCCAATCAAAGGCATCAATTGTTTGCTCATAAAACGATTGTCCCTGTAACGAACCTTCTAATGGTTCTCTCTCCACCTGTCGCAATAAGTTTCTGATCTCTTCTTCCGATGACTCTTCCACTCGAATAAGGCTAAAAGGAATGGCTTTGGCACCGAACTTCTGAATCTTTTCTTTTGCTTCGTTACACCATTTCTCTGTACCCGTCAACAAGACGCGTTTTGTAAAATAGGCATTTCCGTAAAACCACTGTAATTGCTCTGATAGCGAAACGACTTGTCCAATTACAAGAATCGCCGGTGTTGGGATTCCCTTTTCCTTCACAATGTTTGGAAGTGTTTCCAATGTTCCAATTAACGCCTGCTGTTGTCTCGTCGTTCCTTTTGCAAGGAGAGCAGCCGGCGTGTCTTTTTCTTTTCCATATTGAATCAAAGTCGTACAGATCTCTTCTGTTCGTTTTGCTCCCATTAAAAAGATCAATGTTCCTTCCTCTTGTGCAAGAATCTCATAATTCACCCGATCGACCGCTCTTCCCACTCTCTCTTGTCCTGTGATCACATGGAAAGAAGAGGCATATCTTCGATCGGTCACTGGAATCCCTGCGTAAGCCGGAACACTATAACAAGAGGAAATCCCCGGAACAATTTCAAATTCAATGTCGTGTTCAAGAAGTTCCAATGCTTCCTCGGCTCCGCGCCCAAAGATAAATGGATCGCCACCTTTTAAACGCACAACCATCTTGCCTTCTTTCGCCTTTTGCCAAAGAATTCGATTCGTCTCTTCCTGTGGCAAATAATGATGATTTGCACGTTTTCCTGCATAGATCCACTCAGATTCCGCCTTTGTCTCCTGTAAGATCGATGGAGCAATCAAACTATCATATACAATCACATCGGCTTCTCGAATCAGTTCTCTCGCTTTTACGGTCAACAAGCCCTCATCGCCTGCTCCTGCGCCAATGAGATACACTTTCCCCGTATTCAATTGTTTTGCCAATTGTTCTCCGAGCTGCTCTGCCACAAATTCCATCGATGTTTTCTGTTTTGGAAGCGTTTCTTTCTCTCTTTGCTCCCATTCGCTCTCCTCTGCTGCACCGATTGCAACTTCCACTTCTTCTCTCGCATATTTTGTATGAATTCCATCTTTTGCAAACATTGCCTCCATCACGAGCTTGTTTCCTTCTCTCCTACAATATGCAGCTGCCGGTGCATTGCAGCCCCCATTTAAATATCCCAAGTAGGCTCGTTCTGCTTTTAACATCGCTTCCCCTTCTTTGGAATGAATCTTCTGCAAGATTGCTAATACTTCTTCATCTTGTTCTCGACATTCAATGGCTAAAATGCCCTGTCCTGGCGCTGGTAAAAAACGTTCTGATAAAAGACGCTCCATATGGTACTCACTCTTTGGATACGCTTCGATTCCTAGACGTTTTAATCCGGCAGAAGCTAAAATAATCCCATCATATTGACCGCTTTTTAGTTTATTCAATCTCGTTTGTACATTTCCTCTTAATACTCGAATCCGCACGCCTTGATTCCATTGCTTGATCTGCAATTCTCTTCGCAGGCTGCTCGTTCCTATTACACTTCCTTGTGGCATATCTTTTATTGATGTACCATTCATCGTAATCAGGACATCAGACGGATCTTCCCGTTCTAACACAGCTCCCATCTGCAATCCTGCTGGAAACTCCATCGGCATATCTTTTGCGCTATGAACAGCGAGATCGATCTCTCCATTCAATAACACAACTTCTAGTTCCTTTGTAAAAACACCTTTTCCACCAAAGGAAGCTAAGGAGCGATCTAAAATCTGATCGCCCTTTGTGCTCATTGGAATCACTTCGATTTGTAAATTAGGAAATGCTCTCTTTAACCTTTGTACGACAATCTCTGTTTGAAGAAGGGCGAGTTTACTCTCTCTCGTCCCTACTCTAAGTATTTGTTGCATTTTTATTCTCCTATTTATCTATCTGCAAAATGCATCGTCATGATTTTCCTATATCTGATACCCTCTCGGTGTAATCATCTTCCCATCTCTTATATAAGTCGAAGAATTTCCTACAATAATCATAGTGAACATATCGACTTTTTTCTGTTGTTCTTCTTCCCAGCTCTCAAAATTTCTCAACTCTTCTAATGTCGTTAAAAAAGATTCTTCATCTGGTCGTCCGGCATGACGAACTACGCCAACAGGTGTGCTTCCTTTTTGATGAAGCAATAACTTTTCCGCTGCCTGTATAATATAATCATTTCTCTTCTTACTTCTTGGATTATAGAAACAAACGATCAAATCGCCCATGGCTGCACATTCCACTCGCTTCATAATGAGATCCAATGGTGTCACCAAATCGCTTAAACTAATAATTGCAAAATCATGCATCAAAGGCGCTCCAAGTACCGAAGCGGCTACACTGGCAGCAGTCATTCCCGGAACAATCTCAACCTGAATATTGGACCCTCTCTCCTGCACTAATTGAAGAGCAATTCCTGCCATTCCATAAATACCACTATCCCCACTGCTAATCAACGCCACATCTTTGCCCTGTTCAACTTCCTCAATGGCAAAAATACAACGTTCTGTTTCCTTTCTCATCGGTGTTGTTTGATAGGTCTGCTCCGGAAAATACTCCTTCACCATCTCAACATAAGTCGTATAACCAACGATCACATCAACCTTCTTCATCACTTCAATGGCCTTTTGCGTCATATATTCATAACCTCCTGGGCCAAATCCTACCACATATAATGTATGCATCATCTCTTTCCTTCCTATTATTTGATTTCCACTTCTTTGTATTGGCAAAGTGCCTGCAAAAAGCCTTTCACAATCTCAGGTTCATTATCCTCTCTCATTTGATAGAAGAATTGTCGGATTGCCTTTTTTGTCCCTTTTTCTTCTATCATTTTCTCTAAATGTTCTGCCACCTCATTGACTGTTTGATAAGATTGTTGAAATAAAAACCACTTTTTAAACTGGGTTTCATAATCTTTTAAAATTCGCTTTGCATGAATAGTTTCTTTTTGCTTCCGCTTATTATTTTCTTTTGCCGAGCGGCTTAAATCGTCCATATGGTAGCAAACGACTCCTTCTAATTGTTCCATTCCATGCTCAATATCCATAGGAACCGCCAGATCCACAAAGACAATTTTTCGCCCTGTGTAATATTTTTTAAAATGGCTCACAGTAATCGTATAATGTGGGCTTGATGTGGCACTAATAACGCCATCGATTCGATCCATATAATGATACCGTTCTTCATAAGGAATAATTTCATAATTGACATCTTCCGTTGTACCACAAGCACAACCTGTTTCTCTTATTCCCTCTTCCTTTTTCTTCGTTGCCAACACGCCTCGCATCGTAACATATAGATTCATTCCACCGATGGATTGCAGATTTTTCAATACAATGTTTCCAATTTTACCGGTGGAACCTATGATCATAATGTTTTTCTGTTTCAAGCTGCCTAGCTGCTCTTGCAACGCCTTCACCGCCAAAGTTGCTGTCGATACCGATGTCTTTGATAACTCCGTTTCCGTCTTCACTTTTTTCGTTCCCGTCACTGCATAGCGAAAAAAAGTATTCAAGTACCCGCTGCACTGCTGATGTTCCCTTGCAAACTCATGGGCTTTCTTCACCTGCCCAAGAATCTGATCTTCTCCAATCACCATGGAATCCAGTCCGGCAGTTACTGCAAACAGATGATGAATCGCCTTTTCTCCATGGTATAATCGATAATAATCCCCTAATGAGATCTCTGTTTTCTCTTTTTGATTTTCCAGTGCAAGTGTTGAAATCGTTTCAATCATCTGATCATAGACAAGCCGTTCATTTTCTTCTGTGCTATATACATAGACTTCTGTGCGGTTACAAGTGGATAGAACAACCGCCTCGTCTATTAATCCATTGGATCTTAATTGTTCCATAAGAAAAAGCTGCTGCTCCTTTGTAAAGGCGAACAATTCTCTCACTTCTAATGGTGCCGCTTTATGGCTCACACTCAATAGTTGAATGCTCATGATTCTACACCCTTTCGAAACTCATGGGTAAAATGTTTATCATATAGTTTTGATAATTCATAATCATCTCCAAGGAATCGTCCGACAACGGTAAGGGCTGTTTTCTGAATGCCAGCTTCTTTTACTTGTTGTGCAATTGTTTTTAATGTTCCTCTCACAATCTTTTGATCGTCCCAAGTGGCTTTATACACAACGGCAACCGGCGTATCTTCTCCATATTCTTCGGATAGTTCTTCTGCCAACTTCTCAATCATGGAAATGCTTAGAAAAATAATCATTGTCGCATGATGTTTCGCAAGATCTCTTAACTTCTCACCTTCCGGCATCGGCGTTCTTCCTTCCATTCTCGTTAAAATCACAGTCTGAGAAACATTTGGCAATGTATATTCTTTTTTTAAGACTGCCGCAACTCCTAGAAAAGAACTAACTCCCGGAATCACTTCATATTCTATTCCAAGGGCATCGAGCCGATCCATCTGCTCCCGATGGGCTCCAAAAATCGCCGGATCTCCTGTATGAACTCGAACAACATGGAGTCCTTTTTGTTCCGCTTCCGCCATCACATCAATTACTTCTTCTAATGTCATTGTCGCACTGTTATAGATCTTTGCTCCTTCTTTGGCATCTTTTAACACTTTGGGATTCACAAGAGAACCTGCATAGACAATTACATCTGCTTCATCAATATATCGTTTTCCTTTTATCGTTAATAATTCCGGATCCCCTGGACCCGCTCCAATAAAACGTATCATATCATTCCTCGTTTTCTATTTCTTTTTCTTTTTTTATGCTTCCATAATTATGCGACAAGTCTTTTCAATCTCTTCCTCGGTATGAGCAGCGGATACAAACATCGCTTCAAACTGAGATGGCGCCACATAGATTCCACGATCTAACATTTTTCCAAAATAAGCGGCATACGCATCTAAATCAGAAGAAGTTGCGGCATCATAATCTTCCACCTTTTGATTAGTAAAATAACAGCATAAAAGAGACCCAACTTGATTCACTTGCACCGCTTGTCCATGTTTTACTCCTGCTTCTTCATATGCCTTTGCCAGCGTTTTTGCCTTTTGATCGAGATCTTGATAGATTTTTTGATTTTGTTTTAAAATCTCCAACGTCTTAATTCCTGCCGCTGTTGCCACTGGATTGCCTGATAAAGTTCCCGCTTGATACACAGGTCCAAGTGGAGATACTTGTTCCATAATCTCACGTCTTCCCCCATAGACAGCCATTGGCATACCGCCACCGACAATTTTCCCAAGTGTTGTCATATCAGGGGTTACACCATAATACTGCTGCGCTCCGCCATAGCTTAAACGGAATCCTGTGATCACTTCGTCAAAGATTAAAAGACTGCCATATTTCTTTGTAATATCTCGTAAAAATTGCAAAAATCCTTCTTTTGGTGGAACGACTCCCATATTCGCAGCCACCGGCTCCACAATTACACAGGCGATTTTTTCACCAAATTTCTCAAAAAGTTCTCTGACTGAATCCTCATTGTTATAAAGCGCAACTAATGTATTTTCTGTGTAAGAAGCTGGCACCCCTGCGCTATCGGGAACGGCACTTGTAAGGGCAGCGGATCCCGCTTTTACTAAAAGTCCATCGGAATGTCCATGGTAACAGCCTTTAAATTTCACAATCATATCTCTCTTTGTATACCCTCTTGCTACACGAATAGCGCTCATAACCGCTTCTGTCCCTGAACTCACCATGCGGACAAGTTCCATAGAAGGCATGGCATCATAGATCATTTCGGATAACATATATTCTTTTTTCGTTGGCGCACCAAATGTCAATCCATCTTTTACCGCCTTTTGCACTTCCTCAATCACTTCCGGGTGCGCATGTCCTAAAATGCCAGGTCCCCATGAACAAACATAGTCAATATAATCATTTCCATCTACATCATAAATGTGACTTCCTTTTGCATGGTCGATAAAAACAGGATTTCTGTGGACTGCAAAAAATCCACGAACAGGGCTGTTTACGCCCCCTGGAATAACCTGTTTTGATTGTTGAAACAATTGTTCTGAATGTATATAATGATTCATCTTTCTTTCCTCTTTTCTTTTCCAACTATAACGAAATTATTATAAATGACTTCTTTTCCTCTTTCGCTTCCAATCTTCCATCTTCTCTCGAAGACATTCTCTTCTCTTGCTTTCCTCTTTTACATGTTCCTTTAACCAAGCCCGATATTCACCAATTTCTTCTAAAAATTCCAAAAGTTCCTCATCGATGAATTCCTCGATTTGCTCTCTTAGATAGGAAGAAACCATCGGACTTTTCCCTTCTGTTGTAATCCCAATGGATACGTTTTCTTTGTTCACAACAGCTGGAAATAAAAATGTGCATAACTCTTTTTGATCAACGACATTGACCGGAACTTGCTTTTCTTTGAAAAAAAGGGCTATTTCTTGATTTAACTTCCGATTATTCGTAGCACAGATGGCAAGGGCTATTTCTTTGTTCTGAACAGCAAAGGATTCTATTTGACAAACTTCTTTTATTTCTTTTTTTAACAAATGAAGCCTTGGATTCTCTCTCATACGCTCCAACTGTTCTGTGAAAGTTTCTGCAATTGCGGTCACATCGGCGCCATACTGTAATAATATACTTATTTTGCGATAAGCAACTGCACCTCCGCCAACTACAATACAGCTCTTCCCTTTTAATTCAATAAACATCGGAAAATATGCCATTTTGTTCTCCTTTCGTCACCTGTCGTTTCCATACATGTTTTCATCTTATGCCAATCTATGCAAGTGTATATCACCGCAAGGCTCATTATAGCACATTTCATTTTTTAAGAAAACTGCAAATACACAGAAAAGTATTGATCATATATTCCCTTCATACTACAATAGAAGAGATAAACTTAAAGATAATTATGGAGGAAACCATATGGATACACAAAAATCAATTGAACAATTTGACTACTGTTACGAAAAAGCCTCTTCTATTTTTGAAGAAGTGAGAAAGGCAATTATCGATAAAGAAACTGTTTTATTAAAAGTTCTTATGACGATCTTAGCTAAAGGTCATGTTTTAATCGATGACGTTCCGGGTGTCGGTAAAACAACCCTTGCCATTGCCTTTTCAAAAGCATTGAACCTTGACTATCATCGTCTTCAATTCACCCCAGATGTGCTTCCTAGCGATGTTATCGGCTTTTCTATGTATAACAAAAAAACAGGGGAATTTGAATATAAAGAAGGCGCCGCTTTTTGTAACTTATTTCTAGCAGATGAAATTAACCGTACTTCTCCAAAATCCCAATCGGCTCTTTTGGAGTTAATGGAAGAGGGACAGATTTCCGTAGATGGCATTACCCATATTCTTCCAAAACCATTTTTTGTAATCGCCACCCAAAATCCAATCGGCTCCATCGGAACACAGCTTCTTCCGGAATCTCAAATGGACCGTTTTATGAGCTGTCTCTCGATGGGATACCCAAGCATTTCTAATGAAATAGAAATCTTAAAAGGAAGAGAATATAAAAATCCATTAGAGGATATTCAGGCAGTTTCTAACATTGATGAGCTGCTTCTTATGCAGTCGGTCGTAGAACAAGTTTATATCAACGATCCTATTTATCAATATATCGTAAATCTAGCCAATGCTACAAGAAATCACCCTATGATTCGAATTGGTATCAGCCCTCGTGGTTCCTTAGCACTGATGCGAATGGCAAAGGCAGCAGCATTTTTAAAGGAAAGAGATTTTGTTGTTCCCGAAGACATTAAACTCGTTTTTTCTGATGTATGCGCCCATAGAATTATTCCGGAACCAAAGACAAAGGCATCTGGCTTAACCAATGCACAAATTCTTTCACAGATTTTAAAATCCGTGAATCCATAGCATGAAACTATTCCATTGAAAGAGAGGTCTTTATGATTCGATCCATTCTTTTATATTTGCTCGTACTTGTTGGAATTTTTATCTTTTCCATTATGTATCTCGATTCGTTGGCAGTTACTTTATTAGTGGCAATGATTTTTCTTCCAGCAATACTGTTTCTTTTACACTTTATTGCCGTTCGTTTTCTGACATTTTCCATAGAACGAACACCCTCTGCCTTAGTGGAACAAGATAGTGCCTCTTTTTCTTTAAAGGTAAAAAACCAATCTTTTTTTCCGATTGTGACTTGCATCGCCTATGTCGAAATAAAAAATGATTTGCTCGGCACTTCTTCCATGAACAAATATCGTTTTTCTTCTTCGGCATATGATATTTCTTCTATACAAGAAACCATTTCCCTTATCCAAAGCGGAAATTATACGATCTCCTTAACAAAAGTATATGCCTTTAGCTTTCTTTCCCTCTTTCGAAAGAAATGGAACCTGAAAAAAAGCATCTCTTATATTCGCCTTCCAGAGATCGTTCCAATCAACCTTAAAGAAATCAGGGCGACAAAATCTTCTCTTGATGGTGTTCATTACTCTAAAACAAAGGCAGGCGATGATCCATCGGAAGTATTTGCTCTGCGGGAATTTCGTGATGGCGATTCCCTTCGCCAAATTCATTGGAAACTCAGCACAAAGACAGGAGAATTCATTGTTCGGGAGAACAGCCTTCCTCTTACTTCGGATACGTTTCTCGTATTTTCTGTAATAAAGGAAACCGAACCTTCTTTTCACCAGCAATTAGAAGAAGCGCTTTCTCTTACCCTATCTGCAAGCCTCACACTGATACAATCAGAAATCAGCCATGTTCTTTACTGGTATGATACGATAAACCAACAATATCAACATAGAAAAATTGATACAACCGAAGACAGTTATCGCGCTTTTTATGAGCTTTTAAAAACGCCTTTGCCTATGGGAATTCCTTCGGAACTTCCTGATGAGTTAAGAAAGACAAGCTATTTAAAAGTGACGGCTTTACAAACTGCTTCTTTATTTTTGGAGAATACATATGAATATTAGAACGACACTTATGAATTTTTTCTATATTATTCTTGGTTCTTTATGCAGTCTCTATTGTTTTATCACTGCATTTGAACTTCCGATTTCTTTTGTCCAGATTGCTCCTTTTTGTATTTTGCCGGCGCTTTTGCTCTGTACGGCTTACTATTTTCTAGGGCAATCTCGTGGAGATATTGTTCTCCTTATTACTTTATTGGTATTTGGAATTCTTATATTTTTATGCCGTAAAGTAATTTTAGACGCCATAGACTGTACCGTCATCTATTTTCTACAAAAACTATCTGAGTTAAATGTAATTGGTTCCTATTCCACCATTCCTTTAACGACGAAACTTTATTCCATAGTACTATTTTTTTGTGCTCTTATGGCGCTTCTTACAATGATACTTGTTATTTTAATGCACCGATTCCATCACCTTGTTTTACCGCTTCTTATTACCGTTCCCTTTGTAGAAGTTGGATTATTTTTTGGAGCGGTACCAAATAAAACTTGCTTTTTCCTGTATGTCATTTTTGTAATCCTTATGATTGAGCGACTTCATTTAAAAAAACGAACGGTTCCAAAAGGATTTACTCCTACTTTGACGATTGCTCTCGTTCTTTGCCTCATTGTATCAAATGTTTGGTTCACTCACAGCTCTTATGACCGCCCTTATCGATGGGATTCCATTCGAAATGCCGTGATTTTAAAAGATTATGATCGGTTAAGTGAATTGCTTGGCATTGACTTAGATTTGGTATTTGCTCCATCAAACTATCGTGGCATCAATGCTGGAGATCTATCTTCCCTCGGAAATAAATCAAGAAGCACGCGAACTGCCTTAGAAGTTACGTTAGATTATTCTTCTACGACGGTTTATTTAAAAGGGTATACCGGCTCCGAATATGAAAAAAATCACTGGAATACGCACTCAGACTCCGCTTATCAAGCATTACAGTCTACCTATGAGGAACAGACACCGCTCTCCTTAAGCCCATTGGAATTATTTTCCTTTGTAAATACTCGCACGTTCCAACAAGAGACGACGATGACGATCACCCCAAAAAGAGCGGATAAGTCTTACGCCTATGTGCCTTATACAATGCTCCCAAATGAAAAGGTGAAAGAAATTCAGGATCTTTACTATCAAGCTACAACAAGAAACTCCTATGAGATTCCAGTTGGTACCGATCACGGAACAACGGCTCTCTCTGCCGATTATTTTCCTGAACTAAAAAAGGACTCTGCCCTTTCTAGCGGTTTGCAAAATTATGAAGAGTATGCGGATACACTCTCCGCTTATTCGAACAGTTTTATGGAGGATTATTTAACGCTGCCAGATTCGGTTGCCAATTCGATTGCGTCCCTTGTGGAACAAATCAAATCAAAAGCTTATGCTTCCTCCACTTCCTATCTGGAAGCTGTCAAAGAATACTTAAATAGCTACTACTCTTACACGCTGCAACCCGGAAAAACGCCTTCTGGTCAAGATACAACCCTTTATTTCCTGCAAGAAAATAAAAAGGGGTATTGTGTGCATTTTGCCTCTTCTGCCACCTTTTTACTCCGTGCTTTAGGAATTCCTGCTCGTTATGTGGAAGGATATGTGTTCTCTCCTACAAACTTTTCCTCCGCCACTTATGAGCAAACGACGAACCAATATACGGTAAAAGTTCCGGAATCCAATGCCCATGCTTGGACAGAATATTATGTTGCCGGAGAAGGTTGGCAAATCCTTGACGCCACTCCTGGCTACACCTCTTCTGAAATTCCAACGGATACAGAAACAATAAGCGAAACACAAAATACACGGACCCAAAATACAGCAGAGACGACGACAGAACAAGCCACAACAGAAGCCTCTACAACGGAAACAGCTACAACAGAAGCCTCCGGTCAAGAACAAACAGCGGCACAAAAAGACAACGTTTCTTTCTCCCAATGGTTCGGGGAACAACCTTTTGTCGTTCATTTTCTATGTTTCTTACTCCTAACAGCGCTTATTCTATTTCTTATTTTGTTGCTGCGCCGATATATTGTGCTGTACTTGCGCCATCGAAAATGGCATGGAGAAAACGCCAACGAAAACGCAATTCAAATGCTCACCACATTGACCTATCTATTTCGCATTGTTCCACCGAGCAAAGCCGAACAGGAAATATGGAAGAACAGAATGAAGCCGTTCTTTGATTTAGCCCGTTATAGCCAACATACTTTGACAAAAGAACAGCTTATGGAGATTGAAAATATGGTCATTGTTACAGAGAAGAAAGTGAAAAAACAACTTCCTCCTTTCAAACGATTTTACTATCAATTGTTGGCGAAAAGAATCTTGCGGTAAATCAGAACTGAAACTTTAGACACTCGAATTTTGTCAAATTTTCTCGCATAGAGCTAGGAACTATGGTATAATGAACATTAGTGACCTATAAAAATTGGAGGAAGAACTATGAGTCAAGTATTTGTTATGGATCACCCGCTGATCCAACATAAAATTGGAATTATGAGAAGAGAGGAGACTTCTACAAAAGAATTTCGCGCCCTTGTTAGCGAAGTTGCAATGCTCATCTGTTATGAAGCGACGAGAAAACTCCCTCTTGCTGATATTTCTATTAAAACACCGTTAGTAGAAACGACAACAAAAGAAATCGCCGGTAAGAAACTCTGTATCGTCCCAATTCTTCGTGCAGGACTTCATATGGCAGATGGAATTCTCAATTTAATTCCAAATGCAAAAGTTGGTCATATCGGTTTATACCGTGACGAGGAAACATTGCAGCCGGTGGAATATTTTTGTAAGTTACCTTCTGATGCCACAGAGCGTGATATTTATGTTGTAGATCCGATGCTTGCCACAGGCGGCTCTGCAATTCTTGCCCTTTCTCAATTAAAGAAACGCGGCATTAAAAAGATTACCTTTCTCTGTCTCATCGCTGCCCCTGAAGGAGTGAAAGCATTACAGGAAGCCCACCCAGATGTGGATATCTATATTGGCGCATTAGACGAGCGTTTAAATGAACATGGATATATTCTTCCTGGGCTTGGAGATGCCGGCGATCGTATTTATGGAACCAAATAACAAGACTGCTCTAGGTGTCAAGGAACAGGAGATTCTGTGCTTTGGCACCTAGTTTTTTATAAAAAGAAAGGAATGCATGATGAGTAATTTCATAAAAGAATTATGTGGAACAGAAATTTCCATTTTTGATTTTCCAACACTTAAAATCGGTCATAGCGAAAATCTTGAAGCCGCTACCGGCTGTACGGTTCTTATTTCTGAACGGGGAATGACAGCCAGTGTAGACGTTCGAGGTGGAGGCCCTGCTTCTAGAGAAACCACTTTATTAAACCCTCTCTCCTCTGCAGAGCAAATTCACAGCATTGTACTAAGCGGAGGAAGCGCCTTTGGATTAGAAGCCTCTTCCGGCGTTATGGAATTTTTAGAACAAAAAGGGATTGGATTTCCTACTGCTTACGGAACCGTTCCTCTTGTCTGCCAATCTTGTATTTACGATTTAGGCGTTGGATCGGCTCATATCCGCCCTGATAAAAATATGGGATACCTCGCTTGTGAAAATGCCTATCAAAACCGTCTGTGGAGCGATGGCAATATCGGTGCTGGAACGGGCGCTACTGTTGGAAAAACAGCTTCTCCTGCCCAAATGATGAAATCAGGGCTTGGAACTTATGCCATTCAATATGGCGATCTAAAAATCGGAGCAATTGCCGTTGTCAATGCCCTTGGCGACATTTATGACATTGATACAAATGAAAAGATTGC